>WNFQ01001238.1_pt1 | contig 18775 bp, 15 predicted proteins | sample 5400171 | NCBI WGS metagenome assembly WNFQ01 (sample SAMN13153356, study PRJNA577476) | soil metagenome | isolation source: 20 cm soil under Madrone tree | place: USA:California | collected 2016-06-14 | reverse complement strand
ATCTCGGAAGCAGCTCGCCGGCTTCATCTCTCCCAACCGACTGTTACCGGGCAGATACGCAGGCTGGAAGCCGACCTGGAAACGACCCTGTTTATCCGCTCGGCCCAAGGCGTGTCGCTGACCCCGCGAGGAGCCACTCTCCGAGAAAGACTGCAGGACGTCTTTGCCGAGCTGGAACAGATTTTGGAGGAGCTGGATCAGACGCGCGAAGTAACTGGAATTGTGACTCTCGCGGCCAGCACAACTCTGGCCAGGTATTTTGTGCCCAGGATTTTCATTCGCTTCCATCATTACCATCCGGCAGCTGCTCTTCATCTGATCGTGGGCAATACGGAAGAAGTGCTGGAGCATCTTCGACAACATCGGGTTGGACTCGGTCTGGTCGAGGGTCATCAGCGGAGCCCGGGTGTGCGCCTTGAGCCATTCATGCCGGATGAAATCGTTCCGGTTTGTGCCGCTCGAATTTCTGACCCTAAGCTCCGCCGCGCGATTGAAGGGGTGAAGTCGGTTCAAGACCTTGAGACTCTGCCGCTACTCTGGCGCGAGTCTGGAGCAGGTACGCGAACCGTGGTTGAAAGCGTATTGAAGGAGGGCGGCGCGAACACAAAGAATCTGGATCAGCGTTACGAATTAGGAAGCAGTGAAGCGATCAAATCACTCGTCATCGCCGGGCTTGGTGTGGGCTTCTTTTCCTGTTGGGAAATCCAACAAGAAATTGCCATGGGACTAGTACGACAAGTTAACGTTCCCGGTCTTCGCATCGAGCGCATGTTCTCTTGAAAAGCGCGACCGAACCAACCCAACCAGCTGACTTGTTTCTGCAGCTGGCGCCATCAGGCCAGCTGATATGCAATCGAGATATCCGATTATCGCCTCCCGGCCATCGAGACCAGACTGCAACAAGAAAGGTTACTTATGAGATCAATCAAGGGTTCGCTTGTCGGTCTGGTTTTGGCCGGCATTCTGGCGACCGTGCCCACCGCTGCATTCGCTCACGGTGGAGGTGGAGGAGGCGGTGGTCATGGTGGAGGAGGTGGTGGCTTTGGGGGTGGTGGCCATGGTGGTGGCTTTGGGGGTGGAGGTCATTTTGGCGGCGGTGGCTTTGGTGGGGGCCATTTTGGCGGTGGCGGCGGCCATTTCGCTGGGTATGCCGGGCATAGCTTTGGCGATCATAGCTTCGCAGGAGCGCACTTTGCGCGACACGGAGATCACTTCCGAGACGGAGATCGTTTCCGGGACAGAGATCATTTCCGGCACGACGGCGATTTCTTTTTTGGAGGTTTCTATGGTTACCCCTACTACGGGTATGATTATTATCCGTACTACGGATATGACTACCCGTACTATGGCGATTACGACTACAATGACGGCTACTATTCCGATGCACAAGTCTCACCGTATGAAGGCGCACCTTCCGAGCAGACCATTGTTGCCGTGCAGAAAGAGCTAGCGAAACTCGGTTACTACCACGGTCAAATCGATGGCGTGGTCGGCCCAGAAACGCGGAAAGCGATTAGCTGGTTCCAATCCGTCGACAAGCTGTCCGTCACCGGCCAGATCAACGATCGGACATTGAAGGCGTTGCAGATCAAGTTAGTTGCTCAGAATTGAGCGGTTAGCTCTCTTATTCGATAAGACTCTGCGGGGTAGCATCTCCGCAGAGCCTTTTTTATGGGCGGCAGGGCGAAAACCCGGCTCCGCCCTACCAATACGGGTAATTCTTACGCCACCCCAAAGTGTATTGAAAGCTAGTCCAAAGGGCCGCGGCAAGTTCGCTCCTTGGAACTATAGAGCTAATGGCTATCTGATGACAGATTTTATCAGGATGGGGAATGGTTCCGCTCTCGTTCAGAACTTGGCGGCCAAGAGCGGAGGAACTGTTCATATCCGCAAAAGGAATCTCCGGCACATCCATGAACTTTATGAACCTGAAAATTGGATAGTCCGATCATGAGCTCGATAGTGACAAAGCTTTGTCCAAAGTTAATTCTCGAAGGCACCCGTCTCACTGGCAAGACGGACTTGGCCCTGGCCTTGAACGAGAATCCTCGCATCGTGGGTGTTAGGAGATATCGATACCACTCACCCATTATTTCGGCCGAGTGGAATGGGTTTGTGAAGAATCCATACGGTTCAAGCCTCATCGATTTCGAAGCAAAATATGAAATGCAAGCGATCGAGGCCTATCGGATCTGGCTAAGTTTGTTCGAGCTGTACCGCTACTACTCTTGGATCATCGATCGTTTCCACATTTCGACTCAGATGTGGCAGGCAACTTACCGCGGGACACGATACAAGTTCGGATGGTTGGAGTCGCGGCTGGCTGCTCTCGGGTTCCGGTTAATATTCTGCTGGCGCCAACCGGATTCATTTGCGGAAGCCCGCAGACGCCGCCTGAAGATCTCCAGTAACCCGTCGCAATACGATGATCTAACGATTTTTATCCGGGACCAGCGGACCATAGAGAAGCTGATCGAGAGCTCGATTATCCCGAAACTGATCGTCGATGTCACAGAGCGTTCACTCGAAGACCAGATGGATTACATAGCGGGCTGGCTGGAAGCCACCGGAGGCCTCAATCCGGCCGAGTCGCTGCCCAATCCAAAAACTTTGGTCCGCCCGGTGAGGATGTCACAGGAATCGATGCGGGTTGGTTGAATCGTAATGGCATCGCGGGGCCAACATCGTAGTCAAAAGGTGTTGGCCGTGTCTTAGCCGGTGCATGCCAACACGCCATTACCCCAGGCTCACAGATCCTGCTTTCGCCGGATCTGTTTCGCCCAACCATCGCGCCATACGCCACACCATCTCTGGTATTCCGTTTCGGTACTCCCTATTCTGCAATATTTGCTTTCCGCGTTTGGCGTGGCATATCAGTGCCTCCGACAGCATGCTCTTCCGCATTTCTCACCTGACCGATTACCATTACCCAGCCCCGGTCGCGGAAGCATATCTCGAATTGCGACTTACACCACAAAGTCGGCGTGATCAGATAGTCAAACAACATGCCCTGCAGATAGAGCCCAGCGTCCAAGTCTCCAACTACGAGGACTATTTTGGGAATCAGGTCTCATTCATTTCGCTTCCATACAGGCATTTGCGACTGAAGATTTCGAGCGAAGCACTCGTAGCAACAACGGCGCCTCCGTTACCGACCGAGAGCCTTGAACTATCGATCCAGGAATCGCGCCAAATATTGGGCTCGGCTTTGCCGTTCGTGTTTGATTATTTACAGCCGACCGAGATGGTGAAAATCAGTCGGGAATCGACCCAATGGGCTCGACGGTATCTGAGCGGGCGAATGACTCTCGGAAAAGGTCTCGAAGATTTGACCAGAGCGATTTGGGAATCTTTCGAGTACGAGAAAGGTTCAACCGAATTTTCTACTGATCTTTCGGTTGTGTGGAAGCAGCGCCGAGGTGTTTGCCAGGATTTCGCTCATGTGATGCTGAGCGTTCTGCGTACAGCCGGCCTTCCATCCAGATATGTCTGTGGCTACATCGAAACTGCTCCGCCACCCTCCGAATCCGGTGCTAAGCGCTTGGTCGGTTCAATTGCAACCCACGCCTGGGTGGAAACCTATATCCCTGGTCAGACTTGGGTTGCTCTTGATCCGACGAACAATCGATGGTGCGGCGAGCAGCATATCGCTGTCTCGTTCGGTCGTGACGCGCGAGATGCCGCGCCGATTCGCGGCACCTTCAAAGGCGGCGGCAAACAGACCCTGAAAGTCCGGGTCAAAGTAAAACGGTTACGCGAGCAGCCCGTCAGACGTAGAATTGAGCAACATGGCAGGTAGTGGATCAACTACGAGACGAGGTGGCCATGCCACCTTCGCTCTTCGAGCTACGGCGGCCCGGTCGAGAGGGCCGGAGATTTGCATGTCAGATTGGCAAGCTGCCATTCAGCTCACCCCTTAAGTCCGACAGGCTGCTATGCGCGTTCAAATCGAGAACTTGATGAGGTATACGTACGAGAAGCCGGTAAGCTTCTCGCCGCACAAAATCCGTCTATATCCGCGGACCGATCCAACGATTATTACTCATCGATTGCAAACTCTGGCGAATATTCCGGCCGATGTGCAATACCGGCGAGATCTTTACGATAATTTGATCGCTAGCTGTTTTTTCAGCGCGCCGGCAAATACTTTGGAATTAAGGGTCCAGCTCGAAGTCGAGCTTTGGCCGAAAAACCCATTCCACTTTTTATTGGCGCCTTACGCCGTCGAGATCCCGTTCAGCTACACCGAGGCAGAGGCAAGAGTTCTGGCGCCGTACCGGGAGATTCTTCCTGGCGATGAAGTCGATTCCGATGAAATCTGGCACCTCGATGGAAAGCGAAGCACGGTCGATGCTCTCGTCGATTTGGCTCAGACGTTGCATTCGGAGATCAGCTACGAAGTGCGCGAAAATGGCGAAGCCCGACCCCCATCGCGAACGTTGGAATTACGCTCGGGCGCCTGTCGAGATACCGCCCTGCTAGCAGCATCCATTCTACGCAAAATGGGACTGGCCGTTCGCTTAGTAAGTGGATTTTTGTGCGAGTTTCAGATTGATGTACGAGCCCGTCGAGCCGATAGCGCGCTCCACGCCTGGATTGAGGTTTTCCTGCCAGGGGGCGGTTGGGTGGGCATCGATCCTACCAACGGCACATTTTGCGATCATCGTTTCATCCCTACCGCTGCCGGAGTTCTGACGGCGGACATTGCATCGGTCGAAGGCAGCTATTTCGGAAACGAAATCGTCCCTTCCGATTTTCAGGCCAAGCTCGAACTGGAGTTGGTAGTCGAAAAAGAACTCGATCGCCTCGCGGAAAATGTCGAGCAAACCTTGGCGACGGAGAATGTCACCCTCACGATGGGAGGCGAACCCACCTTCGTGCCGGAGCGTCCAGAGGGGGCTGAGTGGAGCGTGGCAGCAGTTGGGCCGAGCAAAATTGTGTACGCCTATCAGTTTGCTAACACGCTGGTTGAATCCGTTCTGCCCGGCGCGATGATTCTCTACACTCCCGGCAAGCTCTATCCGGGAGAGATCGATCCTCGTTGGGCTCTCAACGTCTTGCGACCTCCGAACCCTTTTCCTGTAGCAACCAAGGAGCAGACTAAAGCTCCCGATGAAAAGAGTCTCAAGCAACTGCGTGAGGCGTTGATCGAAAAATTACAGATCGAAGATCGCTGGACGCGAGCGTCCGATCCACGTGAGTCCAAAAAACAGGTCTGGGTACTCCCTTTGGATTTTGTGGACGGAAAATGGAAAAGCGAACGATGGAACCTGCGCAAAATGGAGCTTACTTTGGCCAACGGCCCCGCCGGTCTCAGATTACCGCTGCAACTGTTGCCGAACAGTCTGATAAAGCGCGCAATGGTGATCGAGGTGCAACCGACGTACGTCGATCTGTTTCTCCCTCCTCTTCTCACCGCCCAATTCGAGTCGCTGATCCGGATGATTTACGGCATTGCCGACCAACCAAACGCAATTCGTTGGCAAAGTTATGTTCCGGTCGATCTCCCTGCGGATTGGTCAAGAATCGCGTTTACTGCCGACCCCGGCGTCTTGGAGGTTAATCTTCCTCCCTGCCCTAGTTGGAAGACCTATCAATCCTGGATAGAGCGTCTGGAAGCGATTGGACGGAAACACGGCTTGCGCTGCTTTAAGGAAGATGGTTTGACGGTGGGTACTGGTGGCGGCAACCACTTGCTTTTTGGTGGACCATCCCTGGAACGCAATCCTTTTTTTGGCCGCCCACATTGGGTAGCTTCCATTGGTCGCTATTGGCAGCACCATCCTGCTCTCTCCTATCTTTTTACCGGAATTTACGTCGGAGGTTCCGCTCAAGCCCCCCGTCCCGACGAAAGCGGAAACGATCTACTGGACCTCGAGCTTGCATGCCGCCAACTCGAATCCTTGCCACCCGGCGATCAACGACAAAGTATCCACGAGATCTTACGCCATCTCTACACCGACCCGACCGGCAATCCGCACCGGAGTGAAATCAGCGTCGATAAATTCTGGTCATCTCCGCTTGGCTTCTGGGGTCTACTCGAATTCCGGGCGATCGAAAGTTTTCCGGAAGTAAGATGGATAACCGCGGTAGGGTTGTTGTTCCGCGCGAGTCTGGTCTATTTGCTGAAGCAGCCATATCGGTCGGCCCTGAAGCAATGGGGTCAGGAGTTGCATGATCGGTTCTTCTTGCCGACTACACTCTGGAATGACTTGACCGACGTGCTCACCGAGTTGGCCCAGTTTGGCTTCGCATTTGATCCTGCGCTATTCCGAGAGATATGGGAATGGCGCTTTCCTCCACTTCTTCAATGGGAAGGCTTGACCGTCCGCAAGGGCCTGGAGGCGTGGCCGTTGCTAGCGGATACTCCGGTTGAAGGTCAAACTACGAGCCGGTTCGTTGATACCTCGATAACTCGCCTGGAGTTTTCCGCCAGCGCTCAGTTTCATCGGGAACACCAAGTCTTGGTGAATGGCCGCGAACTACCTTTTCGCTCGCTTTCAGCACGAGAACTGATCGTCGGCCTGCGCTTCCGGAGTTCCGCGCTTTATCCCTCCTTGCACCCGCAGCTACCGATCCAAACCCCTTTAGTTGTCACGATCTTCAATCGCGACACGGAAAAAGTGATGACCCAGTTCATCCTTTCCCAGAGCCAAGACCGGTTTACGGAAACGGATCAACCGCTTTTTGCCCGCGGGAAACCGTGTGAACCTCCCGCGCCCGACCTCATCACGTGCGATTTGCGAATCGAAGATTCATTATTTGAAAAGTGAACTGCTGCTTCCTTCTTTCCCCTACACTGCAAATGCGGCGGACGGCCGGGCACAGGAACCCAGGTGCGATTTATCTATGTGGACGCATGATTAGGGAAAAGTAGGCGATCATCCGCCAAAAGAACGTCAAACATCAAAGTCGTTTTCGCCATTTCTTGCACAAAGGGATAAACCTTGATCACCGTAGCCAGTGGAAGAAGGGCCAGCACATCTTCGATTCGCCTACCCTGAAGCTTCGAGTTGAGCGATTCTGTTTGCGAGAGATTCGCATGCTGGCGGAGCCATTGAGCGACCTCATCTTCGACCGAGGCTCCCGCTACGACTTCCAGGAGGCGCCCTTCGGACACACCAATCCCGTCGAGAAGCACAAGACTCAAACCGGGTAAGGCAGTGCTCATCCCGCGAATGGTGTACCCGCCAATCTTGCCGCCGGGAAGCTTGGCGCGCAATTTGTCGATTGTGCGTGGCACCATGAATAGACCCTCGGTCTTTTGATAAGGGCTACGTGGCGGGCGAGCAGTCAAATCCAGAGGTTCCATATCGGACGTCATCGTGCTCCCGCGGCACGGATCGCAAGTGAGAGATATCCGCCCTACTTCATGCGATCGAAAGTCTTTTGCAGGATTTCCAGATCGGTCGCATTGCCGGTCTTTGCTCGGCTGGCGTCAATCCATTTTTGTTCGAGAGCGTTCTTCGTCGGGCGATCAATTTCGTAAAAGACGCCGAAATAACCTGGGAACGGTGCATCGGCCAGTCGATAGGCGGCGATCTCGTCGGTCAGATCGTGGCGTGTCTCGTCCTCCGCCGAATCGTCCCACTTCTTCTCCTCGATCAGCTTAAATTCACCACCTTTCCGCGGGTTCCCAGCATCGAAAGCGCCCGGATAAAATTCGATGCATTCCGACAGACATTCGATCACTGAAAATCCATCATGATCCATTGCCCGTTCGATCATTTGGATCATATGATTGACCTGTGCGGCATGCGTGCGTGCGACAAAGGTGGCCCCCGCCGCAATCAGTTTTTTGATGGGATTGACCGGATGATCGACCGCTCCGGTCGGATCGGTCTTGGAACGATAGCCAATGGGCGAAGTCGGCGAGGTCTGCTTCTTGGTCAGACCGTACACAAAGTTGTCCATGATCACGTACGTCAGCCGGATATTCTTCCGGGCGCCGTGGTCGAGATGATTTCCGCCGATCGAGAAGCCGTCGCCATCACCTCCGAAAAGGAAAACATGCAAATCGGGACGAGCTAAACTTATAGCGGACGCCAGCGGAACCGCGCGTCCGTGGATGAAGTGTGCGCCGTGCGAATTGACAAAGTACGGAAATCGAGAGGAACAACCAATTCCAGCAAGGGTGACAATGTTTTCATGCGGCAATTGCCGCTTCTCGATTACCTTATAGAAGGAGGCTAACACAGCGAAATCTCCACAGGCTGGACACCAAGTGGGATGATCGGCCGTAATTGCTTTCTTCGTTAACTTTTCGCGATCCGGTGGCGGCGTTGCGGGAACTGCATCTACGGGATTCATTGGAATGTACCTTCTAAAATTTCGCGGACACGATAGGTCAGTCCATCGGTTTTGGTCAGGCTCTCAATCTTTGGGTTGCAGAATTGGGCTCGTAAAACCGTGGCCAGCTGCCCATGCCCGTACAAGCCTTGATCGTTCATTTCGACTACGACAATCCTCCGAAACCGTTCGAAGATCGAATCCAGTCCGCGCGGCAGCGGATGCAAATGCCGAAGATGCAAAGCGGAGACGCGTTTGCCCCGCGCGTGGGCTCGGTTGACAGCTTCGTAGATCGGGCCATAGGTAGAACCCCAGCCAACCAATAGTACCTCGCCCTCCGAATCACCATGGACTTTCGGCACCGGCAATTCGTCGGCCAACTGCTGGTACTTCTTCCGACGTTTCGCCGTCATTCCTGCATGCAGACGAGGTGACGCGGTGGGATGTCCCATCTCGTCGTGCTCGAGTCCAGTCACGACAGGGTATTTGCCTTCCAGCATCCGGGTCCCGGGTGGAGCATGTTGAGTAATCGCGTCTAGTGGGTACGGCTTAAAGCCCGTTGGACGCGGCGTGAGATCGGGCTTCGGCTCTTGCATCAGCTCAGCCAGATTGGGCTCGTCGAATGCTTCGATCCGAGTGGCCAAAGAAGAATCGCTTAAGATAAACACCGGCGTGCTGTATTTGCGCGCGATTCGAGCAGCTTCCAGCGCGATGTAAAAACAGTCTTCCACCGTCGCGGCAGCGAGCACTACTCTTGGGCTGTCGCCGTGTCCACCGAATATGGCCTGATAAAGGTCGCTCTGTTCCACGTTGGTCGGCAATCCTGTGCTCGGTCCGCCTCGCTGAACATTAACCACGATCAGCGGTATCTCCGCCATTGACGCCCAGCCGATCGCTTCCGCCTTCAAAGAAATACCAGGTCCGGCACTGCCGGTCACAGCCAGCGAACCGGAGTAGGAAAACCCTAGCGCAAGCGACACCGCAGCCAACTCATCTTCCGCCTGCACGAAGAGACCGCCATATTTCGGAAATTCCGAGCGCAGAATTTCCATCACCGATGACCAAGGCGTAATTGGGTAACCCGCCCCGTAGCGAACGCCACCAGCGATCAGTCCGTACGCCAACGCTTGGTTTCCGTCCATCGTCACCTGGGCGCGGTCCGATGTTCGGGGACTCGGCTCGAACTCGTAAAGCGTAGAGAGCAGATTACGCACCGGATAGGCGTATCCGGCCTGGAAGGCCATGAGCGCGGTGCTGACGATACTCTCATCCTTGCCGCCGAAACGCTCCCGAATGAGACCCTTCAGTTTTTCCGTATTAAGATGAAAAATGCTCGCTAACAGCCCGAGTACGAAGATGTTTTTTCCTTTGTCCTTGGCAGTTCCACCCAGCGCCTCAACCGTGAGCCCGGTGATCGGTACACCCACATAGACAAAGCGTTTGTCCTCGCGGTTCGGTTGAACCTGGTCAGAATCGTAAAGCAGCACACCACCTTCGCGGAGAAAGTCGACATGGTTTTCGTAGCTGTGCTGATAAAAAGCGACGAGGAAATCCGCTTCGTCACCGGCCGAGAGCACTTCTCCGGACCCGATGCGCACTTGGAAAATCGATGGTCCCCCGGAAATCGTCGAGGGAATCGTCATATACGTCATTACATCCTGCGCACTCCGTCCCGCTAGGCGCGCCAGGAACGCGCCCGCCGTCTGGATACCATCCTGGGAATTGCCGGCCAGTCGAATAACCGCGTCGCGAATATGCTCGGGTCGCAGGTCAGCACGTTCGGGAGGGAGCGAAGGAGCCGGTTCGGGCAAAACAGGGGAGGAACTCAAAGCAAAGGTTTCTTAGACGCTAATAGAGGTGGTCACGGTTTGTCAACGAGCTGTAAGAAAATCCGGCAGGGACCAGCCTTCTCTTCGGTAGGGGCCGCTACCGGCCCGACGAGCCGGGACAGGCCGATCCGAATCACGCATTGTGTACGGCTTGCACCAAATTAGTCAGCGATTCTTTCGCGTCTCCATATAGCATTCCGCAATTTGGTTTGAAAAAGAGTGGATTGACCAGGCCGGAGAACCCTTTCCCCTGCCCCCGCTTGAGCACAACGACGGTCTTTGCGCGATCCACTTCCAAGATCGGCATTCCGGCAATGATGCTCTTTGGGTTGTCGCGAGCGTCCGGATTTACAACGTCGTTCGCGCCAATGACGACGGCGACATCGGTCGATGGGAATTCCGGATTGATCACGTCCAACTCCTGGAGCTGCGAATACGGAACGCTTGCCTCCGCTAACAAGACATTCATGTGTCCTGGCATTCGGCCGGCGACCGGATGAATTGCATACTTCACCGTGACTCCCCGCTCTTCGAGCGCATCGGCTAGTTCGCGTAAGACATGCTGCGCTTGCGCAGTCGCCATACCGTAGCCAGGAACAAAAACAGCCTGACGCGCGTAAGCGAGTTGCACAGCAACATCGTCTAACCCTATTTCATGCATCTGCCCTTCGCTCGCCTGGGTAGTTTCCGAGACACTGCCGAACGCGCCGAATAAAACGTTCGTGATCGAGCGGTTCATCGCCTTGCACATGACGATCGAAAGAATAAATCCAGAACCGCCATCCAAGGTACCCGCGATGATCAGCACATTATTACCAATCACCATTCCGGTCGCCGCAGCGGCGAGACCAGCATACGAATTCAGCAATGCGATCACAACCGGCATATCCGCAGCGCCAATTGGTAATACCAGCAGAACGCCAAAAGCAAACGCCAGGATTAGCATGAGGTAGAACAACGCGGATGCTCCGGGAAAGACCAGCAGACAGACGAAGCAGACGACCGTTACCGCCAGCAGCGAAAGATTGAAAATGTTTTGACCCTTGTAGGTGAGTGGCGTGCCCGGCATCAAACCTTGAAGTTTGGCAAATGCGACCAGACTGCCGGTCGTGGTCAGCGAGCCGAGCAAGACCTCAAAACTGAGTGCGCCCATCTTGAATTGTCCGAGTCCGGCGCCGTGCAGGTAATACTCAGAAATTCCCACCAGCGATGCGGCCAGCGCACCAAACGCATGCGATAGCGCGGTTCGTTGCGGCATCGCGGTCATCGGCACCCACAAACCCATAGCCAGGCCAATGGTCGAACCAATCAGGAGCCCGGCGATAATCCATTCATAACTAACTATCTCGCGGTTAACCAATGTGCCCAGGATGGCAAGCAGCATTCCGAACTCGGCCAAATGCATTCCCCGCCGCGCGGTGTCAGGGTGACTCAAACCCCGAAGTCCGAGGATAAAAAGAATCGAAGCCGCCAGATAACTGATTTCGATGAATATCGTGCGTACGTCCACGGCTCACTCCTCCTTTTTCGGCACTGGAGTTCCGCGCCTTCTGAACATCTTCAGCATGCGGTCGGTAATCACAAAACCGCCCACTACGTTGATCGTAGAACAAGTCACTGCCAGGAATCCGAGGACCGCACTTACCGCCGTATGATGCGCTCCGGCGGTCACTAACGAGCCAACCAACGAAATTCCGGAGATCGCGTTAGTCGCCGACATGAGCGGCGTATGCAAAAGCGAAGGCACCCGCGAGATCACCTGGTATCCAAGAAATGCGGCCAGGATCAGAACGTAGAAGGTTGCGATGAGTACTTCGGTTTGCATGCTAGGGGGACGTTTTTCACGCAAGGAACGACCGGATGTGATTGTGAGAGGTGGTTAGTGATTGGTAACCAGTTTTATGACGACTCATTCTAAATCACCGAAGAGTTCGTCGTGCCAAGTGCGAGGTTCTTCCATTGGTTGCTGCAAAAAATCTCACCGGGCGCTGCTCTTGCGAGCTGGTAAACTTTAAAATCGCGGAATGATTTTGCTGCGCTCATCACCACCAATCACTAATCACCAATCACGTTTGGTTATACGCCTTCTTAATTGTTTCATTGCAGATCTCGCCGGCGTGCGTGATAACGCACGCCTTGAGCAATTCATGGTTCAAATCGAGAGTAAAAGCCTTGCGCTCTTTGTCCCAAAAATGCTCAACGAAAGCGGCAAGATTGTTTGAATACATCTCGCTGGCGTTCGTAGCCACGCGTCCAGGTAAATTAGCATATCCCAGTATCTTCACGCCGTTCAGTTCGGTTTCTTGATCGTATTGCGAGCCTTCCACATTCCCTCCCGTCTCTACCGCCGTATCGACGACGACACTCCCCGGGCGCATCCGCTTGATCATTTCCGTGGTGACAACCATGGGCGCCTTTCTTCCGAAAACCTGAGCTGCAGTGATGACGATATCGGCCAGCGTGACATGTTCTGCCATTACCTCGCGTTGTTTTTGCAATTGTTCAGGTGTGAGCGGCTTGGCATAGCCGCCCGCTGTTTCGCCAGTTTCGCCCAGATCGATCTTTACAAACTTGGCACCTAGCGATTTTACCTGCTCTTCCACTATCGGTCTGGTGTCGAACGCTTCCACCCACGCTCCCAGTCGCCGGCCGGTCGCGATCGCTTGTAGACCGGCCACCCCAACCCCAATCACGAACATACGAAGAGGTTTAATAGTTCCCGCGGCGGTAGTCATCATCGGCAAGATCCGTTTGCTGGCGGCCGCCGCGAGAATCACCGCGACATAACCACCGAGGTTTGCTTGCGAACTGAGCGCATCCATTTTTTGGGAAATGGCAACGCGAGGAATCATCTCCATGCTGACGGCAGTCACTCCCGCGGTCGCAAGCCGGTGCACTAATTTCTCCTCGTTAAACGGATCAAGCAGACTGACGTGAATGCTTCCCGATTTCAGGTGTTCGATTTCTTCCAGTGGCGGCTTGCGTAACCGCAACACCAGGTCGGCGCTACTCAACGAGTGGATGCGATCGGAACTCGTTTTTGCGCCAGCGGCTTCATACTCATTGTCCGGCCAGCCCACCGATAAGCCGAGTCCTCTTTCCACCTCGCAGTCAGCTCCTAGTTTCACCAATTTCGCAGCCGTTACGGGCGACACCGGCACGCGTGCTTCGGATAGATCAGGTTCTTTGGGAACAAAGATTCGCATGACAATGGATCGATGTAATGATGCCAGCGACCAATCGAAAATTCCTCGGCATTAACCGCCGAACGGTCATAATTCCATGAGATGCGAAAGTCGACGCGGAAACCATTCGGGGGAATTTCTGCGCGGATGATGCCTCAATCTGGTTGAAACATCAATAGAGGAGACGAGGCCGGAACCTCTGGATCAAACGAAATAGCTCGACCGGATTCTGACTGCAAACCATTATCGAAAGATGGACTATGTGAGCGCCGCCCTTCTTGACGGCGGCCTTGATGGGATTCGTCAATCCCCAACCAACGAAGGCCGAATAGAACTTATCGTTCGCCGTCCGGCTCGAGACGAACGAGAAGTCGTCCAGGAGGCAACGTTGGATTGCACCAAAGGACTGATAGGCGACAACTGGGCGAAGGGATCGGCGCACCCTGATACCCAACTGACGCTAATGAACGCTCGTGTAGCGTTACTGGTGGCTGGGCAGGCTGACCGCCGACCGCTCGCAGGCGACCAGCTCTACGTCGATCTCGACTTAAGCGAACATAACCTCCCGCCGGGCACTCGTCTGCAAGTTGGCTCAGCGATCATTGCAGTAACTATGCCCCCGCATCTCGGCTGCAGTAAGTTTGCGGAGCGATTCGGTCCCAATGCCCGCCGATTCGTAAATTCGCCCATAGGACGCGAACTTCGGCTGCGCGGCGTCAATGCCAGGATCATCGTCCCTGGTACAGTTCGGGTCGGCGACACGATTCAGAAAGTCTCGAGCAAATCATGAAAGTGTTACTCGGTATTTTGATCGAGACGTCGTTTGCATGAGGACAGAATTTTAGAAGCTAGAATTTAGGAGTTCACATCTAGGGCGTTGGACGACCTGGTAGTCAAAGTAGCCTGATTGTCTACGATCAGGTGGATGCCGTGAAGCAAAGGCTGGACCGCCTCTACGATCTTCTAAATTCTAAATTCTGGCTTCTAGATTCCGCCCCCCGCTTTTGCCCTTTCCTTCGAGAGAGTATCGGCTAACTTAAGGATGTAGCGAAGATCCCCCCAGGATGGCGAAAGCGAAAGTGCAGCGATCGATCCGACCAGTCCGGAGTGGCTGGGTACCCGAGCTTTGGGCTAGCCCCAAACCCTTTGGTATCGGCGAGCAACATTCAAATAACTTTTGGGAAGTTTTTCGGGCTATTTGGGAAAACCGCGACCACCTCGATTACGCCTATCGTATTTTAGACCAAGGGGTCTGCGATGGTTGCTCTCTCGGCACTAGTGGGATGAAGGATTGGACCATCACCGGCCAACATTTGTGCAACATCCGGCTCCGTTTGCTCCGCCTGAACACGATGCCTGCGTTGGACGGCAAGTTATTGGAGAACGTCGTAGCTCTCCAATCCAAACGGTCGCGCGACCTGCGTGAACTGGGCCGGATTCCGTACCCGATGATCCGTCGGCGCGGAGAACGAGGGTTCCGCCGAATCTCTTGGGAAGAAGCTTTAGCTCTGATTGCAGGAAAGATCAAAGCAAGCCGTCCGGAACAACTCTATTTCTATATGACGAGCCGCGGCGTTCCGAACGAAACCTATTATGCAGCACAAAAGGCGGTGCGCGCGCTAGGCACAAACAATATCGACAACGCGGCACGAATCTGCCATTCACCGAGTACTTTTGCGCTCAAAGCGGCTCTGGGCGTCGCAGCGACAACCTGTTCGTATACCGACCTGATTGGCACGGATCTAGTGGTTTTTTTTGGCAGCAACGTTGCCAACAACCAACCCGTCATGATGAAGTACCTCTACTATGCCCGGAAGGCGGGTACTAAAGTGGCGGTGGTCAATCCGTACCGCGAACCGGCCATGGAACGTTATTGGGTCCCGTCCGACGTCGAGAGCGCGCTTTTCGGGACCAAGATCGCAGAACATTTCTTTCCGGTGCAGGCGAGTGGAGATGTGGCTTTTCTCCACGGGACATTAAAACACATGATCGGCGAGGGTTGGGTCAAGGAGGATTTCATCCGCGATCAAACTACCGGGTTTGAGGAGTTGCGGGCTCTGTTAGGGAGATTTTCCTGGGAAGAGTTGGAAGTGGCCAGCGGCGCTAGCCGGAACCGCATGCGGGATTTTGCTCGTCTGGTGGCTGATGCGGAGCGTGCGGTGTTCGTCTGGGGAATGGGAATTACTCAACATACCTGCGGAGAAGACAACGTTCATGCCATTATCAACTTGGCGCTCGCCAGAGGATATGTCGGCCGAGACGGATGCGGTCTGATGCCGATTCGCGGGCATTCCGGTGTTCAAGGCGGCGCCGAGATGGGAGCTTACGCCACGGCCTTTCCCGGCGGATTGCCGATTAACGAGGAGAACGCAACCAAGCTCTCCAAGCAATGGGGATTTTCGGTTCCGAACCAAGCCGGAGTCACGACTCCGGAGATGCTTGAATTGGCTCTGCAGCGCGAACTCGAAGTGCTTTGGTCGATGGGTGGAGATTTCCGCGAGGTAATGCCCGATCCGGAACTGGTCGAGAGCGCGCTGAAGACGATTCCGCTTCGAGTGCACCAGGACATTGTGCTGTCGTCACAAATGTTGGTCGATCCGGACGACACGGTGATACTGCTCCCTTCCACGACTCGATACGAAATTCCCGGCGGGGTCACCGAGACCAGCACAGAACGGCGAGTAATTTTCAGTCCCGAAATTCCGGGACCACGCATTGAAGAGGCTCGCTCAGAGTGGGAAGTTTTCCTGGAGATTGCTCGGCAGGTTCGGCCAGAGTGGGCAGACAAGCTCACCTTTAAGGACACCGAAGCTATTCGAGAAGAAATCGCTCGGATAATTCCCTCTTATCGGGGCATCAAGGATTTGAAAAAGAGAGGCGACAGCTTCCAATACGGTGGCCCGATGCTTTGCCCAGGCCAGAAGTTTTCTACGGCGGACGGTAAAGCTCATTTCAAGGCGGTAAACCTGCCAGAGGTAAGCTTACCGATGGGTGCCTTTCGGGTGGTTACTCGCCGCGGGAAACAGTTTAACAGCATGGTCCACGAAGATATCGACGCGAGCACGGCGGCAACACGAGATGGTGTGCTGATTAATCCTGATGACGCGGGCCGGATGGGGCTCGTGTCCGGCGATCAGGTACGGTTGCACAACGATTTCGGTACATACCGTGGAAGAGTGCTCCTGGCGCCGGTAACAGCCGGGACGCTGGAAGTCCACTGGCCGGAAGGGAATGTTTTGGTCGACCCGAAAGCGCGTTCGCCTCTGGCCAAGATCCCGGCCTTTAAGGAGATTTCAGCTACGCTCGAACGAGCCAACGGAGCCGAGGAACCCGAACCGGTTTTAAAGCTGTGAAATGAAAGTGCCGCTTTATGACTCAAGCAACCAATAAGGGATTGCCCAATCGTTGGCTCCTGGCTGGCGGGGGTGTGTTAATGCAGTTGGCTTTAGGAGCTGTTTATGCCTGGAGCGTATTTCGGAATCCGTTAATGAAAACATTTGGTTGGTCCATCTCCGATGTGACAACCACCTTTTCTATAGCGATCCTTGTGCTGGGGTTTGCCGCCTTTCTCGGTGGTCTCTGGATGAGAAGGGTCGGGCCTCGCGTAGTCGGAATCATTGCAGGAATTTGTTACGGCCTTGGCGTCGCATTGGCGAGCCTTGCCAACGGCAATATTTGGATCCTTTGGCTCACCTATGGAGTCCTCGGTGGCTTGGGTCTTGGCTTGGGATATATTGTTCCCTTGGCCACGCTCGTGAAATGGTTTCCAGACCGGCGCGGCTTTATTACCGGGCTCGCAGTTGCCGGGTTCGGGGCTGGAGCTTTGATTACGGCTCCGGTGGCTGAGAATCTGATCGCCGGCGTGGGCGTACTAAAGACCTTAGCGATTCTTGGAATCGACTATTTGATCATGGTTGTGCTCGGCGCCTCGGTCATGCGCAATCCGCCCGAAGGCTGGATGCCTGCAGGCTGGCAACCAACCGCCAAGCAACAGGACCAACTGCAAGCCCGCAATTACACACTCAAAGAGGCGCTGTCCACTTGGCAGTGGTATGTCCTCTGGGCGATGCTTTTCCTGAACGTGACGGCGGGAATCAGTATCATTTCACAAGCTTCGCCGATGGCGCAAGAGATCAGCGGCGTGAGCGCCGCGGTCGGCGCAGGCATGGTAGGTGTCATTTCCATCGGTAACGGCATTGGTCGACTGTTTTGGGCCTGGTCCTCCGATGCGATTGGGCGCCGGAATGTTTTCTTGATCATGTTCTTGCTCCAAGCGGCGCTTTTTTTCCTGCTGCCTTCGCTCCGCCAGTTCACGATGCTTGCTCTGGTGTGCTTTATCATAATCAGCTGTTACGGCGGCGGCTTCGGCACAATGCCGGCCTTCGCTGCGGATTACTTTGGGCCGAAATGGGTCGGGTCGATCTACGGCCTGATGCTTACTGCCTGGGGCTTGGCCGGCGTTTTTGGGCCACTGCTCATAGCCAATATCCGTCAGGCCACCGGAAACTATGGCGGAGCGTTAATCGCCATTGCTTGCATTTTGTTGGTTTCTAGCCTGCTCCCCGTCATGCTACGACCTCACCGGGCCGCGGAAGAAGTCGCACACGCCAAGCCGGTGGGAAGAATCTGACGACTCTGCAGGATTTGCTTGGGAGCTCGTATGTCTGAATCGGACTCGATCCCCGCAAAGGCCGGATCGGACGTTGGCGAGCCACGGGTCCGTCCTCCAGAACTGCCCGAAGAAGCCGTTTTGCTGCGCATCTTCCTTGATGAGGATGATCGTTATCGACGTCTCCCGTTGTATGAAGCCATCGTTCTCAAGGCGCGCGAAAAGCGTCTCGCTGGGGCCACAGTTCTGCGTGGGCCCCTTGGCTTTGGTAAGTCGAGCCACATGCATACGACGAAAATTCTTCGCCTTTCCAGCGATCTTCCGATGGTTATAGAAATAGTCGATACGCCGGAAAAAATATCGGCATTTCTTCTCGAGCTGGACGGGATGATGAAAGGCGGTTTGGTCACACTGGAACGTGCCCAAGTTATTCGGTATAAACATGCACCTCAGAAACGCCTATTCGGCTGACCTGCTGTCCTTACAGCTTGGTCGGACTTCGAGTTCAAGCGAACGGGATAAAAGGAGAATTTGTAGCTCTTCAGGAAAAGTATCCTGGCGCCGCGGTGGCCCCTTTTCTTCCCGCCTGCTGAGCCAGCCTACGGACTTGTGCGCATTTTTCGATTGGAAATAAGAGCTCCAACCTCTCGGTGATATCTCCCACGCCCAATTCAAGAGTAAGACCCCGCGCGCGACGTTGATCCGTTAATGCGTGTCCTACCAATCTTGCAGGTAAAAATCATTGCACACGATGGACGACTGTTCGCCAATGAGTTTATAAGCGAGGGCTAAATCAAATCCTTCATAATCATAAACTTCCTTGCGCTGATTGGAAATTTTCGGATAGCAGAATCTCAAGCCCG
>WNFQ01005130.1_pt1 | contig 18776 bp, 17 predicted proteins | sample 5400171 | NCBI WGS metagenome assembly WNFQ01 (sample SAMN13153356, study PRJNA577476) | soil metagenome | isolation source: 20 cm soil under Madrone tree | place: USA:California | collected 2016-06-14 | reverse complement strand
ACGCTCACCGCGGACGCATCCACGCGCGTGCTCACCACCGATCGCTTTGCAGTGGAGATAACCGAAGTTTGTTCGGGTCTCGAGGGCATGGGCTTGATGCTCGCGTTCACAGTCGCCTGGCTTCTGTACTTTCGAAGGGAATACATTTTCCCGCGTACTCTGCTGCTGATTCCCGCCGGGCTGGCGGCGATGTTTGCGCTCAATGTCCTGCGAATCGCAACGCTCATGCTCATCGGATATGCGGGTTTCCCCGACGTCGCGGCCTATGGCTTCCACTCGCAGGCCGGCTGGATTGCGTTCAATTCGGTGGCATGCGGACTGGCTTTCGTCAGCCGCCGGAGCTCCTGGTTCAATCATACCGCGGCCAAACCCCACGCGCCGGCGGCAACCGACAACCCCACAGCCGCCTACCTGGTGCCCCTGCTCGCAATACTTGCGGCCGGTACGGTATCCAAGGCGGCATCGAGCGGCCTGGAGATTTTATATCCGTTGCGCTTGATGGCGGGTCTCTGCGCACTGGCCCTGTATCGAAGGAAGTTGACGGCTCTCGATTGGCACTGGAGTTGGCGCGGACCCGCGGCGGGTGTCCTGGTGTTTCTGGTATGGATGGCCGCCGCGCATTTTCTGCTGCAGCAAAGCCCGATGCCCGCAAAGCTCGCGGCCCGCCCTGCGAGGATTCTGGATCGCGAGCCGAATCGCAGGTTCGATCCTCATCGTGCCGATCGCCGAGGAACTCGCCTATCGCGGCTATCTCATGCGGCGATTGGTCAAATCGGATTTCGAGTCGGTGCCCTTCCAGTCCGTCCGTTGGCCCGCCCTGACCATGACCGCGATCGTATTCGGGCTGGCGCATGGCGCGATGTGGCTGCCCGGAGCCGCCGGGTGAAGCCGTCGCCGCTCACGCTACTACGAACGCGCTCATTGCCATCAGCGTTCTCGGGGGGGGTCAATGGCAGCTCTGGTGAGTGTCGGCGCTCACACGATTTGACTCATTGTGTTCGGAAGTTGCTCCGAGGTCACGCTTTCGGCGAATGCTGTTGCCATTCGGCGACGGTGCCGATAGTATTTTTGCCGTCGATGTTTACCTTTCCGATTTGGCATGGAGGGATGTCGCGTGATTCAAAGGATTAGTTTGGCGCTGGTATTGATGGCCATGGCAGGGGTAGCGTCAGCCGCAGATCACACCGACCAATGCTGGCATTATCTCCGGTTCACCTACTGCCCGAACGATCGAGATCGCGATGGCGATGATCGACCGTCGGTCAAGGCTCCGGAGATCGATCCCGCGTCGGCCATGGCGGGTCTCACGATGTTGGCGGGTGGCTTGGCCGTATTGCGCGGCCGTCGCAGAATAAATTCCAAGGATTAAAGCCAAGACCCTGGTTTACCCGGGCGCTGCTCAAGCGCCTGGGTCGCTTTCAGGCCGGTCGCTGCCCGGCCGATACCCTACTGTCAGAATAACTCGATTTTCCCCATATCCGAAGGCACCGGGGGCAAGACGAGCGCTGTGCTCGCAGCGCAATTTGACCTCGAGTCCTCGGCCGTGTCGCCAAGTGAGCCCGGCGCCGACCATCTCGTCGTCGAAATTGGAACTGCCGTTTTGAGACACGGCCAGGCTGTGAGCATAATCGGTCTTGTAGTATCGACCCAGAATGTCGGCGGTCAGCACGCGTGTCAATCTTCGCTCCACCCGGAATTCGGCTCCACTGCGTGTGTAGTCCAGCAAGGGCTGAGCGTCATAGCGGTCCTTCTCCCATCGTCCGCTCAAGCTGAGCGTCGTGCGGTTGCGCCGGTAGTTCCATCCGGCCGACACATAGTTGCTGGTATAGTTGCTGGATGTCTGCGTGGCCGGCGCCGTTCCGACCACGCCGATCGCTCCGCTTTGAATGTTGCTGAAACTGGTAGCGGCGTCGGTCAACGCACGGCCGACCGACACCGTCAGTCTGGCGGCCGCCGACACCTTGCGGGACAGTTCCACCTTGGCGAGACCGCCGGAGGTGGAGGTACCGTTCTGTCTGATGGTGGTGGCGCCGAGATCGCCTGAAAAGTCGGTGCGGGCGCCATGCACTTCATAGCGCCCGAAGCCGCTGTTGCGGTCGAAATCGCTGTTGAGCACCGTATTCTGGAACATCACGCGTTCGGTGTCGCCGTTCAACGATACGCTGGACCGCGCCGACAGCTGCAGTCCCCAGGCGAGGTTTCCCAGCAGCCGATTGCTGTTGAACGGACTGGTTGCATACTGAGCACGGGCATAGCGCGCACTCATGTTCACATAGCTGTTCTCGCCCAGATGCAGGGCCAGGTCCGGACCCGTGCTCACATAGTTGACATTCTCGAGATTGGTCGGCGTCACGGGCGTGAACGGATCGAGCGCTGCCTGCCCGAAATCATCCTGCAATACCCAGACGAGCCGCTCGGGGATGATGCCGAGGTGAGCCGCGCCGTCGAAGCGGCCGACCAACCGGCTGCCGTAGGCACCTTGCAGGTAATCGAGATAGGTGAAATCGCCCTTGGCATCCAGATCCAGCCGCCGGCTGTTCCGCGTGTAGTCGAAATCCGTGTGCGCCAGCGCCATGGTCTGACTGACCTTGTCCGTGGAAACGAGGGTTACGTTGTCCGATTCGGCAACGCCCGCATCGACGCCATAGGCCAGTGTCTCCCCTTTTGAACCCACTCCGGAAGTCGACGTTTGCGCTTTGGCAGCAAGCCCGGGGTTCACTGTTTGCGCCCTGGAACCGGAGGCCGGTGCAAGGGCAATGATCGAGACGAGGGTGAGCGGGATATGCGGCGTACGCGATCTGGATCTAGGTCGCATCGCGCTCAGCCCCGTAGGATCCGTACCCATAGTAGTCTTCCACCGGACTCGCCTGGACCTGATTGAGGATGATGCCCCCGGCTTGCTGCGCATCGAACAATCCGATCGCCTCCTGCACCGCATGCCGCGGCGTTTGACCTGCACGGACCACCAGCACGATCTGGCCCGCGACTTTTACCAGCGTGCGCCCTTCGTTGGTGATGAGCAGCGGCGGCGAATCCAGCAGCACGATGCGGCGCGGGTTGCGATTGCACAGGTCTGCGATGATTTGCCGCATGCGGTTGCTGCTCAGGAGCTCAGTCGTCGCTGCCTCGACCCGCCGTCCGGCCGGCAGGATCGACAGGCCGCGTAAATTCGTTTGAACCACCAGCGAATCGATGTCCAGCGATTCGTCGACCAGCGCATCCAAGAGACCGTTTTCGTCCCGCAATCCGACGATCTCGCTGATGTGCCGCCTTGCTAGGTCGCAGTCCACGAGCAGCACGGAGACATCCCGCTCGAGCGCCATGCTGAGCGCGAGATTGATGCTGGTGAACGTCTTGCCGTCGCCGGGCAGCGCGCTCGTGATCATGATCACGCGCGGCTCTCCGGCGGCAGTGGCCTCCGACAGGGCCCTGTCGACGAGCGGGCGCTTGATGCGGCGATAGTGGTCGGCGAACACCCGATCCTTGGCTGCTTCCGGCAGATATCCGCGTGCGCGCAAGGCCTCCATGTTCAGCGTCATTCGTTTCGCGGGTTCGGCTGCCGGTTCGGACACCTGATCGACGATCGGCGCCGGCGCGGCCGGTTTCGATACGGCATCGGCAACCTTGGGCCCGGCGGCGCGCGCCTGATTCCTCATCCGAGCGATCGCCTGTTCGACCAGACTCATGTATTCACCAGGGAACGAATGGCGTGGACGGACAGCCTGGCACCCGCCCAGTTCAAGACGAAGGCGACCGCCAATGCCGCCACCAAGCAACCCATGGCCGCCGAGAATCGCCACATGTCGCGGCGAAATTCCTGCCGTTGCCGGCTGGGGAACGCCACGCTGACCACGCCGAGGACGGGAAAGCTCGTCAACTCATTCACCCCGACCACCGAGCTCACGATGGGCTTCAACATGTGCAGGCCATAGGCGACGGCGGCGCCCAGCAGCAGGGCACCCATCCATACGCCCCCGAGCAGCAACGCGCGCCTCGGCCACACCGGCGTCGCCGATGCGGTGGGCGGCAGCACGACTTCAAATCGGACCGACCCTGCGTTGTCCGCCCGTTCGCCGAGGCGTGCCTTCTGGTAGCTCGCGAGCAGCGCGGCGTACTGCGCTTTGTTGGCATCGTAATCGCGGTTGAGCTGCTGAAATTCCGCTTCCACCTGGGGAGCGCTGTTCAACCGCTGCCGCAGTTCAGCGACCGTGCCCTGGTGCTGCGCCAGTTCGCGTCGCAACGCGGCAATCTCGACGTCTTCCTTGTTGAGCTCGAGCTGGATGTTTTGATACACCGGGTTGTTCCCGGCGCCGCTCGACGCGACCGCGGCGGCATCGCCGTGCCGCAGGCTCTCGAGCTCAACCATGCGCCGCTTCTTCAGCTCATCCAGGGTCGCGCGGGCCGCAATCACATCCGGATGCCTGTCGGTGAATTTGAGCAGCAGTTCATCCAGCCTCGCCTGCGCCTCTTGTATGCGGCTCAAGGTGTTGCTGCCGCCGCCCGAACCTCGGCCGCCGGGGCCAGGCATGAGAGCCGAGGTCCCCGCCGCCGATATCGCCCCGTCGCCATGCAACTGCTTGGAGAGTTCGTCCCGGCGGCTCAGGGCGATCGACAGGTCGGTCTCGGCCTTCTTGGCTGCATCGACCTCATTCTGCAGTTGGGTGAAATAGCCGCCCTGCTCGCTCGGCATCAGGCCGACGTTCTTTTTCTTGAACGCAGCCAGACGGTCCTCGGCCGCGCTCAGCCGCTGCTCATAATCCTTGATCTGCGTCTCCAGAAACTTCTGCGCCTGCTCAGAGCCCTCGCGCTTGCCTCCCAAGGTTTGCTCCACGAAGGTGGTCAGGAGGATCTCGACCACGCGAAAGGCCCGCTCCCGGCTGCCGTCCGTGTAGTGGAAACTGTAGATGGTTCCGGCGGTGCTGCGCTCGTCGCCCTGACTCCCCGCACTGAACACGGTAAGAGCGATGGCGTTGGCGAAGGTGTTGAGGATTCTGGCCCGGGTGCGTTCGTCCGGGACAGTATCCGGCAGCACGCCCGTTCGCTTGGCGATCTGCTCCAATTGCGGGCCTTCCAGCAATGACTGGCGCACATAATTGATTTGCGCGTCGACGTTCTGGTCGGTGGTCAACCCCTGCAAGGCCGGTTTCAGCGCCGTGCGTGTGTCCACGAAAATGCGCGCATCGGCCGCATATCGATCCGGAAGGGTGAAGACGATGGTCCAGCCGATCACCGATGCGATGGACGCCGCAGCCAGCGCGATCCATCGAAAGCGCCAGGCGCTGCGCACTTCCTCCAGAACTCGTTCCAATTCCTGTTTCATGACGGGGCCTTCGGCATCAAAACCGGGTTTCCGGCACCACCAGCACATCGCTCGGGCGAAGCGCCAGGTTTTGCTTCATGTCGCCGTCATTCAGGAGGGCGTCGAGCTTCACCTTGATTTCAGTTTGCTTGCCGTTCTCGGTGCGCACCAGGCGCGCGCGATTGCCCGCCGCGAACTGGCTCAATCCGCCCACCGCAAGCACGGCATCCAACACCGTCATTCCATCCCGGTACGGCAGGGATTGCGGGGTCTTCACCTGGCCGATGACCTTGACCTGGCTGTATACGCTGAGCGCAATCGTGACGACGACGCTGACCTTCGGCGCCTTGATGTATTCGGACAAGGACTTTTCGATGTCGCGCGCCAATTGGGAGGGGGTCTTGCCCACCGCGACCATGTCCTCCACGAGCGGCGTGGAGATCTTGCCGTCGGGACGCACGGGAAGCGTGGCGGTCAACTCGTCATTCTGAAAGACCGAGACCTTCAACGTGTCGCCGGGCCCGATGCGGTAATCCGGTGAAACCGCGGCCGGGGCCACCGGGTCGGCCGCCGTCGCCGGACGTAGCGGAACCGCCGCACCCAAGGCCAGCCACAGCATGAAGTACCCCAGGAATTCCCGCGATTTCAATGATTTGGCGCTCACGAAAGTATATTACCTCGGCTGCGATCGGCCTGCCCCCCAAATTGGAGGGTTCCGCCGACGCTGTCCGAAAAAGCCATGAATTTAATCATCGCGAGACCCGACGCACCGTGACCAGCGTCCTTGTCCTGAATCATAAATCCCTTACTCGATCCGCCCACGGATTTTCGTGCCGGGCAAGGCGCGCCGACGAGGGTATATTTATGCGACGCCCTCGCCACGGCGATCGTTGGTCAGACAGGCTCCTGTCGCTGGTAACATCTCACGGGTGGGCGCACGAAGCCATCCAGAGTTCAAGCTAGACCGACCTTTCCCCAACACCTATTGGGTGATACCCGGCCGACTGCTGGCCGGCGCGTACCCGGGGGGCGCCGACGACACGGAAGCACGCCTGCGCCTGACCCGGCTGCAGGAGGCGGGCGTCGACAGCTTCGTCGATCTCACGGAAGACGGCGAGCTGCCGCCCTACCGTCATTTGCTGCCCACCCACGCGGACTACCTGCGCTCAGCCATCGTCGATGCGGGCGTGCCCAACAATATCGCGCAGACTCGCGAGCTGCTGGGCGCCATCCGTGCCGCGCTGGCTCAGGAGCGGCGTGTTTACGTGCATTGCCGCGCCGGGATCGGGCGGACCGGGCTCATCGTCGGCTGCTTTCTGGCGGACCAGGAGTCCGATGGCAGGGCGGCGCTCAAGATCTTGAACCGTCTGTGGCGCCAGAGCGAACGCGCCGCAATCTGGCCCAGGGTGCCGCAGACCGCGGAGCAAGCTGACTATATTCGGCGCTGGGCGGCTTTCGGTGATACCGTGGTGGGCTAACCTGTCAGGAGACTCGCGTGAATCAATACAAGCCAGGCCCCAGTTTGGGGCGACCCTCAACTCAGTCCGGCGAAGATCCGATGATGGACTTCCGGGCGCGTCTAGTGCATCAACAAGCCGAGGCCGCGGAGCGCCGCCGCACCGACCTCGCGGAGCAATGTTCGCGGCTGAAGACTGCCGAGGAACGGATCCGTATCTGGGAACGCATTCACGAGGTGACGCTGCCGCGAGACCCGGCGCATCGCCTGGTGGACATCATCGCGGCCAATACCGGGCTCACCGACGCCGATGTGCGCGAGGAGCAGACGCGGCGCGCCTCACTGCGAGCCGCTGTCTGATGTTCAGCCGAAGGCTTTAAATTTCCCAGGTCAGATCGACGTCGATGATGCCGGCTTCGCGCAAATGCGCGATCACGCGCGAAGCCGCCGCTTCCGGGGTCAACTCGGTGGTATCCAGGCGGACTTCCGGATTCTCGGGTGCCTCGTACGGTGAATCGATTCCGGTAAAGTTCTTCAATTCGCCGCGCCGCGCCTTCTTGTAGAGCCCTTTTGCGTCGCGCGCCTCGGCCAGATTCAAGGGAGTATCCACGAATACCTCGATGAACTCGCCCGCCTCGACCAGACCGCGGGCCATGCGCCGTTCCGAGCGGAACGGCGAAATGAAGGACACCATGACGATGAGCCCCGCATCCACCATCAGCCGCGCCACCTCGGCAACGCGCCGGATGTTCTCGACTCGATCCTCATTGGTGAAGCCCAGGTCCTTGTTGAGCCCGTGACGCACATTGTCGCCGTCCAGCAGATACGTCTGGCGGCCGTCGGCATGCAGCTGCTTTTCGACCAGGTTGGCGATCGTCGACTTGCCGGCACCCGACAGTCCGGTGAACCAGAGAATGCAGGGCTTCTGATGGCTCAACTGCGCACGCGCGAGCTTGTTCACGTCCAGCGCCTGCCAGTGCACGTTTTGCGACCGGCGCAGGGCGAAGTGCAGGAGTCCCGCGCCGACGGTATTGTTGGTGAGCCGGTCGATCAGGATGAAACCGCCGAGGACCCGGCTGTCCCGGTAGGGTTCGAAGGCGATGGCGCCGGAGAGCTCGAGCCCGCAGACGCCGATGTCGTTGAGATCGAGTTTCTTCGCCGCCAGGTGCTCCATGGTATTCACGTTGACGCGATACTTGATCGGCGCCACCGTCGCGGTCACCGTCTTGGTGCCGAGTTTGAGCAGATAGGCCCGTCCCTGCAGCAGGGGTTCATCGTGCATCCAGATGATGGTGGCTTCGAATTGATTGGCGACGGCCGGCGGCTCGTCCGCCGCCGCGAGCACGTCCCCCCGGCTCACGTCGATTTCATTCGCGAGCGTCAGGGTCACGGATTCACCGGCGACGCCCACGGAAGACTCGCCCTCGGCCGTGAACACCCGGGCCACGGTGCCGATGCGTCCCGACGGCAGCACTCGAAGCGCATCACCGGGGCGCACTGAGCCGGCGGCGATGAGTCCGGCGAACCCACGGAACTCCGGATTCGGCCGATTGACCCATTGCACCGGCATCCTAAATGCCGCGCCGTGCGCGGGGTCCGGCGGCTCGACGGTCTCGAGGTGTTCCAGCAGGCTGGGACCGCCGTACCAGGGTGTACGGCCGCTGCGCGTCGTGACATTGTCTCCGGCAACGGCCGACACCGGGATGCAGGTGACGGCGTCGAGCTTGATCTGACGCGCGAACTCGCGGTAGTCGCGCTCGATTCCGGCGAACGTCTCCTGCGAATAATCCACCAGATCCATCTTGTTCACCGCCACCACGATGTGGCGAATCCCGAGCAGCGCCGCGAGATAACTGTGCCGCCGCGTCTGTGTGAGCACGCCCTTGCGCGCATCGATCAATATCACGGCAAGATCCGCCGTGGAGGCGCCCGTCACCATATTGCGCGTGTACTGCTCATGGCCGGGCGTGTCGGCCACGATGAACTTGCGCCTCTCCGTCGTGAAGAACCGGTAGGCGACGTCGATGGTGATGCCCTGCTCCCGTTCCGCGGCCAGTCCATCGACCAGCAGCGCGAAATCGACTTCCCCGCCGCGGGTGCCGACCTTCTTCGAGTCGTCGCGCAGAGCCGCGAACTGGTCCTCGAATATCATTTTCGATTCGTACAGCAGGCGCCCGATCAGCGAAGACTTGCCGTCGTCCACCGAACCGCAGGTGATGAAGCGCAGCAGGCCCTTGCGCTGATGACGTTCGAGATACTCCTCGATGTTCATGCCCGCGCTGATCGCAGCCGCACCGGCGCCGGCGCCCGCGTTGACGTCTGCACCGGCATCTGCGCCTGCCTTAGCGTCTGCCTTAGCAATTGCGCCTGCCCGAAGGTTTGCGCCAGCGCCCGCATCTGCGCCTGCCTTAGCGTCCGCGCGCCCCCTCGGCATCAGAAATACCCCTCTTGCTTTCTCTTCTCCATCGACGCCGCCCCGTCCTTGTCGACGCCGCGCCCTTCGCGCTCCGACGTCTTCGTCGCCAGCATTTCACGAATGACCGCGGGTATGTCATCGGCGGTGCTGAGGGTGGCACCCGTCAACGGATAGTCGCCGAGAGTGCGAAAGCGCACGCGCAGGGTCTCCACGCGGTCGGTTGCGGTCAGCGGCAGCCGATCGTCGTCGACCATGATGAGGCGGCCGTCGCGCCGCACCACCGGCCGCGGCTTGGCCAGGTACAGCGGCACGATAGGCACCTTCTGCACGTGGATGTACTGCCACACGTCCAGCTCGGTCCAGTTCGACAGGGGGAACACGCGGATGCTTTCGCCGCGATTCTTGCGCGCGTTGTACAGCGACCAGAGCTCGGGGCGCTGATTCTTGGGATCCCAGCGATGCTGCGACGAACGAAACGAGAATACGCGCTCCTTGGCGCGGCTCTTCTCCTCGTCGCGGCGGCCGCCGCCGAAGGCCGCGTCGAAGCCGTACTTGTCCAGCGCCTGGCGCAGCGCCTGGGTGAGCATCACGTCCGAATAGGTGGAGCCGTGGGTCCATGGTAGGACGCCGGCGCGCACGCCCTCCTCATTGGTGTGCACCAAGAGTTCCAGGCCGAATTTCCTGGCGGTGGCATCGCGAAATTCCAGCATTTCCCGGAAATCCCATCCCGATGCGATCTGCAGCAGCGGAAACGGCGGCTTCGCGGGCGCAAAGGCCTTGAGCGCAAGATGCAGCATCACCGAGCTGTCCTTGCCCACCGAATACAAGAGCACCGGCTTCTCGCACTCCGCGACCACTTCGCGAAAGATGTGAATGCTCTCCGCCTCGAGCCGCTGCAAATAATCCAGCTCGGACATTTACCCTGAGTAGTTCGCGGGGGTCTTTCGGCGAACTTCGTCCGCGGTTACTCCGGGTGCCAGCTCGACGAGCTTGAACGCATCCTTGCGGGTGGGCCGCGAGAACACCGCGAGATCGGTGATCAGCATGTCGACGACGTCGTCCTTCGAGGTGTGATCCATGACCACCACCACGCGCTTCACCCCGGCGACCAGATCCATGGCGCCGCCCATGCCCTTCACCATTTTCCCGGGAATCATCCAATTGGCGAGATCGCCGTTTTCCGCGACTTCCATGGCCCCGAGTATCGCGAGATCGATGTGCCCGCCGCGAATCATGGCGAAGCTGTCGGCGGAGGAGAAATACGACGTCATCGGCAGCGCCGTCACCGTCTGCTTGCCGGCGTTGATCAAATCCGGGTCCTCCTCGCCCTCGAAGGGGAACGGTCCCGTGCCGAGCATGCCGTTCTCCGACTGCAGCACCACCTTCATTCCGGGTGGAATGTAGTTGGCCACCAAGGTTGGAATGCCGATGCCGAGATTTACATAAAAACCGTCGGACAGCTCCCGCGCCGCTCGCGCGGCCAAATCTTCACGCGACCACGGCATTGGACTTCTCCCCTCGTTTGCGCACAGTCCGCTTCTCGATCAACTTCGTATAGCGCGCACCTTGAATAATGCGCTGCACGAAAATCCCCGGTGTATGGATGCTGTCGGCATCGAGGGCTCCGGGCTCCACCAGCTCCTCGACCTCGGCCACGGTGACGTGGGCGGCGGTGGCCATGTTGGGATTGAAATTGCGCGCGGTCTTGCGATAGATGAGGTTGCCCTCGGTATCGCCCTTCCACGCCTTGACCAGCGACACGTCGGCCGTGAGCCCCTTCTCGAGCACGTAGGTCTCGCCGTCCACGATCCGCGTTTCCTTGCCTTCGGCGACGAGCGTGCCCGCACCCACCTTCGTGTAAAACGCATAAATCCCGGCGCCGCCGGCGCGAATACGTTCCGCCAGCGTACCCTGCGGATTGAACTCGAGTTCCAGCTCGCCCGCCAGATACTGCCGCTCGAATTCCTTGTTCTCGCCCACATACGACGAAATCATTTTGCGAATCTGACGCGTTTGCAGCAACAGCCCCAAACCGACCCCGTCGAGGCCCGCATTGTTGGACACGACGGTGAGGTTGCCGATGCGCGACGCATGCAGGGCATCGATCAGATTCTCCGGGATGCCGCAGGCGCCGAAGCCCCCGCACATCAGTGTCATGCCCTCTTTGACCACACCGCGCAGAGCCGTCGCGGCATCCGGGTACACCTTTGAACTCGCTTTGACGCTCATTATGCTATCCCCATGTTTTCCTGAGCCATCCCCACGTCTCCCCGCAGCCATGGGCGCGACGCCCGCGTCACGCAGGTGGCCATGGAAGGCCACCCAGGGCTTGCGCGCAGCGCAGGATTTATGACGGTCCGGGAAATGCCTCCCCGGTCCTGCCTCCGAGCATGGACAATATAATCGTTTACGGATACCCCGACTAGTAGCGGTACTGATCCACCTTGTACGGACCCTGCTTTTCGACCCCGATGTAGCGCGCCTGCACATCCGTCAATTCCGTCAGCCGTGCGCCGAGCTTGGAGAGCTGCAGGCGCGCGACCTTTTCGTCGAGATGCTTGGGCAGAACGTAGACGCCGACGGGATATTTCGACGTGTTGGTGAAGAGCTCGATCTGCGCCAGCACCTGATTCGCGAACGAGGAGCTCATGACGTACGAGGGGTGCCCGGTACCGCAGCCCAGGTTCACCAAGCGGCCCTCGGCGAGCAGAATGATGCGCTTGCCGTCGGGGAAAATCACATGATCGACCTGGGGCTTGATGTTGTCCCAGGCATATTGCCGCAGCGCCGCCACTTCGATTTCGTTGTCGAAATGTCCGATGTTGCACACGATGGCCTGGTCCTTCATGCGCTTCATGTGATCGTGGGTGATCACGTGAAAATTCCCGGTCGCCGAGACGAATATGTCCGCCTTGTCCGCGGCATAGTCCATGGTGACGACCCGGTAGCCTTCCATCGACGCCTGCAGCGCGCAGATCGGATCGATCTCGGTGACCCATACCTGCGCCGACAGGGCGCGCAAAGCCTGCGCCGACCCCTTGCCGACATCGCCGTAGCCGCACACCACCGCCACCTTGCCCGCGATCATCACGTCGGTGGCGCGCTTGACGGCGTCCACCAAGGATTCGCGGCAGCCGTATAGATTGTCGAATTTGGACTTGGTGACCGAATCGTTGACGTTGAACGCCGGGAAGGCGAGCCTGCCCTCCTTGGCCATCTGATACAGGCGCTTGACCCCGGTCGTGGTCTCCTCGGTGACGCCCTTGATCTTGGAGAGGCGCGTCGAGTACCACTTCGGATCCACGTTGAGCTTGGACTTGATGGCGGCGAACAGGCATTCCTCCTCCTCATTGCCCGGGTGCGCGATCAGCGATGCGTCCTTCTCCGCCTTGGCGCCGAGATGCAGCAGCAGAGTCGCATCGCCGCCGTCGTCCAGGATCATGTTCGAGTGGCCGCCGTCGGGCCATTCGAATATGCGATGCGTGTAATCCCAGTACTCGGCAAGCGACTCGCCCTTGACCGCGAATACCGGCGTGCCGCCGGCGGCGATGGCCGCGGCCGCATGATCTTGAGTCGAATAAATGTTGCACGACGCCCAGCGCACCTGCGCGCCCAGGGCGTTCAGGGTCTCGATCAGCACCGCGGTCTGGATGGTCATGTGCAAGGACCCGGTGATGCGCGCGCCGCGCAGGGGCAGCTGCGCCGCAAACTCGTGCCGGATCGCCATGAGGCCCGGCATTTCCGTTTCGGCGATCTTGATCTCCTTGCGGCCCCAATCGGCCAGCTTAAGATCCTTGACCAGGAAATCCTGGGGTTGCTTGATTGCTGCATTCATCGATCGATTCTCCGTGAGGCGCACGCTTTAAGCGGCGCGCGTTGCTTTGAATTCGGCGGCCAGGGTGCTCGCCTTGTCGGTGCGCTCCCAGCTGAACTCCGCTTCTTTGCGGCCGAAGTGCCCGTAAGATGCCGTCTTCTGATAGATCGGCCGCGCCAGATCCAGCATTTCGCGCAGACCAAAGGGCGTGAGATCGAAATGCGCGCGCACCAGCTGCGTCAGACGCGTGTCGGGCAATTTCCCGGTGCCGAAGGTCTCGACCATGATGGAGGTGGGTTCAGCCACTCCGATGGCGTACGAGACCTGCACTTCGCAGCGCTCGGCGAGACCCGCGGCGACTATGTTCTTGGCCACGTAGCGCGCGGCATAGGCTGCCGAACGATCCACCTTGGACGGGTCCTTGCCGGAGAAGGCACCTCCCCCATGGCGCGCGAATCCACCGTAGGTGTCCACGATGATCTTGCGCCCCGTGAGGCCGCAATCGCCGACCGGGCCGCCGATGACGAATCGCCCGGTAGGATTGATGTGATACTTGGTGTTCTTGTCGATCCATTTGGCCGGCAATACCGGCTTCAAGATCTCCTCGATGACGGCCTCGCGCAATTGCTTGGTGCTGATGCTGTCCTCATGCTGAGTCGACAGGACCACCGCTTCCAACCCTGCCGGCTTGTCGTTTTCGTAGCGCAGCGTCACCTGGCTCTTGGCGTCCGGGCGGAGCCACGGCAGCTTGCCGCTCTTGCGCACCTGGGCCTGGCGCTTCACCAGGCGATGGGCGAGAGTGATGGGCGCCGGCATGAGCACGTCGGTTTCATTGGTGGCGTAGCCGAACATCAGGCCCTGATCGCCCGCGCCCTGCTTGCGCTCGTCCTTGCGGTCGACGCCCTGCGCGATGTCCGGGGACTGCTTGCCGATGATGTTGAGCACGCCGCAGCTGGCGCCGTCGAATCCCATGTCCGACGTGTCGTAACCGATGTCGAGAACGGTTTTGCGGACGATGGCTTCCACGTCGACCCAGGCGCTGGTGGTGACTTCACCCGCCACGATCACCACGCCCGTCTTGACCAGGGTCTCGCAGGCGACCCGGCCCTTGGGGTCCACTGCCAGAATGGCGTCCAGCACCGCGTCTGAAATCTGGTCGGCGACCTTGTCGGGGTGACCTTCGGAGACCGATTCCGAAGTGAACGAGAAGCTTCTGCTCATGCGTAGAATTCCTTAAGTGTTTGGCCAAAATTGTCTCGATACCGGCGGCCGAACTCCGCCCGGGTGAATTCGTGGTTCTGGGGTCCGCGCGACCCGATCTTGATCGCCCCCATCAAGGACGCCACCCGCCCGGTAGTCTCCCAATCCAGACCATGCAACAAGCCGTGAATTAGACCAGCGCGATAGGCATCCCCGCAACCGGTGGGATCGACCACGGCCTCAGGTGCAGCGCACGGGACCGTCAGCGTCCCGCCCTTAGTGTATATGACCGACCCTTCCGCGCCCCGGGTGACCACCAAGGCATCGACCCGGTCGGTGATATCAGAGACCGTGAAACCGGTCTTTTGTTGCAGCAGACCCCACTCATAGTCGTTGACCGCCACCCAGCGGGCCTGCGCGATGAAGGTTCTGAGCTCTTCCCCGCCGAACATGGGCATTCCCTGGCCGGGGTCGAAAATGAAGGGAATCTTCGCGGCCGCGAACTGGGCCGCGTGCTCGATCATGGCCTGCCGGCCGTCGGGAGCCACGATCCCGAGCGCGATTCCGGACCCGGCGTCCGACACCCGGTTGAGGTGCGCCTGCTGCATTGCTCCCGGGTGAAAGGCGGTGATCTGATTGTCATCCAGGTCGGTGGTGATGAAGGCCTGAGCAGTGAAGGTGTCGTCCAGCACCTTGACGTGATCGAGGGGGATGCCCTGGGCCGCCATACGCTCGGCGTAAGGCGCAAAATCGTGGCCCGCCGTGGCCATGGGGACTCCCCGGTCGCCGAGGAGCTTCAGGCTGTACGCGATGTTCGCCGCGCAGCCGCCGAACTCGCGGCGCATGTCGGGAACCAGGAACGACACGTTCAAGATATGAATCTTGTCGGGAAGAATGTGCGCTTTGAAGCGGTCCTGGAACTGCAAAATCGTGTCGTAAGCCACTGAACCGCATATCAACGCGGCTTTTCCGTCTAGGGGACCCTGCATCATCCGCACATCCAATAAGTGTTGGGCCCACATTCTATAAGCAAACACATGGCACTCTACAAGCAAACACATGACCCTCTACAAGCAAACACATGGCCCTCTACAAGCAAACACATGGCAGTCGCTGTGGCGAATCGCGATCCGTTGGCCTCGCCGTACCGCGGCGGCCCGCCGCGGGCACGCCGCCACGCCCGCCCGTGTGCAATGCCTGTCTTGAACACGGCCTCCTCGACCGCTGGTAACCCGCCGCGCCCGCCCGCGCGCAATAACTGCGACAATGGGCCGGTCTTATCCGGCATACCGGGCTTTGCTTGTTGTTCAACCTTGAGGAGAGCGTCGATGAAGAGAACCAGTGCATCCGTGACCGCCATCAGCAGCCTGTTGACCTTGGGCGCCGCCCTGTCCAGCCCAAGCTTTGCCGCCGACAAGGCCGACATGGAAAAGTGCTACGGCGTGGTGAAGGCCGGCAAGAACGACTGCGCGGGCCCTGCGCACGCCTGCGCCGGACAGTCGAAAGTGGATTCGGGCGGCAAAGAGTTCGTCACCCTGCCGAAAGGCACCTGCGACAGGCTGTCCGGCAGCAGCCTCACCCCGAAATAAGCGCGCGCCGGCGATGAACGACGGCGCACACCCTGTCGCCCGCCGTGGCGGGTGACCCGATGCCGGCCCATGCCCGCGTCGGGTCAACGGATGGCAGGGGGCCGCCTACCGGCATCGAGTCAACGGCTGGTGTCGGGTCGCAGGCCGGTATCGGGTCCCCCACAGGTATCGGCTCACCGACAGAACTCGGGGCACGAGCCGGCATCGGCCTGCGAGCCCAGCACCATATCAGGGTGCTGGCAGACGCCCCGGCCGTGGCTTGGTTCGAAGCGCACACCGAGAATTACATCGCGGACGGCGGTGCGCATGTCGAGGCCCTGGCGCGGATTCGCGCGAATCATCCGCTGTCGCTGCACGGAGTCGGCCTGTCCTTGGGATCAGCCGATCCGCTCGACACGCCGCACCTCGAGCGCGTGCGCCGCGCGGTGAACCGATTCGAGCCGGCGCTCTTGTCCGAGCATTTGTCGTGGAGCTCCGTCGGCGGGCGATTTGCGAACGACTTGCTGCCCCTGCCCTACACCGAAGAGGCATTGAAGCATGTGAGTTCCCGCATCGCTCAGGCACAGGATTTCCTGGGCAGGCCCCTGTTGATCGAGAACGTCTCCAGCTATCTGGAGTTCGAGTGTTCGCGGATGACGGAATGGGAATTCCTTCGCGCCGTCGCCGCGGAATCGGAATGCGGAATCCTGCTGGATTTGAACAACATCTACGTCGCGGCCCGCAACCACGGATTCGACCCACGGCGCTACCTCGACGCCATGGATCCGCGTGCCGTGCAAGAGATCCATCTGGCCGGCCACAGCACCGTCGAAGTCGAGGGACAGCCCTTGCTCATCGACACGCACGGCACGCCCGTATGCGATGCGGTGTGGAACTTGTACCGGGAGGCGCTGCGGCGATTCGGCGACGTGCCCACGCTGATCGAGTGGGACACCGATATTCCCGCGCTCGAGGTGCTGGTGGCCGAAGCCGCGAAGGCCGATGCCCTGCGGGCGGAAGCGCATGCCCTCGCTGCGTGAACTGCAGTCGGGGGTCATGCGCGCCCTCCTCGACGGCGAGCCTGACGGTGCGGTGCCGTGGATTGCGGCGCACGGGATCCACCCCAAGCATCGGCTCGGCATCTACGCCGGCACTGCGCGCGCCAATTTCACCGAGAGCTTGATTTCCAGCTACCCGGCGGTACGGCGCTTGGTCGGCGAAGATTATTTTCACCAATGCGCGCGCGGCTTCCACGCGCGCCATCCTTCCCTTTCGGGCGACTTGCAGCCTGCGGGTGCCGGGTTCGCGCAGTATCTGTCGGAACTCCACGGCGACGATGAATTTCGTTACCTGGGCGAGGTGGCGCGCCTCGAGTGGCTGATTCAAGATACGCTGCTGGCCGCCGATCACGCTCCGCTCGACCTCGTGAAACTCCAGCAAGTCCCGGCCGACGACTACGACGATTTGAGTTTTTGCCTGCATCCGTCGGCCCGCCTGTTCGCCTCGAAGTACCCTTGCGTAGCCATCTGGGAGGCCAATGTGGGGAGCGACGCGGAACCGGAGCTCATCGACCTCGGTGCCGGTCCCGATCGCGTGCTGCTGGTCCGCACCCGCGGCCAATTGAGCTGTCAGCGCTTGAGTTGCGGCGAGCAGCGCTTCCTCGAATCCATTCGAACCGGCGAACGATTTGCCGACGCAGTCGAGCGCGGAGCGGCGCGAAACGAGCGCGGCAGCGAGCGAAACGAGGCCGATGGAGCCGGCGACGGCGCGGACTCCGCCTTCGATGCCGCCGCGGCTCTGCAACGCTTCGTGTTCGCCGGGGTCATCGTCGATTTTCGGTAGTAGACCTCAGTCATAAGGCCTCGTTCATAGCAAGCCTCGTGCATCGCAAGCTTCGTTTCAATACCAAGCCTTGTTTCAATACCAAGCCTCGTTCCAATGCCAAGTCCCGCAAGAGGTTCAGTCTCATGTCATTACCCCAAAAGATCTCCGCTCCCGATGCATTTGCGGCGCGGCTCCTCAATCCGCTGCAATCGCTGTTCGGGCTCGGCGCGCGCCTCTACGTCAGCTGGCAGTTCCTGAAATCCGGATACCTCAAGGTGACTTCATGGGACAGCACCCTTTATCTGTTCGAGAATGAGTACCACACTCCCGTGCTGTCACCCCATGTGGCGGCGGTGGCGGGCTCCTTCGGGGAATTGCTTTTTCCGACCTTATTGGTGCTCGGCATCGTGGGCCGCCTCAGTGCCATCGGGCTATTCGCCGTCAATGCAATGGCGGTAATTTCATATTCTCAGGTGCTGCTGGCGGAAGGCTCCGAGGCTGCGCTCGGTCAGCACATTTTGTGGGGTACGCTAATACTATTCCTGATCATCTACGGGCCCGGCAAATTATCGGTTGACTATAACTGCGAACGCAACACCTTGCGAGGATGACGCAGTACATGCAAATTGCCGATGATCATCGGCAGCGGATCGCTCCAAGACCCCAGCATGGAGACCGAGAGTCGGGGCCTGTCCATGTCGCGGCGTTCCAACGGGAATGCATCAGGGCGAATGCGCCGCGCTACTGTATTCATAAGATGCGATAGCCAATCGCGCGCCTCAATGGAAACTCGACACACAGGCTGCGGCTCCGGTGCCAGCGGCTCGATGGTCGAGCGGAACCATAGCCATGGAAGGTCGGCGCCGCGCGCTATATCGAGTTCGAGAAAACCAAAGGCGCGCGGATTGAGATCAATCGCGTACAGCGTATCGCCGTCGGCCACTAGCTCGATTTCGAAGATGCCCCGCGATAGGAACTGATTGACGATCTGTAATCCGGACTCGAGAATTCGCACGTCGTCGCAACCGATCTGTACCGTGCTGACGCCGACGTCGGGCGGCCATTGTTCGCCCTTGTACGACACATGGGCGGTCAAAACACCCCCATCCACGTCCTTGATTCCGGTGACGCTGTAAACTCGGTTACGCGCGGAAGGAATGTATCGTTGTATCAGCGGCCACATCAGTTCCGGATACGCG
>WNFQ01001133.1_pt1 | contig 18784 bp, 18 predicted proteins | sample 5400171 | NCBI WGS metagenome assembly WNFQ01 (sample SAMN13153356, study PRJNA577476) | soil metagenome | isolation source: 20 cm soil under Madrone tree | place: USA:California | collected 2016-06-14 | reverse complement strand
GGGTAATATGCGGTAGCGAAAGGGCGCTCCGCGTCTGGCGCTCCAAACGAGCTAAACGCGTTAGCGCCTAGGGGATACTCGCCTGGTTCCATTCGATTGATATGACCATTGAAATACGAGGGATGGCCCCGCTGTTGCAAGTTTTCGACACGCCAGCGTCCATTGTGTTCTATCGCGATGTACTGGGATTCCAGGTCAAGAGCACCTCCAGCCCGGGCAACGAGCGTTTTGATTGGGCATTGCTCACGCTAAATGGCGTGGAGTTGATGCTGAATACAGCTTACGAAGAGGATGCGCGGCCGCCAGCACCTGATCCCGCTCGCGTTGCTGCTCATGAGGATACGACGATTTACTTCGGTTGCCCGGACGTGGACGCGGCGTACGCTCACCTTCGCGCACGGGGCGTTGCCGCTAAGGAGCCGAAGATCGCGCACTATGGCATGAAGCAGTTGTACGTCAGCGATCCCGACGGGTACAACCTCTGTTTCCAGTGGCCAGCTAAGTAGCGGCCCGTGCGCTGACGTGCTGCCAAAGACTCAACGACCGCCGGTGCCTAGCTGCACAATCTATAACCGCATTGTCAATCTCTTGGTTTTCGTTTCTTGCAGGCTTAGTGTCCCGCGATGCAGCGGGCGCTCTTTCATCGCCAACGGCGTGATCACTCATCGTGTAAGTTAAGACGGCGAAGCAACTGCGCGTTTGCAGCCACAATTATCGTGGACAGGCTCATCGCGACTGCACCCACACTCATGGGGAGATTGAATCCCCCGCGGACGAAAAGGCCCCCGGCGACCGGAATGGCAACCAAGTTATAAGCTGTTGCCCAAACGAGATTTTGGATCATCTTTCTGTAGGTAGCGCGAGATAGTTCGATTGCGCCGCCAACGTCGCGAGGGTCGCTACGCACGAGTACGATTCCGGCGGATTCAATTGCCACGTCGGTTCCCGCACCTATTGCGATTCCTACATCCGCCGTCGCCAACGCTGGTGCGTCGTTCACGCCATCGCCAACCATCCCGACCTTCTTGCCGCCGGCCTGAAAGCGCTTCACGGCCGAAGCCTTGTCAGCGGGGAGAACCTCGGCTGCGACCTCATCGATTCCGATTCGCCGGGCGACCGAATCGGCAACCGTCGTCGAATCTCCGGTGATCATCGCGACCCGGATACCCAGTCGATGGAGTTCGGCGACGGCTTCACTGGATTCGGGCCGAATCTCATCTTCAACTGCGAAAGCTCCGAGCAGTCGGCCTTGAGCGACGGCATAGAGAACCGTCTTCCCATCGGATGCCCATGCGGCCGTCAGTTTTTCAACTTCTGGCGGCACCGTTACTTTGCCCTCGGTCAACAGGCGCGGTCCGCCGATTACGACTCTCTTACCTTCCACGAGCGCCTCCGCTCCTCGCCCGGGCAGCGCCTGGAAATTCGTCGCTGACAATTGGGCCACGCCCCGGCGCTTGGCTTCAGCGACGATTGATTTAGCGAGTGGGTGTTCGGAGTTGGATTCGACAGCGGCAGCACGCGCAATCAGATCGTCTTCGGTAGCCCCAGGTGCAGCCGCAACTCCCGACACCGCAGGGGAGCCGCGGGTTAGGGTTCCGGTCTTGTCGAAAATAACCATATCCAAATTGCGTGCACGTTCGAGTGCGAGTCTGTCTTTAACGAGGAGCCCGTTTTGAGCGCCTAGCGATGTCGAGATTGCGATTACCAGCGGAATCGCCAGTCCCAGAGCGTGCGGGCAAGCAATGATGAGGACCGTTGCGGTTCTAATCAGGGCGTGTTCTTTATCGCCTGAAAACCACCAGTAGGCGAAAGTAATCGCACCCGACACGACCGCCACGTAAAAAAGGATCGCGGCGGCACGGTCCGCAAGAGCTTGCGTGCGAGAGCCAGAAGCTTGCGCCGTGGCGACGAGCCGCATGATTCCAGAGAGAGCGGTCTGATCCCCGATTGCCGTAATGCTGACGCGGAGGCTTCCGCCGCTGGCAACGGTTCCCGCAATGACTTTCGCGCCCGTCCCCTTCGGTACCGTTTTGGACTCACCGGTAATCATGGACTCGTCAACATCGGCAGCGCCCTCAGCGACAGTGCCGTCTGCCGGAACACGAGCTCCGGGCCGGACCAGGACGATGTCGCCAACGCGTAATTCAGAGAGGGGGACGGACTGAGTGTCCGCGCCGGTTACGCGTTCAGCGGTGTCCGGGAGCAGGGCGGCGAGTGCGTTGAGCGCGCCACGAGCCTGGGAAACGGCCCGCATTTCCAGCCAGTGGCCAAGGACCATGATCGTAGTCAGCGACGCGAGTTCCCACCAAACGTCAATCTCGAAAAGGCCGAATGTCGCAGCGAGCGAAGTTCCAAAAGCGACTATGATCGCCAAGCTAATGAGTGTCATCATTCCGGGCTTGTGATCGGCAAGTTCGCCCCAAGCCCCGCGGATGAAGACTAGGCCGCCATAAACGAAGACGACTGTTCCGAGGATGGCGGGGATAAACTTTGAGCCGGGGAAGGAGGGCGCTGTGTAACCAAGCCAGTGTTGAACGTCAGTTGACCAAAAAACGACGGGAATTGTGAGGGCGAAACTCAGCCAAAATTTGTCGCGAAACATAGCAACGGAATGCCCCGCATGGCGGTCGTGGCTCCCGTAGTCGTTCGACATCTTGTGACCAGCGTGTGGGTTCGATGCCCGTCCGTGATTTTTGTGCCTCATGTGGTCCATTTTGAAGTCCGACCGTCCAGAATGGCAGTTCCTTTTACCGCGAACCCAGTGACTGGCAGACAGTGTAACGGAGAGCGAATTTCGACGCACAGGTCTTAGTCCCTACGGATGCATCCCAAATCATCCTTTGACCCGAGCGTGGTTTTGAAAGCTCGCTTTGGGCCGCTGAGGGGTCTTCGCCACGACGCCGAAGCGAACCTCATTCGCCATAAGCTTGTCCCCCATTTTTTCGGCGTGAATCACCACGCGGTCCCCAACTTTGAGATCTTTCATCGAGGCGGCTGCTCCGCCCTTCTCGTATTTTGTTTCGGCCATGGTGTAGACGGTGACGGGGTTCTTGGCTTTTGTTTACACCGCAATAGAATTGTCCGTCATGGCAGTCACCTTCCCCATGACGTGTTGCTTTTTGCCGTGGGCAAACGCAGCCCCAGCGGCGAGCACAACTATTGCGACCAGCAGAATCATTCGTCTCATTTTTGTTTTCCTTTTTTAGTGATGCATCTTCTTCTTCACCTGTGGTGCTTTACCTTCGTTGAGAAACCTCTGTTCGTCTTCTTCCTCCGAGCGATCCGCCGCGCTCTTCGGGTTAAATTGCTCCATCTCTTTCATTTCTTGCGGAGTCATCTGAGGCAGGTGCCGGATAAAGAGAACCAGCTTCCAGCTGTCATCGTCCTTGCCGGGGCCGCCCCACGCGGGCATTCCCGTAAGGCGGATTCCGTTGTGGATGATGTGCTGAAGCCGCGTCGGACGGTCACCCATCCGTACGCGACGGCTCCCGCGACGCCTAGCGTGATGACCGATAGAATTACCGTGCGTTTTCTCATATCGGCACTTTTATTGAGGGTTTGGGCTCATCGGGAGCGGCATGTTGACCTCACGTACCGGTTTGTCGATGCCGCCTGGCTGTGCAGGAGATTCGAGTCCATCGGTAAGCAAGTAGGACTGCAGTGAAAGTGAGCTCGTTGCGAAACTCTCCAGCGCAGTGATGTAGGAGACCTCGAGTTGCATCAGGGTCCGCTGGGCGATGAGGACTTGCGGATAAGCCGCAGCCATCTCTTGGTATTTCTTGGTGTACATCTCGTACGCCTTCTGCGCCCTCGGTATCATCTGGTTCTTGTAGCGGTCGACCGCGGTTTGCGAGAACGTGTAGTTTTGAACGACACTTGCCGCCCGTTCGCGCAAAAGGAGCTTCACGCGCTCCACTTCGCGCTTCGCCCTCTCTGCATCAGCCTTGGCGGTGGCAATGTTTCCCTGATTGCGGTTAAAAATGGGAAGTCGTACCCCAACGTCGGCAAAGCCTTGCAGCCCGACAGCTCTCCCGCTAGGCGCGGACAACAACTCGCCATTCTGCTGCATGCCACCGCGGAGCTGCAGGTCGGGAATCGGTTCGCGTTTTTCGCGGGCCAAGGCTGCTTCGGCTCGTTTGACGCCCAGTTCGGCGATTCTTACGGCCGGACTTTCGTTGACGATTTTCTCCACGAGTTCCGCCGCATTGACGGGCGGTGTGTCCTCGAGTTTTCCGACGAGCCTCATCAAGGGAAGCCGCGGATTCCCCACTACCGCGCCCAGTGCTGTCCAAACCCGCTGCTGGTTCTGTTCGGCCATGGTTACCGCGAGTTGTGCCTGCTGCGCTTCCACTTCCGATTCGAGCACGTCGGGAGCGTCGGCTTGGCCGACATTCGCGAGCTGATGGGAGGTCTCGACGGCGTCGTCGGCAAGCTTGCTGAGGTTATGCCGTAATTCCAGCGTCTGCTGGGCAGCCAGCGCTTGGATGTAGGACATCCGCACGTTCGTAACTACGCGTAGTTTTTGCTCCTCGCCTTCCGTCTGCGCCTGTTTCAGTTCCTGATCAAAAATTTGTCGATTCAGGCCAAGCTTTCCACCCAGCACGATGTCCTGCTGGATGAAAAACCCCTGCTCACCCCCGTGAAACGAGCCGCCTCGGATCTGTTCGCCCTGGTAGCCCACGGTTGGGTTCGGGTAGAGTCCCGACTGCTTCTTCCTGCCTTCCGCCGCTTGGATATTGGCGGCCGATTGCGCGAACGTCGGGTTGTTCTGTAAGGCCATCTGTTGCAGTTCTTCGAGTGTGATGGTCTTCTGCTCGGAAGCTGGGGTTTGCGCTTGGCCCGGCAAGGCGACCAGGAACAAAGCACAGGAAAAACAGAGTACGAATCCGATTACACAACGGAGTGGTGACACTGTTCCGAGCCTCACTTCCATAAACTTCACCGGTGTAGTCAGGTTATTCATGTTTGTGCTCCATGCCCGGCATGTCCATCTTCATTGGTTTCTTGCCTTTCTCTTTTTCTCGAAGCTCGATGATGTGGTCGTACTTGTCTTGAGGCAGTACGCGTACGAACGTCATCATTCCGGCCATGAATCCGCTCCAGCCCGGACGCAGACCGAAGTTTTCTGGTTTGTCGACCATTTGATCCATCGCCATCATGGGACCTTCCATGAAGGCATCCTGCGGAAAGCCCGGCACGGAATTCGCATCCTTGCTGACCTCGGGCTTGCCCATCTGCATCCCTTGCCGCTGCCTGTCGGGCATGTCTTGGGGCTGCATCGGATTCCCGGCTTTCAGCGGAGAATTCGACATGGTTTGCTCCGCTGTCGAACCGACGCCCAGTCCGCGACCTAGGCTCGGACCGTTTTCCTCGGACGTCGCACTTCCTTGTCGCAGCATTCCCATCCCTCGCTCCATATCGAGACCTGGGGGCATTCCATTTCGGCGTGACATCGGGCCGACCATCGACGACATCTGGTTCATCATGTGGTGAGGAAGATGGCAGTGCAGCATCCAGTCGCCAGGATTATTGGCTACGAACTCCACGTCACGAGCCTGGGCAACTCCCACGAGCACCGTGTTTCCCGGTCCCCATGTCGATTCGGGTTGGCGTCCTCCTTCCGTACCTGTAACTACGAACTGGTGGCCGTGAATGTGGATCGGATGGTGATCCATGCCGAGGTTGATCAGACGAATGCGTACACGTTCCCCGTGCCGCACGATAAGAGGAGTGTTGGCTGGACCGGATTTTCCGTTGAAGGTAAGCCAGTTGAACTCCATGTTCATGGAGTTCGGGACATTGATGTTCGGCAGGACGGCATACTCCTGCATGATGATGACGAAATCTCTGTCGACGCGGGGTTTGTAGGTTTCCTTCGGGTGCATGACGAACGCGCCGATCATGCCCATCATTTCCTGCATCGCCATGTGCGAGTGATAGAAGTAGGTGCCTTCCTGATTGAGGGTGAACTCGTACACGAACCGGCCACCGGGTGCGATGGGGTCCTGGCTTGAGCCCGGCGATCCGTCCATGTCATTGGGTATGTCGAAACCGTGCCAGTGCATCGACGTTGCTTCGGGAAGGTGGTTATCCACGATGATGCGAACGCGATCACCCCTGGTAACTTGAATGGTTGGCCCCGGAGCGCTGCCGTTGTAACCCCAGAGATCAACGACTCGGCCAGGAACGATTTCCTGCTTCACCGGCTCCGCGATGAGATGAAATTCCTTTACATTACCGTCCATGCGCCAAGGGAGGTTGGGCAAATCCGGGGTCTCGGTTAGAGCAGGAGAGGTGTGGTCATGCACCGTCTCCTTTTTTCCTTTCATCTTCATTCCGGGCATGTCTCCCGACATTTGCATCTCTTGGGCGGAAAGTACTTTCGCGGAAGCGAAAAATCCCGCTCCCGCAAGAACATTCTGCAAAAATCCTCGCCTGCTACTCATGCTTTTTTCCTTTCAAGGTCGAATGGCCGAATTTCGAAAAGTGGGTTGGTTAGGAGGAACACTGAATGCAGACGGACATGCAAAGATGCACCGTCTACGAACAAGCGGACTGACTGGTTAGGGAGTGTTCTCAGATACGAAGGGGAACTGAAGCAGAGCTGGAACTTCTGATTCTGCGAGAAGTGTCAAAGACCAAAGAGGGCTCGCCATCACAGGCTGATCCGAGGGTGTAGGCTGGCGCGTCGGCGGCATCGAACTGAGCGACTCCGCTCGGTGCATCAAGAGAGAAGGAACCTTCCTTGAGCGACTGGACTTGAACCAAGCTGGAGCAATCGGCCTTCTGGTTCACGCTGTTCCCTGACTTGGGCGGACACTCCGCACAATCGGCACCGTGATGATGAGCATGGATATGATTGGTAATGCTTGTGGGGCTTGGCTGCGACTCCATCTGGTGATGATGGACCGCGGCACTTCCTACAGACGACGATGACATGCAATAGGCTGCGCACATCGAGGCCAGACCGGGATTGGCTCCCGACAGGGCCAGCACCAGAATCGCGATCACTAGCTTAGGCCGCATCAAGTTCTGAGTATACACGCGAGATCGTTCTTGCACAAAAATGCTCCTTGGATCACCCGTGAACGGGCGCGAAATAAACAGGTGAAATTTGGCTCGCACCTTTATTTCTTTATTGGCGTGACAGACTCGATTGTAAGAGTGTTGCCATTCAGTTTGCCAGTCACGGTGACCTTCTGGCCGGCCAACTGATCGAGATCAGGTTGGTGTCCGGTCAGCGCGTACAGATCTTTGCCGACTAGGAGGGAGTAACTCTGCCCGTCCTTCACACAGATGCGCGTGCATTCTGTAGCACTCTTGTCTTTGAGCATGTGCGTAGCACCACACATGGAATCGCTAATGACGCCCGTCAGCGTCTTGGGATTTGACTGTGCTTTTGATCCGGTTGCGTACATGCCAGCGGCGAATGCCAACACCGTAGCTGACCTCAGAAGTACATCGTTAACTTTCATTGCTGTTCTCCTCTTAGTTGGATTCTACTTCTTGTTCTAACTTTAGCTTGCCTCGCTTTAGTGCCCGTTCCTTCATAAGTGCAAAAAACACGGGGACGAGAATCAGAACGTGGATTGTGGAAGTGATCATCCCGCCTACGATGGGAGCCGCAATGGGTTTCATCACATCTGCGCCCACGCCCGTTTCCCACAGAATGGGAATAAGACTTGCCAAAACGACACTGACCGTCATGAGTTTCGGGCGGAGGCGATGGACAGCCCCCTCGATTACGGCTGCTTCGATGTCCTCGTGCTTCAGAGGTATGCCGCTTGCCAGACGATGATTGAGTGCTTCGTGTAGATAGACGACCATCACCACGCCCGTCTCGACCGCGATGCCAAACAACGCGATGTATCCGACCCAGACTGCTACGCTGAAGTTGTAACCGAGAAGTGTCTGCAAAATTAAGCCGCCAGTCAGCGCATAGATCGTCGGGAAAATGAGGACAGCGGCCTCAGTGACCGAGTGAAACACCATATACAGCAGCAGGAAGATGACAAAAAATACGATCGGCAGAATGAGTTGCAGCCGCGCCTTTGCCCGCAACTCAAACTCGTATTCGCCCGACCATTTGTAAGTAAAGCCAGCAGGCAGAGCGAGTTTTTGCCTGAGCTGGTCGCTCGCGTGCGCAACGAAGCCGCCATAGTCTTTCGTATTTAGATCGATGTAGACATAGCCGGTCAGCGCGCCGTCTTCATCGCGGATCATGGAGGGTCCCCGAGAGAACGAGATTTTGGCGACTTCGGAAACCGGAATTTGCGCGCCAGAGGGCGTGCCAATCAGGACGCGCCGCAATTCCTCGACATTGTCCCTGAAGTCGCGGTTATAACGGACATTCACGGGATACCGTTCGCGGCCCTCGACGTTCTCGGCGACCATTTCGCCGCCAATTCCCGAAGAGATCGCCTGCTGCACATCGGCGATAGTCAGGCCGTAGCGAGCCGCCTGCGCCCGGTTCACTTCGATGTTGAGGTAAAAGCCTTGCGAAACGCGTTCCGCGAAGATGGAGCGCATCTCGGGAATTGCGGAGAGGATCTGCTGCACCTGCGCGCCAACGTGTTGGATGCCCTCCAGATTTGGCCCCTGAATCTTCAAACCGAGAGGCGTCTTGATGCCCGTTAATTCCATATCGAGGCGGTTTTCGACCGGCATGGTCCAAGTGTTGGACAACCCTGGAAATTGGAGTTTCGCGTCCATTTCTTGAATGAGCTTTTCGTAGGTCATCCCCGGGCGCCATTGACTGCGCGGCTTGAGCATGACCGTCGTGTCATACATATCGAGGGGAGCGTTATCGGTCGCGCTGTCGGATCGGCCGATGGAACCGAAGACAGTCTGGACTTCCGGGAACGTGCGAATGATCCGATCCTGTTCTTGGAGCAATTGCGACGCCTGCCCGACGGAGATTCCAGGCAAGGCTGTCGGCATGTAGAGAGCCGAACCTTCAAAAAGGGGTGGCATGAATTGACTGCCAATGTGAAGCGCGAGCGGGAGCGTGACGATCAGAAAGAGCAAATTGAGCAGCAAGGTGGTTTTGCGAAACCGCAAGCACAGGCGAAGAACCGGCAAGTAGAGAGCCTGAGTGATTCTCGAAACTGGATTCCGCGATTCGGGTATCAGCCGTCCACGGATGAATAGGGCCATGAGTACGGGCACAACCGTGATCGCCAAGATGGAGGAGAAGCCAACGGCCAGTGTCTTCGTCCACGCCAACGGGCGAAACATGCGTCCTTCCTGTGCCTCCAATAAGAAGACGGGGAGGAAGGAAACCACGATGATCACCAGCGAGAAGAAGATGGCTGGGCCAACTTGCTTCGCTGAATCCAGCAGGATTTTCCTTCTCTGTGGCTCGGCAATTGGCGTGGATGCGGAGGCTTGGTGCTCGGAAAGCTGCCGGTATCCGTTTTCGACCATGACGATGGCGGCGTCCACGAGGACGCCAATCGCCAGCGCCAAACCGCCGAGCGACATGATGTTCGAAGTGACATGGAGGTAGTACATCGGGATGAAGGCTGCAACCACGGCGATAGGTAGCGTCAGAATCGGGATCAGCGCGGAACGGAAGTGGAACAGGAAGATTATGATGACGATGCTGACAATGACCGCCTCTTCGAGCAAGTCACGTTGCAGTGTTTCGATGGAGGCGTGAATCAATCCTGAGCGGTCGTATCCTGCGACCACTTCCACACCCGGTGGCAGCGACGGTTTGATTTCCAAGACTTTCTGCTTAATGCCATTGATGACGCTGAGGGCATTCATCCCGTCGCGCATCACGACAATCCCGCCAACGGTTTCGCCTTCACCTTGCCATTCCGCGACGCCTTCCCGAATGTCTGGGCCAAACGTAACTGTTCCCAAATCACGGACGAGCACCGGCGTGCCGTTCTTAGTTGCTACAGGAACTGTTTCCAGGTCGCTCAGGGAACGCAAGTAGCCGAGGCCGCGAATCATGTATTCCGCCCCGCCCATTTCAAGCAGGCGTCCACCCACTTCGTTCGTACTGGCTCGAACTCTTTCAATGACTGTCGAGAGAGGGATTCCGTAAGCGCGAAGTTTGTCGGGGTCCACGTTGACTTGGTACTGGCGCACGAATCCGCCGATGGTGGCTACCTCAGCCACACCAGGAACTGTTTCGAGCTGGGAGCGCAGATACCAATCTTGCAGGCTGCGCAAGTCGGCCAAACTGCGTTGATGGTTGTGGTCCACAAGGGCGTATTCATAGACCCATCCTGCGCCCGTCGCGTCCGGCCCGATGACAGGATGCACGCCCGCTGGCAAACGTCCGGTGATCTGTTGCATATACTCCAAAACACGCGACCGCGCCCAGTACAAATCTGTCGCGTCTTCAAAGACGACAAAGACGTAGGAGTCCCCAAACATGGTTTGTGCCCGCACGGCCTTTACGTGCGGTGCGGCGAGAAGCGTAGTGACAATGGGATACGTGACTTGGTCTTCGATGAGGCTAGGAGGCTGACCCGCCCAAGGCGTGTGGATAATCACTTCCACGTCGGAAATATCTGGCAACGCGTCGAGCGGAATGTGACGCAGGGCCCAGATTCCTGAAAGCACCAGCAGCAGCGTCCCCATGAAAACGAGAAAACGATTTTGAGCGCACCAATCAATCCATCGGGAGATCACGTTACATGCCTCCCGTGGCGTTCACGCTCAATTGCTTGGTCGCGATGAGTTGGCCATTCTTTTTTGCGAGGACTGTGACTTGCCAGGTTCCGCCGCTCTCCAGCTGTCCTGAACCTTCATAGAGGCCGTTGGCCTTGTCGCTGAGAGTGACAGGTATGCGCATCGCTGCCATGCCCATTGCGGGCATCGCCGGCATGAGAAATGTAACGCTCACTTCCGCACCGGAGATAGGCGCTCCACTCGCATCTGTGAGTTTCACGTGGAAGACGTTGCTGCCCTTACGGGGCGGCGTCGGATCAGAACTCAATTCGACATTTCCTTGCGGAGCGTTAGTAGTAGACGCCGCACCGGCGCCGGGTGGAGGTGGAACGAATGAACCGAGCGCGGCCTGAAGCTGGCTCTCGGAGTCGATCAGAAAGTTTGCGGACGTAACAATTTGTTCGCCGGCTTTCAATCCTTTCAGCACGATCAAATCGTCACCCACGCGGGAGCCCAACTGCACCTCGCGCGGCTCGATGTATCCGTCACTGCGCTGCACAAAAGCAATCTCGCGAGTGCCCGACTGCAGGACGCCGCTCGCGGGGATAACCAGTTGGATGCCCATCGAAACCTTCAGGCTCACGTTGACGAACATGCCGGGTTTAAGTTGCAGTCCAGGGTTGGAAAAGACAACGCGCACTTTGGCCGTTCGCGTATCCATATCCACTTGCGGATAGATAAAGTCCACGCGGCCAGTGAATGTCCGGCCCGGATAGGTATTCACGGTGAGGATTGCAGGAGCGCCCATCTTTATACGTTCGAGATCGTTCTGGAAGACCTGGGCCTGAACCCAAACGGTCGAAAGATCGGCGATGGTATAGAGGCGCATTTCCGGCTGAACGGCAACGCTGGGCAAAGCATTGCGTTCGGTGATGTAGCCGGAGACCGGTGAATCGACTTCCAGTTCCTGCTGCACTTGGCTGGTGGATTCCAGCCGGGCGATTTCTTTTTGCGGAACGCCCCACTGCTTGAGGCGTTCCGCAGCCGCGTCGAGCAGCGATGCTGCGCTGAAGGCGACACCTTGCACCGTACTCTGCGCCACTTGCTGCTGATTCTGTTTGGCCACTAAATACTCGCGTTCGGTGGCCACTAGATCCGGACTGTACACTGTGAATAGCGGCTGCCCTTTGCGGACATATTGGTACGTGGCATCGGCAAACACTTTCTGGATATAGCCGGAGAACCGTACTTGGACGTAGGCTAGTCGCCTTTCGTCCACAGCGACACTGCCGGTAGTGCGAATCTCGTCTGCGACCGATTTCCGTTCGACCTTGCCAATTTTCACACCGATACTCTGCAACCGTTGCGGAGAGATCTGCATCGGAACCAGCGGCGCTTCTGTCGATGCAGGCGGTGTGGGCATCGAGCTGGCCATAGAATCCTGCGCGGTGGAGTTTGCCGTTTTGGTTTCCGCACCAGCCATCGGCTTCGCAGCGCGATAGTGGAGCCACAATCCAACGAGGGCGACGGCGAGAACGATGTTTCCAATCAATGCCAGCAAAAACCCTAGGCGATACGTTTTCATCTCTTCGCTCCTTCTTCATGCAATGACAGTCCAGTGAGTTGTTCGAGCCGCGCGATGGCAGTCTCGTATTCGGCGATGTTCTGCCAGTAGTCCTCATCAAGATGCAGAACATCGAGAAACGCCGTCAGTAGCGCCTGAAAATCCTGTTTGTTCGATTGGTAGGCCGCGAGACCCGCTTGAAATTCGGACCGTGCCTGCGGAGACAACCCTTCGCGATGAATCTTGAGCAGTTCGGAGGTTTGCTGCACGATCACGTATTGCGCGCGCAGTTCGGAAGCGACTTGCTGCGATTGCGCCTGGAGTTCGCTTCCCGCACGAAGCTTCTCCGATTCGGCCTGGGCCAGTTCGGGACGCTGTTTGCGACTGCGATAAATCGGGACCTTGATGCCGACGCTCAGCATGTAATAGGCGCGGAATTGCGCGGGATCGGTGCGTTGCCACATGTACTGCACGTTGAAGTCGGGGTAAAAGTCTTTGCGGGCGAGGTCCACCTGCAACGACTGCCTCTCGATCATCTTCTGCGCCCCGGCGATTTCCGGATTCTGTACTTGCGCCGCAGCCAGAAGATCGGCATACGTTTGCACAAGAGGTGTTTCGAGGAGATCGGCCGACGCAATGTCCGGTGATTCCTGTGAACGGTTGAGGAGTTGTTTGAGCTGGGCTTCGAGCTTGCCGACCTGAAGATGATGCATGGCGATTTCGCGAAGTAGCTTGGTTTTTTGCAGTTGCGCCTGGAGTACGTCCTGCTGTGTTCCCAAGCCGGAACGGTAGCGGGCGTCGGTGGCCTGTTCTACTTGCTTGAGCAGCTCGCCGTCCTGTTCGAGGATCGTGAGTGTTTTGGAAAGATAGGCGAGCTGGAAATATATTCCCTTGAGCTCAGCGAGGACGGCGCGGCGCACGGATTCGATTTGTTGCTGTGAAACATCCGCTTCACGTTTTGCTATCTCACCCTTCAGGCGAAGCTTGCCTGGGTACGGAATGTCTTGTGAAACGCCGAGGCCAAGATAGGCGAAGTCGCTGTTCGTGTAACCGGCGAAGGGACGTGGGCTGCCGACGCTGACATGTTGCAAATTGAATTGCGGGTCGGGCAGCGTCGAGACCTGCGTGGGAACTTGCTTGGCCGCTTGCCAGCCTTGCCGTGCCGCTTCAATCTGCGGATTGTTCTTCTCCGCTTCCGCAAGTAATTCGGAGAGTGGAGTTATCGCCCCCGTGTGCGACGTTGGAGACTCCTGCGCAAAAGCATGTGCGGCTAAAACAACGGAAAGCAAAATCACAAAAATACTTCGACTAAGAGCTGCGCACGACAAACGCGCAGCGAAATTCGTTCTTGCTATCGAAAACATCTTTTTCTCCTAAGCGTGTGGATCGAAGCCGCGGACGGTCGGTGAGTCACCCATAGGGGCGTCCACCGAAACACGTCGGCGGGTCAGAGAGACAGTGGAGACACAAAAAGAGACAGGCCGGTGCGTTGACGCACCGTCGAACAGCGGATCAGATCAGGAGAGAAGAGTGAAGGGTGTACAGTTCGGGAGGCGAATGCCCAGGAGCCTCGAAATCCAAGCGAGATACTTCGGAGTACGTCATTGCCTGCGGCGAAGCAAGAATATCGGCCGTAACTATCACGGGCGCATGGAGCGTCACATGCGAAACAGGCAGGACATTCGGTGACTGCGCCGAAACCATTCCCTTGCAGCAATCGTGACTCTGATTGGACGGATCGCAGGGCATGGAGCCGCAGCACTTCATACTCTGCTGGTCTTGCGTCATCGCGGACATGCAGTCCGCGAATTGCAGGCCCAACAGGGCGGCTAGTGCCACGACGACGAGTAGTCTTTTTCTCATTACCCTAAATCAACTCTGACAGTCTTAGACGCGCGAGTCAACGAAAGGATACATAGATGACACGCGCAATCGCCAATGGACTCATGGGATTCACCGACACAGACCCGTTCAACTCATCTGGCGTATTTTGCAAGTAGATTGGCGCGTTCGGCTAGTGCACTCCGCCGGTGCGTACATCTAAAGTGTGGACGATAAGGACGTTCGGGAAATGCGCGACGGCACTCGAAACGTCGAAGAACGGGATCAAGCCCAAGAGAACGCGCATCAAGTGAAGGAGGAACCGGCCAATGAATTTGTCTCTTGAGAACAAAGTCGCACTAGTCACCGGAGCAGGCTCAGGTATGGGCCTGGCTGCGGCGCAGGCATTTGCAGCAGAGGGTGCTGCGGTCGCACTGGTTGACATCAATGAATCGGCAGTGCGGATAGCCACCGAGCGCCTGGTCGCTGCCGGCCACAAGGCGATTGCTATCCGCTGCGATGTCACCGATGAAGCTCAGGTGAAGGCGATGGTCGAGCAGACAGCTTCGGCATTTGGGCGGCTGGACGCCGCGTTCAACAACGCCGGTGTGCAGAGTCTCGCCGTTGAAACTGCTGATGCCACCAGTCAAGAGTTCGACCAAGTGAATGCGATCAATCTCCGCAGTGTCTTCCTCTGCATGAAGTACGAGTTGCTCCAAATGCGCAAACAAGGAAGTGGGGCCATCGTGAACAATTCTTCTATCGGCGGCCTCATAGGCATCCCGGGCCGGGCTATCTATCACGCAACGAAACACGGCGTGATCGGGCTGACGAAGAGCGCAGCGCTTGAATATGCCTCCAGAGGTATTTGCATCAATGCCGTGTGCCCCGGTGCAATCGAAACACCGATGGTTGCCGACATGATTGCCAAGGAACCCGAAACCATGAAAGACATCACGAAGGAACAGCCCATCGGTCGACTTGGTCGGCCTGAGGAGGTTGCCTCTGCGGTTCTGTGGCTTTGCAGCCCTGGTGCAAGCTTCGTGATCGGGCACGCACTCGCGGTGGATGGCGGATATACCGCACGCTGACAACGAAACAGAGAGAAATCGAAATAAGGAGATAATCATGCGAGGAGCTGTTCTGTACGGGCCACGCGATGTACGCTTCGAGGAGCGCGAGGTTCCGAAAATCATCAAGCCGACGGACGCCGTCATCAGAATCTCGTCCGCGTGCGTGTGCGGGTCTGATTTGTGGCCGTATCGCGGCATTCAGCCGACTGCTCAGCCAACCCCGATGGGGCACGAGTACTGCGGCATCGTCGAGGAGGTCGGAAGCGCCGTCAAGTCGGTCAAGCGCGGTCAGTTCGTCATCGGTTCGTTCTTCGCGTCCGACAACACCTGTCCCAACTGCCAGATCGGATACCAGTCGTCCTGCCAGCATCGCGAGCTCGTCGGCGGCGCACAGGCCCCCTTCCTGCGTGTCCCGCTCGCGGATGGTACCTTGGTCGCGACACCTGATATTCCTTCGGAGGACTTGATTCCGAGTTTACTGACGCTCTCTGACGTCATGGGTACAGGTTGGTTCGCGGCCGATGCAGCTAATGTGAAACCGGGCTCGACGGTCGCGGTAGTGGGTGACGGCGCGGTCGGATTACTCGGTGTGCTTTCTGCCAAGCAGATGGGTGCTGAACAGATCATCGCGATGAGCCGTCACGAGTCGCGGCAGAAGCTCGCCCGTGAGTTCGGCGCGACTGACATCGTGACCGATCGCGGAGAGAAGGGCGTATCCCGCATTAAGGAGCTGACCCACGGAATCGGCGCTGACTCGGTGCTGGAATGCGTCGGCACCCAAGAGTCGATGATGCAAGCGATTACTTCGACGCGGCCTGGCGGCCACGTAGGTTACGTCGGCGTTCCGCACGATGTCGAACTCGATGGTGAGCAGTTGTTCTTTTCCCACGTCCATCTGCACGGTGGACCTGCTCCAGTGCGTCGCTACTTGCCCGAGATGATCAAGCTGGTATGGAACAGGAAGATCAACCCAGGCAGAGTATTCGACCTTAGGCTGCCTCTCGACCAAGTAGCGGAGGGATACCGCGCAATGGACGAGCGCCGCGCGATTAAAACGTTGCTGTCTCCGTAGTCGCTTTGCTGTCGAGGGGTCCCGGATATCAATACATTAAGTTCGATGCAAGGAGTTCAGAAGAATGGAGATCAAAAGAGTTGGCTCGCAACCTTCTGCGAAAGGTCCGTCAGAGTGGTTCACTGGGACGGTTCGTATCGATCCGCTTTTTCGGGCACCCGATCCCGCCCTTGTTCAAGGGGCTAGCGTTACGTTCGAGCCGGGCGCGAGAACTGCATGGCACACTCATCCGCTCGGCCAGACTCTGATCGTCACGGCGGGCTGCGGCTGGGCTCAGCGCGAAGGTGGACCGATCGAGGAGATCAGGCCCGGTGACGTGGTCTGGTTCTCGCCCGGTGAGAAGCACTGGCATGGCGCCACGCAGACCACTTCCATGACACACATCGCTATTCAGGAAAAGAAGGATGGGAAGGTGGTCGAATGGATGGAGCAGGTTACCAACGAGCAATACCGCAAGTGATTCGGTGGCGATCCTCAACAAGCGAAGGAGGGAACAATGCCTCACGTTATCGTCAAGCTCTGGCCTGGGAAATCTGAACACCAAAAGACTCGTCTAGCTGAAGCAATCACCAAGGACGTCATGGAAATTCTGCATTATGGTGAGGAGTCGGTTTCGGTAGCAATGGAAGAGGTCAAGTCTAAGGATTGGGTAGAGAAGGTGTACAAATCTGACGTTAAGAACAAGTGGGATACGCTCTATAAGAAGCCAGGGTACGACGAAAGTGACCTGTGACTCGGGTGTCGCGGTTTATGTGTGAGTCTGACTGGAACGATCGCGCCCGCCGAGAGCGACAGTTCCATTTGACTCCCCGAAGTAGAGTTACGCTCTTGGTGAGCCATGACTAACCGATTTCGAATTTCGAGCACGCTGCCGCGAAAGCTAGAAGAACTGGGCCTTTCGCTGGATACAGCGCTTCGGCAAGGTGGTTTGCCGATGGGGTTATTTAACCAGGACAAGATTCTAGTGAGCACCCAGGAGTTTTTCGCGCTTCACCGGGGAATTGCTGAAGCCAGCAACGATGCCGGCTTTGGCCTGAAGCTGGGGACCGAGGAGCGCTTCGAGCGTTACGACCCGATTAAAATCGCCGCACTCTCCGCGCGGTCGTTTGGGGACGCTGTCGAGCGGCTGTCGCGCTACAAACAACTCACTTGTCCAGAGGAAATTCGTGTAGTCGGTCGGGGCAATGAACGCGCAGTCCAGTTCATCTGGCTACTCGCACACGAGAAAGAGCCTCCGTTGTTGGTGGACGTGTGTTTCGCATGGATCGTTGGCATCGCACGCCGAGGCACGGGACGGCCCCTGAATCCGAAGCGCGTGGAGTTTCAACGAACTCCGGTACACCGAGAAATGTATGAGGCGCATTTCCGCTGCGCCGTTAAATTCAAGTGCAACCAGAACGCCTTGATATTCAGTAAAGAGGATATGGATCTGCCGTTTATCACCTACAACCCTGATTTGCTGGCAACTGTAGCGCCGCAGCTTGAAGCGGAACTAGCCGAGCAGCTTGCGCAGAGAAATTTCAGTGAACAAGCAAAAGGCATTCTGAAGCGGCTACTTGCGGGGCAGCGTCCAGGCCTAGACGATCTCGCAAGAGAGCTACACATGAGCACTCGAACATTGCAGCGGCGACTGACAGAACAGGGCATATCATTTCAGCGTTTGCTGGAAGAGGCCCGTCGTGAATTGGCCCGTCACTACCTGCTCCACTCGTCTCGGGAGTTGAACGAAACGGCGTATCTCTTAGGCTACGAAGACGCCAATTCCTTTTTCCGCGCTTTCCACCAGTGGGAAGGGACTTCACCCGGACAATGGCGGATGCTCCAAAATAGGCCTAGTGAGCGACGGGACTCGAACCCGCGACCTCCTGCGTGACAGGCAGGCGTTCTAACCAACTGAACTACGCCCCGCAAACTGACTAAAACTGACTTCCCGCTCCCTCCGCAGGCCTTGCAGTGTCTTGCGCTGCCTTGCACGTCCTTCGACAGGACAGCGCAGCATGACTTTGGACGTTTCATGCGGGTCGCGCCTCGGAACGCCCCGGATTACAGGATCTATGGCCCACTCGAACTTTTGGCAAATTTTTGGCAAAATGGTTTTTTGATGACCAGTCCCCTGGAAGGGGAAAGTGAGGATTGCCGCGTATTTACTGGTGATTGGAGTATGAGGATGTGTTGAAGCGTTCCGAGCATCGGCTAGCACATGGCCTGGCGCCCGAGGCGATTGAAGAATTTCTGGCGGAGTTAGCCGCGTTGATCGAGCCGGTTGAAGTTCATTTTCAGTGGCGGCCGCAGTCCCGGGACCCGAATGATGAGATGGTGCTCGAGGCCGCGATCAATGGCCGGGCGGATGCGCTGGTGACTTACAACCTCGCAGACTTTGCCGGGCCCGCGGAGCGGTTTAGGATTTCTGTGCTGCGTCCGGGCGAGCTGTTAAAGAAGGTGAAACCATGAGCAAAGCTACCTAGGAAGATGAGGTCTACGAATTCCCATTTTTGACGGTAAGACTTCACCTTTGGCTGATGACGCGCGATATTGACCAGAAGGGCTTTTAGCCATCTGGCGATAGAGCAGATTAACCTTCGTCTCGTGGGCCTATTGTTGGTGGGATCGGTTGGACACGAATCG
>WNFQ01001132.1_pt1 | contig 18784 bp, 16 predicted proteins | sample 5400171 | NCBI WGS metagenome assembly WNFQ01 (sample SAMN13153356, study PRJNA577476) | soil metagenome | isolation source: 20 cm soil under Madrone tree | place: USA:California | collected 2016-06-14 | reverse complement strand
ATGCTGCCGCCATACTCGCGGAATAATGCGGCCATTTGCTGCCGATCGACGCGTGCGGGATCGAGAGAGCGCAGAATCTCCTTGCCGTTCCGCTTCTCCCAGCGTTCAACCAGAGAGTTGTAAAGCATCGAGGCCCAGCCCACGCCGCCTTCAAGAAAGGCAAACTTGAGTGCCGGGAAGCGCTTGGGCACTCCCCCGAGGAGGAGGGCGCGGCAAAACATGTCCGCGCCGGCGGCAAAGTGGCCTGCGTGATTGAAGGTATAGTTGCTGATCGAGCCGTGCGTCGGGCCCCCGTACGTGCCGACGTGCGACGTGGGGACTACGCCGTGCTCGATACATTTGCGCCAAACCGGGTCGTAGTCATACTCACTGTCGAGCGCTAGGTAGTCAATATAGCGGGCATATTGGGCCAGGTCCGGGGCGTCGGCGAGTACTTTGGGGTATGTGCGCCATTCATGGCCGGAGACCGTGATGGCTTTCATGCCGAGCGACTTGACCGCGTAATCGATCTCCTCAACCGCCTCCTGAGGTGTCCGCATCGGGATCAGTGCCGCCGGCGTCAGGCGCGTCCGATGCTCGCGGAACGTGTCCGCGTTGAGCTTATTGATCGACCGACACAGGGCGCGGCGCATTTCGTCGTCGGCCATGTGGATAAAGGAAAGGCCGAGCGTGGTGTACACCACGGCGAAATCGATGCCGAACTCATCCAGACGCTTGCGCATCAGGCCGGGGAGCATCGCGGTTGCACGATCCAACGTATTGGCCGGAATGTGCCAGAACGACGGGCGGCCAATGCGCTCTCGGCGTCGGGTCGGTTCGTCCGCGTGATACCAGCGCTGCATCGCATAAGTACGCAGCGCCTCATCGAACCGGCCCGCGATTTTTGGACCCGCAACTTCCTTGAGGGTGTCAATCAGCGCGAACTCGCACTCCACGACATGGGCATCGCTATCGATGACGGGGTGGGCCAAGGCGCTGCGAATCGCGGCTCCGTTCGGCTGGGTATTCTTAGAACGCGTCATTGTGGTCGAGCCTCCAAATTCGAATTGGGAACAAGTTCAATCGTCATTCTTGGAATCGAGTGTCACCGGCGCAAGAACCGGCTTTCCGTCCTTGACTCTCATGCGAGCACGGGCCTCATCCGCATCCTTCGGCGCCATCCGCTTCAGCGGTTTGCGGCAATAAATCGTTATTTCGATATTGGGACCGTGACCGACGTTCTGGTGCGCCACGCCTCGCGGGATGACGGACATCTCACCTTGGTTCAAGGTAATCGGCCCGGTCTCGCTCTCAAGCGTCCGTGCCCCCTGGTACTGAAACACCCACTCGTCCGCGCCCATATTGCGATGCCAACCGCCCTGTTCGCGGTCGCAATTCGCCACCTCGATAATCATATCCTCATTGGCATACAGCACCAGCGGCAGATATCCATTTTCCATATCGATGCCGGTGACAACGCCTTCGGTGAAGATCTCGTTCAGAGAGACCTTCTCCATTTTCCGGCCTCCATCCGAAACTCCCTTCTTCAGAAGGCTCTCGTCGCGGTCTATGACGAAGCGTTGTTCAGTACCGTCGCCCCAATCGTTCAGCGACGGCCCCCAGTAAGTCACAAATTCCTTCACGATCTTGCCCATTCTGTCCTCTCGCACACTTGGGATCTGATAGCTTTCGCTGCACCGACGACCATAGTTTCGAACGGTACACACACAATCACATTCCATAGAGGCGAGGTCAAATGAAACGTCCGCATCCGAGTATTCAAGTGGCTAATGTGATTACCGGGCGGCGGTGACCACGTCTACCTTATTGGGACACCCTTACATTCTCTGCTGCTACTATGTGTTTTTTCAAATGACACCTCGCTAGGAGCTGCGAATGAGAGCGTATCGATGAATTCCATTGCCGTTCTCGTTGCGCGAATTCTCCTGGCGCTGCTCTTCGTGGTGTCGGCGTTTCGACAAATGATGTATCACCATGGGGTGGAGCACGAAATGGCGGCGCACGGCATGATCTACACGCCGTTCCTCCTGGGCTGCGCCGTTCTGATCGAACTCACGGGCGGCTTGTCCCTGATTCTAGGCTATGAAACTCGGTGGGGAGCGCTGGAACTAATAGCCTTCACGCTGGCGGCGACATTCATCTACTACCGCCGCATTTCGGATCGCGATAAGCTCATTCACGTGCTGAAGAATCTCGCCATCATCGGTGGATTGTTGATGATTGCCGCGGTGGGTCCTGGCACGATCGGCATCGATCGAGCTACTTCATCCTAACGGATTTTCTCCCGATGACATTCCAACCTGCGTAAACGCGCTTCAAGCTGCCAGCGCGCTAAACAAGCTTCTTGCGCATCCAATCCGCGACGAACTGCACGGCAGGCAAGTGATTGTCGAACTGCGTATGTGCGGAGCCGCCGTCGTCGCCCGAAAATATCTTTAGTTCCTTGTCCCGCGAGCCGATTGCGTCGAACATGGCATGCGCATCGGACATGGAAATCTGCCGATCCTCAGCCCCATGTACGATGAGAAACGGACACGATATGCGGTCGGCAAACATCGCCACGCGAAAATTCTCAATCCGGCGAATGGCGTCTTGCATCTTCTCTGTACCGGTGATGAACATGAGCTGAAATGTGGGCGCGGCTGCCATGCCGTCGCCGGCCATGCGTCGTTCCCAGACACCGAAGTAGTCGTAGATCGCACCCCAAGCCACGGCCGCTTTGAGCCGCTTCTCGAACGCCGCCGCACGCGACACGTAGTAGCCGCCAAGGCTGCTGCCGACGATGCCGATGCAATCAGGGTCGACCTCCCGTCGCGAGATGAGATAGTCAACGGCGGCGGATATCGGGTGCTCATAATCAAATCGCGTATAGAGTTTCTGATAACGCAGTGCCTCACCGATACCTGGCGTGTCGATAAAGAGGCAGTTGAACCCTCGTTGCACGAATTGCTGCCGCGCTCGCAAGAACCACAGCTCCTTGGTCGTATCGAGCCCGCAAATGAAAATCAGGGTGGGATGACGACTGGCTTCCCTGCCGACTGGCATGAAATAGGCTGGCAGTGTCGTGCCGTCATAAGGCACCAAGACGCGTTCCAGCGTATAGGGCGCCAACTCGCGCGCACGCTCGAAGGTCTCGAGGACATTCCCGTACGCGGCGAGCCGCCTGGGGTCGGCCGGTGGGATAAAGTGCTCACCGATGGTGTAGTACAAGCTCGACAGGAACAGGTTCTCGCTCGCTGTTTCCCGCGAGCCGTTCTCCGCGCGGCGCGACAGTGCGGCGGCGATCCACGACCATTCCCGATGCCAGGCTTCATCGTCGCCGACGGCCGTTTGCAGGCGCGGGAGAATCAGGGTCACATCGCCGAGTTGTCCGCCGGCGGCGAACGCAAGCAGCGTGTTGTACGACCACCGGTAGTTTCCTGGGAAAAATTCAAACATGTCGGCTTCCATCCACTGCCTAATTGGAAATACCGCAAAGACTAGCTCCAACCGAAAGTCGGCGGCGAATGAAAAGATCTTATAGGCGGGATTACACATGCCCATCCAATTGGCTTTCAGCGCTCGACTGCCGGCTGCGGTCGGCCATGTCGCGACAGGTGGTCGATAAAAGGAGCAAATGGCTACGATGAGGAGCTTTCATTTGATTCTGCCTCCCGCTGACCCTCTAATGCTCAGAATTCGCTCAGTGACGTCACTTCGGTCAACTAACCTGCCTAGGAACGGTGCATATGATGTCTGACCCTTTGTTCTCCCCCTTCAAACTCGGCCGCTACAGCACCCCCAATCGTATGGTCATGGCACCCATGACCCGCACTCGGGCCGAGGCCGACGGCAACCCTCCATCGTTGACGGCCACTTACTATGCCCAGCGTGCATCAGCGGGACTGATCGTAACCGAATGCACCAAGATATCCGAGCAGGCGCACGGCATCGTCAACAGCCCAGGGATATACGGTGCGGCGCAAGTCGCCGGCTGGCGCAAAGTCGTCTCATCAGTGCACGAGGCGGGTGGGCGTATCTTTCTTCAGCTGTGGCATTGCGGGCGCGTCTCGCACGTCCGTATTCGCAACGGTGAGCTTCCGGTAGCCCCTTCAGCATTGCCGGCGGCGGGTAAGTTCAGATGGCCCGGCGGAGAACTAGATTTCGAGGCGCCACGCGCGCTCGAGCTTCACGAGATTACGGCCATCGTTGATGATTTCCGCAAGGCGGCAGGCCACGCGCTGGCGGCGGGTTTTGACGGTGTCGAATTGCATGGGTGTTATGGCTACCTGGTGGATGAGTTCCTGCAAGATGGGGCCAATCAACGCGGCGATCGCTACGGCGGCTCTGTGGCCAATCGCTGCCGCTTCGCGTTGGAAGTGATGGAAGCACTGGTCGATGTCTGGGGTGCCGACCGTGTCGGGATCAAGATTGCGCCGTCGACTCGAGTCTATGGGATGATCGATTCGGACGCACCGGCAACTTTCAGCTATCTAGTCCGCGCGCTAAATGCCCTGAAAGTCGGCTATCTGCATGTAATGGAGCCTGACGCGGCCGATATCGCGACGGGCACGGTCCAAATCCGTGAAACCACCAAGCTGTTCCGCGAGATATTTCAACAAGCGATGATCACCAATGTCGGCTACACCCAGGCGACCGGCAATGCGGTCATAGCTGCCGGAACCGCCGACCTTGTTTCATTCGGCAAGCTCTTTCTCGCCAATCCCGATCTGCCGCGTCGTTTCGCCGACGATACCCCTTTGAATCCGTGGGACTACACGACGTTCTACGGCCGCGGAGAAAAGGGTTACACTGATTACCCGGGACTCGCGACGGCGTCGGCGGGCCGTTAGATCCCAGCGGCGCTCCGGGCCGCTCAATTGTCAGAGGAGCGAGCAATGAGCGAGACCAAAAAAACCGGCAGCGATGAACTCGAGCTCTTCGACGAACTAATCGGCAAGCGCGCCTACTTCACCCGATTGGAGGATGCAACGCGCGAGGATTGGCGCCTGATCCTCAGCAATTACAAACCTTGGGCGAGCGCCTTGCCCAATCGCGTCCTCGCGCATCTGCGACTGCTGGAGGGTGAGCATGGCGGCAATCCGGTCGACCGGTTGCAGCATTGCTTGCAGACCGCGACACTTGCATTGCGTGATGGTCGCGATGAAGAATACGTCGTTTGTGCGTTGATCCATGACATCGGCGATACGCTCGCGTCGTTCAATCATGCGGAGTTTGCGGCAACGATGCTCAAGCCGTTCGTGTCCGAGAAGAATTATTGGATTGTGCTAAACCACGGGGTCTACACGGGCTACTATTGGTTTCACTATCTCGGCACCGACCGCAACAAGCGCGACGAACTGCGCAGTCACCCCTGGTGGAGAGATCTCGAGGACTTCTGCCTGAAATACGACTGCGTGGCGTTCAACCCCAACTACGAATCCATGACCCTCGAGGAATTCGAGCCGATGCTACGCCGTATTTTTGCCAAGCCAAGAGCATCACTCTATACGAAGGCTGCCGGATAAGCGTCAGTACAGGGGAAACTCGGCGACCACAATCATCAGCACCGACAGTCCTGATTTGCGTGCGATCATGGGCAAATGCGGCGGTTGGATAAAACGGCTAGATGGGAGAAATTACAACCTTTCATTAGACTTTAGCGCGCGCCGTCGATAGGTTTCGAACTCATTTCTAATATTACCCATTCAGCGGAAGCTTAGGCGGTGCGGGCGAAAGATCCCACGCGACGGGTCCGTGAGGCTGGGAGGGGAGATCGAATGCTGCGAGCGAAGTTTCCCGGGTGGCTCACCTATGTCCCGGTCCAGTCCAACGATTACAACTGGTGCTCCGGCAACCCTCAGATCTCGTGTCATTGCTCTACCGCGCGGATCGTCGGGATCGCAAAATGACAATCACCTCGACGACAACTCTGACGATCGTGCGCAACGCGGTCGCGGCGACCGTGATCGTGCTGGCTCTCGCCGCTGGTATCTGCGCGGCCTTCGACCGGCACATTCTAACGACCTGGGTCGGGTTCTTTTTCATTGCCGCGACCCCGGCTGAAGTCATCCTTTCGATGCTGTGGCAATCGAGGCACCCACCCTTCGTCGCACGTCTCGCGCAGCCGGCCAAAGGTCTCGTGCTGACTGGCGCAACCGCGCTCGCGGGCGGAGTGATCGGACTGTTGCTGTTCTATTTAGCCGGCGCCGGGGTCTCACCTCCCACGCCGATGCTGTTGATGTTGGCGATGGTATCGGTTGTCACGATCATGTGGCTGATCCCCATCTGGCATTGCTGGCCCCTGTCCAGGCTAACTTCGAATCAAACTGTCTTGGGAATCGCGACCCTGGTGGCGGCCTACGTAGCCGCGGTGCTGGTGTTCAGGGCCGCGTTCGATTTCTCTTTCCTGGAGCACACCCCGGTCTATGTCGCAAATCTCGACCCAAAAGGATGGGTGAATGCCTGGGTGGCGCTATCAGTCCTGGTCACGACGGTTTCGGTGACGCTTATTGCCATGCTGTTTGATTTCTGGCCCCTCACCAAGTTGCTACCCGCCCGCCGCCAACCTGCGTTCGGCATCGCCGTCACCGCCAGTGTTGTGATAGGCACCACACTTCTCTACGGGTTCTTCACGCACATTGGCGGGTTGGATCCCGTCGAGGTGCTGGTGCGCGTGGCGGTCTCGCTGATCTACGGTATCTTTCTGGTGAACCTCATGACAGGTCACCAACTGTTGGCCCATTGGAGTCAACCGCACCGAGGTGTGACCTTGACGGTCATTGCCGCAGCACTGGCCATTGCGATGTACGCCGTTTATGCGCACAGCGCTCCATTCATCGCACGCCACACCCTTGCGGCAGGCTCTCCGGCATACGAGCTCGAGATCTGGGTCGCGAACGCGATGCTCGGCATCACCTTTCCGCTAATGGTGGTGTTTGCGGATTTTTTCGAGTTCTGGCCGCTGAAGCGGCAGTCACCACGATGAAGGATGGGCGATAATTGCCGCGGACGACCCTGGCGGCAGCACTTCTATCGATGTCATCCTTGTGGACGTCGCTCTGCGCCGCAGGCGCCATCGACAACCGCTACGGCAATGTGGATGAGACACGGTTGGCGCACGCGTCGCAGGAACCGGGGCAGTGGTTCACGGTCGGCCGCGACGGCGACGGCACGTATTATTCGCCGTTGGACCTGATCAATGCGGGCAACGTGGCGGGGCTGGGATTTGCGTGGGAATACAAAACCAACACCTCGCGAGGGATGGCAGCGACGCCGCTCGTGGTGGATGGCGTCATGTACACGTCGGGCAACCGGGGAGTGGTGTATGCGCTCGATGCTGCCACCGGCAAGCCGATCTGGATATTCGATCCGCTGAATAAGGCTGCGATTGGACGAGCCGCGTGCTGCGATGTGGTCAATCGGGGGGTCGCAGTCTGGAAAGGCAAGGTGTACGTCGCCTCCACGAACGCCCAACTATTTGCGTTGGACGCGAGGACGGGCGCGAAGATCTGGGAGGTCGACACGCTCAGGGGCGAGCACGGGGAGTATTCCAGCACCGGGGCGCCACAGATTGCGGGAGCGGTCGTCATCATCGGCAATGCGGGCGGCGACATGAATGGCGGCGGTACGCGCGGCTTTATCACCGCCTATGACCTTGAGACGGGAAAGCAGGCGTGGCGCTTTTATACGGTGCCGTCCGCGACCGATACGGGCTCTTCACCAGAAATGCAACGCGCAGCGGCGACCTGGGACCCCGGGATCTCGCCCGCGTTCGGACGAGGAGGCAGCGTCTGGGCATTCATGGCCTATGACAGTCAGCTCGGTCTGCTCTATGCGGGCACCGGCAATCCGGCACCTTACAAGCCTTCTGATCGAAGCCCGAGCGGCGGCCACTACGATGATCTGTACACCGATTGCATCATAGCCCTGCATGCCGATACCGGGAATATGGCATGGTACTTCCAAACCACACCGGGCGATGCATGGGATTACGATGCGTCAGCACCATTAGTGCTCGCCGATCTGCGCATCGGCGGACGCGAACGCAAGGTGCTGATGCAGGCCAACAAGAACGGGTACTTCTATGTTTTGGACCGCACCTCGGGCACGCCAATTTCCGCCAAGCCGTTCGTGCGGAACTTGAATTGGTCGACAGGACTGGACAATAAGTTTCGACCCATCGTGAGTCCCAACGCCGACTACGTGCGTGGGCCGAAAATGATCCTACCGTCGAACTATGGTGCCCATGAATGGACGCCCATGGCATTCAGTCCGCTCACCGGGCTGGTCTACATTCCGGTCATCGACCTGCCCGGCGTTTACGTCGACCTCGCGCGCAATCCAGGCGCCTCGTTGCACGCGATCGATGCCGCCGATCCCGAGCTGGGCACCGCGTCCGTCGACTTGAGCTGGAATACAGCCGAGCAACGGGCGTTTTTCGGGGAGCTGCCGGATTTCCCCAACCGCGATCGCAAGACGGCCCGGTCGTGGTCGAGAAGTCGTATCGAAGGGTGGGATCCGATTGCGCAGCGCACTGTCTGGCAACGGGAGACAGCCACGGACTACGCCGTCTTGAACGGCGGCACGCTCGCGACCGCGGGCAACCTTGTGTTTGCCGGACAGGAGGACGGCCGATTGGTCGCTTACTCGGCCGACGACGGCAAAGTCCTCAAAGTCATCGAAACGGGTACAGCCCTGATGGCGGCCCCAATGACGTACGAAATTGAGGGCACACAATACGTGGCGATGCTGGCGGGAAGGGGTGGCGCGGCGATTTCAGCCGGCCCCGCCCCCTCAAACTCCGCCGCTTCGAGATATGACAACGCCAACAGGATCATCGCACTCAAGCTCGGCGGATCGGCCGTACCGAAGCCGCCGCTGCGGGCGAGCCCACGCTGGCCAAAGCCGCCGCCTGCCGAGGGGGACGCGGCGACCGTACAGGCCGGTGAACGACTGTTCATCGCGAACTGCGCGCGATGTCACGCGTTCGGAGCGACCCTGACGGCGGATCTCAGTCGGCTGAACGACGGCATCGGCAATCTGGAGGTCTTCAAGGCGATCGTGCTGCAAGGCGCGTTCGCCTTTAAAGGGATGGGAAGCTTCGCCGATCGCCTGTCACAGGTCGATGCGGCGGTGCTGCACGCATTCATCGTGGACCGCGCGGCGAAGGCCTATGAGGCGCAGGAGCACCAACATCGCGGGGGTAGCCCAACACGATGAGCGTCGCGCGCCGCGCCGGCGCACCGCGCACGCCGTCAATGTACAATTGCGATAAGTGCGGCGCGATGGCACCGCCGATCAGCGAAATGGGTGTCCGTTCCTGCTCGCCACGGTGATCCTGCGAGGCGTCGGGCCGCGCATCTCGACACACAGAGCTTTCAACAGCTCGATCGATTTGCGTTGTACGTTACTTCGATGCGAGAGACCAAATTCCACGTTTAATGACTCGTGTTCGAGCTTGAGCAGCTTTAATTTTCCGGTCCGCAGCTCCCGCTGCATGGCGAAAGCCGGCATGAGGGCGACGCCGCTGCCAAGACCCACGACCTTCTTGATGAACTCGGCATCATTCGATTCCATCATGATCGGTGGATAGCCGCCGCCGGCGAAGACGCGATCGGCGACCTCCCGGCTACCGCTGCCCGGCTGGAAACGCACCAAAGGCCACTGCTTGAGTTGCGTCAACGTGACGAATTTGCTGGCGGCCAGGGGATGACCGGGCCCCACGACAAATGCGTGCTCAGCCACTCCGAGCGTCACCGCCGTCAGCTGGGATTGCTCGTGCGGCAGGGGTCCGAATGCCACATCCGCCGACCCATCAAGGACCCGCCGAAGGGCCTCCTCAGATGTTTCGGTCGCCCGAAAAATCAGCTCAATGCGCGGATTGCGCGCGAGAAATGCCTCGCAGAGGTCGCCAAATATGTAGACGATTCCCAGGTTTGTCGCCGCGATGCGAATCGTGCTGGCGACTTTGTCGCTCCCGCTCTTGGGAAAGTGCTCGCGTATCATACCGACTTCGTTGAAGATACGATCCGCCGCGGACAGCACGAGTTCGCCGGCCGGCGACGCGTAAACCTTTGGCCGCGCCCGAATCAGCAGTGTAGCGCCAAGTTCGTCTTCGAGATTCTTGATTTGATGACTGAGTGCCGGCTGGGTAAGCCGCAGGCGTTCTGCGGCGGCAGCAAAGCTGCCCGTAGCTACGATCGTTCGCAACGCTTCAAGTTGCCGCAATTCCATCGGTGCCTCCGTGAGAGCCTGCGGACCATACGGTATCGCCATTTGAACAGGTTATGGGCTGGACGCAAGAGGGATGGCGCACCGGCCGTCCTGATTTGCGCGCGATCATGGGCAAATGCGGCGGTTGGATAAAACGGCTAGATGGGAGAAATTACAACCTTTCATTAGACTTTAGCGCGCGCCGCCGATAGGTTTCGAACTCATTTCTAATATTACCCATGCAGCGGAAGCTTAGGCGGTGCGGGCGAAAGATCCCACGCGACGGGTCCGTGAGGCTGGGAGGGGAGATCGAGTGCTGCGAGCGAAGTTTCCCGGTTGGCTCACCACGTACATGTTGGCGTTGTCAATCCTGTCGGTCGGTGTCGATGGAGCTTGGGCCAGCGAAGCATCAACGCAGGAAGCCTTCACAGGCGACAAGCTCGAAGAGATCATCGTCACCGCACAGAAACGCGAGCAGAATCTGCAGGACGTCGGCGCATCCGTCACCGCGTTCGATTCCGCCAGCCTGCAACGACTCGGCTTACACAATGTGACCGACATCGCCGAACAGGTGCCCGGCTTGCAGTTCAATCAGTACGGGGCCACGGTCACGGTCTATAACCTGCGCGGGGTGTCACAAAATGACTTCAACGACCACCAGGAAGCGCCGGTGGCCGTGTATGACGACGAGGCGTACGTCGCCTCCACCGGGGCTCTCGCCGGCTCGATGTTCGACCTCCAACGGGTGGAAGTCCTGCGAGGTCCCCAGGGTACGTTGTTCGGTCGTAATGCCACCGGGGGTTTGATCCACTACATCAGCAACAAGCCAAGCGACGAGTCGGGCGGCTACTTCGATTTCACTCGCGGCAACTACGGCGCCATCAATAGCGAAGGTGCCGTGAACCAACCCCTGAGTGAGTCGGTTGCGGCGCGCTTCTCATTCGCGACCGACTACCACGAGGGCTATATCGAGAACTCCCTCGGCCATCCGGTGGAGGATCAGAACCAGGTCGCGGCGCGGCTGCAGTTCCGTATCAAGACATCGGACAACAGCGAAATTCTGGTGAAGCTGCACGGCGTGAACAACGATCATGAGACCGCAGGTGACTACACCTGGTTGTCCGCCCGACCCGATGCGACCGGCCGCGCCGTGTTGACTCCAGGTCAACCTGACTTCTCGGGCTACATCAACCCGAGCGGCAATCCATTCGATCAGGCCCAGGACCGGCGCGGCATTTTCAACCGCACGGTGTGGGGAGCCACCGTGCACGGCGAGTGGCGAACGGATGCATTCACGCTCACTTCCGTGAGCGACTATCTGCGCGTACAGAAACGCTATGGCGAGGATTCCGACGGTTCTCCCAATTTTGTCTTCGACTTCGATGTCTTCTACCACTTCCAGCAATTCTCTCAGGAGCTGCGCTTGAACGGCGACAAAGGGGCGCTGCGCTGGTTGACGGGTGTCTACTACATCAACTACCGCAGCACCCAGGACTCGCCGGCGACTTCGCCCCCAAACCTGTTTGGCGACGCCGGCGCGCGCTTCACACTGAGGGATAAGTCCCCGGCCGCTTTTGCGCAGCTCGAATACGATCTGACGGATCGCTGGACCGCGCTCGCCGGCGCACGCTACACGTACGATGACAAGAGTTTCGACTATCTGTACGACTGCCAGCTGTGTCCACAGACTCTTCACTACGTCGCGCCGGCCTACCCGGCCGCCGCCCGCGCGTTCAACCTCGTGACCGGCAAGGCCGAGATCGACTACAAACCCATGAAGGACACGCTGCTGTATGCCAGCGTCAACCGCGGCGCGAAAGGCGGGGGCTGGTCCGCCGACACTTCTGGATTTGTCAGTCCGCAGGACCTGCCGTACGCGCCGGAAAAGCTCACCGACTACGAGTTGGGATTCAAGACGACCTTCTGGGAGCAACGCGCCCGCCTCAACGGCTCGCTGTTCTATTACGACTACAAGGACTACCAGGGATTCTTCCTGTACGGGACGAACACCGTGGTCCGGAACGTGAATGCGAAGGACAAAGGCGGAGAGCTGGAGTTGACGCTCGTGCCCCTGGAGAGGCTGAACCTGCAATTGGGGGTGTCGCACCTGGAGTCGTACGTCCCGAGCATTCCGTTGGCCGCGGGGGGAACCGCAAGCGCTCAATTGCCTCAGGCGCCGCGTTGGAGCTTCAATGCCGCGGCCCACTACGAGTGGCCGATGTTCGGCGGCACGATGTCGGCGCAGGTGGATGGCAAGTGGGACAGCGTTCAGTACCTGGAGCTCGAGAACTCGCAATCCGACATACAAGCCTCGTACGCGATCACGAATGCACGCCTTGGATTTCGCACCGCGGATGATCGCTGGGAGCTCTCTGCGTTCGTTAGAAACGCGGCCAACAAATACTATCGGATCTATAACCTGGACGTCGCCGGGCTCTTCGGCAACGTCGTCAGTGTCTACGGGACGCCACGCGTTTACGGTGCAACAATTACTTACCGCTGGGGTCGCTGAGACGACGGAGGAATCGGGATGAGCGAGCAGGGTCCGAGCGCGAGTTTTGGAGTTCGATTATGATTGAAGCGGTTGATTGGAGCGCGCGCGCCGAGTCCTTGCAAGTGCCGCAGACCATTCTCATCGGAGGGTGGCGAGGAGCTGCCCAGAGCGGCAAAACCTATGACGTGGTGAGCCCGCGTAACGGCAGGATCATCTCGACGCTGCCGGAGTGCGATCGAGGAGACGTCGATCGGGCAGTGACGGAGGCGCGCCGCAGCTTCGACTCAGGGGTGTGGACTGATATGGCGCCGAGGGAGCGGAAAAAGCGCTTGCGCCGACTTGCCGAACTCATCGATGCGCACCGCGGTGAGCTGGCGCTCATGGATTCCATGTGCATGGGGGTGCCGATTTCGATTGCTATGAACTACTGCGTGCAGTGGGCGGTCGATGGCTTCGAGTGGTACGGTGAGGCGATCGACAAGATTTACGATGAGGTCGCTCCAACGGACAAGTCCGTCGTGGCGACGATCACCCGCGAGCCGGTTGGAGTAGTCGCCGCGGTGCTGCCCTGGAACTGGCCCGTGGGGCTCCTGGGCTGGAAGGTGCCTCCGGCACTCGCAGCGGGGAACAGCGTGGTGCTAAAGCCCGATGAGCAGAGTTCTCTCTCCGCGCTGCGCATTGCGGAGTTGGCGCTGGAAGCGGGAATACCGGAAGGAGTCTTCAATGTCGTGACCGGTGGCCCGGCAGTGGGAGAAGCCATCGGCCGGCATCTCGACATCGATATGGTCGGGTTTACAGGCTCCACGGAGGTCGGCAAGCTTTTCTTAAAATACTCCGCCGAGTCCAACATGAAGCCGGTGTGGACCGAATGCGGGGGCAAGAGTCCGAACATCGTCTTTGCCGATGCTCCTGATCTCGATGAGACGGCGAGAGAATCCGCGATGGCGATTTTCATCAACACAGGCCAGGTCTGTGCGGCGGGTTCCCGGCTCATCGTCGAGGAGTCGGTGCGCGAGCGGGTGATCGACACTCTCAGACAGGTCGGTAGGAGCATGACGCCGGCGGACCCGTTGCTGGCGGACACCCTACTCGGGCCGATCGCCAAAGCGGCGCAGCTTGAGCGCGTACTGTCTTATATTGCCATCGGTCAGAGCGAGGGGGCCCGGTTGCGGCTGGGCGGTGAGCGCATCAATCAGAAGAGTGGTGGCTTCTTCGTGGAGCCGACCGTATTCGATGCAGTCGACAACAGAATGCGAATCGCTCAGGAGGAGATTTTCGGGCCCGTGCTTTCGGTGATTTCCTTTAGGACCACGGAGGAGGCGATTGCGCTCGCCAACGACACGAGCTACGGGCTGGCGAGCGCGATCTGGACACGGGATCTCAGTAAGGCACACCGGGTATCGCGGGCCATTCGCGCGGGCAGCGTATCGGTCAACTGCTACGGACCCGATGCACACGATGTGACGGTGCCCTTCGGAGGCTATAAGCAGTCGGGCTTCGGCCGCGACAAGTCGCTCCACGCACTCGACAAGTATTTGCAGCTCAAGACCACTTGGATCAAACTATGAATCGGCATACCACGCCGCTGAGCGCCCGCAACAGGGGAGCATGGCATCCTTCCCACGGACGCGGATCGACTGGACGATGGTTAATCTAGCTCGTACATGGGGCATTGCGCTCGCACTACTGTGGGTGCTGGAGGCGCGCGTCTTCGGGGCGCCTGTGCCGCCCGATCCGGCTCCCTTGCCGCCCGATCCGCCGAATCTCGTGCAGTCATTGCCGGGCACGCCATCGCCCCATTGGGTGTGGGTGAACGACATCGTTTTCACGCATATGGCTTCCGGACAAGCGCTGCTCGTGGACGGCGACAGCGGGCAGTTCCTCGGGTTGCTCGGAAGCACCGGGTTTAGTTTCGAGCGCATCGTCCTGGTCCGAGGCGGCAGTCTGATTTTCTCGCCGGAGATCTATTTTTCGCGCGGTACTCGCGGCGTCCGCACCGACGTCGTGACCGTCTACGATGCGGCGCATCTCAAACCACTGGAAGAGATCGTCATCCCTCCCAAGCGATCCTCGAATTTCCCCATGATGGCGAATGCCGAAGTCACCGACGACGATCGCTTTCTGCTGATCTACAACTTCACTCCGGCCCAATCCGTCACCGTCGTTGACACGCAGGCACGCAAGTTCGTCGGCGAGATCGAAACGGCAGGCTGTGGACTCGTTTATCCCACAGGGCCTCGTTCGTTTTTCAGCATCTGTGCCGATGGCGCGCTGCTCGATGTGCGCCTCGACGATACTGGCCACGCAACCAGCCGGCAGCGAACCGATCGGATGTTCGATGTCGGCACCGATCCCGTGACGGAGAGAGCGGTGCGGCTTGGGGCGACCTGGCTGTTCGTGTCGTTCGGAGGAACGATGTATCCTATCAACATCACGCCAAACGGGTTGAAGCTCGCCGCAACATGGTCGCTGCTTGCACCGACGGAAACTGCGCAAGGCTGGCGTCCGGGGGGCGTACAGCAGCTCGCGGTGCACGCAGGCCTGAACCGGCTGTACTCGATCATGCATCAAGGGCCCATCGAGACGCACAAGGACCCCGGCAAGGAAGTGTGGGTCTATGATCTGGCGCGCCGCGTGCGCATTCAGCGCATCGCCATGAAGAGTACCGCGGGGTCCATCCAAGTCACGCGTGACACGAAGCCGCTGCTTTTTGCCGCTTTCAATGAGAGCAGTACGCTCGATGTTTACAATGCAGCCACGGGGAACCATCTGCGCTCGATTGATAACATCGGCACGACACCGACGCTGCTCGTCACGCCATGAGCACAGCTGGACGACACCAATGATAGATCCCGCCTTGGCACTATTGATCTCCTCATGTGCGATGCTGTTGTTCGGTGCAGCGGCCGCCCACAAGCTGCGGGCGGTCGGTGAATTCGCGCAAACGTTGGCGCAATACCGACTGCTGCCCGCTGCCTTCATTCGAATCGCCGGTCCTGCGCTCGGCCTGATGGAGTTCGCCGTTTGTCTCGGGCTGCCGTGGCCGGCGCTGCGGCCAGTCGGCGCGGCGGCGGGCGTGGTCTTGTTGCTCATGTACTCGGCTGCCATCACGATTAATCTTGCGCGAGGTCGTCGTGACCTCGATTGCGGCTGTGGCGGGTTCGGCCGACGCGCACCGATTGCGTCCTGGATGGTGGTTCGCAATCTGAGTGTGGCCTGCATGCTGTGCCTCCTGGAGTTTTCCGAAGCCTCCCGAAGTCTTGAGCCTATCGACGCCGTGACCATCGCAGGAGGTGTGATGGCGGCGAGCTTCCTATACCTGTCGTGCGACGTACTCTTCGGGCAGGTGACCACGCGCAGACTCAGCTCGACGGGGCACTCATGACGGCGTTCATGATTTCGCAGTTGATCCTTTGGGTGATGGTGATCGCTCTGTCGCTGGTCGTGCTGGCGCTCGCCCGGCAAGTCGGCGTTCTGCATGCTCGCATTGGACCGACCGGAGCCTTGATGCTGGCCAAGGGGCTCAAGGTCGGAGAGGCGGCGCCGCTGGTCGACGTGAACGATGCGGATGGCAAGGCGCACACCATAGGTGCGCCCGGTGATGAGGGCAGGAGCACGCTGCTCATGTTCGTTTCACCGACGTGCCCGATCTGCAAGACGCTGCTGCCCGTGCTCAAGTCGAGTCGGCGAGACGAACGGGATTGGCTCGAGATCATTCTGGCGAGCGACGGTGAGGGAGCTTCGCACACCGAGTTTCGGCGGGTACACGGCCTTGAGCCGTTCCCTTATGTCATTTCGCCTGCCCTCGGGATGGCCTACCAAATCAACCGTCTGCCGTACGCGGTGCTGCTCGATGATCGGGGAGTGGTTCTAGCACGCGGGATCATCAACTCCCGCGAACATCTTGAGAGCCTATTCGAAGCGAAAAAACTTGGTGTCGCGTCCCTGCAGGAATATTTGGAAGACCGGCATCGAGCTGCATGACCATGTGTCCCGAGGTAATCCATGAGTTGGTTTGACGCATTGACGGAAGGTTCGGTTCGAGCGATCGCGCGGCGCACGTCCCGGCGCAGCCTTCTCGCCTCGCTCGGATCGATGTTGATGGGTGCATCGGTGCTGCCGCTGCTGCCCATCGCTCGAGGTGCTGCGGCCGCCGAAAATCCTGGGCCAAACGGTAAATCGACGAACACTAATGACCCCAACGCCTGCGAATATTGGCGCCACTGCGGGATCGACGGCTTTCTGTGCGGCTGCTGTGGCGGTTCGACGAGCAGCTGTCCGCCCGGCACGGAAATGTCGGCGATCACCTGGGTCGGCACCTGTCACAATCCGGACGACGGCCGGACGTACGTAGTCTCGTACAACGATTGCTGCGGCAAGAGCGCCTGCGGCCGCTGCCTGTGCAATCGCAATGAAAGGGACACGCCGCTGTACATCCCGTTTCAATCCAACGACTACGACTGGTGCTCGGGCAGCAGCGAGGCCAACATTGCCTATCATTGTTCGACGTCGCGCATCGTGGGACTGGCGAAGTAGGCTGCCCGCCTCGAAGGATTCATGGCCAAGCGGCGCATCAGCGTACGAATTCTCTACGTGGCACTCGCCGGAATCTCCGGCTTAGGGCTTTGCGAGAGGGCTGTGGCCTTCGAGCCGTCGGTCAACTACATGCTTCAGTGCATGGGTTGCCATACGCCTGATGGTTCTGGTGCCGCGGGTCGGGTTCCCTCGATTCGCTCGACGCTGCTGCCATTCTCGGCTGTCGTCGCAGGACGGCAGTTTCTCGTCCAGGTGCCCGGCGCGTCGCAGTCTACTCTTTCAAACGCCGAGCTTGCCGAGCTGATCAACTGGATGATTGAGAATCTCAGCAACGAGCCACGAGCCGTGGTTTTCAAGCGCTTCACAGGCGCAGAAGTCGCGAGTTACCGGGGAAAGCCGCTCGTCGAAGTCGGCGCGACGCGCGAGCGTCTCCTCAATGCGACGGGCATTGAGGAGACAAATAAATAAGGCGCCAAGGGGCGAAAGTAGGGCCAACGGGCCCATTGCCGACCGATGGTCATGCGTTCAGAATAACCAGGTGTGCTTCTTCAACTTGCCGCCACCGTCGCTAAAGAGAGCCGGCGCTTGCCGGACTCAAGCGCGATGAGCTGCATGAGACGCCCGTGTCGAATCGCTTCGATCTAAATCTTCTGACCGCGCTCGACGCGCTCCTGCGCGAAAAAAGCGTGACGCGCGCAGGGGAGAGGGTCTGTTTGTCGCAATCGGCCATGAGCGGAGCTTTACAGCGGCTGCGCGATTACTTCGGCGATGATCTCCTGGTACGGGCCGGGCGCGAACTCGAATTGACGCCCCGCGCTGCCGCGCTGGCGGCGCCGATTCGCGACATTCTGATAAGCATTCGAGCGGCGCTCGAGGTGGAGCCGAGTTTTGACCCGGCCAGCGCCAAGCGCGTTTTTTCCATCGTCATGTCCGATTACTGCTTCGTGGCGTTCATGCGCGAAGTCGTGCCGCGGCTGCAATCCGAAGCACCGGGTGTGACCTGCCGTATCGAGGCGCTGGACTCATCCAGCGTAAAGCGACTGGAGGCGGGAGACGTCAACTTCCTGCTACTACCGGAGAAGCTCTCCTTCGTCGAGGCCGAAAATCTACCCTCCTTCCGCAAGGCGAAGCTGTTCACCGACGATTGGGTGTGCGTGGTCTGGCGGGATCACCCCACCGTGCATGATACGTTGAGCCTCGAGCAATATCTTCAGCTGCCGCATGTCTCCACGGATTTCGGTTCCGGAACCAATACCGCGGAAGACATGGCGATTCGACGCGACGGATTGACCCTGGCAAGTCGCGTGATCTATGGCGGGTTCTCCGCTTTACCATTTGTGGTTCCGGGCACATCGATGATAGCGACCATTCAACGGCGGCTTGCGCGCGTTCTGGAGCCTACCCTACCGATCAAGCTTCTTCCGACACCGCTGCCGCTGCCGCCGCTGCAGGAGACCTTGTTCTGGCACGAACGCCACGACTTCGAGCCAGGGCACGTGTGGCTTCGGAATCTGCTCATCGAGGTGGCGCGCAGTCTCTAGCGATATTGGTCCCACCGAT
>WNFQ01001129.1_pt1 | contig 18789 bp, 12 predicted proteins | sample 5400171 | NCBI WGS metagenome assembly WNFQ01 (sample SAMN13153356, study PRJNA577476) | soil metagenome | isolation source: 20 cm soil under Madrone tree | place: USA:California | collected 2016-06-14 | reverse complement strand
CTCGGATGGTCCATGGGCGGCTTTATCGCCCAGACGCTAGCTTTGGAGCACCCGAACTGCATTCACAAGCTCATCCTGCTTTCCACCGATCCGGGCGGAGCCGACGCGGAACTCACCTCGCCTGCCGTCCGAGCGCAACTGACCGACATCTCTGGCACCCCTCACGAGCAAGCTCGACGCCTGCTGTTTCTGCTGTTTCCAAAAGATGTCGCGGAGTCCATCTACCGCGAGTTCGGCGACATGGTAGCCGCCGCACGCTCCCGGCTGTCGCCCGAGCTCGTTCATCGGCAGGCGCTCGCGATGGATATCTGGCATCGCGATGGTGTCGGCGACCGGCTCCGGAAGCTGCGTGTGCTCACGCTCGTCGCCGCAGGCACCGAAGACATCGTCATTCCACCGTCGAATGCGTTGGCACTCGTCAATGCCATCCCCGGGGCGCAGCTTGCCCAATTTAGCGGCGGCGGCCACGCCTTCATGGCTCAGTATCCGCGCCAGCTTGCAGACCTAATCAACGAATTCCTCGCAATGTGAAAGATGCGAGGGCGTAAACTTAAATAAGTTTCGTCGCGGTCTCCTCCCTACTCCACACCGCCGATTACACGATGTGAATCACCTGTTCGCGCGGATATCGCACCTTCTTTTTCGTGGCAGATTTGTCGTTCGCAGAGCGATACCCCGCCGCGCAACAAACTACGGACGCAAGCCGTTTCGGAGCGAGATCGAGAATCCTGTCGTATTCATCCGGCTGGAATCCCTCCATCGGACAGGTATCGATGCCCATTAACGCCGCGCTGGTTATAAAATTCCCGAGGGCCAGATAAGCCTGGTGCGCTGCCCACGCTTTGGCAACTGGTCCACGCGCGCCGGTCACAACATCCCCAACCATGATGTCGCGATATCGCTTTAGCGTCTCAACCGTTCCACCACGAACCTCAACGGTGCGCGCAAGGTGCCGATCGATATGTTCCTCGGTCATTCTCGTGTTCACGGCAAACACGATGAAATGCGAACAATCGAGAACCTGATCCTGTCTCCAGGTCGCTGGAAAAAGTTTCTCGCGGGTTTTCTGATCGGTGATCACGATAAATTTCCACGGTTGCAAGCCGTACGATGAAGGCGAGAGAATGAGCGCGCTTTCCAGCACCGCCCAGTCTTCCGGAGATATTTTGCGTGTCGGATCGAATTGCTTCGTGGCATAACGCCAATTGAGCTGGGTGAGAAGCTGCTCTCCTTTGATCGGGTTCATGATTGTGCCAACGCCAACATGCCAGCCGCCGGTCAAGATTTCCATTTGGAAATCTTCGACCTCTCCGGCAATTTGATCGTTAGATCGACATCATGACCTCGGCCGAAATCCGCCAATCCTTTCTCGATTTCTTTCGCGAGAAGAAGCACACCATTGTGCCTTCTTCATCCCTGCTGCCCGACGCGCCGAATCTGCTCTTTACCAATGCGGGCATGAACCAGTTCGTGCCGATCTTTCTCGGGCAACAAAAAGCTTCGTGGAATCCGCCGCGCGTCGCCGACACCCAGAAATGCATTCGCGCCGGCGGGAAGCATAACGACCTCGAAGATGTCGGGCTCGATACTTACCACCACACCTTTTTCGAGATGCTCGGTAACTGGAGCTTCGGCGACTATTTCAAAAAGGAAGCGATCGAATGGGCGTGGGAACTGGTGGTCGAGCGCTGGAAATTTCCACCGCAACGGCTTTACGCGACCGTGTACAAGCCTGGTCCAGACGAGCCGAGCGACTTCGACCAGGAAGCGCACGATCATTGGGCGAGACTGTTCCGCGAGGCCGATCTCGATCCGGCTATCCACGTTCTCAACGGTGGAAAAGCCGACAATTTCTGGATGATGGGCGACACCGGCCCGTGCGGACCGTGCTCGGAGATACACATCGATCTTACACCGGAGGGGGATACGCGCGGCGCGCTGGTGAATAAGGAGGATCCGCGTTGCATCGAGATTTGGAATCTCGTTTTCATCGAGTTCAACGCGAATCCGGACGCTACGTTCACGCCGTTGCCGCAACGTCACGTCGATACTGGAATGGGGTTCGAGCGCGTTACGGCAATCCTCCAAGGCACAAAAAATCTCACCGATTTTTCCGGCACAATTTCGAACTACGAGACAGACATTTTTCGCCCAATTTTCAATCAGCTGGAAAAGCTGAGCGGCAAAAAATACGGATCGACGATTCCGATTGTAGGGCAAGCGCATCGCTTGCCGGTCGAACAGGGCAGCCGGAGCGGCCGCCCTACAATCGATAGCGAACAGGAAAAAATCGACATCGCCTTTCGCGTAATCGCCGATCACATCCGCGCTTTAAGCTTCGCCATCGCGGACGGAATTATCCCATCAAACGAAGGCCGCGGTTACGTTTTGCGTCGCATCCTTCGTCGTGCCGTGCGTTACGGTCGCACTCTCGGCTTTCACGAACCATTCTTCTTCAAACTTGTCGATGTGGTGGCGAAGACAATGGGCGACATCTTTCCCGAAGTCCGTGCGAAACAAAAACCAATCAAAGAAACAATTCGTCGCGAGGAAGACGCGTTTAATAAAACACTGGACAAAGGCATCGAGCTCTTCGAGCGCGAACTGGCGCGCTTGATGAACGCACGCAGTGCGACGGGGAGCGCGGGCTTGCAGCCCGCTTCATCCGGCATTTTGCCGGATGATTCCCCAAACGCCCGATACACGAAACGCCGTCTCCCGCACTACGAGCGTCCGCATGGAATTTATCATGTCGCATTTTCCACTCGTCAGCGCCGCCTTCTTTCCCCCGAAGCGCGGACCGTCACCTTGAACGCCATCATTCATTTCGACGGCAAACGCTACGATCTGTTTGCGGCCTGTGTGATGCCTGATCACGTCCACATTCTTTTTCGGCCGTTTCCAAAAGCGGACGGCACTCAGGGCAATCCGGTTTTCTGGTTGCTCCCAGAGTTAATGCATTCAGTAAAATCATTCACTGGCAGAGAGATCAATAAGTTAGAGAACGCCAAAGGAACACAGGTTTGGGAGAATGAATATCACGATCGGCTCATGCGTTCCGACGCGGACGTAGAGGAAAAGTTTCTTTATATCTGTCGCAACCCATGGACGGAGAATGTGGTGGGACCCCATGAGCAGTATCCCTGGGTGTGGAACTGGACCGAGCATGAAAGGGGTGTCCGGCAACATGCCGGACAGAGCGAGCAAAATGCTCGCGCTCCCCAACCACTCCGCGAATCACGCGTGTTGGAAACTTCCTCGTTCAATGTCAAAAACGAAGGGGAGCGCGGGTACATTGTCCGCGCGCAAATCTCCGGGGAGTTTGCCTTCAAACTCTACGACACATACGGCTTTCCGCTGGATCTGACGGAATTAATGGCGCGCGAGCGCGGGCTCACCGTCGACGTTGCCGGTTTTGAAAAATTGATGGAGGAGCAGCGCGAGCGGGCACGAAGGGCACAGAAAAAAGAGAAAATCAGTGTCGAAGAAGGGAAGTTAACGGCGGCACCGACGAAATTTCTCGGATACGATTTTCTGGAAGCGGAGGCAGTTGTCGAAACCGTTTTACCGAGCAAAGAATCCGAAGAGCTGAATGTCGTTCTCGATCAAACGCCGCTTTACGCCGAAATGGGCGGCCAAGTCGGAGACCACGGGTTGCTTCATGTGCCTGGACATGACCGCACGGAAGTTGGTCAGCTTCGCGTGATCGACACACAGAAGCGTGGCGACGTTTTTGTTCATCGCGCGAAGCTCATGGAAGGCCGCGCGCCGGAGCCGGGCGAAGCCGTGCGTGTAGCGGTCGATGTCGATCGACGCAAATCGATTCAGGGACATCACACCGTGACGCATCTACTGCATTGGGCGCTGCACGAAATTGTGTCCCGCGACGCGACGCAGAAGGGAAGTTACGTCGGGCCGGACAAATTAACGTTCGATTTTTCGAGCGGAGCGCTGACGCCACAACAAAAGCGCGATGTAGAGAAACTAGTTAACGACAAGATTCTCGAGAACGCGCCGGTTTCGTGGACGGAAGTTCCGTATGCGGAAGCTAGAAAGCGTTCGGACATTCAGCAATTCTTTGGCGAGAAATACGGCGACACGGTGCGCGTCTTGCAAATCGGCGGGACGCCGCGCGCGCTTAACGGCTACTCGATGGAGCTCTGCGGCGGGACGCACGTGAGGTCGACAAGTGAGATCGGACCCTTTCGGATCGTGAGAGAAGAAGCGATCGCTGCGGGAACCCGGCGGATCGAAGCCGTTGCCGGAGACGCGGCTCGGGCGTGGGCGACGGAAGAAGCTGCACGACAACAGGAGAGATTTGAAACTCTCGCGCGCAAGAAACCTGACATTGCTGCGATCCCTGTTTTTGAGAACAAAGCTGACACCGTCGAAATGTTGCGACAGATCGACGCGCGCGCGGCACATCTGGAAAAGGTCGAAGTCGAAGTTCGCGAATGGGAAAAGCAAAGTTCCAAAGCCGCCGAGGCGGAATTGAAGAGCGAGGCTGCTCGAATCGCGAATGAGTTGGTGGCGTCGCACTCGGAAAAAAACTTCTGCGTTGCGGAAGTGCCAAACGCAGATGGAAAATTACTTCAGGCCGTTGTGGACAGGCTCAAGTCAAAATTCAAGGGCCCGATTTTCCTCGCGGGCGCAAAAGAGGGAAATGTCGCGCTATTTGCAGCCGTGCCGAAAGAACTGACCTCGAACGTTCAGGCGAACAAAATCATTCAGCAGATCGCGCCGATTGTGGATGGCAAAGGCGGTGGCCGTCCAGATATTGCTCAAGGCGCCGGCAAGGACGCTAGCAAGATCGACATCGCACTGGCTGAAGCGAAAAAATTGCTGAGCTAGCCATTTGTCACGGGAGTGCCAGCGTGATGAAAAACGTCGCGGCGACCGCGGCCACGAGCACGATGAGATAAAGAAATCCCCCAAAGAAGAATTTGAACACGCTAATGAACCAGCCCTGCCGATACACACGACGGATCGACACGAAGATTTGGGCGGCAAACGCGATCCAAAGAAGCGCGATGATCCATCCGATGTCTGCACCGGACGCGACGCGGTTCAAGGCAATCGTCGCCAGAATAATCAAGATGGTTGCGAGATAGGCGAAGCTATGGATGTGCAGCGCGTAGATGAGATGATCGATATAGAAGACCTTGCGGCGGACATAGAGGAGCTTCAGCACCAGCGCAAAGAGCGGAATGCAGCAAAGCATCATGTAGGGCAGATTGCTGATCAGCGTTTTTACAAAGAGCTGTAAGTTGGTCCCATGTTCGCCAATCTTTTCTTTCGCGTGGGTTTCTATCCATTTCTCGAATGGTGTTGATGGATTTTTGGCCGGACTGAAGTCGACAAGCGGCGTTGCGGCTTCTTTTGACGTTGCCGTGGCAGTTTCCTCCTGAGTCGTATCTTTTCTTTTCGCGGCCATTATGGCGGCCACTTCTGGCGACATGTTCGCCATGTTTAGAGCTCGTTCCACTTTCGCGCGCTGGTCGGGCGTCAAATTTTGCTTGTCCAAAGCCGCTGCGATCTCGGCGCGATTCTCGGATGTTAATTTGCCTGGCTGCAGATGAATGGATTTCGCCCAGTAATTGACTGCGAAGAAAAAGAGAATGCTCGCCAGCAGATAAAGCCGCAGCGGATGGACGTAACGCACCCGATGCCCGGCGAGAAACGCGTTCGTCAATTTCCATGGCCGAACAAGAAGCAGGCCGATTGTCCTGAAGAACTTGGAATCCCAATTTAGGAATTCATCGAGAAGATCGACAATTACGTATCGGAACGAACGGCGATAATCGATTGCCGGCTGGCCACACCGCCCACACCAATGTCCGTGCAATGGCGCTCCGCAATTCTCGCAATGCGTTGGTGCGGGTCGCTCCGTTTTTTTCCGTCTGAACATGCGTTTTCGACGCGGTGAGGCCTGCTCGATCGCGGAGACCACGGTATCGCCCCGGATGAGCTTTGTTCCTTCATCGCTCATCTCTCCAGCTTAGGAAAACGCGACGCGCGCGTCTATTCTCAATCTGGCTCGGTTCCCCGTGTGCCTGAAGACACCTTCGATTGCGCCACGAAAAGCATTGACCACACAAAGGGCGCGATGACACGATCACCGCCCGACGTGGCGTCCCAATTTTTACGAACCAAAAGCCCGGATCATCTGATTCGTGAGTCCGAAGCGCCCGAGCGCAAACTGAAGCGGACGCTTTCCGCGTTTGATCTGACCTGCCTCGGCATTGGCGCAATCATCGGCTCGGGAATCTTTGCGCTTACCGGAACGGCGGCAGCCGGCGAACGGGTCCAGTCGCTGAACTTGCTTAAAACTCCGGTCATCAATCTCATCCAATCGTGGCTGACTCACGCGCCGCTCGTGTTCGGCCGGCCCGGAGCTGGACCGGCGATCGTCTTCTCATTTATTGTAGCGGCAATCGCCTGCGGTTTCGCCGCACTTTGTTACGCCGAGCTGGCCGCAATGATTCCGGTTTCCGGTTCGGCCTACACTTACTCATACGCCACGCTCGGTGAAATAGTCGCGTGGATCATCGGCTGGGATTTGATTCTTGAATACGCGGTCGGCAACATGGCCGTAGCGGTCGGTTGGTCGGGTTATTTCGTTCAACTTTGCGGCAGCTTGTTTGGAATCAAATTCCCGCTTTGGGCGGTGACCGATTATCGAACGGCAACCGATATCCTCGCTACGGGTGGCGATAAGCTTCAGGATTTTTCATCGACAGCGCTGCCGGTCATCGCAGGCCATCCGATCGCGCTCAATTTGCCTGCGTTCGTAATTGTCGCAGCAGTAACAATTTTGCTTGTCTACGGAATTCGCGAGAGCGCCAAGACTAACACCTGGATCGTTATGACCAAGGTAGCGGTAGTCATTTTCGTCATCGCCTTCGGTGCCTTCCTGGTGCATCCGGTGAACTGGCATCCATTTATGCCGAGCGGTTTCGCGGGCATGATGGGCGGAGCGGCCATCGTGTTCTTCGCCTTCATTGGATTCGACGCCGTCTCCACCACCGCAGAAGAAACGCGCAACCCGCAACGGAACATGCCGATCGGCATAATCGCGAGCCTGATCATTTGCACGGTGCTTTATGTGCTCATGTCCGGCGTCCTTACCGGGATCAAAAAATATACCGTTTACCTCGGAGACTCCGCCGCGGTTGCGACTGCGTTTGGCGGCAGGCCGTGGGCACAGGCGCTCGTTAGTGCGGGCGCGCTCGCCGGTATGACTTCAGTATTGCTCGTGTTCCAGCTCGGACAGCCGCGAATTTTTATGGCCATGGCGCGTGATGGATTGTTGCCGCAGTATTTCGCGCGAATTCATCATCGCTTCCGCACGCCGTATATCACCACGATCTGGACCGGCGTCGCGGTTGGCAGTGTCGCGATGCTGACCGACATTGGATCGCTCGCCGATCTGACAAACATCGGAACGCTTTTTGCCTTCGTTCTTGTTTGCATTGGTGTCATCATTTTGCGACGAACAAATGCCGCGCGGCCACGCCCATTCCGCGTTCCGATGGTTCCGCTCTTTCCGATTCTTGGGGTAATCTTGTGCGCTACGCTTATGCTCAGTTTACCGCTCGAAACGTGGGGACGTTTTTTTGTCTGGCTCGCAATCGGGCTGCTGATTTATTTCGGTTACAGCGTGCGCCACAGCAAGCTGCGTCGCGGCATCGACGTGGGCGAAACGGAAAATATTTTTCCGCCGATCGCGCCCTAAGATCGACAATAATTCTGTGCGCTATGCTGCCTGCTGCGCGTGAGAGACTGTATCGTCGATTTCGAGCCACTCGAACGTAGTCGTCTTTGCTGAATCGAGGCCGAGCTTCCTGGTCTCTCCGACGAAGAAATCGCGTTTTTCCGGATCGTTGTAGAGGCTGCTAGCCTCCACTTCCTTGGCCCAGCGTTTGATTTCTTCCGGCGTTTTCTTTTCGCCGCTTTGATTTAGCCATTCAACCATTTCCTGATCGCTCGCGCCCTGCTCGATCTGCGCTTTGAAATCGTCGCCTTTTACGCCCTTAAAACCAAAGAGCATGTTATCCAGCGGACAATCAAAGTGATATTCGCCTATGTTTCCCGCGACGAGGGCACGGCATTTATCGGTTGTGCGTCCAAGGATTGCGTAGCCGCCAACCCGGATGCGCGGGCTGCGAGGCGCTTCTCTCGTTAAATCTTTTCCGGTAATTTTTCTGTTCATACTTCCTGAATCGCCCAGGCCAAACGGATCGGTCGCACGCTGCCGGTTCTTTGCTCCCCTGGCTCCATTCTGTGAAACGCCGTTGGTTTAGATCGTCGACTGACCCAGACGGCCTACAAACCGCCCGCATTGCGCCGCCGCAAAACGAGCCGCATAATTCTTCATGGTCAACATTTCCGTTAAGTACACTGGCGATTTGCATTGCGATGCCGTGCACGGTCCGTCGAAGTCGAACCTGGCGACCGACGCGCCAATCGACAACAAGGGCAAAGGCGAAGCGTTTTCTCCGACCGATCTGGTGGCCACGGCCCTCGCCACCTGCATGAGCACGACCATGGGCATCAAGGCGCAGGAGCTTGGAGTCGATTTGCGGGGAATGACCGTGTCAGTGCAAAAAGAAATGTCGAAGGATGCGCCGCGTCGCATCGTTGGGCTGGCATCCGAAGTTCATATTCCGCTGCCGAAAAATTCACCTTATCGTGAAGTGCTCGAACAAACTGCGCTCAATTGTCCCGTTCACAAAAGTCTGCCGGCGGAAATCAACCGTCCCACGAAATTCTTTTGGGAAGGGTAACCGCACGCTGCGTGCGCGCTGCTCAAAGCTATCGCGGCAGCCAGGATGCCCGCCTGCCGAGTCAGGCTGGAAGCCTAACTTCCGGGTACAGCCACCTCATGTAATCTCTCACGCCGTCTTCGAGTGAGAATTGTGGAGCATAGCCAAGCGCGCTACGCGCTTTGTTCAAGTCAGCCTCCGTGAAATTTTGATAATGCGCGTGTGGATTGTCGATGTAATCGGCCGGCAACCTTGTGCCAAGGCATCTGTTTAGAACATCTACGAGTTCGTTGAACGAGCGCGCCTGACCTGAGCCGAGATTATAAATTCCGCTGGCTTGCGCCTCCAGCGCAAGAATGCTTCCCTCCACGACGTCCTTTACGTAAACAAAATCGCGCTTCTGTTCGCCGTGTTTGAAAATGCGGGGCCGTTGGCCGGCCTTCATCTGCTGGGCGAGATGATAAACCATACTGGCGGGAATCCCTTTATGCGCTTCGCGCGGCCCATAAACATTGAAGTAACGCAGCCCGATGATGATCCAATCGGGGTTCTCCTTTACCTCGCGAATGGCGATGTTGTCCATGATCACTTTTGAAAAGGCGTAAACGTTCGCGGGTGCAGCGCCGTCGGATTCGACACTCGCTGCAGCCGCCGCCCCATATGTGGCTGCTGACGAAGCGTAGATAATTCGGGTCCTGTTCGGACGCGCAAAATTCAACAACCGTCGGAAACTTTCCACGTTGTCATGCACCTGAACGAACTGATCGTGCAACGTCGTGTCTGTTATGGAAGCCAGATGAAAAATCGCGTCGAATCTTTGGTCCCCAAATTGGGCATGCCAATCGAGGGTCGCCAGGTTTTGTGCGACAAAATCGCCGCGATAACCGGCGAGATTCTTGAAGTCGCCTGAGCGGAAGTCGTCGATCACCGTCAGCCGCGCATCGGGAAATCGTTGCTGCAACGCGAGCGTAAGATTGGACCCGATGAAACCAGCGCCGCCAGTGACGATTAGACTGGGAGAAGATGTAGACACGGAAAATTCCTTGGGCTTGATAAATAAATCTTGAGTGGCGAAGCGCAAGCCGGTAATTGTTCGCCACGGCGAATCCGTTCTGTGGCGGATCGACCTTTAGTTCTTTGCGAGCTTAAACGAGTGGATCGGCGCAAGAAATCCCGTGTGAATCGGGAGCAGTTGCGCTGCTGTAACTGGATACGACTTCCCAATGGGCCAATCCCCGAAAAATTTCGGGGGTGAAGGCGGGAAGAAGGTGCGTGCCGCCCAGGCATCATACGCCAGGAGCCAGAATATTTGTCCGGTCCACCTCATTCGTGTCGTCCGTAGCGGCGGTCTGTGACTGCCGATCTTCTATGGAGCGGCGCGAAAAAACTTCTTCGCAAAAAGAAGAATGAGAGCTGGGCGATGCGGCCTCGGCCATACAAGTCCGACTCTCGGAGTTGGAGGTAACTTGTATGCGAAATCGCCCAATATGTTTTGTAATATTCAGTTTAATCAGCGCGGCATCCGCGATGCGCGCGCAGGACGCCGTAAGATCGGCATCTACCGATCGGGAGGAAACGGCGGAATCCGAGGCAGTCGTTGTCTCCGCAACACGTTTTGACATTCCGCTCGATCAGTCGCCCGCCAGCGTTAGCGTGATCTCGTCGGACGATCTCGAGCAAAAACAGATCGAACGCGTGGGCGACGCGCTCCGTGAAGTGCCGGGGTTGTCAGTTGTCCAAACCGGGACACCTGGTCAGCTCACATCTGTTTTTACGCGCGGCCTGAATAGCGCACACACTCAGGTGCTGCTCGACGGCATTCCGATCAATCAAGGTCTCGCCGGTCAGTTTGATTTTGCGAACCTGACCACGGACAACATCGAGCGGATCGAAGTCGTTCGCGGTCCTCAGAGCACAATTTACGGTCCGCGCGCACTTGCCGGCGTCATCCAAATTTTCACCAAACGGGGTGACGGCGCGCCAGGAATTACGGTGAGCTCGGAAGGCGGATCGTACGACACGTTTCGTGAGGCGCTGGAAAGCGACGGCAAGATCGACAACTTCGACTACTCGATCGGCGCGAGTCGGCTCGACACGGACAACGCGCGCCCAAACAATCAGTATCGGAACAGTGCGGGAATTGCGGATATCGGCTGGTCGCCGAGTGATCATCTACGAATCGGCACTTTGTTCACCTATTCGCTAAGCGACACAGGAAATCCGAACACGATCTTTGATCCGAAGCCGATCGACAATTTTCTGACGGAAAAGTGGCTCATCGCGCCACATGTCGACCTTCGAATAGGCGACTGGTGGGAGCACAAATTCATTTTCAGCTACGATCACGAGCGGCAGTTGAACGATCCGAACCAGGACGGATTTGTCGGACCGACGCGCGCTCTATTTGAGAGGACGCAGGTCGATTATCAAAACGATTTGCGTCCAACTTCGTGGCTCACACTCACGTCCGGATTCTTCTACAGCCGCGTGAACGCTGGGCAGGAGCGGCCATTTGTCCTACAGATCTTTGGTCCGCAGCCGACATTCATAAGCGATCACACAGACGAAACGGCTGGCTTTTTGCAAGTAACATTGACGCCGATGACGAACTTGATTTTCGTCGCGGGCGGGCGTCTGGATCATTTCAATCAATTTGGCGACGTCTGGACTTATCGCTTCGCCGGTAGCTACAAGATCGACAAGACGAACACGACGTTACACTCGAGCGTTGCAAACGGGTTCAGTCCGCCCAGCAGTCAGGACAAAATTTTCGGCAACAATTTCGGACTGAAACCCGAAAAAGATCTCGGTTGGGACATCGGCATCGAGCAACGGCTCTGGGAAAATCGTGTGGTTCTGGGCGCGACCTATTTTCACAATGACCTGTCGAACGTGATCGGGTTCAACGGGCTTTTTAAGACGCTTAATCTCGGTGCGGCACGGACTCAGGGATTGGAAGCAGAACTGCGCGCGAGGCCAACCGCCGATCTCGTTTTCATGGCAAGCTACACGTATTTGGACGCGGAGAAGACCTCCTCAGCCGATATTTCACAGGTGCAAGGCGCGCGCTTGCCGAGGCGGCCGCGCAACGAGGTTTATGTCTCGGCCTCCTATCTGTGGTGGAGGAAACTGCGCACAACAGTCGAAGCGAAGTTCGTGAACGCGCGTGAGGAATTGAATTTCGGCGGGCCGAACTTCGACATCGAAGATTACAGCTTCGTCAATATTGCGGCGGAATATGAAATTAACCCGCACTTGTCGATCTTCGGCCGGATCGACAACCTGACGAACGAGCATTACGCGGAGGTCTTTGGATTTCCCGCGCTCGGGCGGGCGGCTTACGGCGGGATGAAGCTGCAGTTTTAATTTGCCCCCGCAGTCATCAGGAGCGTGAGCGAGGGACCCCGCCTATCGCCTAAAGTTCACACAAGTATTTAGCGTGATCCAAGAGCTGGTGTGAGGTCCCTCGCTGTCTTCGCGGCGCGGGATGATAGGCATATTTGAACACGCGCTCTAATTCGAGTATTCACGAATTGTGACTCCACTGCTGTATCTCATCGGCGGTTTGATTGGTGGCGGCCTGCTCGCCGCGATTATCTTTTTGGTGACGCGACCTGGCAGAGGGGCTGATGCAACGCTGCTGGGCAAAATCGAGCTGCTCGAGCGTGCACAAGAGCGCGAAGAACGAATGCTGCGCGAAGAAATGGCACGCAGCCGCGAAGAGGGTGCCAATGCCGCGAAAACGCAGCGCGAAGAATTAACCAAATCCCTCGAGGGCGTGCGTTCGATTGTCGATCTTCGCCTGAAGCAATTGCAGGAGGACAACTCGAAGCAAATCGACAAGATGCGCGCGACGGTTGACGAGAAATTGCAAGGCACTCTGGAGAAGCGGCTGGGCGAATCCTTCAAACTCGTGAGCGACCGGCTTGAGCAAGTGCATCAGGGACTCGGCGCGATGCAGCAATTGGCCAGCGATGTCGGCGGATTGCAGCGCGTGCTGACAAACGTGAAAACTCGCGGCGGCTGGAGTGAATGGCAACTCGGCGTCTTGTTGGAAGAAATGCTGACACCGGAGCAATTCGCCAAAAATATAAAGACGCGTGATGACACCGATGAGCGCGTCGAGTTTGCGATCAAATTGCCCGGTGATGATAACGGCGCGCCGGTGTGGCTGCCGATCGATGCGAAGTTTCCAATGGAACACTACGAGCGTTTGGCCACGGCGCAGGAAGAGGGCGACGTCACGGCGGTGGAAGCGGCGATGAAAACTCTGGAAACGCAATTGAAGCGGTGCGCGAAAGATATTTGCGATAAGTATATCAACCCGCCGAAGACGACCGATTTTGCGCTCTTGTTTTTGCCGAGCGAGGGACTTTACGCAGAGGCGATTCGTCGCGTCGGTTTGGTTCAGAACGTGCAGCGCGATTGCCGCGTCACTTTTGTGGGACCGACCACGCTCGCCGCCTTGCTCAACAGTTTGCAGATGGGATTTCGCACCCTGGCAATCCAGAAACGTTCCAGTGAAGTCTGGAACTTGCTCGCAGGCGTGAAAACCGAGTTTGGAAAATTCGGCGAGGCCTTGTCCGGAGTGAAGGAGAAGCTGGATCAGGCAGCGCGGAAAATGGAAGATGTCGATGTTCGCTCGCGCGCCATTACGCGGAAGTTGCGGGACGTGGAAGAGTTGCCAAGCAATCCGCAGCCGTTGCTCAAGGATCTATTGGTCGAGGAGTAACACGGCCATCCTGGCTGTTCATCCTCCAGTCTGGAAGCCCGCTCGACGAGACAGGCTCGCCACAGCGAGTCCGTCCTATGGCGGACAAGATGCCTGTGCTACAGGACTTCGTCCCACTTCGATTTGTCTTTCAGCATCAACTCGCGAAGCAATCGGACCGGCGGCATGCCGTGATTGAGCAGCTCGTTGTGGAACTTCTGTAATGAAAATTCGTCGCCCTGCTGCGCTTTATAATCATCGCGCAATTTCAGAATCTGCAATTTGCCCAGGGTGTAATTGAGGTAACCGGGGTCGAAAGTGCCGCGCATTGCTTCCTGGCGCGCAGGTTTTTCTTCGTAGTAACAATTCTCTTGGAAAAACTTTGTCGCTTCGTCCACCGACATGTTTTGGGTGTGCATCTTGATCGACGCACACAAGCGGCATAAGCGGAGCAGCGCCTCGTCAGCTTGTGCCATGCGATATTTGGCCGCGCGTTTCACCTCGTCCTCGCTCGGCGTGGCATCTGTCGGGCTGCCGTAGCCTTCGTCGATCATCATTTTTTCGCAGTAATGTGCCCAGCCTTCAATGAATGCATAGCTGCCGAAAATCTTTTCGACTTTACTCGCAGGCGATGCATTCAAACGCAAAAATTGCACGTAGTGTCCGGGGTAGACTTCGTGAATCGAGACAATGTCCGACGCGTAGTAATTGAAGGCGGTCAGCCATTCTTCCTTTTGTTTGTCTGGCCAGTCGCTCTCGGTGGGCGTCACGTAGTAATAAGCCTCAGTCGCGCGTTTCTCGAATGGGCCTGGCGTGTCCATCGAGGCGAACGAGACGGCGCGGCGATATTGCGGAGTCTCTTTGACCTTGGCGCGGACGTCCGAGGGGATAGTGACCAAATGATGGCTCGAGACGTATTTCCGAATTTTATCCAGATCCTTGTCTACATCGGGAATCAGATTTTCCGGCGTTGGATGCTCGCTCTGGATTTGCTTGAAAACTTCAATGGGCGGCTTGTTTGGATCGATTTTCTTGGCGGCTTCGGCAAACGCTTCCTGTTCCGCCTTTAATTGCTGCATGCCGATCTCGAGAATTTTTTGCGGTGGAAGATCGACAAGCTCGGTTTGAGCCAGCCCGCGCCTGAATTTTTCTTCGCCGAGAGCGAAATCAAGCGAGGCTTTCGGAAGTTTCTCCCGTTCCAACCAGGCTGCATAATCGGAGAGCGCGTTGGCTGCTCTGCGGTTCGCATCCTGAAACGCGACACGAATTTGTTCGTCCTTGAATCCAGTAATCGCGGCTGGCAGGCTTTTCTTTAGAAAATCAGAGGCGCCCCTCGCGATCTGAATAGCAAGTTGTACGTAGGGTTTGGGAAGCACCTCATTCAAGTTGGTTCTGGCCGCGATGAGAATATTTGGGATTTGGGATTCGATCGCGGCCAGGCTGCGAACACGATCTTCGAGCGGTGCAAAATTCCTTTGCACATAAATGTTCAGATCGGCTGCGCGCGCATAAACCATCGGATTGCGCTCGAAGATCGACATATCCTGCATTTGAAAGAGTTCCTTCTTAACGGCTGCCTGCAGGATTCGCAGATCGATGGATTGGCGAGGACTCAATTTGCTCGGGTCGAACTTCGCCAATCGATCGTCGAACCGCCGCAAGCGGGAAAGTTCGGCATCCAGCGCGAGACGGCTGTAATCGGTTATTTTGCCGTCATATTCGTGAAGGCCGAGAGCGGTTCCCTGGAGCGGGCGAGCGGCGAGGTAGCTTTTAATGTATTCCTCGGCCACTGCCTCGTACTCGGCATCGGCGGTCTGCGCGGTAAAGCTGCTTCCACGACTCAGGCAGAGCGCGACCAGCGAAAGAACGAGCGAGGCAACTTTGGTTGCAAAATTCGGTTTCATGTGGGGCGCAACCTTACGACAGCGCATTGCGCGTTGCCAAAAATTTCCGAATGAGCGATGGTTCCTTTGGTTCCGATCCTGACTCGAGATATGAGATATTCCATTGTCGTGCCGTCATTAGTTTGTCTTTTACTGCTCGGCGTTCCTTCCGGAGTCACCGCGCAAGAGGCACAGCCAGGAACGAAAGAAAACGATAACGGCTACTCGCAAATCTCCATTTTCGCAAAAGCCATTGAATTGATCCGGCAGGATTACGTGGATGGAAACAAGACAGGCTATCACGATCTCATTACGGCAGCGCTTAAAGGCATGCTCTCATCGCTTGATCCTCACAGCCAGTTCATGGATCCGGATGATTTCCGCGACATGCAAGAGGATACGCGCAGCCGCTTTAATGGTCTCGGCATTGAGGTCTCGATGAAAAATGGTTTGCCTACGGTCGTTACGGCAATGGAGGACACGCCTGCAGCCAGGGCCGGCATTCTCTCGGGCGATCAGATCTTGAAAATAAACGGCATTTCAACGGAAAGAATGGACCTCCAGGACGCCATCAATATCTTGCGTGGTCCGACGGGGCGCAAAGTAACTCTGACGCTGCTGCGCCCCTCGACCAAGGAAATCAAGGACTACGCCTTGGAACGCGCGGAAATCAAAGTCCAAAGCGTCAAGGGAGCGAGGTTGATCGAGGCGGAGCTGACCGGCCCATTCAAAATCGGCTATATCCGGCTGATTCAGTTCAATGAGCCGACGGCTGAGGAATTATCGAAGGCGCTCGACGAATTGCAGAAACAGGGCATGCAGGCGCTCATTCTCGATCTCCGGAACAATCCGGGAGGGTTATTGAATAGCGCGGTGGATGTATGTGCTCAATTCTTGCCGCCCAACACAAAGGTGGTCTCAACGCAGGGCCGGGTTGCTTCTCAGCAGCATGACTACTCGACTTCGGGAGCAAGAAAGGAGCGTCCGAATTTTCCGATGGCCGTCCTGATCAACGAGGCCAGCGCGAGCGGTGCAGAGATCGCCGCCGGAGCGCTCAAGGATCTGCATCGGGCCATCCTTGTCGGCGAAACGACCTTTGGGAAAGGTTCCGTGCAGAATGTCATGCAGTTGCCGGACGGCTCCGCGGTGCGTTTTACCACGGCAAAATACTACACGCCCGGCAGGCAGGTCATTCAGGGAAATGGCGTGACGCCGAATATTCGCGTCACCATGACCCCCGAGCAGGAACGCGCGCTCTTCGCGTTACGTAATGCGGAAAATGTGAAGCCCGAGGATGAGAAAAGCATTATCAAGGCGAAAGATCCACAGATGTTGCGTGCAATCGACGCGCTCAAGGGCGTCATGATTTACGCACAGCAGAACGCACCGAAAGCAGAAGCGGTAAAGAAATAAACAGAATGGCGTGATCCAACGTCCTTTGGGGGATCCTTCGCTCCGCTCAGGATGACACGCGTATTTTGTTTGTAATGAAAACAGTCCTAGCCCTCGAAACCTCCTGCGATGAAACCGGTGTCGCGATTATGCGCGGACGTAACGGCTACTCCAACTCGGAGTTGCTCTCGAGCGAAGTCGCATCACAGATCGCCGAACACGAAAAATATGGCGGAATAGTGCCCGAGATCGCTTCACGCAATCATCTGGTGCAGGCCCCCCGACTTCTCGAACGGGCGACACGTGCGGCTAGGATCGACATGTCGTCGGTCGACGCATTTGCAGCAACCAGCGGACCTGGTCTTGCGAGCTCGCTGATGATCGGCGCTTCAATTGCTAAAGGATTGGCGATCGGCTTCGGCAAACCTTATCTCGCAATCAATCATCTTGAAGGACATCTGCTCTCGCCTTTTTTCGAGAATGGCGAGCTGAAACCCAACGTTTCACTGATTGTGAGCGGCGGACATACGATGCTCGTCGAAGTTCACGGGCTAAACAATTATCGATTAATCGGCCGCACAGTCGACGATGCCGCCGGCGAAGCGTTCGACAAAGTCGCCAAGCTGCTCGGACTCGGTTATCCCGGCGGCCCTGAAATTGAACGACGCGCGCGTGGCGGCGATTCGGCACGCTTTGATCTGCCGCGCAGCATGCTTGACTCAGAGAATTTCAGTTTCAGCGGATTGAAAACGGCGGTGCGATATTTGTTGCCGAAGCTCGGTGTCATCCCGAGCCGCGTAGACGGCGAGGGACCTCACACTCGGACCTCGGGTTACGAGGAACCTAAGAATGATCAATCATCCTATGAGAGATCCTTCGCATTTGCTCAGGATGACAAGCTATTGGCCGATCTCTGCGCATCGTTCCAACAGGCTGTTATCGAGGTTCTGGTGCGCAAAACAATGGCGGCAGCGCAGAAATACAATGTCGATCTTGTCACAGTCAGCGGTGGCGTCAGTTGCAATCAGGAATTGCGAAGGGAGTTAGGTGACGCATGCGCGCGCGACGGATTTGAATTTAAAAGTGCCGAGGCCTGGTTGTGCACTGATAACGCGGCGATGATCGCATTTGCCGCATTCTTGCGATTGCGAGCCGGATTCGGATCGACGGTGACCGAAGAGATCGATCCAAACCTCCTGTTGATTCCCTCTGGGTAGCGCACGCGTCTCGCGTGCAGGCGACCGCGTCCTCGCGATCGCGGACGTTTTTTGTGCGGTCACTCGGCTCCCGCGACATCATTCAGGAGAAGATTGTTTCGGCGTGACGCCGAAACTAACACGCGAGACGCGTGCGCTACCCGAAATCAATACTCGCGTTCGAGAAGATAATTTGCGAGAGCATGCAGCGCTTGAGCTTTGCTGCCGGCAAATACCGATAATGCATTATGCGCCTGGCGGGTAAGCCGCCTGGCTTCGGCGCGCGATTTCTCCAGACCGATCACCGCCGGATAGGTCGCTTTCTTTGCCGTCACATCTTTGCCGGCGCTTTTTCCCAGGATCTCGGACGTTTGCGTTAAGTCGAGGATATCGTCGATGACCTGAAAAGCCAGGCCGAGTCCGTGTCCAAATTGAGTGATGGCCCGGAGCTTTTTGGCATCCGCGTTGGCGCTCATGGCCCCGAGCCGGACCGAAGTTTTCAATATCGCTGCTGTCTTGTTTTCGTGGATAAAGCGCAGTTCGTCACGTTTGACGTTTCTGCCTTCGGCTTCGAGATCGGCCACTTGGCCGGCGATCAATTTTTGACTTCCCGCCGCGACTGCGACCTCACGCAATAGGATCGACATGTTGTAGCGCGGCGCCGGCCGGGCGCTGGAGACAATTTCAAACGCGATCGTCAATAGCGCGTCTCCAGCCAGGATCGCGATGCCGTCGCCGAAAACTTTGTGACAAGTAGGACGACCCCGCCGGAAATCATCGTTATCCATGCTCGGGAGATCATCGTGCACGAGCGAATAGGTGTGGATGCATTCGAGCGCGCA
>WNFQ01001127.1_pt1 | contig 18812 bp, 11 predicted proteins | sample 5400171 | NCBI WGS metagenome assembly WNFQ01 (sample SAMN13153356, study PRJNA577476) | soil metagenome | isolation source: 20 cm soil under Madrone tree | place: USA:California | collected 2016-06-14 | reverse complement strand
TGGGCGAACCGGGCCTGCGCATCCCGAACATGTTCGAGGCCGCGCTCGACGGGGAGTTCAAGGGCCTGTACATCGAGGGCGAGGACATTGCACAGTCCGACCCCAACACTCAGCACGTCACCGCGGCCCTGACCGCGATGGAGTGCATCATCGTGCAGGACTTGTTCCTGAACGAGTCCGCGAAGTTCGCTCATGTGTTCCTGCCCGGTTCGTCCTTCTTGGAGAAGGACGGCACCTTCACCAACGCCGAGCGGCGCATTTCACGCGTTCGCAAAGTGATGAAGCCGAAGTCCGGCTATGCGGATTGGGAGATCACTCAGCTGCTCTCCAGCGCCGTCGGTTATCCGATGAACTATTCCCATCCCTCCGAAATCATGGATGAGATCGCACGCCTGACCCCGACCTTCACGGGCGTGAGCTTCGACCGGATCGACGAGCTCGGCAGCATCCAATGGCCGTGCAACGCCGAACACCCCGAGGGCACGCCGACCATGCACATCGGAGAGTTCGTGCGGGGCAAGGGCAAGTTCTTGGTGACCGAGTACGTGCCCACCGCCGAGAAAGTCAACGCGCGCTACCCCCTGATCCTGACCACCGGACGCATCCTGAGCCAGTACAACGTGGGTGCGCAGACCCGGCGCACGGAGAACAATGCCTGGCATGACGAAGACCGCCTGGAAATCCATCCGCAGGATGCCGAGGACCGCGGCATTGCCGAAGGGGACTGGGTGGGCATCGAGAGTCGCGCAGGCGACACGGTGCTGCGCGCCCGGGTGACCGAGCGGGTTCAGCCCGGCGTGGTCTACACCACGTTTCATTTCCCCGAGTCCGGAGCCAATGTGATCACCACGGATAATTCCGACTGGGCCACGAATTGCCCCGAGTACAAGGTGACGGCCGTGCAGGCCGTCCGTGTGAGCCAGCCCTCGGAGTGGCAGAAGCGTTTCCGGGAGTTCAGCGAAGCCCAGGAAACGCTGTTGAAGAGCGCTGATGTCATGTTCGTCGCAAAATAGGATGGCCCCATGAGCAAAGATGCGGTCGCCGGCAAAGATGCAGCCGGCGCCGGACACGGCAGCGAAGGCCACGGCACGGCGGAGCACCTGGTGAAGATGGCGAACGACATCGGCCACTTCTTTGGTGCGGAGCCCGAGCGCGGGGACGCCATTGCCGGCATCGCCAATCACATCGAGAAGTTCTGGACCAAGCGCATGCGCGACAAGCTCGCCGCCCATATCAAACACAAGGGTGATGCCGGCCTCGATGAGTTGCCGCGGGAGGCGATGCGGCGTTTGGCTGCCCAATAAGCCGCCGTGCGGCCAGCCGCCAAGCAAGCAGCGCATTAACCCCTCCAGGCTCCCATCAGCCGCCAGGCTTCCCAGCCCTCAAGACTCCCTCGGCCCTGGCTGCCAGATAATCGTCGGCTCATCTTTCGCAGGATGCTGCCTGCCGCCCGACCGGGCGCCTGGGCCGTCGGTGTTATTCTTGTAGGCGCTGGCCTACAGGGACGGCAGAGGGTCACTGATGAGGGGGGCCTGGAACCGCTCTGTATAGTGACTTCATCTGTAGACGTTCGCAGATCAAGGTGGTCTCCCACGCACCAATCCGGAGCAGAGAAATGCAACTTAAAACCTGGAGCCGGTTGATACTTCCGACGTTGTTCTTGCTGGCCTTGCCCGCTCTGTCCATGGCGCAAGTGTCGGTGGAGGTTTCGGTCGGCGTTCCGCCGCCCGAACTGCCGATCTACGAACAGCCGCCGATTCCCGGCGATGGCTACATTTGGACCCCGGGCTATTGGGCTTGGAGCGACGATGACCAAGACTACTACTGGGTGCCGGGCACCTGGGTGCTCGTGCCGGAGCCGGGGTACCTGTGGACCCCCGGCTACTGGGGCTGGGGAGGCGCCGCGTTCATTTGGCACCTGGGCTACTGGGGTCCGCACGTCGGATTCTATGGCGGTGTCAACTACGGCTACGGTTATGGCGGCAACGGCTACGAAGGCGGCTACTGGCAGGGCGATCGTCTGTACTACAACCGAACCGTGAACAATATCCGCACCACGAACGTCACCAATGTCTACAACAAGACCGTGATCAATAACGTCACCGTGAATCGAGTCAGCTACAACGGCGGCAACGGCGGCGTTCGAGCCCAGCCAACCTCGGCGGAAGAGGCGGCGATCCGTGAGCGCCACATCACCGCCACAACAGGGCAACGCCAGCAGGAACAGACCGCGCGAAGCAACCCGGAGCTGCGCGTCAGCCGGAATCAGGGCCGCCCGCCGATTGCGGCGACGCCACGGCCCGGAGCATTCTCCGGCGCTGGGGTGGTGCCGGCAAAGGGAGGCACCATGAGCGTGATTCACTCCCAACCTCAGTCGCGAACCGAGACCCAGCCACGGGGCGCACAGCCAGAGACGCAGCGAGCACCGCAGCGCCCGCCTGTCCAGCAGGAACAGCGTGCCCGCGTCCAGCAGCAGTACCGGTCCCCGGTCGAGCAGCAGCGTGCCCCTGTCCAGCAGCAGTACCGGCCCCCGGTCGAGCAGCGGCGCCCGCCGGAGCAAGCTCAACCGCAGAGACAAAGTGCGCCGCCGCGGCCTGAATCCGGGCCGCCGGCAGCGCGGCGGTCCGCAGAGCATCCTCCGGAGCACTGAGGAAAATGAGCGCCGTCATCAACCACGATACGGGTGCACACCGGTTCACCACGAAAGTGGACGGCAGCCACGCGGAACTCGACTACACGCTGGCCGACGGGGTCATGACCATTACCCACACGCAAGTTCCGCCGGCAATCGGCGGCCGGGGCATCGCCGCGCAGTTGACGGAAGCCGCCTTGAGCGCGGCGCGCGGCGCGGGCTGGTCGGTGGATCCGGCCTGCTCGTACGCCAAAGCGTATTTGGAAAAGCACCCGCAAGAGTGGATGCATGCGCCAGGCTCCGGCAAGCAGCATGTCGACGAACTATTGGACGAAGCGCTCGACGAGTCCTTTCCCGCCAGCGACTCGCCGTCCGTGGGCGGAAGCAGTTAGGCTCTCCCGAGCCGGGGAGCAACCTTAGTGTGCGGCGTCAGCCCACCGCACAAGTCACTGTCAGCGAGCCACCGACAAGGCTGCGTCGAGTCCGGCGACCAGCGGTCCCAGTTTCGGCGGATCCGCTTCGAAGGACGGCGTGACTCCATGTTCTCGCAGCGCCCGCGAGCACACCGGACCGATGGACGCGACGACCAGGCGATTCAGCTGATTCGCGAGTTCCGAAGCCCGGCCGGCTTTCTCCGCCACTGCGTACAGATTGTAAATCTGCACCGCGCTGGTGAACACGACGGCGTCGACACCTGAGCCTGCCAGTGCCTCCAGAAGCCGGTTGAGCGGCTGGGTGTCCGCCGGCAGTGCCCATCGGTACGTCACAATTTCCTGGACACCGGCGCCGCGCTTCTCCAAGGCTTCGCGCAGTAGCTGATTCGCCGCACCGTAACGCTGCACCAGCACTCGCTCGCCGTGCACGGGTATCTCCGACATCGCCGCCAACACCATTTCGGTGGTGAACGGCGTGACGGCCCGTATGTCGATGCGCACCCGGCGCGCGTTCAGTTCTCCGACAGGTTTCGGTCCGCGGACCACCACCACGGAGGTATTCAAGTGCTGCAGCAGTTCGCCGGTGAGGCCTGCCGCATCGGTGGCCTGAAACAGGGCTCGCGTACCCACGCCGGTTTGAAAAATGACGATCTTGAAGGGATCGGTTCGCCATTGCGCCAACAGCGAGGCCACGGCCTGGCCGTCGACATCCGGCACCTCCTCGAGCGCCGGCGCCAGCATGGGTATCCAGCCTCGGCGGGCGATCATCTCGCCCAAATGCGCTCCGGTGCGCGTCTCGAGAATCGCCACGACTTTGGATTGCATACGCCGGTATTCAACCACGGGGGCGCACGGAATGCAGCGCGAATCGCACCGCCCCCCTAAAATGCACGGATGTCGATCCGCTCAAATTGGCTCCCGGCCCTGTCGCTCCCCCTGCTCTGCGTGCAATTCGCCGCGGCCGCGGCCGGCCCGCCGGCGGCAGCCGCCGATCCGGCCGGCACCCGTCGGGAGTTCGCCGCGGCCATGCAGCGCGTCCGCCTGAACCTGCCGGAAACGCCGGATTCGCCCGCGCTCGAGGCCTACGCAATTCACCACTATCTCGTTGCCGCAAGATTCCGGCGCGATCTGGTCAAAAAGCCCGACGAAGGTCTGGACACGGCAATCGATCAGTTCATGCAAGCCCATGCGGGTCAACCGGTCACGCGCGGCCTGCGGCACGATTGGTTGGCGAGCCTTGCCCAGCGCCGCCGCTGGGACTGGTTTCTGCCGCGCTCCGTCGATGTCGCCGATCCTGCGCTGGTCTGCGGCCGGCTCGAGGGCCGACTCGCCGCCGGCGACACCGAAGGCCTTGGGCCGGCAGTGCTCGCGCGCTGGAGCCTGCCGCAGAAGCAGCCGCCCGAATGCAACGAGGTGTTCGCGTGGCTTCGGCGCCAAAATCTGGTGACGCCGGCGCTGGCGGAGAACCGAGTGCGCACCGCGCTCAGCGTAGACAACCCACGCTTGGCGCGCGAATTTGCCGCCGACGTACCCGTCGCGCGGGCCGCCGCACTGCTCCAATGGTCGGACCTGCTGGAGGCGCCCAAGACGGCTCTGACCGTGCTGGCCACCCATCCCACGCTATCCGTGGAACCGGACGCACTCGCCGCCGGCTTCGAGAAACTTGCTCACGGCGATTCCGGGGGCGCGTTGAACCTGCTGCCCATGCTTCTCTCCCGCGAGGGATTGACACAGGCATTGCAAGCTCGACTCAAGCGCGCCGCCGCACTCGGCGCAGCCTACGACCACGATCCCAGGGCCATCGCCGCATTCGATGGTCTGACCCCCGACGCCGTCGACAGTCAAGTAGAGGAATGGCATGCGCGCGCGGCGCTGTGGATGGGCGACTACGGCAGGGCGCTCGGACAAATCGAGCACATGCCCGCCACCCTCGCGGCGCAGCCTCGCTGGCGCTACTGGCGCGCGCGCGCAGTGGCCGCCGTCACCGGCGCCGATGCCGCCGAACCGCTGTTCGACGAAATCGCAGGCCTCCGGGACTACTACGGCTACCTCGCGGCGGATCGCCTGCATCGCCGCTACAACTTGAATGTGCGGCCGTCCACCGACGACATCAAGACGCAGACGGCAATCGCAGCCGAACCTGGCTTGATCCGAGCTCGCGAGCTGTTCGAATGCGACATGACGGATGAAGCCACCCTCGAGTGGGCGACGGCGCTGGGCGGAGCCGAACCTGCCGTCAAGGTTCAGGCCGCGCGTCTGGCTGCGCGCTGGGGTTGGTATGCCGAGTCCATCACCACCCTCGCACAAGCCGGCGACTGGGACGATGTCCCGCTGCGCTATCCGCGGCCGTACCTTGAAGACGTCGCCGCGGCCAGCGAACTCACGGGCGTACCCGCCGACTGGATACTGGGCGTCATGCGCCAGGAGAGCCTGTACCGCAAGGACGCCGTGTCGCGTGCAGATGCGCGCGGCCTCATGCAAATGCTGCCGTCCACCGCCGCAGCCGTCGCGCGACGGTGGCGCCTGCCCCCGCCCCGCAAGGACGCCTTGTTCGAGCCGTCCGTGGCCGTGCCGCTCGGCGCGGCGTACCTCCGCGAACTGCTCAACCGCCATGCCGGCCAGCTCGATGTGAGCCTCGCCGCCTACAACGCCGGTGCGGCGGCGGTCGCACGCTGGCTGCCGGCCAAATCGATGGATGCCGACGTCTGGATCGAAAACATCCCCTACACCGAGACTCGCGGTTACGTGCAGCACATCTTCGAGCACATCGTCGCGCTCGCTTACGTAAGCGGCGCCGATCCGCCGCATCTTGACGCGCTGATGCCGGCGGTGGAGCCTGCGGCGCCGGGGGCGTGGTAGCTTCGCCGAATTTCAATTCCCGCCGATGAGTCCCGCCGTGACGTTGATCGCAAACCCGAGAATCGAGGCGTTGAAGAAAAATGAAACCAGTGTATGGGCAATGACGACCTTGCGGATCGAGCGCTGGGTCGTGGAAACGTCCGCCGTTTGGCATGCGGCCGCAATGGTGAAGGAAAAGTACGCGAAGTCCCAAAACACGGGCATTGGCGTTTTGGGAAACAGCAGCGGGCGATCATCTTCCGGAGCGCTGTAGAACATGTCGGCGTAGCAGGTCGTGAACATGGTCGGAACCAACAGCCAGGAGTTGATCAAGGTCAAGGCCGCAAGCGAGAAGTGCACAACCCGCGCGGTGCCCGATACCTGCCTGATGGTGGCCAGCGGTTCGACGATGGCCGCCACGCTCAACAATGCGGCGAGGGTGACGACGGCGAGAATGAACGGCGCGGTCTCGTCTTCTTCCATGTACCGCTTGCAAAGCTGCTCGGCATTCAAGCTCTTCATCCACCAGTAGATCAAGATCAGATACAGATCGACGCCGCAATTCCAAGCGACCAGCAAACGGCTGATGGTCGACGCCTGAATCGGAAACAAGAAAAAGACCGCGGCCCCGGCTGCCGCGGAGATCCAGATCCTGGGGTGGTAGAGCAGTAGCTTGTTCATGGATACGGCATGCGCGCGGAGCGCGGCGCCGTCGACGGCTCCGGCCTACCTGGTCTCCTTCGCGACCAACCATTTCACGAGCTCGACCAGCTGGTCGCCGCCGCCGGCCGATTCAGTCTGCAATCGATACTTGCCGTTCACGACAATGGTCGGCGTGCGATCGACCCGATACCTCTGGATCATTTCCTCGGCGGCGCGCACCTTGTTGTCCACCGCGAAACTCTTCGAGGTCTCGAGGAATTTGTCGATGGGCACGCCGGCATTGGCCTTGTAGAACTTTGCGGCATCTTCGATGGTCGGCAGCCGGCTCTTGATGCTCTGGGTCGCAGGATCGACGATGGCGAGCGCGCCGCTTTGCCAGACCGCATTGAACATCGCATCGTGGGTCTGGTCCGCGACACCGAGTGTCTGAGCGGTGAGGTACGCGAGCTGAAACATGGGCCAGTCCTCGCCTGGATTGAATGACGCAGGCAGGAAATCGAACACCGCATTCGGCGGCAGACTCGCCTTCAACTTGTGCATGGTGGGCACGAATAATTTGCACGCCGAACAGGCGTACGAGAACACCTCGGTGACCTCGACCTTGCCTGCCGGCATCGACGTCGGCCGCGCCGGCTGGATCAAGAAGTAGTTGACACCCTCCACCCACGTGGGCGCACTTCGCGCCGGCGCGCCGATACTCAACGCAAGCACCGCCGCCAAAGCGGCGCAATTCAATGGTTTCATCATAGCTCCTTTACCAGTTTCCCATCCGCGCTCCGAGCCTCATTTTGGCACGGGTACGGGCCGCCAAGCGACCCCACCGTGGGCGGGGACGACTTTGCGTGTCAATGTCTTTACATTTCGTGACAATCGCGATGAGAAACCGACAGTCGCGCATGCGAAACTGACGAGAGTGGCCGCCCTCCGTGTAATCTAGCCATACGCCCGTACGTCCTCGGTTGGCCCGGCGTGGGTTCAAGCATGCGGTGAATTAGTGATACAAGACCAAGACGATGTAACGACTCCGGCACCCGAGCGCGGACCCCTGGCGTTCATCCGTCGGCACTGGGTCGCCTTGCTGGTCGTGGTCGTCGCCTTGCTGCTGCTGGTTGCGCTGGTCGGATATATCCAGCACAAGCAACCGGCACCGGCGGCGGGAGGTCCCGGGCGCGGCGGGCCGAGCGAGCCGGTAGCCGTGTCGGTGGCGACGGCCACATCCGGCGACATCCAGCTGCGCATTCCCGCCCTGGGCACGGTCACGCCGCTGGCCACCGTCACTGTCAGGACGCAGATCAGCGGGATCATGCAAAGGATCTTGTTCACGGAGGGGCAGATCGTGCGCCAGGGCGACGCTCTGGCACAGATCGATTCCCGCCCTTACGAGGCGGCCCTGCAGCAAATGGAGGGAAATCTACGGCGCGACCAAGCGTTGCTGGCGGATGCGAAGTTGAATCTGAAACGCTACGAGAGCCTCGTCAAGGAAGACTCGATCGCCCAGCAGCAGCTGGACACTCAGCGAGCATTGGTGGACCAATACACCGGCACGATCCAATCGGACGAGGGTCAGGTGAATACCGCGCGCGTCAATCTGACGTACACGCACATCGTCGCGCCGGTCACGGGGCGCGTCGGATTGCGCCAGGTAGATCAAGGCAACTACGTCACGCCGGGCGATACGAACGGCATCGTCGTGATCAACCAGCTGCAGCCGATCACCGTGATCTTTTCCATCCCCGAGGATTATGTATCGGCGCTGATACAGCGCTTGCGCGGCGGCGCTCCCATGACGGTGGAGGCCTACGACCGCACCAACAGCGCCAGGCTCGCGGTCGGGAAGCTGCTCACCGTGGACAATGAAATCGACGTCACCACCGGCACGGTCAAGCTGCGCGCGCAATTCGAGAATGCAGACGGTCAGCTGTTTCCGAACCAGTTCGTCAACATCCAGCTGCTTCAGGAACTGCTGCAGAATCAAACCGTCATACCCAACTCGGCGGTGCGCCGCGGCGCGCCGAACGGAGTAGTGGGCACTTTTGTCTACGTCGTGAATACCGACGACACGGTGAAGGTGCGTCCGGTGACCCTCGGTGTGGTCGACGCCGAGCGCGTCGCCGTCACCCAAGGCCTCCGCGCGGGCGAAGCCGTGGTGACGGAAGGCGGCGACCGCCTCCGGGACGGCGCGCAAGTGCAGCTGCCGGGCGCCGCCGCGAAGCCGCCCGGTGATGGGCGCCCCGGCGGTCCTGGCTCACCCGGCCCCCGCCGCCCGCGAAACCAACCCAAACCATCGTCATGATGCCGATCGCGGACGCGCTCACCGCCCACGCCGCAACGGCAGCCGTTCCCGTGGCCGCGCCCGCATGAACCCGTCGCGCATATTCATCCTGCGTCCGGTCGCAACCACGCTGCTGATGGTTGCGATATTGATCGTCGGCGCAATAGCGTACCTGCAGCTGCCCTTGTCGGCGCTTCCCGAAGTGGCGTACCCGACGATTCAGGTGCAGACGTTCTACCCCGGCGCCAGCCCCGAGGTCATCACGTCGGCCATCACCGCGCCGCTGGAGAAGCAATTCGGTCAGATGCCGGGCCTGAGTCAAATGTCCTCGACGAGTTCGGCCGGCGCGTCGGTGATCACACTGCAGTTCAGCCTGGCCCTCGCCATCGACGTCGCCGAACAACAGGTGCAGGCGGCCATCAGCGCCGCGCAAAACCTGCTGCCGCAGGATCTGCCCGCGCCGCCGATCTACGCCAAGGTGAATCCCGCCGACGCACCGGTGCTGATCCTGGGGCTCACCTCGAAAGTGATGCCGCTCACCGAAGTGGAGGATATGGCCGATACGCGCATCGCGCAGAAGATCTCGCAGATCAAGGGGGTCGGTGTCGTCAGCATCAGCGGCGGCCAGCGCCCGGCGGTGCGCGTCGTGACGAACCCGCGCGCCATGGCCGCCTACGGATTGAATCTCGACGATCTGCGCACCACCATCAACAATGCCAACCAGAACGGCCCGAAGGGCACGCTCGACGGTCCCAGCGTCGCCTACACGGTCAGTACCAACGATCAGATCCGCAATGCGGAGGACTACGGCAACGTCGTGGTCGCCTACAAGAACGGCGCCCCCGTCCGGCTCAAGGATGTGGCCGAATTGGTCCCGGGCGCGGAGAACGCCAAGCTCGGCGGCTGGATGAACCGGGTTCCGGCCCTGATCCTCAATGTGCAGCGCCAGCCGGGTGCGAACGTGGTCGACGTCGTCGATAGAATCCACGATCTCCTCCCTTCGCTGCAGGCCGCACTGCCCGCCGGCGTGGACCTCGCCATCCTCACCGACCGGACGACGACCATCAGAGCCTCGGTGGCCGACGTCGAATTCGAACTGGTGCTCGCCGTCGTGCTGGTCGTGCTGGTGATCTACGTATTCCTGCGCAATGTTCCGGCCACCGTCATTCCCAGCCTTTCCGTGCCGCTGTCGCTCATCGGCACCTTTGCGGTGATGTACCTGGCGAATTTCAGTCTCAACAACCTGTCGTTGATGGCGCTGACGATCGCGACGGGTTTCGTCGTCGACGACGCCATCGTGATGATCGAAAACATCTCGCGCTACATCGAGCTCGGGGAGACGCCGCTCGAGGCTGCGCTCAAGGGTGCCGGACAAATCGGCTTCACCATCATCTCGCTGACCGTGTCGCTGATCGCGGTGCTCATCCCGCTGCTCTTCATGCAGGATGTGGTCGGGCGCTTGTTCCGCGAATTCGCGGTGACGCTCGCGGTCACGATCCTCATCTCCGCCGTGGTTTCCCTGACACTGGTGCCCATGATGTGCGCCAAGCTGCTCAAGCATCGGCCGCCGGGCGAACATGCGCAGCTCGAGTCGGGACGATGGTTCAGCGCCATGGTCGAGTGGTATGGCCGCAGGCTCGCCTGGGTCCTGGATCATCAGCGATTGACCCTGTACGTCGCGATGGCCACTCTGGCGTTGACAGCGATTCTCTATGTTCTGATTCCGAAGGGCTTCTTTCCCGCACAGGACACCGGACTGATCCAGGGCGTCTCCGAAGCCGCCGAATCGGTTTCCTACGCCGCCATGGCCGGGCGGCAACAAGCGCTCGCGGCCGCCATCCTCGAGGATCCGGATGTGCTCAGTCTGTCGTCCTACATCGGTGTCGACGGCAACAATGTCACCTTGAACAGCGGGCGCTTTCTGATCAACTTGAAACCGCGGAGCGGACGCAGCACGAACGTCGCCGATGCGATCCGACGGCTGCAGTCCGAGACGGCCGATGTCGCGGGCATCACTCTGTACATGCAGCCGGTGCAGGATCTTACCCTCGACAACACGGTGAGCCGCACCCAATATCAATTCACCCTGGAAAGCGCGGACTCCGCGGTATTGTCCACATGGACTCCGAAGCTCCTGGCCGCGCTTCGTCGGCGGCCCGAGCTCGCGGACGTCGTCAGCAACCAGGAAGACAACGGACTTGCGGCCTACATCACCATCGACCGCGACAGCTCGGCGCGTCTCGGCATCAGCGTGGGCACCGTCGACAACGCCCTGTACGACGCCTTCGGCCAGCGCATCGTGTCCACGATCTTCACTCAGTCGAATCAGTATCGCGTCATCATGGAGGCGGATCCGGCCTACTACCGATCCGTGGACTCGCTTGCGTCCATCTACGTGCCGTCGGCGGCCGGCGGCCAGGTACCGCTGTCGTCCATCGCCGGGGTGCAAGTCGAAACCCGGCCGCTCCTCATCAATCACCTGGCGCAATTTCCGGCGACCACGGTATCCTTCAACTTGAGCCAGTACACCTCGCTCGGCGCCGCCGTGGCGGCCATCGAAAACGCCGAACGCGGCGTCGGGTTGCCGGACAGCATCCGCACGACTTTTCAGGGAGCGGCGCTTGCCTTCCGCAGCAACCTGACCAACGAGCTTCTGTTGCTGGTGGCCGCCGTACTCGTCATGTACATCGTTCTCGGGGTGCTGTACGAGAGCTTCATCCATCCCATCACGATTCTCTCGACGCTGCCGTCGGCGGGCATCGGGGCCCTGCTCGCCCTGATGATGGCCGGGGACGATCTGACCATCATTGCGCTGATCGGCATCATCCTCCTCATCGGCATCGTGAAGAAGAACGCGATTCTGATGATCGACTTTGCGGTCGTCGCCCAGCGCGACGACGGCCTTTCGCCGCGTGAGGCCATCTACAAGGCCTGCCTGCTGCGCTTTCGCCCCATACTCATGACGACGGTTGCGGCGATATTCGGCGCCTTGCCGCTCATGTTCGGCACGGGCACGGGCTCCGAATTGCGCCACCCGCTCGGCGTCAGCATCGTGGGCGGCCTCTTGGTGAGCCAGGTGCTGACCCTGTTCACGACCCCGGTGATCTATCTGGCCTTCGACCGCGTGGCGTCCCGCCTGCGCGGGCCGGCACGGGCTGCCGCGGGCGGCCCAATGGCGGCGGACGGTTCCACGTGAACATTTCCGCTCCCTCCATTCATCGGCCGGTGGCGACCATGCTCCTGACGGCCGGAGTCGCCCTGTGCGGCGCCGCGGCTTTCACCCTGCTGCCCGTGGCGCCGCTGCCGCGCATCGGTGTGCCGGCGATCTTCGTCTCGGCGCAGCTCCCGGGAGCCAGCCCCGAGGTCATGGCGAGCACGGTGGCGACGCCCCTGGAGCGGCACCTCGGCGCCATCGCCGACGTCGACGACATGACCTCCACGAGCAGTGTGGGCACGTCGAGCATTCAACTGACCTTCGGGGTCGACCGCGACATCGACGGCGCGGCGCGCGACGTGCAGGCGGCCATCGTCGCCGCGCATGCCGATCTGCCTTCCTCGCTGACGCGCAACCCCACCTACCGCAAGATCAACACCTCCTTGTTCCCGGTCATGGCCATCGCCATGACTTCGGACGTGCTCACGCAGGGCCAGATCTACGACGCCGCGGACGCCGTGATTTCGCAACGGCTGTCGCAGCTTCAGGGCGTCGGCGGGGTGAACGTCAACGGCAGCGCACTGCCCGCCGTGCGGGTCGAAATCAATCCGCTGTCGCTGTCCAAGTACGGCATCGGCCTGCAGGACGTCCGCGCCGCCATCTCCAATGCCAACGCCAACGCACCCAAGGGTGCGATAGAATCCGACCGGCTGCACTATCAGATCTACACCAACGACAACGCCCGCGACGCCGGCCCTTACCGCGATCTGATCATCGCGAACCGCAATGGCGCAACGGTGCGGCTGGGCGATGTGGCCAGGGTGCGGGACATGCAGGACGGCGCCACCGAGAACATCCGCACCTATGGTCTCTACAACGGGAAACCCGCCGTGTTCGTCACGGTTTTCCAGCAGCCCGGCGCCAACGTCATCGAAATGATCGACGCCGTCAAGGCCGAACTTCCGCTTCTGAAGAGTTCGATCGACCCGAAGATCGATCTCGCGGTCACCTTCGACCGCTCCGTCACGATTCGCGCCTCGCTGCGCCAGGTCGAACAGACTCTGTTGCTGGCCGTGGCGTTCGTCATCCTCGTGGTCTACATCTTCCTGAACAGCCATCGCGCGGCGTTGATCCCCGCCTTGGTCGTGCCGGTGTCGCTCATCGGGACTTTCGGCGCAATGTATCTGCTCGGCTACAGCCTCGATAATTTCTCCCTCATGGCGCTCACCGTGGCCACCGGTTTCGTGGTGGATGACGCCATCGTCGTCATGGAAAATACCACGCGCCATGTCGAAGCCGGCATGCCGCGCATGAGCGCCGCCCTGCTGGGCGCGCGCGAAGTGGGCTTCACCGTCGTCTCCATGAGCCTGTCGCTGGTCGCGGTGTTCATTCCCTTCATGTTTGCGGGAGGCATCGTCGGAAAGATATTCCGCGAATTCACCGTCACCTTGTCGGTATCGATCCTCATCTCTCTGGTGATTTCCCTGACCACGACGCCGATGATGTGCTCGTTGCTGCTCGAGCGCCAAGGCGAGCGCAGGCCCTCCCGGTTTGCGCAAGGCTTCGAGCGGGGCTTCGCGCGCATGCGCCGCGGCTACGAAAGATCCCTCGACTGGGCGCTGCATCACCCGCGGGTCATGATGCTGTTGCTGTGCGCGACCATCGGGCTCAATGTCTATCTGTACGTCGCAATACCCAAGGGATTCTTCCCGCAGCAGGATACCGGCCAGCTGCAGGGAGGAATTCGCGGCGATGCGCAGATCTCGTTTCAAATGATGAAGCGCAAGCTGCAGGAAGTTGCGGCCATCGTCAAAGCCGATCCCGCCGTCAAGACCGTGACGGGTTCGGTGGGAGGTGGGGGCTTCGGGCCCTTCGGCGGCGGCGGCGCGAACGCGAACCTCACCATCGCGCTCGAGCCGCTTGCGGAGCGCGGGATCTCCGCGGACCGGATCATCGCCCGATTGCGGCCGAAGCTGAACAAGGTCGCCGGGGTTTCGACCTTTCTGCAGGCGGTGCAGGACATCGGCGGCGGCGGCGGACGATCGGCCAACTCGCAATATCAATGGACGCTGCTCGGCGACGACCTGACCGAGCTGCGGCTCTGGTCCCAGAGGCTTCGGACGGCATTGCAGGACATGCCGGAAATCACCGACGTGGATACGGATATGCAGCCTGGCGGCCTCGAGGCCGCCCTGATCGTGGACCGCGACAGCGCCTCGAAGCTGGGGCTCACGGAAATTCAGATCGACAATGCGCTGGGCGACGCGTTTGCCCAGGCTCAGGTGTCGAATATCTACAATCCATTCAGCCCGCAGCAGTATCACGTGGTCATGGAGGTGGCGCCCGAATTCTGGCAGAACCCGGAAGTGCTCCAGGAATTGTACGTGAGCACTTCCGGCGGCTCGGTCGCGGGGACACAGGCCACGCAGGCGGTCGCAGGCACCGTCGCGCTCAAATCGGCATCGCCGACGACTTCGAAGGCATCGTCGACGGCGTCGTCCGGCGCGGCGGTCGCCCAGGATGCGGCACGCAATCTGGCCGCGAATTCTCTCGCGAACGCGGGCCGCGGCAATACCTCCACCGGCACGGCCGTCAGCGTAACCCGGGAAACCGTGGTGCCGTTTGCGGCGTTCAGCCATTTCACCACCGGCACGACGCCGGTGAGCGTGAATCACACCGGCAGCTCCGTATCGACGGCCATCGCCTTCAATTTACCCGTGGGTGAGTCGCTGAAACCCGCGCTCACCGCGATCGAACGCAAAATGAGCGGCATCCACGTACCCGTCAGCATTCGCGGCGGCACCTATGGGACTGCCCGCCTGTTTCAACAGAGCAACAGCAACACGCCGCTGATGCTGCTGGCCGCGCTGATCGCGATCTATGTGGTCCTCGGGGTACTGTACGAAAGTTACAGCCAACCGCTGACCATTCTCTCCACCCTGCCCTCCGCGGGGGTCGGCGCGCTGCTGGCCCTGATGGCCACCGGCACTGAGTTCAGCCTCATCGCCTTTCTGGGTATCTTGCTGTTGATCGGCATCGTCAAGAAGAACGCGATCATGATGGTGGATTTTGCGCTCGAGGCCGAGCGCACTCTCGGGATGGACCCGCGTTCCGCCATCGCGCATGCCTGCAGCCTGCGCTTTCGGCCCATCATGATGACCACCTGTGCCGCCATCGCCGGCGCACTGCCCCTGGCCATCGCCCACGGCGACGGCACCGAGATGCGGCGGCCCTTGGGGATAGCGATCGTCGGCGGCCTGGTGGTCAGCCAGCTCCTCACGCTCTATACGACGCCGGTGGTCTACCTATACATACACCGCTACTGGAAGCATTTGAAACAAGGCAGGTACAACTCGCCGCCGGCACGGCCCATCGGCCAGGATCGGGGCAGCCAGGGATTCGACCCGGTGGGAGTCGGCGCCTGATGCGGCCGGCTCGCGCCAACTTGGGTCTGCGATTCACTCGATGGTTGAGCGTGGCCATGGGACTCGCCGTGACCGCCGCGTGCGCGGTCGGCCCCGATTACCACCGCCCGAAGCTCGACGCCGCCCCCGATTACAAGGAAGCCGGCGATTGGAAACCCAGCGAGCCCGGCGACGCGCTCAGACGAGGACCCTGGTGGGAGCTGTTCCACGATGATGCATTGAATCAGCTGGAAACTCGCATCGACATATCGAACGAAAACGTCAAGGCCGCGGCGGCCGCCTACGATCAGGCGCGGGCCTTGGTGGCACAGGCGCGCGCGGGTTTTTGGCCCACCGTCGGCGTCAGCGCCTCGCAGACGCGCGGCGCGGTCGGCGGCGCGCCCGCACGCACCACCGACAGCGCGGGAATTTCCGGCAATTGGGGCCTGGACATCTGGGGCCAGATACGCCGCACCACCGAGAGCAACCGCGCGTCCGCGCAAGCCAGCGCGGCGGCACTGGCCGCGGCGCGTCTGTCGGCTCAGGCGCTGCTTGCGACCGATTATTTCGAACTTCGCGCGCAGGATCAGTTGCAGAAGCTGCTGGACGATACCGTGGTCGCCGAACAGCTGTCGCTGCAGATCGCGGAGAGCCGCTACCGCTTCGGGGTGGCGGCCAGAGCCGATGTCGTGAGCGCCGAGGCGCAATTGCTGTCTAGCCAGGCGCAGCAGGTGAACGCCAAGATTCAACGTGCCGTGCTCGAACACGCGATCGCCGTGCTGATCGGTCAGCAGCCCGCAGCGTTCTCCGTGAGCCCCACCTCCATGCGGACCGATGTACCCACGGTGCCCGCGGGCATTCCCTCCGCATTGCTCGAACGGCGCCCCGATGTGGCGGAAGCGGAACGCAAGGTTGCCGCGGCCAACGCGCAGATCGGCGTGGCGAAGTCGGCTTTCTTTCCGAGTCTGACCTTATCCGGGTCGGACGATTACACGGGCCGTACCTGGTCTCGGTTGTTCAACGTACCGAATCGCATCTGGTCGCTGGGTCCGTCGCTGGCGGAAACATTGTTCGACGGCGGATTGCGCAGCGCGCAGGTGGCTCAGGCACGCGCGGCCTACGACGCGAGCGTCGACGACTATCGACAGACCGTGCTGGCCGGCTTTGAGCAGGTCGAGGACGACATCGTCACCTTGCGCGTGCTGGAACAGCAGTCCGTCATCGAGGATGCGGCCGTGGCCGCCGCGAGAGAGGCGGAAAAGCTCACACTCAACCAGTACAAGGCCGGAACCGTGCCTTACAGCAGCGTGATCACCGCGCAGACCGCGCGCCTCAGCGCCGAACAGACGGCGCTCGGCGTTCTGTCGAGCCGCCTGCAGTCCAGCGTGGCGCTGATCGAAGCCGTGGGCGGCGGCTGGAACGCGTCGCAGCTGCCCTTGCCATAGCGGCTCACATCCCGGCCGAACCGGTCAGCCTCGTCGCCTGCCTTGTTGGAGTAGAGGTATTTCTCAGGCCAAATCGTCCAGCGCGACAGGGGTGTGGCGCCGCAGCAGGGCGGTCTGTGCCTCCCACTGCGCTTTCTCCGGAAGCTCTACGAGGTACTGAACTTCTTCCGCGGCATACGTCGCGATCGGCAACCCGTCGCGATACAGCAGCCGATTGCCGGCAAGCGAGGCCAGCCTTGCCCCCGGCGTGACGATGCCGATCAAATTCAGCGGATCGGCGGCCGACAGCGACACGTATTGCTGCGTGTGCGGCTTGCGGCGCACGTCGCGCAAAAGACCGACCGCCTCCGGCGTCGCGTACTGCTCGCCCGAGAGGCCTGCGACGAACCGGCCGCCTCGAATCTCGCCCCGCGCCTCCAAGCGGCGGCAACACATGAGCATGTCCCGCCACGGCGGCAACCAATTGGCCTCGCGACCGAGGAGCTTCCAGAAGATCACACCCCAGCGGCGGAGCAGCGTGCGCACTATTTGTTCGACCGCCTCGTCTCCACGACTGGACGCGGCTGCGATGGGCCGCCGCACCAGCGCCCAGCGACCCGCATCCGCCATTCCGAACAGCGCCAGGCGGCGCTTGCGGCGCGACGCATGGGAGTTCGACCTGCCGCGGCGGCCGCTCGGGAGCAGGAGCACGCGCAGGCCGGCGAAACTATCGGAATTCACCATGCCGAGCGCCACGAGCTCGGCGAGCGCGTCCTCCACCTCCACGGGGAGCATGCCGGCATGCTCCGCGATTTCATCGAAGAACGAGGCGCCATGTTCTCGGATGTATTCGGCCACGGAGGCGGCTCTTGATGTCAGCTGCGTCGGATCGGTCTGGTCGGTGAGCGCGGACCACAGCGGCACATTGCGCCTCGCCAGCAAAGTGATGGGTGTGGAGCGAATCGGAGAAGCGCCCCGGCCGCGTTCGGGCTCGGCGGTCTGCGCAGCGGCCCGGGCATCGGCGTGGACAGCGACAGCCGTGGCGGGGCGCGAAGTCCCTCGCGCGGCGAGCCGGGTCCAGATGACCCGGCCCGCGCGGCAATGCTCATCCAGCCATTCCGGGTCATACTCGGCCATCCGCGACGGAAGGATCTCCGTCTCCCACGCACCGGCGGGGGCTTCATAGCCCTCGAGCTGCGTGAGCACCGCCGCCAGCGCATCGGACCCCTGCATCCGCGACTCCGGCAGCACTCGCTGCCATTCGCAGAGAAACCGCAGGAAGTCGCGGGCTTGCACGGGCTCGATCTCGGCGCGCAGACGTTTGACGGTGTAGCGATGTACCCGGGCGAGCAGTCGGCGTTCGCACCACTCTTCTTCGGGACTGCCCTGCCCTTGCACGGCGCCCGGTCCTTGTACGGTGCCGGGGCCGAAGCGGCCGCGCATGGCGAAGCCTTCGGCCTCGAGCGCAGCCAAAGCGATCTTGATCCTCGATGCAGGCAGAGCCAGTGAATCGGCAATGGCCGACGCCGTGACCGGCCCCAGTCCCTCGAGCCGGCCGCGGACGATTTCGACCAAGGACTCATCCGATATCGGCAAGGGCTCGAATAGCGCGCGTCTTTCCGTTGCCACCCACACGATCGCCCGCGGCTCATCGGTTCCCGTTGGTGAGAGCCCGGCAAACGGTATGCGCACTACCCGCGCCCAAGCCGCGAGCTCGTCCATCAATCGCGGCCACGCCGCATTGCGCTGCCGCTCCTCGTCGGTCAGGAACGTCAGCCACAACAATGCGTCGTGCAGCTCATCGGGCGTCGCCGCATCGGGCCACGCCTCGGCGCGAACACGCTCGATCGCTTGCTGGTCGAGCTTGCCGATGTCGGCGGCGGACTCGGGGTCGATCCAGCGGCGGCTCATCACGGCCTGGGTGCGCCGCTCCTCGAGCGGTGCATCGTCGAGGTAGGCATAGGGGCGCGCGTTCAGAGCCTCGAGCGCGA
>WNFQ01003712.1_pt1 | contig 18814 bp, 18 predicted proteins | sample 5400171 | NCBI WGS metagenome assembly WNFQ01 (sample SAMN13153356, study PRJNA577476) | soil metagenome | isolation source: 20 cm soil under Madrone tree | place: USA:California | collected 2016-06-14 | reverse complement strand
GCATTGGCAAAATCGCCGAATTGCGCTTCCCACAAGCAGAGCATTTTTGGGTAATCCAGCGAGTAGCCGTAATCAAACCCAAGCACTGCAGCTTCTGAGAGCGGGCTATTGTAAATGCAAATGCGCGCCTGTTTTTCGGCCAGGTGCATGAGTGGCACATAGGGCTTGCCGGTCTTCGCGTCATAAAGGACCGAGTGCCGTGTGCTGAAGGTCCCGCGCGAACTATCCTGGCCCGACAATCGAACCGGAATTCCCTCCAACAGCAATGATCCAAAGGCGAGCGCTTCGGCATAATGCCATTCATAGGGGCCGCCCTCTTCAAAGACTTTGCGCTGGTGATCGAGGACGATGCGCTTGATCTTCGGTTGAACCTCGAAACCTTCTGGTATGCGGGTAAGACCATCGACAACGGTCTTGAGCATTTTCTCGCTGATCGCCGTCGGCTCCGAAGTGCCTGTGTATTCCGGCTGAAATATCGCCGTCGATTCCTTGAACTTCGCCTTTTCACTGGCCTTCCGTTTTTCGATGGCGCTGACTTCGTCTCGCGTCATCTCCAGCCGCAGAGCGAACTCGGTTTCGAGCGAGGCAGCGTCGTCTTCGCTTAGTGTTCCAGCTTCCAGCATCTCGCGTTTGTAAAGCTGCGTGACCGAAGGGTGTTTCTCGATCTTTGCGTAGAGATCGGGCTGAGTAAACGAAGGTTCGTCGCCTTCGTTGTGGCCATAACGGCGATAGGAATACATGTCGATCACCGCATCGCGCCCGAATTGCTGCCGAAAGTCGAACGCGAGATCGCTAACAAACTTCATGGCCAACGGATCGTCTCCGTTCACATGAAAAATCGGTGCCTCGATCATCTTGGCAATATCAGTGGCATAGGGAGATGATCGCGCATCTTTGGGAAGCGTGGTGAAGCCGATTTGATTGTTCACCACGATGTGAATCGTGCCGCCGGTGCTGTAACCGGGTAATTGAGATAGGTTGAGCGTCTCGGCTACGATTCCCTGGGCAATGAAAGCCGCGTCGCCGTGCACCAGCAGCGGCAAAACTTTTCGCCGATGCTCGGTATCTCCACGAATCCGTTGTCGTGCGCGCGCGTTTCCTTCGACCACGGGATCGACCGCTTCCAGGTGGCTCGGGTTGGAGGAGAGGCGAATCTCGACCTCTCCCCCTGAAGTAAGTCTGCGCACCGAGTGGTAGCCGAGATGGTATTTCACGTCGCCATCGCCGGCCACCAACTCAGGAATGTAATTCTCACTAAATTCCGTAAAGACGACCTTCAGCGATTTGCGCAAAAAGTTCGCGAGCACGTTTAGGCGGCCGCGATGCGCCATGCCCATGCAAATTTCCTCGACGCCACCGTCGGGGCATCTGTGCAGGATCGTATCGAGAATCACCATGAGCGATTCCGAGCCCTGAAGGGAAAAGCGCTTTTGCCCCACGTAGCGCGTGTGCAGAAAGATCTCGAATGATTCGGCTTCGAGCAGCGCGCGCAACAGCGCTACCTGAACCTCGCGCGGCGTCAAATGCTTTTGCGGCCGCGTCTCCAGTCGCTGCCGCACCCACTCACGAATCCGTGGGTCCTGGATATGCATGAATTCCGAGCCGATGGAGTCGGCATAAATCCTCTCGAGGCCGGCGACCATTTCGCGCAAGGTCATCGGCTGATTGTCGAGGAAAAATTTCGATGAAACCCGAAGATCGAGATCTGCTTCGCTAAATCCGAACTCGCGCAAACTGAGCAACGGATTGTGCGGTCGCGTCTCTGCCAGCGGATCGACGCGTGCAATGGTATGTCCGAGCGAGCAATAGGCGTAAACGAGACCATCAACACGCGTTTGCAATGCTGCCTCGCGAGCCTCGACCTCCGAAACAGCGGCCCCGTCGCGCTGCGGTAGATTCCCGAGCTCGAACCCTTCGAAAAAGGCAGACCATCCCGAATCGACTGACTCAGGATTTTCCTGCCAGCGCCGGTAGTTCTCCTCGATTAGATCGATATTTGCGCGAGCATCAATTGATGTACGCATAGCGAAGTTAATGTCCGACGATTGTGCGGCGCGGCAAGTGCTGTACCCCCGCTGACCCGTGGCCGGTATTGCGCGCGATAAACGCGACCCACGACGGCCCACGGGTCGTGGCTACAGGGCGGGCCCGGCAAGTTGACAGTCCAAAGACGGGCTCGTTACTTGCTGCGCACATGACTGCGGCTGAAATCTACGACTCGGTAACAAACGGCGGTACGAACGATAAATCGTGAAGCAACTATGAAGGTGGCATCGAGAACCCTGGGGAGCGCGGTTATTGCTGCGATGTTCATCCTTGCGGGATCGAGATTTTGCTTGGCGCAAGCGGACCCCGCTTCTGAGCCTGGCGTTTTAGCTGTGGCGAAAGTTTTGCCTACGGTCGTGAACATCAATACCGAGCGCGTCGTTCGCCGGACGGTGCGCGATCCGTTTGAGGATGTTTACGCGCAATTCTTCGGCTACAATCGCATCCGGCCGCGCCAAATTCGCCAGACTTTGCAAAGTCTCGGCTCTGGTTTCATTATCGATCCGGGCGGTTACATCGTGACCAACAAGCACGTGGTCGAGCGCGCCGCGGATTTGAAAATTCACGTGACGACGAACGACGGCAAAACCTACAACGCTCACTACATTGCCGGCGACGACAAGACCGATCTGGCGTTCATTAAGATCGACGCGCAAACTGCATTTCCCTTCATCAATCTCGACAATATTTCGCCGAACTTGCTGGGCCAGACAGTGATTGTAGTAGGCAACGCTGTCGGCTACGGCAGCTCCATCAGCCGAGGGGTTCTTAGCGCGGCGAAGCGCAATATCACAGTGGACGAGACGGAATACAAAGACCTCGTGCAGACCGATGCGGCAATTAATCCCGGTAACAGTGGCGGGCCGGTGATCGATATCTCCGGCCGGCTAGTCGGCATCGCTTCCGCAAAGATGGCGTTCACGCCTCAGGGCGTCCCTACGCAGGGGCTCGGTTTCGCCATTCCGGCGCAGGTCGTGCGTGATAGTGTGAATCGATTCAAGAAGACGGCGCGGATACAGCCCACAACGAAAAGCCCGCCTGTTACCAGCGAAACATCGGTTTCGAGAGCGGAAAAGTTATTTGGAATGCAGCTGCAAGATTTAAGCCAGGAATTAGGTGATGCGCTCGGCTATGCGCGAGCACGGGGGGTTCTAATTACTGCGGTTGAACCAGGCAGCCCGGCAGATGAAGGGGGTATTGAGCGTGGGCTGGTGATTTATGGCATAGGCAAATCTGAGGTTAGTTCTGTTAAACAGGTTGAGGAGCTGCTTCGATCCGCGGACAGCGGCGCGGACGTAGAATTTACGGTCGGCGTAATCCGCGCCAATGGCCAAAACCGACAGGTTGCGAATATGAGCCTGAAGGCGCGCTAAAAAATTTGCCAACGCAATCGCACCTCAGTTGTCTCATCGAAATGTCCCACAATGATTAAGGTTGAAAATCTGACAAAGCGGTACGCTGGCCAGCCCGCCATCCAGGATTTGAATTTTGAAGTTAGTCAGGGCGAAATCATGGGATTTCTCGGGCCAAACGGCGCTGGCAAAAGCACGACCATGCGGATTTTGGCTAGTTTTATGCCGCCTACGTCAGGCCGGGCTACTGTCGCGGGATTCGACGTTTTTGAACAATCGCTTCAGGCACGGGCGCACCTCGGCTACATGCCTGAAAATGTGCCGCTCTACAGCGACATGCGCGTGACGGAATATCTCAACTATCGCGCAGCGCTAAAGGGAGTGCACCATCGCCGCGTTGCGGAACGTGTCGGCGATGTAGAGGAACTCTGTGGTCTCAAGGATGTCGAAAGGAAGCTAATCGGCACACTCTCCAAAGGCTATCGACAACGCGTGGGTCTGGCGGACGCTCTGTTGGCGGAACCTGACCTTCTTATTCTCGATGAGCCAACGATCGGTCTCGATCCAAATCAAATCCGGCAGGTGCGTGAGCTGATCAAGAACCTGGGCAAACACCACACAATTCTGCTTTCCACACACATTTTACCCGAGGTGGAGATGACGTGCAGCCGAGTGATCATCATTCACAAGGGTCGCATCGAGGCATGCGATACACCGGATAACTTGCTCGGCAAAATCAGACAAGCGGGCGGCGTAGTGCTTGAAGCAAAAGTCGGCAACGATAACGGCGCAGAGGAACTGAAAAAGATTGCAGGTGTGCGAGACGTGATTAGCGACGGAGAGGATGATTGGAAACGATTTTCCCTGCGGGTGGAGTCGGGCATCGACGTCCGCGAAGAAGTCTTTCGGCTGGCTGCCGACCGGCACTGGGCGGTGCGCGAATTAACTCAACATCGAGCGACGCTCGAGGATGTGTTCGTGGAACTCACGCATCCCGATCAAGTGTAGCTATGCGCAGAGAAAACGCCCAACGCCTAACGTCCAACGCCCAACATCGAATGCAGAGCAATGCTCTTCCTCCTGCTCTTGCTCTCGCTCTTGGTCATCACCATGATCGCCCTCGATCCTCTCACTGTCATCCTGAGCGGAGCGAAGGATCTCACATCAACTGCAGGCGTCAGACAAGTGTTGTTTGTGTGATCAACCACCTCAAGAGGGATCCCTGGCCGTCTGCGCGACTCGGGATGACACGCGTGTTTTTTCTATGAGGAAATTTTACACTCTGCTCTCACGCGAGGTACGCGGCTATTTCTACTCTCCGATCGCCTACATCGTGTTGATCTTTTTCCTCATCGTCAGCGGCATCGATTTTTACTTTCAGGTCTCCTTCATGAACCAGCGCCAGGTGCAGTACACCGTGCAGGAAGCATTCTTCAATTCGGTCTTCTTCTGGTTCGCATTTGTTCTGATCTTTCCATTGATTACCATGCGTCTGTTCGCCGAGGAATTTAAGCTCGGCACGATTGAGCCACTAACTACCGCGCCGGTGCGCGACTGGCAGGTGGTGCTCTCAAAATTCTTTGGTGCGCTGGTGTTCTACCTTGTTCTCTGGGTCCCGACGCTGCTTTACTTCTGGATTTTCCTGCGACTCACAAACCAGCCGGCCGCGCATTCTGCCGGAGCATACTTTGGTTCGTATCTGATGCTTTTGTTGCTGGGAATGTTCTACCTTTCGATTGGTTGCCTCACATCGGTTCTGACTCGGAACCAGATCATCGCGGCCATCATCTCTTTCTGTGCAATCACGCTCTTATTTTTTCTCGGCCTCGTTCAGTTCATCCTTCTGGATGTTACTTCCACGACGCGCGATTTGCTGGGCTATTTCTCCGCGATCGAACACATGGGGACATTCTCCCGGGGCGTGATCGATACACGCCCCATCGTTCTCTATGTGAGCATGACTATTGTGATGCTGACGCTCACGCATCAGGCATTCCAATCCCGTAAATGGAGGCTGTGACAATGGCTGATACGGCAAAGCGTTCCCGAACATCTAAAGGAATTGGCCGATTCCGGATCGGTTTCAACGTTGTCGTCCAGATCGTGCTCATCTTGTTTCTCGTTGCGATGGTGAATTCCTTCGCCTTCAAGCATTATGCGCGTTGGGATTTTTCCCGCGATCAGAAGTATGCGCTCTCAGATAAGACGAAACGTTTCCTTGATACGCTGAAGGGCAAGATGCGCATCACGGTTTTCTTTGCGCCCACCACGCCGATCACTGCGGATGTTCAGAATTTGCTAACGGAATATCAATACGCCGGTAAGGGCAAAATCGACATCGAGCACATCGATCCGGAGCGAAATCTTTCCCGCGCCAAAGAACTGTTCGACAAATATAAGGTTGTTACGGACGAGAGTCTTTTGGTGCTCGATTACGAGGGTCGCAACAAAACGGTTAAGGCGTCGGAGATGGCCGATATTGATCAGAGCGGAATGGCCTTAGGCGAAGGCCCGCGTGTGGCAGCTTTCAAAGGCGAGCAAGCCATCACGAGCGCGATGATGGATCTTGTTGAAGGCAAGAAGAAGACCCTCGGTTGCGTCACCGGCCACAAGGAACCGCCGCTTTCCGAAAACAGCCCTATTACTGTGCTAAAAACATTTATCGAAAATGAAAACATCAAGCTTCAGGAGCTGAACCTGCTCGATCTGGATGCGATTCCGACCGACGTGAAAGCGGTAATGATTATCGGACCGCAATACGATTTTTCCGATCGCGAAATGAAGCTCATGCGTGACTTCTGGGACAAACAGGGGCGAATACTGGTTCTCCTGGATCCATCAGCAAAAACGCCGAAGCTCCGCGGCTTCGTCAATGAACTCGGCGTCAAACCCAATGACGATCGGCTCATGGCTTTCTTGCGCACCGGCATCCAGGAGCTGGCGTTGACGCGGGATGTGCAAGCGCATTTCCTCGCCGACAGCCCAATAACAAAACGGTTAGCCGACGTGCGGGCGCTGTTTTTGGGCGGCACATCTTCACTTACTCCTGAGCCGGACCGCGTTCGCGCTGCCAACATACGCGTGGAACCGCTGATCCAGGCAGAAAAAGGTTATTTTGCCGAAAAAGATTACAACACCGACGACCAGATAAAACTACAGGCTGACGCGAAGCAAAGTAATGTGCCGCTAACAATCGGCGCAGCCGTCGAAAAAGGAGGCAGCGCAGATCAACGGGTCCAGGTGAATTCGTCGCGTCTGGTAGTAGTTAGCAACGCAAGCTTCGTTCAGGACAATGCGATCACGCAAGATCAGCAGGGCCTCGATTTCATCTCCGGCAGTGTGAACTGGCTGCTTAGTCGCGAACAGCTCATCGGCATCGCGCCAAAGGTCCCAAAGCCGCTCACCTTCAGTCTCGACGAAGAGGCATTGCGCCGGCTGCGCTGGATCATTTTAGTGTTCATCCCGTTAGTTCCTGCCGTGATCGGAACCATGGTCTGGTGGCAACGGCGCGTTTAGCATGAAGTGGAGGAATACCCTCATCCTGGCGGTCATCGTGCTCGCCGCGGTCGGTTACTTCAGGTTCTTTGAAATGAAGCGGCCGAGCACGGAGGAGGCGAAGCGGCAGGCCCAAAACGTTCTCAATTTCGACCGAAGCAAAATCGATGGGATCGTCATTCAAAATGGCGATCAAAAAACTGAAATACGACGCCGCGACAACAAATGGCGGCTAGAAACTCCATTTAAGGATCAGGCAGATAATGCTGTAGTCGAGAGTTTGTTGTCGGATTTGGAGACGTGGCAAAAGGAGGCCACCATCCCCGCCAAAGAGATTCAGACTGATAAAAGCAAACTGGCTGAGTATGGCCTGAACAATCCCAAGCTAAAGCTGAAGTTACTCGGCCGGGATAAACCGCCCGAAATTTTGTTCGGCAAAGACGCCGCGTTGGAAGGCAGAATGTATGTGCGCTTCCAGAATTCAAAGGAAACGTTTCTCGCCACCCAGTCGGTCAAGAAAGACATAGACAAAAAACCAGAGGAATTTCGCGACAGAAAACTAACAGATCTGACGACTGCGCAGGTGCGCCGCGTCACATTGAAAACAGCTGCTGGTGAGATGGAGCTGGAAAAGAAAGGCGAGCACTGGGACATCCTTAAACCGCTGCGCGCCCGGGCCGATGACGGGAAAGCAGGCGACTTGATTTCACAAGTTACGGCGGCGCGCATCGAACAATTTGTGGCCGATGATCGTGGTGACCTGCGCCCTTATGGATTGGCCGAGCCGCGCGGATCCATCACATTGTATGATCAGGAGCAGAAAAAAGACCAGAAGGTTGAGCTGGGTGAGTCGATCAAGGTGTTTGGCGGGGAAGACAAGGGCCAGACGCTGCAAGTAGGCAGTGTTCCCGAGAAAGAAAAGGACCAAGTCTATGTGCGGTTCGCTCCTCGTGGATCCGTTTACACCCTGCCGAAAAAGATCGAAGAGATACTTAACACGAAGCCAGCCGATTTGCGCGACTATCATTTGGTTCGGGTGGATACAAACATTCTTGATCGGATTACGATCGACGCTCCTGGGAAAGGCAAAATCGTGCTCGCGCGCAAAGATGGAAATTGGGCAATCGTCACACGAAACAATGCGCCAGCGGATTCAGGTGCGGTTCGGCGTTTGATCGACGCGCTGCAAAATGAGCGGGTAACAAGCTTCGTGGAAGACGTCGCTTCCAATCTGCCGAAATACGGTCTTGATAAGCCGCAGGTGCAAGTGACGTTCAGTTCGTTTGCTTCGGAAAATACTGCTGAAACCAAAGCTGGTGAGCAGCCGTTTGCGGGGATCGCCTTTGGAAAAGGAGAGGGGGATACCGTTTACGCGCGGCTAAGCGATGAGCCATTCGTCGTGGCAGTGCGTCGCGGTTTAGTAGATCAGATTTCACCTGATCCCCTGCAATGGCAGGAGTTGTCGATCTTCAAGCTTAGACCCGAGCAAATTCACCGCATAAGCGTCACAACTGAGAACGAGCTGTCACTTGAGCGCGACCAAACAAACCAATGGCATTGGATAAAAGGGAGCGGTCAGATCAATCAAGCCAATCTGCAATCGCTGCTCAACACTTTGTCGAATTTGCATGCAGTGCGATGGCTCGGGGCAACGACGCAGCAACACCGGTTTGAAAAACCACAGCTTGTTCTGGTCTTCACACGTTCACCCGATAACAAGGCATCGCATAAGTTGACCGTTGGTGCTCAAAATAATGACGGCACGTGGTGCGCGCGTGTAGACGGGCGCGAAGGCACCTTTGAGATCAGCAATTCGGACTTGAACACCCTAAAATTCCCGCTAGCTGCTCAAGCTACTGCCTCGCCGAGTCTCTCACCCAGCGCAACTGCATCTCCTGTTCTCAAGCAATAAAGTTCCGCATTCCCCGAAAACCACGGCGGTCCGTTCGTTTTTGCAGTTACTGTTTCGTAGCCGTGTAGATCGTGACGATTCCACCAGTCAAAGGTTCGAACGTCGAGCCGGTGAAACCGTTCTCAGCCATCAACTGACACATCGCGCTGCCGCTTGGAAATTCCTCGATCGAATCGCCAAGATAATCATAGGCGTTCTTCTTGCCTGTTAAGAAAGAGCCAACTAAGGGCACGCAACGGTGCAAATAAAAACGGTACACTGCGCGCAAGAATGGAGTTGCGGGCAATGAAAACTCAAGCACCAGCAAGTGCCCGTTGCTCTTAAGCACCCGCGACATCTCAGTCAGACCGGCTGCCCAGTTTTCCAGATTGCGCAACCCGAAGGCTATCGTCACGCAATCAAATGAAGCGTCGCCAAACGGCAGGTTCATGGCATCGGCAAGTACGATTTGCCGCACCCCTTTCTGTTGCGCGAGCTCCAGCATTTCCGGCAGGAAATCGACGCCTACGATTTCCGCTTGTGGCAATTTCTTTTGCAGCGCGAGCGCCAAATCTCCGGTCCCCGTCGCTAGATCTGCAATCCTGCGTGGACGCCAGTCGGAAACCATTTCAGCTGCGCGTCGTCGCCAATAGAAATCCATCCCGCAGCTAAGCAGGTGATTTGCGACATCATAACGCCAGGCAATCGACCCGAACATTTCTCGCACCCGTGCAGCTTGCGTAGTCACTTTAGTTTTGATAGAACACCGGCTGGCGATTTTGTCATAGTAAATTTTATGTAGGTATAACTAGCAGGCAAACCCAGCCGAGGAACATCATTTAAGTTATTATAAAAATTGCGATTGCCAGCCCGGCCAACTCCAGCTATCTAACAACATATGGATACATCTGCTAAAGCTCTAGAAGAAGCGATTTCAATTCGCCGACAAATTGATAACCTGGAAAGACGTCTTTCCTCAATCCTGGGAGGAGCTGCGCCTCCCACGACAGCGCGCCCCGCGACAACACGCCCGGCGACAACACGCCCCGCGGCAACAACGCGCCCTGCGGACCGCCGTTACTTTTCGCCCGCGACTCGAGCGAAGCTTGCGGCTGCCGCCAAAGCTCGTTGGGCGAGACTAAGAGGAGGTGCGACTACAGCGACTCCCGCCAAGAAAAAAGGTCAGCTCACGCCTGCGGGACGAAGAAAGCTTTCCCAGTTAATGAAAGCTCGTTGGGCTGCAAGAAGAAAAGGGGTGGCCAAGAAAGCATCGCCGCCTGCCAGGAAAAAAGGCGCGCTCACGCCCGCTGGGCGAAAAAGGCTGTCGGAGCTAATGAAAGCTCGTTGGGCAGCCAGAAGGAAAGCTGGGTCGAGGTAACCAGCCTTCCAATCTGGCATCCGGATTTGTGTTTGGCCTCAGGCTGGAGGGATTACTGCTCGCGAGAGGACTCGAACCTCCACGGGTTTCCCCATACGGTCCTGAGCCGTACGCGTCTGCCGATTCCGCCACGCGAGCAAAGGGAACGAGCGTAAAATGCGCGTTCATCAGGGTGCCTGCAAGGTCAAATCGACGATGTTAGGATGGGATGGAAGCAACCGGCATTGCTTAAATCACTCCGAACGCTTCTTGCGCGCGCGAACTTCCAACTGGTGCGCTTTGCGTACTTGGCCAATAGAACGCAAAAGGTCGGCATAATTCGAAACAACCGTGTCGTAGTCCTTGGAAGGCTTATCCTCCACCTGCTCCCAAGTTTTTAGCGAAGATTGATAAAGCTCTGCTGCTTTTGTGTAATCACCACGCGAGTGATAGACTACCGCCAGATTACATTTTGATTGCGCAATGTCGGCGAGCGGAGGTGGATTCAGTTTTTGCCGGATGGCCAGTGCTCGAAGATGTATCTTCTCGGCCTCAGTGTAACGGCGTTCGTTCGTGTAGAACACCGCCAGGTTGTTTAGCACCGACGCTACATCGGGGTGGTCAGGTCCAAGTTGTTTCTCATAAATCTCCAAAGCACGTAGATAGCATGGCTCGGCTGCCTTTTGCCGCCCTGATTTGCGCAGAATGAGCGCAATGTTGTTTAACATCGTTCCGATGTCCGAGTAAGGAACGTCGTCGATTTGAGTACCGGCGGCTATTGCCTTCTGGTAAAAATTGATCGCCTCCTCGGATCGACCGAGGCTATCGCATAAGGATGCCAGCCGCCGCGCTGATCGGTAGATGGCACGCGGGTCGGGTGGTTTCCCTTTTTCCAGGATTGCGTGCGCCCTCAGCAAGTTTGCCTCGGCGGCAGTATAGTCTCCTTTTTGTTCGAGTAGCTGACCTAGTTTCTCGAAGTCTCGTTCCCTTTGAATGCACGCTTGGCGATTTCAAGAGCGGTTTCGGCAACGCGAATCGCTTCAGGGAACTGATTTGTGGCACGCAGTGTATCAAGTTTGTCGTTGAGGATTGTCCAAAGCCTTTCTTCTCCCTTCATCGGCCATCACCAGCCCTCGCTTATTTGGCTAACTAATCGGGTGGCGAGATCCTCAGTAGCCAACGGCAATGCTTGCCGCTCATCAGTGGTTACGTCGCCATTAGTAATATTATTATTATTATTAATAATATTAGCATTATTACTATTATTACTCACGAAGAAGCTTGTCGTTCCGACCACTTCATTCGGCGGCGCCAGCTGTTCCCCATTTTTTCCAGTGATTGAGTACCTTACGCTTAGTGTCAGAGCAAATTCGGTCGTGGCCAAGATGTTGCCGCGCACTGAGCGCGCCGGCAGGCGGCGAATGACAGCTATCTCACCATTCAAAGTAGCGTCCGCGTTGTCTCCGCTGGCAATCTGAAACGTCCCATCCTGCTGGAACTGCTTGATTACAGTGTCAGTGACCAAAACTTCGATGCGCGGGAGGAGGGTGCGGTTTTTAAAAGTCGGCACGGCGATAGTGTGAATGTCACGAAGGTAATATGGCTTTACCGGCCCGACATGATAGCCAAGACAACCACTTAAGGCGAGGCAGAATACTGTCGCAAGTGAGGCTTTCAAGGCGCCGGTGAGGCGGACGCTTCGGGAGAGGCCGAGGCGCCGGCAGCGGGAGATGTATCCGAACTTGTACTCGCGTCCGGCAGAGGCAGCAGCGGTTCAGGGGCGGTGGTAGTATCGGGCGCCAGCGAAGCCGGCGGTGGAAGCGAAGAATCAGTCTCCGGAGCTGGCAAGGGTGCTTCGTTATTTGCTGCACCCGGTTTGGCGGACCCCGTTCCAGCGGTACGCGGTCCACGCGCTTCGCTCTTTTTCTTGCCACTTTGTGCGACGGCCAAAGGCGGCTGCAGCGCCGCGTCCCCGAACTTTGCGCGCAACTGATCAATCCGTTTCTTCGCCTCGTTGCTTTCCTCGGATCCTGGCTGCTGACGAATGACCTCGTTGTAGTAGATGACGGCAGCGCGATAGTATTTCTGCTTATCGTAGAATTTCGCGACCTTGTACGAGTTCGCCGTTTGCTTGTGCTCGAGAATATCAAGGTTAGCGCGCGCCTGCGCCGCTTTCTCGCTCTTCGGGTAATGAAAGAGGAAATCTTGGAATGCAGTTTTGGCGTTGCCTGCGGCAGCGGCATCCTTTGTACCCGTCTGCGCTGCGGTGAACCAGATGTAACCGATCTGATACTGGGCATCCACTGCTATTGGTTCATTCGGGAACTTGTCCACGACCGCCTGGTACGCCTGCAGAGCTGCATCGTTCGCGCCCTGTTTCTCACGCGCAAGACCAATATCAAACTGCGCACGGGCTGTGTATTTTCCGTACGGCGCGGTGCGAACAACGTTGGCAAAAATAGCCACCGCCCGATCCAATGCCGACGCAAGTGGAATGCCGAGAAGCTTCAGCTTCTTGCCGTTAAGATAAGCTTCGCCGACGCGAAACTGCCCCTCGATTGCCTCCTCAAAATTAGGACTACTTGGATATCTCTCCACCAGCTCGCGAAATGAATCGGCCGCCGGTGTATACATGTGAAGCTGTTCCTGCAACTGCCCGGCGTGATACAGCGCAGTGGGTGCGAGCTTATCTCTAGGGTGACGTTTAACGAGAGTCTTGTAAGCTCTGATCGCGCGTTTGAGGTTGCCCTCTTTTTCGGCAGCCTGCCCGATCTGAAAAAGCTCCGCAGCATTGCCGCTAATCTGTTCCTCGCCAGGCGCCACGTACTGCGGCTTTTGCCCAGCCTTAAAGATGACAGAGGCCCGGCCCGGTTCGGGCAAAAGGAACACTGCGGCAGCGAAAACCAAAAAGGCGCGAATAACGAATTGCATTCGGGTGGGGCAGCGTAGTTAAGTTATCCGGCCAGTCAAGTTTGAGTAGTCACCGCTAACACGCAGTTGGCGCGCCCGCATTCATCACACATTCTGGAGTGAAACCTTTTCCCAGCGCACAAAAGTGGCTAGTTTTGGAACTTCTTTTGAATCTGACTGATCAGCAGAAAATTCGCATCGGCTCGTGCGCATGGAGCTTTCAAGACTGGCGTGGCGTTTTTTATCCGCCGGATTTGCCGGAGTCGCGGTGGCTGGAATTTTACGCCAACTACTTCCCGGCGGTTGAAGTGGACACCACATTTCATGCTGCTCCGGCTGAAGATACCGTCCGTCGATGGGTCGAAATCACTCCGGCCGCTTTTCGGTTCACTTGCAAACTTCCCCGCCACATCACGCATACCTGCCGGCTGCATGATTGTGCCGCGGAATTGAATTCATTTCTCGGAGCAATTGAGCCACTCGCGCCTAAGCTCGAGGTGATCCTCATTCAACTTCCACCTTCCTTTGCACCAAAGGACGGCAGGGCGGCGTTGCGCAAATTCGTCGCGAAACTGCCGCAGGATTTCAGTTTCGCGATTGAATTTCGTCATCCTGGCTGGCATCAGCCACAGTTTATACGGCTGTTGGAAAAATATCGCGTTTGCTGGGTCTGGGCCGATACCACTCCGCTTAACGAACGAAATCTTGCCCCGTTTGAATTTCTCCCGCGCACCACGGATTTTCTGTATCTGCGTTTGCTCGGCGATTACGCGACGAAATATGACGTCGATGGTGGCCACGTCCATCGTTACGAAAAATTGCTCTGGAAACGTGAAGCCGCTTTGGAAAGCTGGTCCCTTAAGATCGAACGGCATTTTCCAGAGGTGCGCAGGGTCTGGGCGTTTGCCGGCAACCACTTCGAAGGCTTTGCACCCGAAACCTGCCGACGTTTTGCCCAACGGCTGGGCTTCGAGCTATCGCTGCCTTCGGAAACAGAACAGGCGCTCTCGCCTCGTGGACAGGCGCAGCTCGATCTTCAGCTATAGTGGCAGCTGCGTCCGATTGTGCTTTTCGAAAACGCAAACCTGCTGAATACCAAAACTCGCCATTCTCTGCGCTAGCTTCGGAAAATTGTCGCCAAGTTGCGCGTGCGAGTGCGCGTCCGAGGCTGTAGTGAAAGCAATCGCTTTTTCAAGGGCGAGTTCAATGATTCGATCGGCTGGGTAAGCTTCATTCACTGGCTTGCGCCATCCGGCCGTGGAAAGCTCAATCGCGAGATTGCGCGCGCGAATAAAATCAAGTGTCTCATTGACCAAACTGCCGATCTCTGCACTCGGTCGATGGCCATGGATTTTGATGAGATCGAGATGGGCCAGGCAATCGACCAACCCCGTCGCTGCGATTTCGCGGACGCGGCGAAAATAATCGGCATAAATCACGTCGATATTCCGGCCCTGGAATTGCGCGGCGCCATCCGGCACGCTGTCGAACATCTGATCGGCCAGATCAAGGAAATGCACTGAGCCCAAAACAAAATCCAGCTTGTCCCAGTGCTTCTCAATCCAGTTCCGGCCGGCTGCCGAATGAACGGGATCGTTATCGAGTTCGATTCCGGCCCGGATTCGCAAATCAGGATTTCTTTCCCGCAAACGATCGACCTCATCGAAATCAATTCCGGCGTGATAGCGATCGTGATCGGTAAAAGCAATATCGGTTAAACCTGATCTGCGCGCTGAATCCGCCCAGGGCTGAAGTAATGTCTGAGTGTACCGTTGCACCCGATGTCCCTGTGGATGCGTGTGGTAGTCGGAGAAAAGTTGATAGTTTTTAGTTGATAGTTGATTGACCGACACGACTTGGCTCCGGCGCGATTTAATTCTATCAACTATCAGCTATCGACTATCAACTATCTCACGGTACAGCCAGGAACTTTTGCCGGATCCGCAACTCCGGGTATTGCGGGAAGAAGACCTCGGCGATGAAGACCTTGTTCGGGGTAAGCTCGCGCGTCGCGATCGTTTCGCTGTATTCGACACGTTCTTGCGGATTAATTAAAATCGTGGCGGCCTTTTCGGCAATAGCGTGGTTGTCGGACCACTTTGCCAGGATTTCTCCCGCAGAATCCATCAGATAAATTTCAATCCGTTGGTTCGTGGGAAAGTCGAGCGCAACAGGACGTTTGGAGAGATTTGCCAGCGTTACCTTCACTCCGAGCTGACGGACCTCAGACAGCTTTACCGTCTGCGGTGTGAGTTGGAGATCGAGAGCGAGTCCGCGCAGTCTTGGATCTTTGTATTGCGGAACCACCTCCGGAGAAAACGGATGAAGAATCCGACCCAACCAACCGCGCCTCCGGCTCGGACTGGATGTCGGCGCAACATCCTGGCCAAAGAGGCTTTCGACCATAAAAGGAATCAAAAGAAGCAAAATGATGCGGCGGTTCATGAGCGACCTAAACAAGCTCAAGAGTTTTCGGAGTTGCAAAATTCGTGTCAAACCCTTTATCAAACGGCATGAAGAGTCTCTGTGTATTCGCGCTTTGTCTGGTTTTTGCGCTGGCCGAGAGCGTGGCGAAACAACGACATTGCACGTTGCGGGTGCACGCACAAGCGAACTCCCGAGACACCGAGGTATTCGCAACATCTGTTCGCGCCCGGATATCGGGAAAAAATGTGGCGATCGAAAAGATGCCGTGGATTTCGGAGCAAGATGTCACTGCGTTTTCTCCTTATCCGGCCCCGGACGGAACCTATGGCGCGCTGATTCAACTCGATGAGCACGGACGCGTGGTGCTCGACACGTTAAGCATTGAGCGCCGGGGCAGTTTCCTATTTGTCTTCATTAATGGACGGCTGATCACTGAGCTCAACGTCGACAAGCGCGTCGCCGACGGAAAGATCTACATTCCTTCCGGATTGAGCGCAGCCGATATTGACTTGATGAAAAAAGACTGGCGCTTAATCGGTCACGGAAAACCGCAATCGCATTAGTCCTCAATGCGACCATTCACTGCCGCAATCGTCGTCGTGATCCTTGTGTGTGTCGCGATAACGGCTAAAAGCGCGCAAAGCGAGGCTCTAGATCTTGTTCTGCCAACGGACAATGATGCTCTGTTCTCCGGCGACGGCGCCGCATTTTACCAGTACGTCGAACGCGATTACAAAGGCACAAAAACGACGCCGTGGGAAGGCGGCCAATACGGGTTCGTACGCGACCCCACCGACACAGCAGGTGGCGTGGTCTTCACTCGCTTTCACGAAGGAATCGACATTCGTCCCTTACACCGCGCTGCAAACGGCGACCCGCTCGATGAAGTGCGCGCCATTGCCGATGGGAAGGTCGTGCATGCCAATCTGGTGCCCGGCTACTCCAATTACGGGAAGTACATCGTAATCGAACACCGCTGGGACGGCTCGAGTTACTACAGTCTGTACGGACATCTTAGTTCAATCGCAGTGCACCCCGGCGATACGGTTCAACGCGGCCAGCGCATTGCGGTAATGGGCTACACCGGAACGGGATTAAACCAGGAGCGCGCCCATCTTCATCTGGAATTGGACCTGATGTTCAGCCGTCAATTCGAGGCATGGTACAACACGTTTTTCAGAAACGATCCCAATCACAACGGCATCTACAACGGGATGGACCTCGCGGGTCTTGATGTCGCACACCTTTATTTGGCGCTCCGCAAAAATCCGGCGCTGACGATTCCAGAATTTCTGAATAATGAAGAAATATTCTACAAGGTGACCTTGCCAAACTCGCGCCACTTCGACTTGCCAAAGATTTACCCCTGGATGCTTGCGGCTGGCAAACGAAGCGAAAAATCATCGTGGGAGGTCTCTTTCGCGCGTTCCGGTGTTCCGTTGAGAATTGAACCCAGCGACACGCGGGTGACGCAGCCCGAGCTAAGCTATGTTAAGAAGAGCTCGATTGATTACTCTCACTTGACGCGCGACATCGTTTCGGGGCACGAAGGAAACGCGCATCTTACCAACTATGGCAGGCAATTAATGCGGCTGCTGATTTATCCGGACTGACGTTTCGGGTCGTCTCGTCAACACGACGTCGGCGTCCGTTGCGCGAGCGCGACACCATGCGGAATTGCGCCTTCCACGAAACCGAGACATTCCACAGCGCCGCTCGGTTTGCCCGGGAGCGCGATCACCAGAGCGTTATCGACAATTGCCGCCAGGCTACGCGACAGGATTGAATTAGGCGTGATCTTCATCGATTCGGCGCGCATCACTTCGCCGAAGCCCGGTAACTCGATTCGCATGATTGTGCGAATCGCTTCCGGCGTAACGTCGCGCGGTCCAATTCCCGTGCCTCCAGTCGTCAGAATTAAGCCGCAGCCTTGCTTCGAAAACGAGCGGATCGCTTCCTGAATCCGGGTTATGTCGTCCGGCACGATCGCTTCGGCGAGGATCTGCCACCCCGCTGTTTGCGCCACGTCTTTCAACGCGGGTCCGCCGAGATCTTTGTAATCACCCGCGCTCGCGCGATCCGAGATGGTGATGACGCCGACTTGTATTTGCATTTTCTAACAATTGGCGCACATGAAACTGCCGTCATCCTGAGCGCAAGCGAAGGACCTCGCACAAGCCGAGTGATCGCGCTGTCTAACTTGTGCGTTGCAGACTCCGTGGGCGGGGTCCCTCGCCGTCTTCGCGGCTCGGGATGACATTGAAGAATGTCGGTGCTTAGACATGATGCTTCGTCTTGCTGATTAGCCTGACCTCGTAAATCTGCATCTCCCTATCGACCGCTTTGCACATATCGTAAATTGTGAGTAACGCGACGGTGACGCCAACGAGCGCTTCCATTTCCACACCGGTCTTCGCGACCGTTTGCGCCGTGCATTTTACCGCTGCGCCCTCGTTCGAAGTGACGACGTCGATTTTAACTTCGCCGAGCGGCAAAGTGTGGCAAAGCGGAATTAACTGGGCGGTTTGCTTGGCAGCTTGGATCCCGGCAATCCGTGCAGTCGCGAAAACGTTCCCCTTCGCGATTTGATCTTTGCTAATCAGATCGACCGTCTCGCGTTGGAGGCGAATCTTGCCCGCGGCAACAGCTCGACGCTTACTCATTGGCTTGGCCGATACGTCGACCATCTGCGCCCGGCCATCGCCGGCGATGTGCGTGAGTCGCGGCATTGGTCAACCGCCGATCGCGATCATCTTGCGGTTCGGTTGGTAGTTGTCTCGAAAGTCATGCTGCTCAGGTTTTCGATCGACAACGTCTAGAAAGAATTGCCTAAGCTCCTGATTGCTGGCCCCGGCTCGCAGCGGTTTCATGATGTCGAACTCCAGATAACTGCCCAGACACGGACGTAATTTGCCATCGCAAGTCAGGCGCAGCTTGTTGCAGTTCTCGCAGAAATGCAGGTTTGTCATCGCACCGATGAACCCGATGCGCTGTTTGCGGCCAGGAACTTGATAGTAAGTGGCCGGACCATTCGTCCGAAATTCCGTCTCCGGGATTAAACTCCCATAAAACGATTCGATTGATCGTTTCGCTTCAAAAACTGATATAAAATTATTTTCGTCGAGGACCTCGGTCGTGCTCACCGGCATCATCTCGATGAAACGCAAAATCAAATCGCGCGCTCCGGCGAATTCTATAAGCGGTATGAGCTGGTCTCCATTTCGGCCCCGCATGAGGACTGTGTTCAATTTGATTTGGTGGAATCCTGCGGCGATGGCTGCGTCGATTCCGCGGAGGACCTCGTCGTGGAAATCCCGGCCGGTGATTTGTGAGTAG
>WNFQ01001390.1_pt1 | contig 18821 bp, 21 predicted proteins | sample 5400171 | NCBI WGS metagenome assembly WNFQ01 (sample SAMN13153356, study PRJNA577476) | soil metagenome | isolation source: 20 cm soil under Madrone tree | place: USA:California | collected 2016-06-14 | reverse complement strand
TTCATGCTTTTGTAACTATGGGATCAACCTTGGTAGTATCGGACTTCGTCATGACGCCCATCTTGGCCCGGTTCCAGTTTGCCGCGGCGAGATGAAGAACTCCGAAGAACCAAGTGTAGAAGGGATTATTCCCGGAAGGTTTGGGAAGCTGATCGATAGCAACGGAGCAGAAATAATAAATGACAAGCTGGTGCGCCACTGCCCAAGCCCACATACCTGTAACCGTTATGACGGCGATAAGAGTAGTCACGCAGACTCTCCTTTATTTTTCTTCAAAGTAATGGGACGGTTTGCCGACCAAATGGGGCATCTCTCAAGATGTGCTCTGGAGGGAGTCGGCGTTGTCCCGTCCCTTATAACAAGGCTATGCCGCATATCCCGGGTGGTCAATCATGGATTTATTGGGATGTTCTATGGTGGTGCTTATTTCCAGGCGGAACCTAAATGAAGCATCCACGAATCTTGCAGAATATTCTGGTTCGCAGCATCCGCATAGCGCATCCAGAAGTTTCCGGAGGATGCCCATCCAGGGCCCCAGCTATTGCGGACTTTAAATGACCCGCCGTTGAAGGAGTCGTTGTAACCGATCGCCAAAACCTCGTGTCCTCCGTAGACAGTTTCTTTCGTCGATGGATTCCACAAGCCGTCTGCGCCGATGGATTCGAACGATTCATAGACGGTAAAGCCGATCGCAAATACATAACCGCTGGCAAGACAGGATTTCATGTCCTGCACATTGGCAATGCGATGATAGGCGCCACCTTTCCAGGCGAGGCCGTCGGTGAGTTGAGTCTCTGTAGGCGCTGTCGAGAACTGGCCCGGCACGTAAGCTTCATCGCCAAGAGTGCATACGCCGAATTGATTGAGCGCACGGCAGACGGTACGGCCATACGATCCGCAATCGCCTTGGTCGAGCGAACAATCAAGCATGCGTTCTTGGTAGTAAAGGAACGATGGCGACAAGATCGGGGCCTGTGATTGATACTTGCGCGCGAGGAATTCGCGCATACCAATGCCAGCATGGGCGGTGCAACTTCCTTCGTTTCCCTGGTCACGAACCGGGCCGCAGAAGGATTCAAGATCAACAATGGACGGATGCGGATCGCGCGCAAGCTTCGCAAAACTGGCAATGCCAAGATCCCGGTGGTCGGCGACATCGCGCAAATAGCCGTAGCGCCGTCCCGATGACGAAGGTGTGAGTGGCGGCATCATTATCCTAGTTGATGGCGAACTGGCCATAGCCGTTCGAATTGACGACGCCGTTGAATGCCGCCTTCAAATCGTGAGACGACATTGGCTTGACGGGGCTCGCCGAAATAGCTCTGCGAGCTGCCGTCGCGGCCGGCGGAGGCGGAACGAGAGATTGGATCGCCAGAATAGTTGTCATGGCCAAGCTAAGAGAGGCGGTGATCGTGGCCTGCAGGGCGGTATTGTTCACATGGAAAGCCGCCAGCAAACCTGTCAAATTCGTTTGAACGGTAGCAAGGCCGGTATCGATTTTGTTCAATAGTCCTGGCTTGGCGGAAGCTTCGGCCGCTTGATACGTGTTCACTAGATTTTGCAAAAGCTGCAAATCGGATTGTACTTGTGCTCCGACCGATTGAATCTGCGCGGCCATGGTAGGATCGATCTGCGCTTTTCCCTGCGCGGCACCGGCGATGCTAATCAGCGAAGTAACAATTTGAATAAGCGATTTGAATAAGCGTCGGAAGATCGTTGATCGCAGTCTGGATCCACTGCGACTTAACCCAACAGCCGTTGACAACGAGCATGGACGACAATATGACAGCGAGGGCCCCTTTGCTAAGGTGTTTGCGGCTTAACATGTCGTTGGTTCTCCTGTTTTGGAAGTGTACGTCCAGCGTCCTAGGCGAGTCTAGTGGCTCCAGGTATGTTTGGTACCAACATATACACATCCCGCGGAGAATAATTCTCGGGATCAAATACCATGGTGAGCAAGTTCAGCGAATCAACGACGCCTGCTAAATAGCCGGAGCAAATCCATGCCCCGGCCAGATGAAATCGATGATAACCGAGCGCGAATGACAGGATCGCCAGCCAGTCGTACGGTGCGCCTTCGGCATCGGCGATGAGTTTCTGCAGCAGGGTTTGTTGTTCGTCCGTGATCGGTATTTGCCATACCTCGGCCGCAATCGCTTTTCGGTAGCAATGGTCATTGGTTTTCCGCCAGCGAACGCCGCCTTTCAGTTGTGCGCCGAAGGTGTGGTCGCCGGGCCATAATAATTCGACATGGCTCCACCTGCAGCGACTGCACCATTCTATGATTTTGCTGTCCCAGCCCTTGCCGGAAACGAAACGAATTTGCAGCGATGGCATCATGCACCTTCATCATTCAATTCATAAACAAGAATTTCTACTTTAGGATTGGCAGCCCCGCGCCTGATCCTGATATAAGCTTCATCCACCTGGTTGTCATTGCCCCACACGGCGAAACTCTTGCTTAGATCAACCGCCGGCCGCCCCTTTTTCCTTTTCGGCTGTTTTGGCGGCGACATCGAATCTAAGTAGTGCTTGAGGAAATTGTCGCAATCCTCGTCGGGAGCGGTGCGCATGCCAGTCCATATGGTCAGCCGTATTCCAAGGCGCGCATGCAAGTCCGGTTTTAAAGTAGGGCATGCCGCTTTCAATTGCCATCGAAAGGTTTCCTTTTCATCGCTGTTCGGATCGTAGAATCGCGGAATGAATTTCCCTGTTTTGGTCCGGATGAAGCCACTGGTTCTGGCGCGCTCCTGGGCATGCGGTTGGCCGGGGATGATGACGTGCAATAGAATTCGCGGTGGTTCAAGCGGTGGAAAAGTCATGCTGATCATTTAACCACACGGCGATTTCACTGCCGGAAATTTCATATGATTCGCCTGGGTTCAGTCGTCAATCGTGCAACGATATAGGATTTCCGTAGATTGGTCGTCGGTCATATTTGTGATCAGTGGCTGGTATCGACTTCGCCGTCCGGAGCTAGGGTGATCTTGATATTCCGAAACTTGAACGTGAACGGCTCAAAGGTCTTCGCGTCCGTCTTGCCGGCGACGGATTCGGCGAAAAGTTGCAAGCCGAAAGCGTTGAGGCCCGCATCGATCAGTTGCTGCATCGTCACTTCGGGGATGAGTTGTTTTTCCATGCTTAACTCTTTTCTCCAAGCCAAGCCGTAGGCGGACCTCCCTGACGCGCTTGTTCCGTTTTTTCAACGAATGATTTCGTCACGGAGCATGCTTTCGCGGTTTCATCGAGCAGCGCGTGGCACTTGTCCGCGAATTGCGCGCATTTGTGCCACTCCGCAAGAGCGTAATCGCGCTCGTTCTGGAGGGCAGCGGCTTGCTTCGCAACGACAGCCACTTGTCCTTCCAGTTCCAGAATGCGATTGGCAGGGATCAGGACGTTTTTGCTCATGGTAATGGTCACGCCTGGTATCAAGCTGACCTGCACGCGGCCCGTTTCAGCGTCAATGCTACTGATCGACGAACTTACCAAAACCTTGTCTCCGGCCTGAAAATTGTAATCACCAGCCATCGTCACTACCTCCCCTATGTCAACAAACTTTGAGAAGCCTGTACCTGCCCGCGGCCAATCGCATGCACTAGGCGTTTGGCGCCCAGGCGGCTTAAATAGGCATCCCTGCTGGACCTGGCAAAACCCGTGGCTTCGTCCAATTTCTCCCTGTCTACCGGCTCCCCGCCTGCAGCGATCAGCAATTGAAGGATTTTCTTCTCGCCTTCGGGAAGTTCCGACATCCAGTACCGCTGCAATTCCTCGCCACTGGCAGGTTGAGGAGTATAGGCGCTGCCCAGGGCGGCGATGCCGGCTTCGGTCGCAAGGATCCGGTCGCCACGCAGTTCGATCAGGCCTTTGGGCTTCAGCCGGGCAATATAAGCGTCCCTGGTCGACCGCTTGTAGCCGGTCAGAACCGTGAGTTGGTTCCGTTCAACGCCTTCCTCGTACCGGGCAATGGCAATCAGGATTTCCTTCTCGCCTTGCGGGAGGTCGCCGTTCCATGTGGAACGCTCGCCCACGATCGGAGCTGCTCGAGCTTGGCCATGTTGCGCCGGATGCGGTCGAGTTTCCGCTCGATGCGCTCCAGGACTTTCCTCATGGCGTAAAATTGGTAAGGTTCCATGGGCAACCACCTTTGCTTTCAATGCCTTGAAGTCAGGATGCAGAACTGGATATTCGGGGACCAGACCAAGCTCCTTTAGATAACCGCCTGCCTGGTTAGCCATGGTCAGGGACTCGGATCCAGCGGATTGGATTAGCGCGACTGCCTTAACCAGCCGGTGGCGCATATCTTTGGCAAATTCCTTCCATGGCTCGATTTCTGCCTGGAGGACGCGCTTGAGCTCCCCAGCGGAGGCCTTGACGGGTTTGGCGGTGACAACCTTTGTTGTCATGGCCGGTTGAGCCCGCAACTGTTGCTTCAATTCGCGGATTTCTTTGCGTAGGTCGGCTTCACTCCTAGCTCGCTCCTCGGCTACTTTGGGAAGATCGGCTAGTTTCGGCAGCATCTTCTTGACTTCTTGTGGCGTTGGCGGTGCCTTAGCGGCGGCTTTGCCGGTTGTCTCGGTGCCGTGAGAAGTCTGGATCGGACCAACCTTGACGAGAACCTTGTCCATCGAAATAGCGCGGCCCTGAAAGAAGAAATTTCCCGGGTCAAGCGTTCGCAAAGCGTCGGAAAATTCCGTCACCGCCTTTTTCCCGGTGATTCCCATTTCGTAGGCCGCGCGGTCCCGGTCGGATTGCTGCGCGGTTGGGCCAGCTGCCTGGTTGTACATTTCAGCTGTGGCGTTCTTGCTGAGCTTGGCGAGGCGTTGCGTGGCGAAGATGCTTCCAAAACCGCGCTTACGAGCTACTCCATTGAAGTCCGTGACTGCTCCATAGGCGATCGACTCGCCTTGCCCTTTTTCCGGGGCGAAGGAATGTGCTTCATCGAGCCAAACCGTGGTTGGGCCCCAAAGCCGCTTCGGAGCATTGATCAAAGCGAGATAGAAATTTCTCACCCACTCATGACGTGCTTCATGGCTCAGTTCGAACAGGTCGCAGACGGCCGACGCGCGCATCTCAAGGAGTCGTTCGGCTACAATTTTTGCTGACCTTGGATCGGCTGGTGTTTCGCCATTTTGTCCTACGAGCACGAAACCAAATTTTTCACGTAATGTCGCAAATTCGCCTTCGCGGTCGATGATTAAAATTGGCGTTTTCCCGAACAATTGCTCGACCATGCGACGAATCAAAAACGATTTGCCGCCGCCCGTGCTCGCCCAGATTAGAAGATGGGTCCGGAGCAGTGCCTTCACATCCAAGGAAACGTTCTTGCCTTCGGATTTGCCGATTACAATTTTCATCGACTTATCAGAACAAACTGTCTTGTGCTCTTTGCATGCTCAGCCAAACTGGATCACCATGATGATCGACCGCGAATCGCGCAATTTGTTCCACCTGGTCGACGACTGCACGGAAAGAAAACCGGATGATCTTCTGCATCTTTCCACTTCCCTTGTCTTCTACGTTGGCAAGAACCGGATGCTCGATCATCGCCGCCACAAGCGTCAGGTCATTCTCCGGGTCATCGGGCACAAGCCCAACGGCAATCGTCTGTTGCGCGACGCTCTCGACTTCCGTGCGCTTCACATTGCCCTTGCGCATATGTTTCCATTCCGCCAGCACTTCGGCCGGGAGATGCCCGTCTTCTTCGTGTTCTTTTGTCAGCGGGAAGGCGAATTCGAATCCAACAAAACGGTCGCCGGATTCTTCTTTCTCGAAATACGGCCGCACGAATTGGGCAAGCATCTTGCCGTTGCGAATAGCCTTGGGCTCGGCCGGTGGCGAATCTCCTAACTTGAGTTGCTCCTGCTCCTGCTGTCCAGATTCGGGTTCAGACTCAGGTTCAGGCTCAGGTTCTGCGCCCACTTGTTCTTCGGCAAGAGAACCTGGAACCGTAGTCGGTTGCGAAAAATCTTCGACAGCATCCAGCGGCGGCATGCCTTTACCTTTGACAGCCATTTTCAGCCTCCTTTAATGCGTCACTCCCGGCGTTTGCACCATTTCCAATCCCAGCGGTTGGAATACTCCAAGGAATTTCCGGCACTCATTGTTGCCACAGCTTACGACCATGATTTTGAATGGCCCGAGGTCTGTCAACGAGCCGAAAATTTTGCCGTCCGATCCGCAATAGGGACAGACGGGCTTGCGGATCGTTTGCTGCATGGCCGATGGCGCTGGCACATCTTCCGGTTGCTGAATCTCCGGTGCCGGGAATTCCACAATGGGAGCCATGGACTTGTGAAAGTCGTTAGCGCATTCCCGCGGTTCTTCCTGGTCATGCAGAATTTTAGGCAATCCGCGAAAGCCAAAGCATTCCGGACATTTTTCTTCGGTCATCTATTTGCGTCCTCTTATCGTTTCTAATTCTTCCTGATAAATTTCGATTCCGCCAATGATGCCAGCGGCGTCGGGACCCAGCTTTGTTACGATAGCCTGAGCCTTTGATTCATCCAGGATCAAGAATTCCCTTTTATGGAGGGCTGGATTCGTGACCCGGTATTTATAAACCTTGCGGATAGAATGGCCTTGCTCCTTTGGGATGGTGCTCGGAACGATCACGGGCGGCGGCGGAGCAATTGCCGCTCTTTCGATGATGGTATTGGCGGCTTCCGTTTCGCCGATCTCTTCCATCCTCGCGGCTTCCTGCAAAGCCTGCTGCTCCGCTTCGGCCTTGGCCGCTTTGCGGTCCGCTTCTTCCTTCTCTAATCTCTCGCGTTCTTTTTCGGCGCGGAAGTCTTGCCGGCTCCGCTTTATCAGGTTTTCGGCCTGTTGCAATGGCATCAGCAGCGTGGCTCGCAAGGAGGTGATGAATTTATGAACGCTGTTGGCTTGCTTTGCGGGCTCTTCGAAAAACTCGGTTATCTTTTTCTGCCGCGCGACAATGACGTCCAGTAAACTGCCGCTCGCTAGATAATCGTCGTTATTCGCCAGTACTTCGAAATCCTTGGCCTGGGCGACGATGTGCGGGATGCTGGCCTGCATTTCCACGACTTTTTTTGAATCGAGAACCACGACTGGCATCTGATCGGCCATTGATTACTCCTCGATTTTCCGCAATGGGCTGCTGTGATTTAATTTCCAGGTCGTTATATGGAGCGTGGAAATGAAAATCTCAGCGTCTTGAGAGTCACGAAAATCGTATTTTTTATAGCGCCCATCCGGGAAAAGCTGTACCGCCATACGGCGCCGGCGGGCAAACATAGCCCTTGCTGAACTATGCTTCCCGTCTGGAACCCCCAGGGCATAGCCGGCGAGCTGGATCGCCCACCATGACTCAGCATTCGCGGCATTCTTGATTTCAATGATGGATTCCTGGCCGCGCATCAATCCTTCACGGTCGATTTTTAATCCATAGGTCATCCCGTTGATCGTGGCAATGTATGGCTCTTCGATCAAACGCGGGACAAATCCGGTATCGCCACGGAAGTTGGCCCAGGCCTCGATGCGGCCTTTGGTATCCTGATCGGCCGGATTATCTTCTTTGAAGGACGTCCAGTCGAGCGTTCCTTCATCATAGTAGTGGCTTCCAAGATGGACCAATGTTCCAATCGTACTTTTCCTGTCGAGAATCTCTTTCCGCACCATCTCGTAACTGATAAGCCCGGCGTGATCGAGTGTCCGTGTACACGATGGGATCGTACGGCCTTCCATCGTGTAAGAATGCGTCGCCTCATCAAAACTGCATCCCCGCGCCAGCACTATTCTCTCGCTTGCGTAATACTGTCCAAAGCGCTGGCAAGCTGCGATTTCCGCATATCCTTCAGCGCTTCGACTTTGTAAGTTTCCTTGATGAACTTGACGACTTCAGGCTTCTTCCAGTTGGCGCCAAAGGCTTTGTTCCAGAAGTCTTGGATCTCCGCCGGCGTCACATAGGGATCTTGGTCCCCCTCGGCAAACATAGACCCGGCCGCCGGGGTGGCATTCGCTTGAGTAGAAGCAGCCTTTTCCGGTTCCTTGCTGGCAGGTTTGGGTTCTTCTTTTGGCTCGGTCGCCGCAGTTTCAGCCGCTGCAGCCGGTTCGGACTTCTCCGCAGGCTTCTCGGGTTCAGGCATTCGGCGCGGAATGGAAGGCTCCATGATTTGTTCCACTGCGATATCAAGATCGCGCTCTGCATCACGATTGACGATTTCTACAAGCCCCTCGAGGTTCCGATTCTTGAGCGGCAATCGCTTGGCAATCACTCTAATCGGAGTGATTTTCCAGCCTTCCTCCCAGAAGGCCACCCATTTCATGCTATTCGGCTGTTTCGAATGATTCCGGTGCCGTTCAATTTGTTCAGCAGTCATATATTCAAAATCAAGAGTGCCATCGGTAAATTCGATCAAGGAATAAGCACCAATTCTGGTTTTCATGCTGCGCTCGCCATTGCCTGGTTCATGCGATAGACTCCGTTTCGGCGCAAATTGCCTATCGAACTTATCGCCTGCGTAGACCACTTCAGCGTAAAAGGTTTTCACTTCTCCCGTCTCGTAGGCTTTCTGGATAAAGAAACGGTAGGATGGCTGGAAATTGCATTCTTTGCCATAAGGTATCAGCCATCCGAGTTGCAGCGAAGGGCTGAGACTGCAGCCGACTTCGGCGGCATCGTAAGCAGCGAGCAGAACGCTGTTCGGATCGCAATCTGCAAGGCTCTTGCCTGGCGATGCCGTGGCTTTGCTTTTCTGGATTGCCGTTAAAATCCCGAGGAAAAACCGGTTACGGTCGATGCCTTGTGGCAGTCGCGCAATAAGATTCGGTTTGGCGACCGTCATCTTTTCGATGACAGGGTCCTGCTGCTGCTGCTTTTTTGCTGCGGTTTCATTGGCCATGCGGATCGTCCCTTCTTATGAATTCTTTGCCCATTCCACTTTCGCGTTTGACAGTTGGGGCATTTGACCGTTTTCTGCGAGCGCGGATACCATTCATGCCCGCATTTCGCGCATTGATTTGGAAGTAGCGGTTTTAGCGTTCGTTTCAAAGCAGGCCGACACTACTACCAGAAGTTATACATGTCAAGAACCTGCTCTTGATTTCCACAAGAGCCTTCTTCAGGCAATCTCAGCGGCATCCCACACGGCTTGGGTGCCCGACCCGCCGACATTGGCGTCTTGATAGAGTTGAATAACTTCAGGACCTGGGACCGGCCCCCATTTTCCTGTTAGCTCAAAGTGGGGCTCGTCGCCCCAGGAAGTTCCGCTTCGTAATCCGAGAGCTTCTCCGGCCGTAATGATGCGCGCCCAGACCGGATCTTTTTCGTCCCAAATTGGATTGCCATTGCGAAACGGGGCAACGTCGCAATTGCCACAGATTGACACTTTCCCTTCACGACGAACCACTAGTGCACCGGCATTTGTCGTCACGCAGAAAACTTCACCTTCATAATCTTCTGTTCTAATTCGTGTTCGGCCATTCCCGTCTCTAAGTTCTTGCGTTTTGCCGCGCCTGGTTAAAACGGCATACTGAGGACGACCGGATGGTTTTATGATCTGGCCTGTAGAATGAATCGATGATTCGCGGTCACGGATACGAGATGAAATCGCATTGGAAATGCCGAGCCGTACGCACAATTCAGATACATCATCGCTAAGTCCTGGATTTGCACTGAAATAAGATTCATATCCCGCACAGAAAGAACCATCGCCCTTCACGAGCGAATCGAATAATTTCTTCAATAGATTCTTCGGTGCATGTAGTAAATATCTAGGAATCCTTTTTGTATATTTATTCCCGAGCGGGAACACAGCTTTCCACAATTCAATGGAATCAATCACAAAACCATGGCCCTTATAACTCGGCGACCACGGGAAACGAGTCAGGAGATTCCACAATTCTGGACAATATGATGATTCTTTGGATTGCCAAATGTAAACCTTATTTCTGTTATTGTGTTGGCGCCTTATTCCGTCCGACACGCCACATGCTGATCCTTCTGATAGGTACCAACCCATGAAGGACCACCAATCTTCAGCGGCAATGCGGCCGATAAATGGATATTGCGGAATCGTTTCAGGGAAAACAAAATCTCCAGCGGTAGGAATTTTATAACTATCAGTTAGGCGGCCAGCGCGAATTTTGCGCCATGGACTCTGCCTGGAACGATTCTTAATGATAAAGTTATGATTAGGTGTTGTCAATAGGTCCACTGAGCGCGTCAAAACGTGGATCATTGGTCCGCTGTATTTATAAGAAATGTATCCATGAGGAATTTCCGTTGAGAGCATACCATCGCGGTAAACGATTGCGGCTGGCATCGTGGCCGGATAGTGTTTAAATGGAATCCAGCCAGTTTCTGTTAAAAGTTCGGTTTTGGAATCAAAACACGCGAGCCCATAGTTATGCCAGCTCTGCCCGTTATTGGCTTTTGTGACCCTCCGGTTCTGGTGTTCAGGAATGATTTGCATCCCGCAATTGAGCCGGCAGGTATTCACATCGTCGACCGGGGCCCGCCCTTGCAGCCACAGAGCATGCTGCTGCGCCCAGGTCCGGAATCCCTGCGTCACCCGGATTTCAATTTCTTCTTGCAGGAGGCTCTCTGCAAGCGTGCGGATTTTTTGCGCTAGCTTTGGATGAACTTCCAGCAACCGCGCTTCACTATTCCTGTCCATTTTCCTCCTCGAAGAAATCATCGAGCAGCTTCTCGTTCTGAAGATGGCCGGCGGCTTCCGCTGCTAGTTTATAGGCGAATTTTTGGACATCGATGGCATGCTGTTCCTTGGTGCGCGCCGAATTCGGATGCATGGTCATGAAACCTTCGCGACGTAATTCGCCGCAGGTGGCCACAAAAAGTATTCCGCCATCTCCGCGACGCGCTTCGATTTCTACAATATGGCCATCGACAATGACGGATTCTAACGATTTCTTCATTCAATTGCCTCGATCCATGCTTCGTATACGTTGACTATTATCGACCCTGACGTAGAGGAGTTATCAATAATGTCAGTTATAAACACTGTTATTTGAGCGAGATTGACCGGGCCATTGATCGTAGCAGTAGATATATGCAATGCAAGCGTTTGGCCTCCGATGAAATTTTGTATGGGATTGAATACTCCGCCCAGAGGGCCTTGGGAGCCCCAGCTAAGCAAGCCGCCAGAATTTGCAAGCGTCCCATTTATCGTATTTGTCGGGACTGACCAAAGAACTTTGAGTGTCGCGGAATTGAATTTCCGGGTGAATCCGGCTGGTCCGGAAATGACTAATCTCACCGTCCTCGCGTTACTATTGCCTGTCGTACTTAATTGTGCAAATGTGGTCTGATCACCATCGAGCACATTGTCGGGATTTGTGCAATTACCGGTACCTGGTCCGATTAAACCAACCGATGTAACGCTCATTTTGTAAATATTGAGCATTCCTATTTGTGCGCCACTGCCGCCATCAGCGCTTCCAATCGTGTCCTGTCCACCGGCTTGCGGTGTCGCAATGGAACCAACAAAGAATCGATTCAGTCCGCTGAAAGCGACTTCCTTTGTGGTCGTTGCATTATAAGTGACCGTTCCTCCGAGCTGTGTAGGATCATCGAAATAAATGTAATAGACCGTGTTATAGGCAAGCCCGGTGACCGAACCGGAGTTGTAACTGATGTTCGTCAAGCCGGCGAGTTGCATCGTAAACGAGGCGATGTTGATCGTGGCATTCGAACCAGCATCGGTCGCCGTCAAAGGATTCGAAAGCGGTCGGTAAGCCGTGTAAGCTGGCGCGCCGATGTTCAGATAACCGGTATCCAGGGCAACAACACCTTTCCCGGTTCCTGCAATGGCCAGCGGGTAAGCGGTCACGCTGGCAAGCGATTGTTCTTGATTGCCAAGCAGATTGAAGGATGTGAATTTGAAATTGAGTGTCTTGCCGTAGAATGTTGGGTCATATTGCTGGATGAAACTTGCCTGGTCCAAGCGGGCGAATATCTCACCGGCGATGTGTGAAGATCCCGAAGTTCCATAGACGCCGCGATAGAGCGTTGTCAAATTATAGAGCTCACCGCCGACTAGGGCTGCTGTCTGATAACTCAATAATTCCAGGACATTCGACGCGTTGACGATGGCACAGAGGCTCACAAGGTTCGACGCGTCGGATGAAACAACTGTGGCGAGAGTAGCTCCGGCAACATTGAGTTTCACCTGCAGCGTATTGGTGTTATCCGGATTAGCCGAGCTAAAAGCTGCCAGCGATTGTGTCAACGTACCGAGCCTGCTGGAGGAGTTGATCGTTGTCAGCAAGGCATAGTTCGTTCCTCCATCAGTGCTCACCCATACATGGCAGCCGCCCCAATTGGGATTGGAGCCATTCGCAAAACCATAGAGAACGTTCCCCTTTTGCAATCCGAGACGATTGGGGGCTTCAATAACAAGCGCATTCGTATTTCCCGGGTCCTGCTGGCCAAGTTCCAGAACGTAGGGCGCATTGACGCCTTTCGGATTGTAAGCAGGCTGCGCCGTGCCCCAGATGAAATCTTCCGCGGTAATGCTCAGGCCTTCTTGCGGATCGTCTTCGATTTTTGTGATCCGCACGGGAGTCCCTGAAAGGCCGAGAACTGGATCGTTGATCGTGACGACATCCATCGGCTCCAAATAAGAAAATGTATCAGGAAGCTTGAACGTGTATTCGTTGCGAATATAGGACTTGCGCTGCACGCGCATCGAAGCGGCATATTGGGCGGCCAAAAGCGTAGTGATGAAATCGTATTGCTGGGGGTCCTCGATGCGCAAGCCGTACCGGCCGATCGATGCTTCATCCTGTTCGTAGACAACCTCGGGATTGTAATCGTTCACGCGGGCCTGATATGTCACCTGTGCGCGGTTGAAAGCATCCTGCCAGGCGGAGCGCGTGATTTTTATAGGATCTTCGGCCTTGTCTTTCGGAAGAAGGTAATTGTCGTCGGTGATGTTCACAACCGGAGTTGTCGATGGCGAATAGGTGATGCCGTTGCCGACCGCTGTCGTGTCGCTATAAGGAACGAATTTCAGCAGTCCTTCGCTCCAAAATGCAGCGGCCATGCCGGCCTCGAGCCATGGAGCAATGATGTGGGCGCAAGGCGTTTGATTCTCGATGACAGGCGAAATGAAAAAAGAATTCGCCGTCCAGCACTTCCGCGCCAGAGCTGCGCTATCAAGACCGCTTATGCCGTTGAGCGGGAAACCGATACCGAATGCAGGGTCGGTCAGCAATTCAAGAATACAGTCGGCGGGATTCGCATCCACGACGCCGCCGCCAAACTGGAAATTGCCGGCAACCTCGTAAGAATAATTCGGCAGTTCCGGAGTGAACCCTAGATACAAAGCGGAAGAGAAAATGTAGGCCAGTTGCGAATAGCCGAGAGCCTTCGAGGGATGCTTCCCGGTCATGTAGGAAAGCGGAGACTGGCCAAGGAAGCCACTGACAAGCGTGAGATTCAACGTGGTTGGGGCATTCGTGTTCGTATTTTGGTCTTGATACTGATAATTGATGACGATGCCTTGCCCAGTGTCAGCGGAATTGAAAGTGTAAGTCGCTCCGGACTGTGAATAATGTCCTGCAGCCGGCGAGCTGCCGACTTTGATCAGGGCTGTGCCGCTTGGATAGAAGCTTACGCCGCGGTCGGCAACGAAGTTCGTGGAATTGTCCACCGTAACCGTATAAGGGCCGGAGAATGGCACGACCGTGATTTCCTGCGTGATGATCTGGTAGCGATAGTAGGAATAATTTACGGTTACGGTTATCCCGGCATCTTGAGCGGAAAAGTTATAAACGCCAGTTACCGGATTCACGGTGTACTGTTGCGAAGCCAACAGCACGTCGCCGGCGCCCCAGTTCGAAATCGCCTGGGAAGTCGAGTATGTGTTCAGACCCGCAATCCCCGGTTGTCCAGTCGCAATCGATGAATCCGTCTGTGTTGTGATTGTCGTTCCATTGATCATTGCCGTCAGGGTTGTACCCGTCACATACAGTGTCAACACGTCACCCAAAACGAGTGTGCGTGCCCCGGTGGCAAGAACAGTAATAGTTCCGGCAACAGATTTGAACAGAGACCAGGTGGTACTTGTGGAATAGAAACAGTAATACGTTTGGGCAGAAGCATCCATGCGGACGGCTGGCCCAAAGGCGCCAGTTGATCCCACACTTGTCGCGATGGTGGCGGTGGCAAACTGCGTGGCGCCAAAGGTGTCGGCATTCCAATGAGCGGCCGCGCGATTATCGCCGCCTACACCGGAAATCCGGCAAGTTCCCCCGGTTTCAATAAACGTTCCTTCATTGATGGTCCAATTCGAACCAAGCACGCTTCCGGTGAAAAAATCACTCGCTGTAATACTGTCCACGCGAACGAAGGGAACATTCTGGGTCCCGGTCAATGTTACCGGTCCGGGAGATCCGTAATCGGTGAATGGTCCTACCGAGTAGGCATATGCCCCAAAGACGCCCTGGTCGTTTCCAAAGATAGCTGCATTTAGAACCTTTTTACCGCCGCCACCACCACCGCCGCCACCACCACCGCCGCCCGATCCGACCGGTCCTCCTTCACTTGAGGAAAGAAGGACGAAACGGCCGGTGGAATCCCAGAGGTTCAAAATAGAAAAAATGGGGCCTTGGGCGAGGAGCGCGATGATCGAAGCGGTATAGACATATTGCGAGCCGCCCTTACCAAGTCCCTTGCCTCCTTGTTGCTTCCCCTTCGTAGCCGTGAAATCGTTGTAATCGATCAAACGCGCGGCGAGGCGGTTCTGGCCGAAAAGAATCGGGATGGTGATGCCAAGGATCGAATTGTTGGTCCGTACCGCGTTGTACTTTTGCGTACGGTTCCCGCTCCCACCGCCGAGAAGACCCATTACTTATTCTCCGTGAAGACTGAAAAAAAACGATGCTCGCGGCGCTGCACGAATCCCTCGTTAGCCGATGAATAGATCACGCCATGAGGGCGGATCGGATGAATGATCTTGTCCGGCCAGGATTCGATGATCCCGCCGTGGCTGAATGAGTGTGCGATTTTGTATAAAACCATGTCGCCTGGCTTGACCTGGGCTTCTGAAATTTCATGCGCGTAACGCCGAATGATTTTTTCGTACGTGTCGTCCCAGGTGCCATCCGGTTTCTTGTGAAGATAAATTTGCGGTGAATAGGGCGGGATTTCAACATGCTCGACCATGCCAGATTCCTCCGCGCATTTTACGAGGAACCACGCACAATCGACACCAAAGCCTTTCAGATTCGCGTTGTCACAAAAAGGGGTGTTTAACCAGGATTGTGCAATGGCAATGATTTGTTCGCGTTTATATGATTCAGCAACAGTACTCATATTGCAACTTCTGGAGAGGGAACAAAACCCTGGCCTCCGAAATGGATTAAGTTCGCGAAAGTTCCGCTACAAACCGCTTGAGATTTTGCGCACCCGAAAAATGCCGTAAAAGTATCCCCGATCGCGAGCGGCAGCGGCACGGACGCGGCCAGCAAAAGATTCGTCGTGCTGACTTGCTGCTTGATCGTGAAACTCAATCCAGCGTTCTGCCCCGTTAGAAACGTGATGTAGCCCTGAGTAAAAATCGGCGGCGATTGTCCAAGCGTGGCCGTGGTATTGATGCTTTGCCGCGTGCTTCCGGAAGCTACCGTCATCGTAGCTGATTTGAAATTCGTCGCGACCATGGTGCAATTCGGATCGTAGAGCGTATGCCGGCAACTTGCCTGGATGATGTTGCGTGGCAATTTCTGATTGAGCAAGTAGAGCGCATCGGCAACTTCAAATTCCAGTTTACTTCTGCCGATCGAGCCGTTCGGCTTGATGTAGCCGGTAAATTTTGTTTCGACGCCCCATAAGGCGACATAGGGATTCGGTATTTGCTCGATGGGCCAGTAGGCGGTAAAAACCTGCACGAGAGCGGCATCGAAAAGACCAAGCTGCGCGGCTCCCATCATGGTCACGCTCGTATTCGGATATGCCAGCGTCCCGGGCGCGAACACGCTAAGCGTCATGTCGTTGGCCTTCAAATCGAAGGATGCCTCTGAAGTGATTTTCCCGCGCTCCCAGGCTCCGAATTTCGAACCGTAATAAGTGACGCCCTGATAGGCGATATCGAATGTCGAGGAACAAGCATTGATCGATGGTGGCCGCGGACCGTAAGGACCGACGGGAACGGCCTGAGTTGCGACATAGGGGCCCAGGATGGAAGACCATTCCAGTTGTGCGCCCCACGCATCCACTTCTCCGGTTGTCCAGGTATTCGAGCCACCGACAAATACATAGGTAAAACTGGCCGCGCATGTCCGCGTCACTGTGAAGCGCTGCCATGTCGTAGTCACATTACAGGATGTGGTATTCAATATACTGCCAGCATTGTCTTGGAGCTGGATATTGATCGTCTTTGTTCCTGACGGGACTTTTAACCAAACCGAGAAAGTATAAGTCTGTCCGATTACAAGATTCACGTTCTGGAATATATAGGCATCCGTCGCGCCAGCGGTGGGGATCAATGGATTAGCAGTTAATGTTCCGTTAGGCGCTATAACGGTAATTGGAAGTCCTGATACGAATTGTGGCCGAGTGATTGTGTTGTAAGTCCAGACCGCTTTATTTAAAGACTGGGACCACAATAAGAGATTCTGTGGGATCGGCGTGATGGAAAACAGATCCGCGCGGTTGTAGCTCTTCGCGGTTTTGAGGAAATTCAGAAGACCAGTGGAAAAATTCTTCACAGGAGCAAACTCCTGAATTTTAATGCCTTGAGTTCCCAGAGTTGCCACAAAAATTCTTCCAGGTCGTTGAATTCATCGTCAAGGAAATGACAGCGGTAATAATAGTCGCCGCCGACGGTGATTGGCGCACCCAATGCCGGAGCAACGGTGAATGTGAGCAATCCTCGCGGGTAAACTGGCGCATTGTTTGTCGTTACAGCATAAGATGAAAATGTGCCCCAGCGTTCGACTTGTGCTCCCCAGGCATGGATGACGCTGCCATTGATGACCGAGCCTTGTCCGAAATAAACATAAACGGAGCTGATTCCAATGGGAGGAACTGTGCCTGTAACCTGGAATCTTTGCCAATTCGTAGTAAGCGTGGCACTAAGAGTGCTGATTACATTCCCGCCTGGGTTTGCGCCGATCGCTATCACTATGGGAAGCGTGCTCGAGGGAACTTTCAGCCAGCAGGCAAATGTAATCCTATCGCCGGGAGCATAAGTGCCTGGAGCCAAAGTTTGCTGGATGAATCCCGCCGTGCCATTGAATGTGATGGCATCGGCTGTCGAACTGCCATCGATAGACGAAATCCCGCCGACGACGCTTCCTACCGATGTGCCAACCCAATAAGCTGCTTGCGTGAAGTCCTGAGAATAAAAGAGAAGATTCTCAACGCCGCAATACCATTGATTGCCTGCTACTTGCGGCCCGGGATTCACGGTGCCACCGGCAACCTTTACGATGCTCGGAACCACGTTTTGTAGCGGCTCGAATGCGGTAGCGGCAAGCGACCGGCCGACTTGAAATTGTGTCGTTACGCCGTCGCCATAACCGATCACCGATGCGTTCGCCGCATTGTTGTTGTCATAGGGATCGTAAAAAAGCCAGTCGTCCGCGGCACCGTGCATACGCTGATAGAAATCAAGGAATTGCTGGATCGCTGTGTTGGTCTGATTCAAGTCGCCATAAATGTAGGTGAGATCGATTTCAAAATCCCAGACCGGGACTGGCGTCAATGAGACTCGGACTTCTCCGCGGCGGCTGGCAGGAGTTTGTATAAGCGTTGAAAATGATGGAGTTTTGCGAATAGGCCAACCCCAACTAAGGGCTCTTGGTTGTCTGAGATTGGGCAATAAAAGATTGCTCATCGCAAAGATCCTGTTCTTCGCAGTGATTCACGAACCGTCTGCCTATTTGCGCTGAATTTCTGTGCGATTTTTCGTTGACTTAATCCGCCGCCATATAAAGTGGCGACTTCGGCATCACGTTCTCGCGTCCACACACGCCTATTAAGTCCGGCCGCCTGTAGTTTTTTCCAATATTCTATTCTTGCTCGTCTGATTTTGTTGCTGTGTTCAGGGGTTTGTGGTTTCGGCACTCCTATATTCGCGGCGCTCATCTTGGCAAGGGATTCCGGCGAATGTTTCTTTCCGAAGAATGGATTTGCGGGACCACGGAGCCATGTTTCTGGCGCCCTTCGTTTTTGGCCATCGCTAATTTTTTTATCCCATTCTTTTGTGTGTGGGTTTTTCCTCCCGGTCAGTGCAATGCTCATTCGCTTGCGAGTCTCTTCTGAAATGAAACTTTTTGCCTGTTTGATTTTAAGCCGCGTTTCTTCACTCACCTTCATGCCCTTGCGCTTGCTCGGCCTACCGCGAACTTTTGCCGCCTGCCTTGCGCGGCGCTCTTGGCTGATTACAGCACCACTTTGTCCTTGCCCACCGTCCGTGAAATTATAAAGAACGCCCGTTCCGAGATCCTTACGGCCCCAATTAAGAATGAGATTCTTTTCGGTATCGAATGCTTCTTGTTCATTGCGACAGGAAATGACCACAATGCGGGAGCGGTCTTTCGGACGGTGGACGTTATGTTTTGAGCTGACGAACGCACGGTCGCCATGACCCTTACCCACGTAATAAGGAGTCCGATTCTCGCGGAGCCAGAGATAAGCATAGAAATCAGCCAAGACAAGATTGCTCATAAATAGGAACTCCTTCGCAGTGCGCGTTGTACCGCCTTGGTAATGTCGGCCGGGGCCATCGACCCGCCATGCATTTCCAGATGAATATTATTATTCACTGTCCGGCCGGCAGCGCCGCCAGGTCCGCCCGGGCCGCCTGGACCACCAACTCCGCCACCGGCCGTTGCCA
>WNFQ01001123.1_pt1 | contig 18828 bp, 15 predicted proteins | sample 5400171 | NCBI WGS metagenome assembly WNFQ01 (sample SAMN13153356, study PRJNA577476) | soil metagenome | isolation source: 20 cm soil under Madrone tree | place: USA:California | collected 2016-06-14 | reverse complement strand
CGCACGCTCGCCATCGGACCGGACGCAATACTCGCCGTCCGTGGCCAGGAGCTCGATCTGATCGGCAGTGCTGAAAAGCTGATTGCTGAAAATGCCGATTTGTCCGTGCGCCTCACTGCGGCCGTCGACCGCCTGGTATCGGAGGCCGAAACTGACGTTGATTCGTCGGCCAAAGGAGCCCTCTCGGTTCAGCGGCTGAGTGCGCGCATCCTCCTATCGTTCGCGATCTTGAGCTTGATCGGCTCGATCCTGATCGTCTGGCTCTATGTCAGCCGCAATCTCATCCGCCGGCTCACGCGTCTGAGCGGCGGCATGCTCGCCATTGCGGGCGGCAACCACCACACGCCGATCGACATTTCCGGCAGTGACGAAGTCGCGGAAATGGGGCGAGTGGTCGAAATCCTCCGCAAGAACACGTTGGAACGCGACGATTTGCTGGTGGAGAAGGCACAGGCCGCCGACCGGCTCGAGCAGCAGGTCAAGGAGCGCACGGCCGAGCTGGCACAATCGGTCGAGGAGTTGCGCGCCCTCGGCGACGTGAGCCAGGCGGTCAATTCGACAGTCGACCTCGAGACCGTCCTCACCACCATCGTCGCCAAGGCGACCCAGCTGTCCAGTACCGAGGCCGGTGCGATCTATGTGTTCGACGATGCTGCCCAAGAATTCCGGCTGCGCGCGACCTACGGAATGGACGATAAGATCATCGCGGAGATCAAAGATCGGCATATGCACATCGGCGAGACGGCGATTGGCAAGGCTGCAGAGCGGCGCATGCCGGTCCAGATTCCGGATGTTCGGAACGATCCGTCATCGCCCGTGCTCGACGTCATCGTGCGCGCCGGTTTCCGCGCCCACCTGACCGTACCGCTGCTCAGCGCCGACCGCATCGTCGGCGCGCTGGTGGTACGCCGCAAGGCACCCGGCGAATTTCCCCAGCACACCGTCGATTTGCTGCAAACCTTCGCGGCACAGTCCGTGCTGGCGATCCAGAACGCGAATCTCTTCGCCGAAGTGGAGGAGAAGAGCCGCCAGCTGGAAATGGCGAGCGAGCACAAGTCGCAGTTCGTTGCCAGCATGAGCCATGAGCTACGCACGCCGCTGAACGCCATTATCGGGCTGACCGAGATGATGTTCACCAACGCGGCGCGCTTCGGCACGGAAAAGGCCCAGGAACCGTTGCGCCGCGTGCACAATGCCGGCACCCACCTGCTCGGCCTAATCAACCAGGTGCTCGATCTCTCGAAGATCGAAGCCGGTAAGCTCGAGCTCAATCCCTCGACCGTGAAACTGGCGCCGCTGATCGACGAGGTGATCGGCACCGCACGCCAGCTCGCCGAGCAGAACCAGAACCGCCTCGTGGTCGATGCCCCTGCCGATCTCGGCGCGCTCACGGTCGACCCGATGCGGCTGCGGCAGATCCTGCTCAACCTGTTGAGCAATGCTTGCAAGTTCACCAAACAGGGCGAGGTGGCGCTGCGGGCGCGAAGGCTCAACGACGGTCGCGACCGGATCGAGCTCGCCGTCGCCGACAGCGGCATCGGCATGACGACGGAACAGCAGGCCAAGCTGTTCGAGGAATTCGCCCAGGCCGATGCCTCGACCGCGCAGCGCTACGGGGGCACTGGGCTCGGCCTCGCCATCACCCGCAAGCTCGCGCGCATGATGGGCGGGGACGTGACAGTGACAAGCGAGCCGGGCAAAGGCTCGGTCTTCACGGTGCGTCTTCCCGCCGGCGCGGGACACTGACCAACGCTTCCAACCGTTCCGACGAGAACCGTGATCCAATCCCCTGATTGGATCCAGCACCGGTCGCGCTGTGACGGGCGAACATTCCCGTCCGGCGTCGGCCGCGTCACTTCAAGCGAGAAGCCACTCGTAAAGTCTGCGATGGCGTCGATCGGATCGGCGCGGTCCTTGACTGGGCTCATGGCGGAAGCTGCGGTCATGCCTTCACTCGCGCCGGCGCGAGATCACGTAGGACTCATCGAAGAACCAGAGGCCCTCGCGTTCGCGCAGGACCTCGCGCGTGGACTCGAGATAGCGCCCGTCGGCGACGACCTCAGCGAGCCGGTCGTCCTCGACCTGCGCCACGTAGATCGCCGCGTTCCACGCGGCAAAAAGGGTCGAGGTGCCGATCGACTGATCCGAAATCTCGCTTGGCAGAGTGTGCATGTCGTACCGGAACAGGGACCGGTTGTCGGCATAGGCGTTGAAGTTGAGCTCGCGCCCGGCGGGGCCGAGCTCCTGCTTCACCGCCTTCATGATCTGATGGCGGTCGTGAATGAATGGATTGTCGCCCGGCCATACGCGCCGGATGATCTCCATGCCTGGATCGTTTCCATGGGAATGGATGGCGATCAGCCTGCCGCCTGGTCCCAGCGCCTTGGCCAGCGGCGCGATCACGCGCTTGGCCTTGAACTCGAGCGAGGCGCGCGCGCGGTAGGGCTGCGAGGCGATGACGAGGTCGTAGTTGGCGACCGTGCCGCCGGGACGCGGGATGATCGGGTCGAGCAGGAACTTATGATCCGCACGATAGAGCACCAGCACCACCGGGCGCTCGTAGGCCGGATTGCCGGTTTTCGGGCTCACCCCCGCTTTCCAGTTCTGCGACAGGAAGGGCACGAGATCGGTGATTTGCTGCTCGAAGCGATAGGCGGAATCGCCGGAGAGCGGCACCTCATGCCACACCATGCTCGAGGCCGCGGACAGCGACTTGACCGCCAGCCGCGGCGCGTCGGCATAGGCGAGATTGGTCAGCACCAGAACGGTGGCCGGATGCTCGAAGAAACGGTCGGACATTTTCTGCAAGGCAAGCCGCACGTCCTCGAGGCTGATCTCCTTGCCCACGACGTAGAACGGCGTGGTCGGAAAGCGGTCATGCATCGCGCGCATCACCCGCAGCAGGACGGTGCCATCGCCGACGCCGGCGTCGAACACGCGCAGGGCCGGCGGGCGCGGATGGACATTGGCAAGCTCGAGCGCGACGCGGCTCGCAACCACCCATTTTTCGCTGCAGGTGCTGACGAAGAGGAGATACTTCTGCCGGTTATCGAAGAAGCGGAAATTGCGCTGCGGATCGCGCTGGCCGCTTGGGGGCTGTGTGGCTGGAGGGCGCGGCCCGCGCGGGTGCTCCAGGACCGCGGCGCGTACGGCCGGTGCCCGGTTCATCTCCATGAAGCCGCGAATGCGGTCGAGCGTCTCGGTGGTGATGCGGCCGCCGTTACGCAATCGTGCGGTGAGCTTGCCGTCGTTGACCGCGCGGCGGCCAAAGGTCGATTCTGCCAATCCGGTGCTGCGGCAGTAGTCTGCGATCTGCTGCAACAGTTCCTGGGCATTCATGGGGGCCCAAGCCTCGGCGGTTCACTCCGGCCCTGCGCGCGCCGCCTCGCGGGGCGGCTTGTGCTGCGCCGAGCCAACTCCGTAACGAACCAAGCACCCGCGTTTGCGTCAACCACAAATCGTCCCACTTGAGGGGTGGGAGTGACAATGGGACCCATCCCAACACGCAACAAGTGCCAATATTTCTTGTGGCGCGCCGGCCTCGTCGATCTTTTCAGAGGCTCGGACGCGCCGAGCGGGACATATCCCACCAAGAGAGTGGGCATGACCCATTCTATCTCCCTAGTGAGGCGTCCAGGGCCCGTAGCACAGCGCCGCCGATTGCGGCGGTGCCGTCGCCGCCGCCGAATTCGCAAGGCTTAAGCCCCTCGGCGAAGGCGCGGTCCACGGCGCGCTCGATGGCGCGGGCGGCCTCGGTGGCCCCGGCATGGCCATGACGGTCGCCAAGCCAGTCGAGCATCAGCGCGGCGGAAAGAATCATGGCGGTGGGATTGGCGAGCCGCTTGCCCATGATGTCGGGCGCGGTGCCGTGGCAGGGCTGGAACACCGCATGCGCGTCGCCGATGTCGGCCGAGGGTGCCATCCCCATGCCGCCGATCAGCCCGGCCGTCAGATCGGAGATGATGTCCCCGAACATGTTCTCCATCACCATCACGTCGAAATCCCACGGGCGGCGCACCAGCATGGCGGAGCATGCGTCCACGTAGAGGCGATCGGTCTCGACGTCGCCATAGCGCGCGGCGCACTCATCGAACATGCCGCGGAAGAAGGCGTAGGCTTTGAAGGCATTCGCCTTATCGACGCAGGTGAGAAGGCCGCGGCCGCCGCGCTCCTTGCGCCGGCGCGCCAGGCGAAAGGCGAAATCGAACAGGCGTTGCGAGGTCTTGCGCGTGATCAGGAGCGTCTCGCGCGCTTCCGTTTCCGTCACCACACCCTTGCCCATCGAGGCGAACAGTCCCTCGGTCGATTCGCGGATCACGATGAGGTCGATGCCGCGCTCGGCCGCGCCGACGATCGGGCTCGGGACGTTCGGGATGAGCCGGCACGGGCGCAGGCCGGCATAGAGGTCGAACATGAAGCGCAGCTCGACCTGCGGCATGATCTCGGTATTGTCGGGATAGCGGATGTGCGGCAGCCCGCAGGCGCCGAGCAGGATCGCATCAGCCTGCTCGCACAGCTTGATGGTGGATGCCGGCATCGAGGCGCCGGTCTCGCGGTAATGGCTCGCCCCCGCCGGCCCTTCGGTGAAACGGAATTTCAGGCCCGGCGTCGATGCGGCAACTTTGTCGAGCACAGCCAGCGCCGGCGCCATGACTTCCGGCCCGATGCCGTCGCCGGGCAAGACGGCGATATGGAAGCTGTCGTTGGCGCGCATGACAGGGGGTCGAGAGCGTACTCAGCGGGTCGAGGCAGGATATTGGCACAGCCCGCGCCGCAAGCTCCACCTCTCTCAGATTTCATTTATAAGATTGTCCCCCACGGTTCATTCTTCATGCCCCGCTTCGCCGCCAATCTCGCGTATCTCTTCACCGAGCGGCCGCTGATCGAGCGGTTTGCGGCGGCCGCTGCCGCCGGCTTTCGTGCCGTCGAGCTGCAACTCCCCTACGACCACGCCCCCTCCGCCGTGAGAGCCGAGCTCGACCGCCACGGATTGATCATGCTCGGCATCAACACCGCGCCCGGTCAGGCGCCGGCCGGCGAGTTCGGCGTCACTGCGGTGCCCGGCTGCGAGCGGGAATTCGCCACGCTGTTCAAGCAGGCGCTCGATTACGTGACCGCCATCGGCGGCTGCCAAATCCATTGCCTCGCGGGGAAAGTGCCGCCGGAGCAACGGCCGGCGGCGGAGATGACCTTCATCAGAAATCTCATACGCGCCGCCGACGCGGCACAGGAAAAGAACATCACGCTGTTGATCGAGCCCATCAATCCACGCGACCGGCCGGACTACTTTCTGACCCGTGCCGAGCAGGCGGCCGATATCATCGCCAAGGTGGAGCGGCCGAACGTGCGCATGCAGTTCGACTTCTATCACGCGCAAATCGTCGGCGGCGATCTCATCCGGCGCTTCGAGAAACATCGTCCCCTCGTTGGTCATGTGCAGATCGCGGCCGTGCCGTCGCGGCACGAGCCCGACGAGGGCGAAGTGAATTACCCCGAAATCTTCGTGACGCTCGATCGGCTCGGTTACGGCAAATGGGTCGGCTGCGAGTACCGGCCGCGCGGGCGGACGGAAGACGGCTTGGGCTGGGCGCATGCGTACGGAGTCAAACCCGGCTGATCAATTGATCCGAAGGTCGTGTAATCGGGGACGCACCGACCCTGGAATACGGGTCCCCGCTTGCGCGGGGACGACAGCGGTGCTCTGAGCTAGGTCGTTACTGATCACCGCAGCAGGAGAGCAAGAAAGGAACGGACCATGCGCCTCGACAACAAGGTTGCGCTCGTCACCGGCGCGGCATCGGGCTTCGGCAAAGGCATCGCCCAGACATTCGCACGCGAGGGCGCGCGTGTTGCGGTCGTCGACATCAACGCCGACGCTGCGCGGCAAGCCGCGGCTTCGATCAGCAACAAGGCGATTGCGGTGCGCTGCGACGTGTCGCAGCGCGCAGACGTGGACGCCTCGGTCAAGGCGACGGTTGACGCCTTTGGGCGAATCGACATCCTTGTCAACAATGCCGGCATGAGCCACGTGCGGCGGCCCATGCTTGACGTGGACGAGACCGAGTTCGATCGCCTCATGGCGGTCAACGTCAAATCGATCTTCCTGTTCGCGCACGCGGTCGTGCCGCTGATGCGCAAGCAAAAATGCGGCGTCATCATCAATATCGGCTCAACCGCCGGGATCAGGCCGCGCCCGGGGCTGACCTGGTACAACGCCTCCAAGGGAGCGGTGAACCTCGTCTCCAAATCGATGGCGGCGGAGCTTGCAGGCGACGGCATTCGCGTCTGCGCCATCGCGCCGGTCATGGCGGAGACCCCGCTCTTGCCGACCTTCATGGGCGGCGATTCGCCGGAGCTGCGGGCGCAGTTCAAGGCTACGGTGCCGCTCGGCCGCTTTGCGACGATCCAAGATGTCGCCAACGCGACGCTGTTTCTCGCTTCCGACGAAGCCTCCTTCCTCACCGGGAACGTGCTGGAGGTCGACGGCGGCCGCTGCGTGTGAGCTCGCAGACCCGGAATAATCGTGACGTCCCTGCGCCGGCACGCTTGCCTTGGCGGTCTCGATTGCTAGGGTGCCGCACATGTGGGGACGCAAACGCAAGGAGACGCCGAGCGCGCCACCGCAGCCGCTCAAGGAGGCGTTGCGCAAGGCGCGTGTCGATCAGGCCGAACGCAGCGGCGTCGTCATTGACCTGCACGACGCGGAGGTTGCTCGGCTCGAGTTGCTCAACGAGGCGCTCGACCCCTTGTTCGAGGAACTTCCCAAAGAGATCGAGCTTTTTGATCGCGGCATCAGTCGGGGCGAGACGCCGCGGCTGTGGATCGACCCCATCGCGCACATAAGCATGGGCCGCGATAAGCGGATCTACCGGTTCCTGCAGGAAACCCGCTACGGGCGCACCGTGCTCGCCGAGTCCGTGAGCGCCCCGGAGATCGTGCACGCCGTCACCAAATACGTGGCGCAGCGGCTGCTCGAGCGCGAGCGTGCGCTCGCCAGCGATGCTCCCATTCGTAACATCAAATACGAGATGCGCTTCGAGCGCCGCCGCCGGCGCCGCCGCGCGGTCAAGGCGTTCCTCTTCGGCCTTATCGTGGGGATGGCGAGCTTGGTCGCCGCTGCATTGATCTTCGGCTCGCAGCCGTAGCCGCTCCGCAACGGAACTCAATACACCTGATTGACTAATCGATAAGCGCGATCCGCTTGATCTCGATGATGCCGTCGGCGTCGTGTGCAGGGCCACGCCAGATCGCTTCGCAGCGCCAGCCGCCACTGCCGCTTTCGATCCGGTAGAGGTTGTAGCCGGCGCAATCGCGCTCGGCCGGCGGTGCGGCCGCGGCCGACGCAGACGGCGCGCCGAGGACTGGGATCCGTCGCTGCGGCCCCTCGAGCTCCATGAGTGAGTGCGCGTGGTCGTGCCCATGAATGACGAGTTCCGCTCCTTGCCGCGCCAAGACAGCACGAAAGTCGGGGCCGTCGACGAGCCGCTTGAGATGCCGCGCCGGCTTGCTGATCGGCGGATGATGAATCAGCACCACGCGAAAGAACTCGCGGTAACGATCCAGCACCTCGGAAAGCAACCCGATCTGCTCGCGGCCGAGCCGGCCCGTGGCCAAGAAGGCCGCGGTCGGCACCGCCGTCGACAATCCGATCAGCGCCAGCGGGCCACGCCGGCGCACGAACGGAAAGCTCGTCTCGGCCGCATCGTCACCGCGCATATAGTCGCCCCAGTGGAGCTGCGGATACGCTGCGGCGGCACGCACGTAGATGTCGTGATTGCCTGGCACCAAGGTGACATCGCGCGGCGGCCCGAGGGAGGTAAGCCACGCACGCGCCGGCGCGTATTCGGCCGCAAGCGAAATATTGACGAGGTCGCCGGTCACCGCGATGTGGTCGGCCGCCTGCGTCTTGAGGTCCGCCGTCACGCGCGTGAGCACGTCGGCGCGGTGGATGCGGTGGCGCTTGCGCCGCCAGTTGAAAAAACCGGCCGCGCGCTTGCCGGCGAACTCGGCGAGGCGAGGCCTCGGCAGCGGTCCAAGGTGCGGGTCCGACAGATGCGCGAGGACGAACATGGGTTCGGGACCGACCTTCACGAGCTCCCGATCAAAATCCCTGCGACGAACACCAGCGCGCCCCCGACAATGACTTGGAATGTCGCCGCGAGGAACGGCGTGTCCATAAAGCGGTTACGGATGTAGGAGATGGCCACGAGCTCGACCGCGACCACGGCGATGGCGACGGCGGTCGCGGTCCAGAAATTGGGAATGAGATAGGGCAGCGTGTGGCCGAGCCCGCCGATCGCGGTCATCACGCCACACACCGTGCCGCGCACCAGCGGTGCCCCGCGTCCGGTCAACGAGCCGTCATCGGAGAGCGCCTCGGCAAAGCCCATGGAAATGCCGGCGCCTACCGCCGCGGCGAGCCCGACCAGAAACGTCTCCCACGTATTGTGGGTGGCGAAGGCGGCGGCAAACAGCGGCGCCAGCGTCGAGACCGAGCCGTCCATCAGCCCGGCGAGGCCGGGCTGCACGTATTGCAGCAGGAACATCCGCCGCGCGGTTTCGTCCTCCGTGGCGCGCGCGCTGGGGGTCAGGATCTGCTGGCCGAGCTGGTGGGCGAGGCTCTCGTGCTCCACCTCCGCCTCGGCGAGCTCGACCAGGAGCTGGCGCACCGAGGTGTCGCGCGAGGTCTCGGTGGCGCGCCGGTAGAAGCGCGCCGCCTCGTATTCCATGTTCTCGGCGAACTTGCGCACCTCGTCGAGATTGAGCGGGTGCATGAGCCATAGCGGCTTCTTCTGGATGAAGCCCTTCACGTCCTGGCGGCGGATCAGCGGCAGATATTCGCCGAACTTCGAGCGGTAGAGGTCGAACAGCATGGTGCGATGGCGCACCTCCTCCTCCGCCATCTCGTCGAAGACCTTGGCCGAGGCCGGATATGTGTCGCGCAGTCCCTCGGCGAAGCCACGGTAGATGCGGCTGTCCTCGTCCTCGTTTGTGATGGCAAGCGCGAGGATTTCCTGTTCGGTAAGTTCGGCAAAGCGCTTCACTGGCCCGCACTCATGAATGAGCTATGTTAGAACCCTTCTAGACAGCAAAGCCGCGCTTTTGACAAGCCGGAGGCACTGACTTGCGACGGAAGGAGGCGAGACCGGCATGAGACGCGCCAGCCTCGAGACGACGCGCCGCGCGCTCGAGCCGGCATTGCGGCGCGTCTTGCACGCCTATTGGCGCTTCGCGCGCGCCATGACGCTCGGTGTGCGCGCGCTGGTGATCGATGGGGAGGGGCGGGTGTTCCTGGTCAAGCACAGCTACGTGAGCGGCTGGCACCTGCCCGGCGGGGGGGTCGAGGCCGGCGAGACGCTCAGCGAGGCGCTCGCGCGCGAGCTGCAGGAGGAGGGCAATATCGAAATGACGGCCCCGCCGCAGCTGCACAGCGTGTTCTTCAACAGCCGCGACTCGCGGCGCGATCACGTCGCGGTCTTTGTCGTGCGGGCGTTCCGTCAATTCGCGGCGCCGGTCCCCGGGCGCGAGATCGTCGAGCACGGCTTTTTCGACCCGGACGCTCTGCCCGGCGATACCACCGCCGCAACGCGCGCGCGCATCATCGAGGTGCTCGGCGCCGCGCCGGTCAGCGAGCGCTGGTGAGGGGGGCGCTGAGGCGTTGTATAGGAAGCGCTCCGTGCACCGACGTCTGCAGGCCACTTACCTCGTCCGCTGCGATGCGCAGGCGATCGAGGAACGCGCACGCGCGATAGCGGTCGAGCAAAGCGTTGAGATGCCGCTTACAGCGATTGCCGATGATTTCGTGCGCTCGCAGATCGTCGGCCGAGTCGAGGGCATCAGCGAGAGGCAAGATCGCCTATTCGAGATCCGCATCTCGCTGGCGGCCGAGACCGTCGGCCGCGACCCCGGTCAGCTTCTCAATATGCTGTTCGGCAACACGTCGTTGCACGAGGACGTGGAACTGGCGGACGTCGCGCTGCCGACTGACCTGATGGAAGATCTCGGCGGCCCCCGGCACGGCCTGCACGAGTTGCGGCGGCGGGTCGGCGCGTCGGCGCGGGCTCTGACGTCTTCGCCGCTCAAGCCGCAAGGCTTGCCTCCGGCCGGCCTCGCGCGGCTTGCCGCGGACTTTGCGCAAGCCGGCATCGATTACATCAAGGATGACCACGGTCTCGCGGACCAGGTCTATTCGCCGTTCGCAGCGCGCCTCGAATCGGTGATGGCTGCCCTACAAACCGTCGAGCAGAGAAGCGGCCGGGCAGCGCGCTACGTACCGAGCCTGTCCGGCGATCTCGACACCATGCGATCCCAGATCGCGGCCGCGAAGGAAGCCAGCGTCGATACGGTCATGGTCGCGCCGATGGTCGCAGGCGTTTCCAATTTTCATCGGCTGGTGCGCGAGAATCCCACTGTCGCTTTCATTGCCCATCCCACCATGGCCGGGGTGGCGCGAATTGCTCCGCCGCTGCTGCTGGGCAAGCTCTTTCGCATCCTGGGTGCCGATGCGGTCATCTTCCCGAACTATGGCGGACGCTTCGGCTACTCCCCAGATATCTGCCGGGCCCTCGCGCGCGCGGCCTTGGACGAGCGCGACGGTCTGCGCCCCGCCGTGCCGGTGCCGGCCGGCGGCATGCGCACAGATCGCGTGGCGGGGATGCTTGATTTCTATGGAGCTGACGTGATGCTGCTCATCGGCGGTGCGCTGCTCGAGGCGCGGGAGCATTTGCGCGAGGCGACCGCGGCCTTCGTCGCCGCGGTCCACCGACACCCCTACGGATGATGTCATGGCAAGCCGCGATACGATGATTCACCGTCAAGCCGAAGGTTACCGCTGGGAAGGCGTGCAGGAGCTTCCGTACAAGGAAGACGATCGCGCGCTGTTCAAATCCGTCACGCGGCAAGTGTTATTCGCCGATCCGGAGCTCTACGGCGAGTTGCGCTATTTCGAGGTGGCGCCCGGCGGCTACTCCACGCTCGAGCGGCACCAGCATATGCATGCGGTGATGATCCTGCGCGGACGCGGTCATTGCCTGGTCGGCGAGGAGGTGAGACCGGTCGAGACGCGCGATCTCGTCACCGTGCCGGCAATGACCTGGCACCAGTTCCGCGCCACCAGGGGCGAGCCGCTCGGCTTTCTCTGCATGGTGAACGCCACCCGCGACAAGCCGCAGTTACCCTCGGCGGAGGATCTCGCCAACCTCGAGCGCGATGCGAGGATCGCCGCCTTCCTGCGCAACGAGCCGATTTAGAACACATTGACGCAAACAGTGGCTTGAGCGCTCACGCGTGACACCCTCTCCTACAGTCAGGCTCGGCGTCGACATTGGCGGCACCTTCACCGATGTCGCGCTGGAAATGGGGGAGCGGCGGTTCACGGCCAAGATCCTCACCACGGCGCAGGCGCCGGAAGACGGCGTGCTCGCCGCTTTGCGCTCGGTCACTGCGAGGGCCGGCGTCGAGCCCGGCCAGGTAGACCTGATCGTTCATGGGACCACGCTTGCCACCAACGCGCTGATCGAGCGCAAGGGCGCCAGAACTGCCCTTCTCACGACCGAAGGCTTTCGTGACGTGCTCGAAATCCGCCACGAAAACCGCTTCGAACAGTACGATCTCAACATGGATCTGCCGCCGCCGCTCGTGCCCCGACGGTTGCGCCTGCCGATCCGCGAGCGGATCGATGCGCACGGCGAAGTGCTCCTCCCGCTCGATGACGCGAGCGTCGCTCGCGCGATCGAGGCACTCGCCGCAAGCCGCATCGAGGCGGTGGCGGTCGGATTCCTGCACAGCTTCACCAATCCGGATCACGAGCGGCGGGTGGGCGAGGCAATTGCCCGGCGGTTGCCTGAGGTCGCGGTGACGCTGTCCTGCGAGGTCTCGCCGGAAATGCGCGAATACGAGCGCTTCTCCACCGCCTGCGCGAATGCGTATCTTCAGCCTTTGATCGGCCGGTATCTTGCGAAGCTCGAGCACCAGCTGGTACGTGCGGGCTTTCACTGTCCCTTGCTGCTGATGACCTCGGGCGGGGGCATCACGACCGCCGAGACCGCCATCCGCTTCCCCGTCCGGCTGGTCGAATCCGGGCCCGCGGGCGGGGCGATCTTCGCCGCCTGCATCGCGCGTCAGCATGGGCGCGATCAGGTTGTGTCGTTCGATATGGGCGGAACGACCGCGAAAATCTGCCTGATTGACAAGGCGCAGCCGCAGACCGCGCGTGCCTTCGAAGTGGCGCGGATTTACCGCTTTCTCAAGGGCAGCGGGCTGCCGCTGCGCATTCCGGTGATCGAAATGGTCGAGATCGGCGCCGGCGGCGGCTCGATCGCCCGCGTTGATACGCTCGGACGCATCGTCGTCGGCCCCGACAGCGCCGGCTCGGAGCCGGGACCGGTGTGCTACGCCCGCGGCGGCAAAGAACCTACCGTGACAGATGCCGATGTGGTTCTCGGGCGCATCGATCCAACGACGTTCTCGAGCGGCAAAATGCCTCTCGACGTTGCCGCGGCCAAACGCATCCTCGCCGAGCGGATCGGAACTCCCCTAAAGCTCGCGACCGAGCATGCAGCACTCGGCATCAGCGAGCTGGTGGACGAGAACATGGCGAATGCCGCGCGTGTGCATGCCATCGAGAGCGGGAAAGATCTTCAGCCGCGCACCCTGATTGCGTTCGGCGGTGCGGCTCCGCTGCACGCTGCGCGGGTCGCGGAAAAGCTCGGCATCAGCCGAGTGCTCGTCCCGGTCAACGCAGGCGTGGGTTCGGCGATCGGGCTGCTGCGCGCGCCCATCGCCTACGACGTCGTGCGGAGCCGGCTGATGCGCCTTGGCCGCTTCGAGCCTGGCTTGGCCAATCGCCTCCTCGGTGAGATGCGCGCCGAAGCCGAGGCAGTCGTGCGGCGCGCGGCGCCCGGCGCCAACTATGCTGAGCATCGCTCTGCTTTCATGCGCTACCGCGGTCAGGGCCACGAGATCGCGGTTGAGCTTCCGGTGCGGGACTTCACGGCTGCGGATGGATCGACAATCAAGGAGCTGTTCGAGGCGGCCTATCGCGGGCTCTACAGTCGAACCATCCCAGGCGTCGAGATCGAGATATTGAGCTGGGTCGCCTCCGTGAGCGCGCCTTCGGAAGGCCACCTCGGCGCACCGGCCGCCGAACGGCCGAGCGAGCCAAAGCCGCGGTCGCGGCGCCTGCTCTTCGACGCCGAGACCGGCGAGTTCCGGGAGGTGGATATTTATTGGCGGGGTGATCTTGCGCCTGGAGCGCGCATCGGCGGGCCGGCCGTGATTGCAGAAGACGAGACGTCGACCGTCGTCAGTGCGCGTTTCGACGCGCGGCTCGACCGGTTCGGCTATATTGAGCTCATCCGCAACGAGGCTTGAATCATGGTCGCTCGCCCGAACGCTGCGCTCGCGCAGATCCACACCCAAGTCATGTGGAGCCGGCTCATTGCCGTGGTGGAAGAGCAAGCGCAAACGATGTTGCGGACCGCGTTCAGCACCTCCGTGCGCGAGGCGGGCGATCTTTCGGCCGGCGTCTTCGACCGCCACGGCCGCATGCTGGCGCAAGCAGTCACGGGGACGCCGGGACACGTGAACTCGATGGCGAACGCGGTGCGATATTTTCTCGATGTCTATCCGCTCGCCACCATGAAGCCTGGCGACCACTACATCACCAACGACCCGTGGCTGACGTCGGGGCACCTGCACGACATCACGGTGGTGACGCCGAGCTTCTATCGCGGCGAAGCCGTCGGGCTGTTCGCCAACACGATCCATGTAGTCGACATAGGAGGGCTGGGGATGGGGCCGGACGGCCGGCAGGTGTTCGAGGAAGGTCTCTCGATCCCGATCATGCCGCTTGCCCGCGAGGGGCGCATGAACGACGATTTGCTGCGCCTGGTGCGCGCGAATGTACGCGAGCCGTTGCAAGTCGAAGGCGACATCTACGCGACCGCGGCGTGCAACGACGAGGGCAGCCGCCGGCTGGTCGAGATGATGGACGAGTTCGAGATCGCCAATCTGGACCGGCTCGGCGATACCATCATCGAAGCTTCGCGCGAGGCGACGCTCGGCCGGATCCGTGCGCTGCCGAAGGGCACCTATCGCAACAGCATGACGATGGACGGCTACGACAAGCCGCTCGTGCTCAATGCCGCTTTGACCATTTCCGGTGACGGCATCCACGTCGATTTCGACGGTACATCGCCGGCATCATCTCATGGCATCAACGTCGTCTACAATTATTGCCTCGCCTACACAGCGTTCGGCGTCAAATGTCTGGTGGCGCCCGAGGTGCCGAACAATGCGGGCTCGCTCGCCCCGATCAGCGTCAGCGCGCCGGAGGGCTGCGTGCTCAACGTGAAGCGGCCGTGGCCAGTTGCGGCGCGCCATACGGTCGGCCAGATGCTGCCGGACGTCGTATTCGGCTGTCTCCACCAGGTGATGCCGGTGCCGGCCGAGGGCGCCTCATCGCTGTGGAACCCGCAGATCTTCGGCGGCGGATCGCTGGTCGATGAAGTTGAAGAAGGGACCGACGCCAGCGCGCTGCCGAAATTCAGTACCGTGATCTTCCACTGCGGCGGGGCCGGCGCGCGGCCCACCAAGGATGGGCTCAGCGCGACCGCGTTCCCGTCGGGCGTGCGCACGATTCCCGTGGAAGCGACCGAGAGTGTGGCTCCCGTGGTGTTCTATCGCCGCGAATTCCGCGAGCGCTCCGGTGGTGCCGGCAAACTCCGTGGCGGGCTCGGCCAAGTGATCGAGCTCGGCGGGGCCGGTGCCGCGCCGGTCGCGCTGCTGTGCAACTTCGAGCGCGTGCACAACCCTGCCCGCGGGCGCGACGGCGGCCGTTCTGGTGCCGCCGGCACGGTGGCGCTGCGCTCCGGTCGCCCCATCCGGCCCAAAGGACGGCAGACGGTGCCCCCGCGCGATGCGATCCGTCTCGAGTTGCCGGGCGGCGGCGGGGTCGGCGATCCACGCACGCGGGATCCACAGCGCGTACTTGAGGACGTACTCGACGGCTTCATCACGACGCAGGACGCGCGGCGCGACTACGGCGTGGTGATCGATGCGGATGGGCGGCTCGACCTTGCCGCCACGGAGCAGCTGAGAAAGGGCGGCGATTCCCCTGCAGATACGCTCTAGTTCTCGAACCTGTCGCGGTCGTGCGGCGCCGAAAAGTCGAGTTGTGGTCCCAGCGGGACGATGCCGGTCGGGTTCACGTGGCGCTGACTTCCGTAATAGTGCCGTTTGATGTGATCCATGTTCACCGTCGCGGCGACGCCGTCTTGCTGGTAGAGGTCGCGCAGGTAATTTGAGAGATTGGGATAGTCGATGATCCGCCGCAGGTTGCACTTGAAGTGGCTGTAATAGACCGCGTCGAAGCGAATGAGCGTGGTGAACAGCCGCCAGTCCGCCTCCGTGATGTCCTTGCCGACGAGGTAGCGTTGGCGCGAGAGCCGCCGCTCGAGCTCGTCGAGCGCACCGAACACCGCGCGGAACGCCTCTTCGTAGGCTTCCTGCGAGATGGCGAAACCTGCCCGATAGACGCCGTTGTTGACGTTCTCGTAAACGAGCGCGTTGACGCGGTCGATCTCTTCGCGCAGCGCCGGCGGGTAATAGTCGGTGTGCACATTGGTGAAGCGGCTGAAAGCGCCGTTGAGCATCCGGATGATCTCGGCCGATTCGTTGTTGACGATGGTGCGCCGCTCTTTGTCCCACAGCACCGGGACGCTCACGCGACCGGTGTAGCGTGGATCGGCGCGAAGATAGATTTCATAAAGCTCGCTCGCGCCGTTCACGGTATCGGGCGTGGTGCCCGGGCTTGTGCCGAAGCGCCAGCCGTGCGGTCCATAGAGCGGCTCGACGACCGACATCGAGACCGTCTCCTCGAGCCGCTTGAGCATGCGCATGATCACCGTGCGATGCGCCCACGGGCAGGGAAGCGCCACGTAAAGATGATAGCGGTCGCGCGCAGCGGCAAAACCGCTTTCGCCGGTCGGGCCCGCGCTGCCGTCCTGCGTCACCCAATTGCGAAAACGCGTGGTCGGGCGCTTGAAGCGTCCATCCGGCGTGCGCTCGCTGTGTTGCTCCTCCCGCCAAACTCCGTCGACTAAAAGGCCCATGGCCGAGCTCTCCATTCCCGAGATCACCGTCTATCTAATCACTCGCGCGGGAGCTTTCAGCTCTTCCGGGCCACCGCTGCAGGTTTCCTGTCAGACAATGGACCTCGCGGCTCACAAATGCTAAGCGCGCAGTTTGACCAGATGACGGACCTGTCCCTCACCATCCTGCCGGAAACGGCCGACGATGCGGTGCCGATCGAGCGCTTGCACGAGCGCACGTTCGGTCCGGGTCGATATGCCAAGTCGGCGTACCGGCTGCGCGAGCGCATCGGCCATCGACTCGATCTCTCGTTCACCGCGCGTATCGGCACGCTGCTGATCGGCTCGGTACGTCTGTTGCCGATTCGCATCGGCAAGACCGAGGCGCTCCTGCTCGGGCCCCTCGCCGTGGAGCCTGCGTTTCGCGAGCGCGGCGTCGGCTATAAGCTGATCGAACGAGCCCTCGCCGAAGCGAAAGCCAGGGGTCATCGGCTGGTCGTCTTGGTGGGCGACGAGCCCTACTACGTCAAGAGTGGCTTCAAAGTCATTCCCAAGGGCCGCGCCACCATGCCCGGCCCGGTCGATCCGGCGCGGCTTCTCGTCTGCGAGCTCGTCGACGGCGCGCTCGACGGCGTATCGGGACCGATTCGGCCGGATTGGAGCGCGGGATCAGAACCGCCTGTTGCTTAATGATCGCAGATTGATTTCGTCGTGCGGTGAGAGCGCGGCCTTTGATTGCGGTCACGACGACAACTTTCCAAGGATCGCTCGGGCCTCCTCGACAATCTCGCGCACGATTTCGCCAGCCGACTGCATCCTTGATACCAGACCTACGCTTTGGCCCGCCCAGAGCGAAAGCGCTTCGATGTCCCCCTCTGCATCTGCGCCTGGCGTATAAGACTGATATCGAACGATGCGACCGCTCGTCTTTGACGTCGCGACGACCTCACCCTCGCCTGGTCTTTTGCCCGAAGGCGGTCGCCCCGCCGTTTCCCAGGCGGCAACGGTCTTGTTCCGCAGCACGCGATGCGGTGTCCTTGGCCAGCCCACGTCAAACAGTTCCTCCAGGAAGACGGTGTCGTCCTCTGTCGCTTTGAGCAGTCGCTCGCGGTAGCGGGGGTGAATTGCGGCCTCATGGCTTGCGAGAAACCGCGTTCCGATCCATGCGCCCGATGCTCCGAGCGCGAGGACCGCGGCAAGGCCGCGGCCGTCGCCGATCCCACCCGCGGCAACCACGGGGATGGAGGATACTGCGTCGACAACGGCCGGAACGAGCGGCAGGGTGGCAACCGTGCCGCGGACATGGCCTCCTGCTTCCCATCCCTGTGCAACAACAACATCCACGCCGCATTCCACGGCTCGGCGCGCAGCCTCAGCCGTGCCGACCGTGTGCAGGACGATCGCATTTGCGGCCTTGGCGCGCGGAACGAGCGCCGCGGGATCGCGCCAGAAGAACGAGATGATGGGAACGCCTTCATCGAGACAAACCGCTAGGCGTTCCTCCTGCGGAAATTCCAAATTGAGGTTGACGCCGAATGGTCGCCGCGTGAGCGAGCGGGTTTCCCGAATCTGCCGGCGCACGGTCTCGAGGTCCGCGCGCCAAAGCACCAACATGCCAAGTCCGCCCGCATTGCTGACCGCCGCCGCGATGGCGGGACCTACGGCTCCGGCCATCGGCGCCTGAATGATGGGCACGTCGATGCCTAAGAGCTTGCAAAGGGCTGTTTGCATCGCTCGCACTCCCAATGACCTGACCAAGCGAGACGAAGTTTCGGCGTGTTAGGGCAGCGCCTTGAGGTGGCGGATCGGGCGGCCCGGCGTGAGTGCCGCTGCCGCTGCCACGATGGCATTGGCGTCGATGCCGTAGTGGCGATAGAGATCCGGGATCGAGCCGGTCTGCCCGAAATGCTCGACGCCGAGCGCGCGCACGCGATGGCCGTGCACGGCGCCGAGCCAGGCGAGCGTTGCCGGGTGGCCGTCGATGACGGTTACGATCCCGCAGTGGGACGGTACATCCATTAAGAGCTTTTCGATATGCGATCGGGCATGGACGAGGCCGCGCTCGCGCGCGCGCTGGGCCGCGGTCCAGCCCGCGTTGAGCCGGTCGGCCGAGGTGACGGCAAGCAGGCCGACGTCGCGGCGGTCCTCCGCCATCAGCCCGACCGCCTGGATCGCCTCCGGCACGACCGCGCCGGTATAGGCGACGACGACCTGGCAATTCGGACCGGGCGGGCGCTGCCAATACGCGCCGTCGACGATCGCCTGCCGCAGCTCCGGCGTCATCGCGCGCTTGATCTGCTCGATCGGCCGCGTCGAAAGGCGTAGATAGACCGCGCCCCCGATCTCATCGCGCAGCCAGTTACGCTCCGAGCTTTCTCCTTCGGCATCGCGCTGGATGTAATCGAAAGCAAACACGAGGATCGCCGCCAGCTCGTCGACGAAGGCCGGCTCGAAGGCGGCGAGCCCGTCCTGGGCGAGCCCGATGAGTGGCGTTGCGATCGACTGGTGCGCGCCGCCTTCAGGCGCCAGCGTGATACCCGAGGGCGTCGCCGCGAGGATGAAGCGGGCATCCTGATAGCAGGCATAGTTGAGCGCATCGAGCCCGCGCTGAATGAAGGGATCGTAAAGCGTGCCGATTGGGATCAGCCGCTCGCCGTTGATCGCGTGCGAAAGCCCGAGCGCGGAGAGCAGAGTGAACAGATTCATCTCGGCGATGCCGAGCTCGATGTGTTGGCCC
>WNFQ01001574.1_pt1 | contig 18836 bp, 18 predicted proteins | sample 5400171 | NCBI WGS metagenome assembly WNFQ01 (sample SAMN13153356, study PRJNA577476) | soil metagenome | isolation source: 20 cm soil under Madrone tree | place: USA:California | collected 2016-06-14 | reverse complement strand
CCTTTGTGCTGTCCCCTGTCGCTGCTTGGATCGTCGAGTAACCGTAACTGTTACCGAATGGATCTTGAATGTACTGCACGGTCTGCGTCTGGTCGGCGGGAAACAGCATATTGGGCTTGAACACAAAATAGGACCTTGCTCCGGTGTTTGGATTACGGCTTCCCGCGGTTGCACCAAACAAGGCGTTATACAGGTACAGACTAGCGTTCTTATACTGGGAACTGGTCGGATCTCCAGAAACTCGGGCGTCAAGCAAGTCAGTCGAGGAATTCGGATCCCTCGGGTAAATTCCATTATCCGCCTTGTAGCTTTCGCAGGCGGCAGACATAGCGGCGATTTCGGTTTCGGCGCGGGCGCGGGCGCCTTTTTTTCGGGCGTAACCGGCTGTGCTCAAGACCAGTCCCGCGAGAATGGTGATAATGGTGACGACGACGATCAGCTCGATGAGAGTGAACGCCTGTGCGGCGCTAAATGACGAATGACCCACCTTCGCCCGGCTTCGGTGCGGCAGGCGAATGACGAATGACAAATCAATGACGAAACCAGAATGACGAACTCCAGCCGTCGCGACTTTTTCGACATTCGTCATTCGTGCGTCGTCATTTCGGCGAAGCCGGTTATTGTTGTTGTAAGCCGGTGATGATGCTGATGAGTGGTGTGAACAGAGCGAGCACAATCGTGCCGACAATGAGCGCGAGGAACACAATCATGATTGGCTCCAGCATCGAGGTGATTGCGGCCACAGCGTTATCGACCTCGTCATCATAGACGTCAGCGATCTTTAAAAGCATTTCGGGCAGCTTACCGGTTTCTTCGCCCACATCGACCATGCTGACCACCATCGGCGGAAAAACGCGGCTGGCTTCCAGCGGTTGCACGATCGATTCGCCTTCCTTAACGCTGTCGTGCACTTGGGAGATTGCGCGAGCGATGGAAGAATTACCTGCGGTTTCGCGAGTGATGTTTAGTGCCTGCAGAATCGGAACACCGCTTGTGACCAGTGTTCCGAGCGTGCGCGCGAACCTTGAGATGGCCGTCTTGCGATTCAGATTGCCAAAAAGCGGCATACGCAGTTTGAAACTGTCAATGACGAATCGACCGCCCCTTGTGCGGCCAATGAATTTGTAAAGGGTGATCGCGGCTATGACGACGCCAAGAAGAATCAGGCCATGGTTCTTCACAAAATCACTTGCTCCGATAACAAACCTAGTGACGGGCGGCAACGGTTTGTCGCCAAGCAAGTCGTGGAAAATCGTTTCGAACTTCGGCACAATGAAGACAAGAAGAAAACCCATGATGCCCACTGCCATTGTCATCACGATGCCTGGATAGACCATTGCCGCTACGACTTTGTTTTTGATCTTCGCGGCCTTCTCCTGAAATTCCGAAAGCCGGTTGAGCACAAGCTCAAGTACACCGCCGACCTCGCCGGCTTTGACCATGTTAACGTATAAGTCGTTAAAGATCCGGGGGTGGAGCGCCAGCGCGTCAGAAAATGTGCTACCGCTTTGCACAGAGTCCGCGACCTTGTTGATCGTTCTTTTCAACACCTTGTCGCGCTCCTGTTTCGCCAAGACGTTCAAGCTTCTTAGCAACGGCAATCCGGAATCAATCAGCGTTGCCAGTTGGCGAGTGAAGATCATCATGACTTTTGACTTAACTTTTTTGCGCTGGAAAAGAACAATGCCTTTTTTCGCGCGCGGTTTCGTCACGCCCGCCATCTTCGCTGCGCGCTGGCGAGCTTCCTTGCCGTCCGGACTGCTTATCGCCTCTTCGATAACGCTCGTCGGGAAATAGCCAGCCTGACGCAATTGACTGATTGCCGCATTGCTGGAAGGGGCTTCGACCAAGCCGGTCGCCTCCTGTCCTCGAGTATCGAGAGCTACGTAGTTAAAGCGGGCCATCAGGGGATTACCGAGTTAATGATTTAATGGTTTAGTGATTAAAGCAAGCTGGGCTCGTGGATTCCATTTCGACCGGGTAAATCTCTAAGTCGTTGAATCGCTAAATTCCATTACGTATAGCGCAACACTTCCTCGATCGTAGTGTCGCCAGCGAAGATGCTGCGCAAGCCGTCCTGACGCAGCGTCCCCATTCCAAGCTCGACCGCCTTTTGTTTCAAAGTGACCGTGGGCGCGCGCTCATTGATCAATTCACGAAGCGGATCGGTGATTTTGAGAAGCTCGTAAATCCCTTTTCGTCCTTTGTAGCCCGTATTGTTACAGGCGTCACACCCTTTGCCGTAAAAGAATTGTTTCTCGCCAATATCCGCTCGCGATATCCCCAGTTCCGCGAGTAAGATGTCACTTGGCTGATAAGCGGCGCGGCATTGGAGACAGATACTGCGGAGCAAGCGCTGACCGAGCACGGCCTCCAGTGTCGAGGAAATCAGGAATGGTTCCACGCCCATGTCGATTAAACGCGTGATCGCACCAGGCGCATCGTTCGTGTGCAAGGTCGTGAAGACCAAATGACCGGTAAGAGACGCCTGAATGGCAATCTGCGCCGTCTCAAGGTCGCGTGTCTCGCCTACCATGATCCGATCTGGGTCCTGGCGCAGGAACGACCGCAAGGCTCGCGCAAACGTGAGACCGATACCGTCGTTCACCGGCACTTGCAGAATGCCTTCCAAATCGTATTCGACGGGATCCTCTGCGGTAATCAGCTTCGAATCGATTGTATTGATCTTCCGCAAGCAGGAGTAAAGCGTGGTTGTTTTTCCGGAGCCCGTTGGTCCGGTTGCGATAAAGATCCCGTTCGGCCGCTCGATCATTTCGAGCAGAAAATTGTAAATGTAATCAGGCATCCCGAGCGCTTCGAGATCGAGATTGACGATGCTGCGATCAAGCACCCGCAGGACCAGACTTTCGCCGAATTGGGTTGGTAACGTTGAAACGCGAAGATCAACATTGCGTCCGGCGATCTGCTTCTGGATGCGGCCATCCTGCGGAAGTCGTCTTTCCGCGATATTCATATTGGCCATCACCTTGACGCGCGAAATCACCGGCAAGGCAAGGTGACGGGGCGGCGGCGACATTTCATAAAGCGCCCCGTCGACGCGGTAGCGGATTTTGAATTCGTCTTCGAACGGCTCGAAGTGAATGTCGCTCGCGCGGTCCTGGATCGCCTGGTAAAGAATAAGATCGACGAACCGAATGATCGGCGTCGTGTGCGCCTCGGCTTCAGCTGCAGCTTCGCCGTCTCCCTCGCGCAGTTGCAGAAGCTCGCCAGCTTCGCCGAGCTGCTTGAGAACGTCCTCCATGCTCGTCGTGTCGGTGCCGTAATATTGCTTGATCAGCTCTTCGATTTGCTCGGGCGGCGAAACCACGACCTGAATGTCTTTACCGAGCGCGAAACGAAGGTCTTCCGCGGTATGAAGATCAAATGGATCAGCAAGCGCGACTCGTAACGCGGTTCCGCTCATTTCAATCGGAAGTGCGCCGTGCAACCGAGCCAGCCCGCTGGGAATGAAACGCAAAATTTCGGGCGCGATCTCGCGTTCAGTCAGCTCGATGAAGTCCGTGCCAAGACCGTTGGCGATCGTTTGATAGAATTCCGGCTCGCCGATGAAGCCACCATCGATCATCGCCTGCGCGACCGTCTTCCCGTTCAGCTCTACTTCGCTCACGACGTCCTCTGCTTGAGAGGGCTGCAGTACGCGCTGGTCGACGAAAAATTCTGTAAGCTGTTTATGCGTCATCGATTCACGCCTCCGGGGAGCGCACGCGTCTCGCGTGCTGGTTTCGGCGTCGCGCCGAAACAATCTTTCGTTTCTGTTCCGGCTTCAGTTAACATTATCGAGTCCAAAGAAAAGTTCGCGATCGGGAGGACGCGCTCGCCAGCACGCGAGACGCGTGCGCTACCCAATTGAAAACTTGTCGCGGTCATCAGCTCACGTCTCCGACGGTGATCGAAATCACTTCCTCCGCAGAAGTGAGACCGGCCAGCACCTTGCGCACGCCGTCTTCGCGCAATGTCCGCATGCCCAGTTCACGGGCTCGCTGCCGGAGGACAAAGGTCGAGGTGCGTTTGTTGATCATGTGGCGCACTTCATCGTCGATTATGAAATTCTCGAATATGCCCATTCGTCCTTTGTAGCCAATGTGACGACACTGTTCGCATCCAACTGGCTTCATTACCTGCGCTTCAGACAGACGGCCGGCCTCAATTCCTAGCGCGCGCAATTCGGTGTCGGTGAGTTCGCCCGGTTGTTTGCAATTGTTACAGAGGCGCCGGATGAGCCTTTGCGCCATGACCGCACGGACTGAAGACGCAACAAGAAACGGCTGAACACCGAGATCAATCAAGCGTGCCACGGCCGAGGGTGCGTCATTGGTGTGCAGCGTGCTGAACACGAGGTGCCCGGTCAGGCTGGCGTTCGTGGCGATGCTCGCAGTCTCGAGATCGCGGATTTCACCTATCATGATGATGTTCGGCGCCTGGCGCAGCATGGAACGCAAGGCAGCTGGAAATGTCATGCCGATTTCCGAGTTTACCTGGACCTGGTTGATCCCAGTCATCTGATATTCGATCGGTTCCTCTACAGTAATGATCTTGCGGTCTGGTTTGTTGATGTAATTGAGACAGGCGTAAAGCGTGGTCGTCTTGCCGGATCCAGTAGGTCCGGTAACGAGCAGAATGCCATCAGGTAGTTTGAGCAGGCGCTCAAAGGTTTCCTGGTCGTCGGAAAGAAATCCAAGCTCCGGCAAGCCCAGCTTCAGGCTGGATTTATCCAGTATGCGCATGACGATGCTCTCGCCGTGATTGGTGGGCATGGTCGAGACGCGAAGATCGATCGGCTTCTTCTTGATTTTTACCTGGATGCGACCGTCCTGTGGCAAGCGTTTCTCTGCGATACTCATCGACCCGGTCATGATCTTGAGACGGCTGAGAATGGCTGATTGCAGACGCTTCGGTGGCGCTTGCATTTCTTGCAGCACGCCGTCAATCCGGAATCGGACGCGAAATTTTTTATCCAGCGGTTCCAGATGAATATCGCTCGCGCCGGCACGGTGCGCCTCGATCAGCAACATAGATACGAGCCGGACAATCGGTGCATCTGCTTCGTCGACTGCGGCTGCTTCCGCGCCGTCGCCAAATTCCAGGCCGAGATCGATGTCTTCTCCAATTTTTTTCTGCAGGACGTCCGCTGCTTCATCGGCCGTGCCGTAGTATTTAATTAAGGCCTCACGAATTTTCTTTGGGCTCGTGCAAACTAGTTCCAATTCGCGTTGGAGCAGAAAACTCAGGCTGTCCATCGTATCGATGTCGAGCGGGTTGCCCACTGCGACCACGAGGCCGGTTTCGCCGAAACTGACTGGAATCACTTTGAAGCGGCGCGCATCTTCTCCGCGGATCTGGCTGATCACTTGCGGCGGAATCACCATGGACGAGATATCGATCCAATCCATGTGCGCTTGCGCGGCGAGCGTGCGTGAGACTTCCGCGTCGGAGACGGTTCCGTCGTTGATCAGAACGTCGATCACGCCAGGCTCACCGTTTAGATGCGAACGGGCACCGTCGATTTGCTGACGTGTGACGAGTCCTCCGTCCTCGAGGACTCTGAGCACGTATTCTTCGTTGTGTTGCACCGGGGGAAAAGGATTACCGAGCAGCCAGTTTACTGCAAACGGGCTTTATTTCCAGCGGCGTACTGGTTAGCGCCAACGGCGCTGTCTCATGTCAGCCTGGGGCATCGCCTCAGGAAATCGATTGGCGTTAGACAAAGCGCTGAAAGCGCGAGTCAGTTCAGCGCAATCATCAAACGAACCGGCGCCCAAAAATGAATGGCGCTTTCAGCGCTACTTCGTCTCGGTGTCGACGAATCCTGGGGCGTCTGCCCCAGGCTTTGAATGAACGCTGCGCCGTTGGCGCGAAACGTATGCGCGATGTCCTCAGGAAGCCAACAATCACTCCACGGTTACGCTCTTGGCGAGATTGCGTGGTTTATCGACGTCGCGGCCCAGTTCAACGGCTAGATGATATGCCAGGAGCTGAAGTGGGACCACATTCAGGATGGGCATCACGTAGTCGGGCACTTCCGGCAACACCACGACGTCGTTGGCGATCCCTTTAAGATGCTTCGCACAATTTCCGCTTGTAAGCGCGATGATGGGACCCTTGCGAGCTTTGACTTGCTCGATGTTGTTCAGATTTTTCGAAAATACCGAGTCATCAGGCGCGATAAAGACGGAGGGCAAATCGGAACGAATCAGCGCGATGATCCCGTGCTTGAGTTCAGCGCTCGGATGCCCTTCGGCAAATAGATAGGTAATCTCCTTCATTTTCAGAGCGCCTTCGAGAGCGATGGGAAAGTTGAACTGCCTCCCGAAGAACAGAAATCCATTTGCGCTGGCGTATTTTTTGGCAATCGCCTTGATTTGATCGTTCAGGCCCAGAACCGCATCGATCTGCCCGGGCAACGCTTCCAGAGCTTCGATGACGCGACTTCCTTCAGCCGTGGAAAGATTCCGCATCCGCCCGAAGAGCAGCCCGAGCAGCGTGAGAATAACAAGCTGCGACGTGAACGATTTTGTGGCTGCCACGCCGATCTCCGGTCCGGCGTGCATGTAAACTCCGCCGTCGCTTTCGCGCGCAATCGTGCTCGCGACGTTGTTGCAAATCCCGAGCGTGCGAAAGCCTTTGCGCCGGCTTTCACGCAATGCACCGAGCGTGTCCGCTGTTTCGCCGCTCTGGCTGATGGCGAACACCAGCGTCTCCGGAGTCATCGGCGTATTCCGATGGCGAAACTCGCTCGCGTAATCGACTTCGGTCGGAATGTTCGCCAGTCGCTCGATCAAGCATTCGCCGACCCTGCCGGCATGCAGCGCTGTGCCGCAACCGGTGAGAACGATGCGCCCGACATCGCGCAGCTCAGGCGGCCCCATGTTCAAGCCACCGAGTCTTGCTGTGCATTCCTCAGCATTGAGACGGCCGCGCATCGCGTCGCGCACCGTGTTTGGCTGCTCAAAGATTTCCTTGAGCATGTAGTGGGGATAATCACCCTTTCCGATGTCCTCGGCTGTGAATTCGACTTTACTAACGGGATGCTCCGTGCTGTCTCCGGCGAGCGAAGTGATCTCGAATTTCTCCGGCCCGGCCGCCACCACATCGAAGTCGTTCAAGTAAACCGCGTCGCGGGTGTAAGCGACAATCGCGCTCACATCGCTGGCCAGGAAATTTTCGCCGTTGCCAACCCCGAGCACGAGGGGACTTCCACGACGCGCGCCGATCATGAAATCCGGCACGTCAGCATGGACCAGCGCGATGCCATATGTGCCGATCACTTGTCGAAGCGCCGTACGAACAGCGTCAAAAAGGCGGGCCTTTTTTCCGGGAGCGTCCACGGTGCTGGCGCACGAGTCGTCGTAGATTTTCCCAATCAGATGGGCGAGTACTTCGGTGTCGGTCTCCGAACGAAAGCTCGTATCGCCGTTGCGGATGAGTTCATCCTTCAGTGCCTGATAATTTTCGATTACCCCGTTATGAACCAGGGCCAGCTTGCCACTGGCGTCGAAGTGCGGATGCGCGTTTTCGTCGGTCACCTTGCCGTGCGTGGCCCAACGCGTGTGGCTGACGCCCAGCGAACCTGATACTGGTTGCTTCCGCACTAATTTTGTGAGCGCCGCAATGCGTCCCGCACATTTGCGTGTCTCCAGACGTCCTTTCTCCACGATAGCGAGGCCGGCTGAATCGTAGCCTCGATATTCAAGGCGACGCAGTCCGTCGAGTAAAATTGGTGTCGCCTTAGCGCGCCCCACGTAGCCAACAATTCCGCACATATTCTGGACTGTAGCGGTAGGCGTGCCGCCCGCAACGATTACAAAAGATGTAGCCACGCCCCGGCGGGGCGTTTACTCACGTGATGTGGAGCGCCCCCCGGACGGCGCACAGCGCCATGGCTACAGCGCCGCGAGTTCATTAGGTAGGCTGGAATGGCGGCTGCATCACGCAAAAATAGTTGCCGCAAATTGTGGCCGCCAGATTATTGATTGATAACGATGCAGCCGCAGCGCGATTCAGTTCCGAAAAATTCAACCCCGAAAGTGGAGGGGGCACTGCCACCCGGCACACTACAGCGAACGCTTGCAATCATTATGGGCGGCGGCGCCGGCACGCGTTTGTTTCCGTTGACGAAAGATCGCGCCAAACCCGCCGTGCCGCTCGGTGGTAAATATCGCATCGTCGATATTCCGATTAGCAATTGTCTGAACTCCGGGCTGCGCTCGATCTACGTGCTCACGCAATTCAACAGCATGTCGTTACACCGGCATATCCAGGCGAGTTACAAGTTCGATAATTTTTCGCGCAGCTTCGTGGACATTCTTGCTGCGCAACAAACGCCCGCCGGCTCGCAATGGTACCAGGGAACTGCCGACGCGGTCCGGCAAAACATGCGCTACTTCCTCGAGCGGCCCTATGATTACTATCTGATCTTAAGCGGCGACCAGCTTTACCGGATGGATTTTCGGGCGCTGCTGCATCAGCATATTAAATTTGGCGCGGACATTACGCTTGCTACTAAACCGGTAGCCCTGCACCAGGTTTCAGAGTTTGGAATCATGCGTAGCGGTGTCGACCGCCGCATCACAGGCTTCATCGAAAAACCCGAGGATGAATCTGAGTTGCGGGAGATGAAGATGAGCCGGGAGCTGCTCCGTGCCATCGGTTCTAAGGAAGAAGAAGAACTATTTCAGGCGTCGATGGGTATTTACCTTTTCAACCGGAACGTGCTCATAGAATCTTTGACGAGCGATCTGTTCGATTTTGGGAAACACATCATTCCGGCATCGATCAAAGATCGGCATGTCAGCGCGTTTATCTTTAAGGGTTATTGGGAGGACATCGGAACGATTCGAGCGTTTTACGAGGCGAACCTCGATCTTACGGACGTCGTGCCTGAATACAGTTTTTTCGAACCCGAGTCTCCGATCTATACGCATCCACGTTTTTTGCCGGGAAGCAAAATTAACGGCGCCACCCTGCGGCAGGCGATTATCTCAGATGGCTGCATTATCTCGGACGCGCATCTGGAGCGATGTGTGGTTGGGATACGCAGCGTGATTCAAAGCGGCGCGACCATCCGGAACAGCATCGTGATGGGCTCGGATTATTTTGAGCTCGGACAAACCGATTCGTTGCAGCCGCCTATTGGCATCGGGCGCAACTGCGTGATTGACCGCGCCATCATCGACAAAAACGCGCGCATCGCCGATGGCGTCGTGATTACGCCGGAAGGCAAACCGCGGAACTTCGATGCAGACAATTATTTTATCCGTGACGGCATCGTGGTGATACCGAAAAACGCCGTCATCCCAGCCGGTTTCTGGATTTGAGAGGAACCTGTGTGGGGCTCTGCTCAGCGCAGTTGACCTAAGACGCGCGCAAGTCCGCCGAGGAGGCCGGACGCTTCAGCGTTTCTGCTAACGTCTGTCGGTCATCGCCTGGGGTTGCCCACCCGTTGTTTCCCATTTCTCCTGTTTATTCCACGGCATCGTTGAATCGTGATGATCGTCTGGATCTTGGACAAGGGCAGTTTGCTTCTGTGTTGCACACGAGGTCAATGCTACCACGAATGCACACAGCAAAACGGGGACGACGATTGTTCGAAGGCTACGGACTTGTGCCAGCATATATCACACTGTCTCCGGGTTGTACTTGGACGCCGCGCGCCACACTGTTGGTGATGATATCGCCGATAGCCGTCGCCGGTTCAACTGAAGAAATGCGAATTTTTCCAATCAGGGTCCCATCCCGCAGAACAAGCATTTCAGAGTTGGTCTCGACGCCGTTCCGAGCACCGAGATTTAACACCACGAAGTTGTAAGCCTGATTGTAGGCGAGCACGGCGCCGTGCACACCTGCGCGATGGGGGCTGACTGTTTCTCGCTGAGTGCTTGCAGTTTCGCGCCGTTTTTTCGTTTCCTTTGGCTGGCTTGAACGCCCCTGGCTATCCTGGATCTTTTCGGCGAGGAACGCTTTTTCCTTTTCCGCGCTATCGAGTTGACGGCGGAGATCATCGAGTTGCGATTGCAAAGCAGCGGTCTGCGCACTCTCGGCGGGAGAACTGCCAGCGATGGAAGGGTTAGCGTTCTTTCCCGCTTCTTCTACGCGCTTTTGGAGCGAAGCGATCTCTTGCTGATTGGCATCTAGTTTGGCTTGCAGAGCGGTTTTCTCTTTTTGGGCTTGCGCCAGTTCTGCTTCCGCTTTCGACGCGCGATTTTCTGCTTCAGAAAGTTTGCTCTGTTGTTCTGTTCCGGGCGTTACGCCACTTGGGGCATTCTGTTTTTCCTGTGCCTGTCGGCGCTCGGCGGCGTCACCCACGGCGTGTACGTTCGCCGCGTTTGCGCGGAGCACTTTCACTTTTTGGCTGTTCAAAAAGCCGAAAAACGCCGCCACTACCAGGAATGCTATGGCGAGTCCGGTCACGCTTTTTGACGTGGCTCCGAAAACCGCCGATTCCCTGGGCGTCATTAGGCGTGCTTTTTAACAAGGGATCATGCGCAAATGCAATCGCAATTTCGGCTCGGCATTTAGAGAAACGGTTGAATCTGAATCCGGATTGCGTTTCTCGGTGTTTTAATCGATAGGACACCGCGTGGGACAACAGCATCGTGTACAAGCCAAGCGCAAGCGACGACGAGCTTATTTAGAGCGCAAGAAAGCAGCGCAGCGAGCCAGCGCGACGCGGCCAGCGCCAGGCAAGCAACGAACGAGCAAGGAACCCGTTCCCACGGAGTAATTCTATCTAACTCGAATTGCTGGAAGAATTTTTGTTCTTTGGTCGATTCAGTGGAGTCTCGCAATGCCGGAGCGCGCTCGTTATCTGATCGTCGATGGCCACAGCGTTATTTTTGCCTGGCCAGAGCTGCGCAAACTTCATGCGCGCCGTTCCTCGCTGGCGCGCGAAGCCTTAATCAAGCAGTTACGCGACTATCAGGATTGGACCGGTGTGCGCGTCGTCGCAGTTTTTGATGGGAAAGGCAAAAAGGTGGAGGCGACTGCTGACCCAGCGGACGTGCAGATTTTCTATTCGCGCAGTGGGCAATCCGCCGATGCCATCATCGAACGATTAGCGAGCAAGTATGCCAAACAGTACGAGCTGGTGGTTGCCACGTCCGATTCAATGGAGGCTGAAACCGTGCATGCGTGCGGCGCTGAGTCGATTTCGCCTGATGGGTTGCGGGGACTTATTGCTGACGCCCGACGCTAAAGTGATGTAGGAATTCTGTAGCCACCGGCCTGTGGCCGGTCAGTTTGGCGTTAACCTTCAGTTTGTGAGACGGCCCACGGGGCCGTGGCTACACCGCGCCTTTATAGCCCCAACTTTTTTTCAATCTCTTTTACTCGCGCCAAGAGTTTTCCGAGCCGGTGGACCCAGGCAATCTGTTGCTTTGCCTCTGGAAGCGGAACCGCTGGATAACCGAACCAAACGCCGCCCGGAAGGCTCTTGGAGACTCCGCTTTGCGCCGCAATCATTGTTCCCTCAGAAATTTCCAGGTGGCCTGCAATGCCTACTTGCCCCCCCATCATGACGCGCTCGCCCACTCGGGTGCTTCCGGAGATTCCAGTCTGCGCCACGATCACGGAATTTTTTCCGATCACGACGTTGTGCGCGATCTGCACCAGGTTGTCAATTTTCACGCCTTCTTGAATCCAGGTCCGGCCAAACCGCGCGCGGTCGACCGTAGTGTTCGCGCCGATCTCGACATCGTCGTCGATCTGAACAATGCCGAGCTGTTGAATCTTTTGCTGTCGGCCATCGACCATTTCAAAACCAAAGCCGTCCGCGCCGATGACTGCGCCGCTGTGGATGATCACGCGCGATCCAATGCGGCTCCGCTCGCGAACGGTTACGAGTGGGTAAATCAAACACGCGGACCCAATCGTTGTTTCATGGCCGATGTAACTGCCTGCGCCGACAATTGTGTCATCGCCGATTGCTGCCCCTGCCTCGACCACCGCATGCGGTTGGATCGATACGCGCTCTCCGAGTCGGGTGCTTGGATCAACGACTGCGCTTGAATGAACACCAGCGGCAAACGTAATCGACTTTGGCGCGAATTGCAGAACGAGTCGCTCGAAAGCCTTCGTCGGATTTGAAACGCGAATCTGAGCGAGGGTGATCGACTCAGCAAAATCGGCCGGAACAAAAACTGCCGACGCGCGCGTCTTACGCAGCAGACCGATATACTTTCGATTTGCGAAAAAGCTGATTTCTCCCCGCGCCGCTTCGCCTAGCGATGCAGCGCCGGTGATCTTCAGCGTCGGGTCACCGACTAGTTCGCCACCGGACAGCGCTGCCAGTTCTTTAACAGTGAAAGTCACGGGAGTCGTTAAACTGTTGAAGCGTCAAGGTAGGGCGGGCAGTCCTCTGCACGCCGCGGCTCGCACGGGAGTGCGAGCCCTACCAGTCGCCGATTCGCCGATTCGCCGATTCATTCTTTGTTCCAGTGGGGCGGACGCTTTTCGATGAATGCTTGCACGCCTTCGAGAGCGGCTTCATCCAACATGTTGCACGCCATAGTCTGGCTCGCCGCGTCGTACGCGTCCGCAATGCCGAGCTCGGCCTGCCGGTAGAAAAACTCTTTTCCCATTGCCACCGCAATGCGTGGTTTTGCGACAATTTTCGTGACGAGTTTTTCGACCTCAGCATCGAGCTGATCCGGTTCCGCCACGCGGTTGATTAAGCCGCGCGCCTTCGCGTCATCAGCGCTGATAAATTCGCCGGTAACAAGCATCTCGAACGCCGCTTTGCGCAAAACATTGCGGGAAAGCGCCACACCGGGGGCGGAGCAAAAGAGACCGAGGTTCACACCGCTGACGGCAAATTTTGCTGTACTCGACGCGACGGCCAGATCGCACATCGCCACCAATTGGCAACCCGCCGCGGTGGCGATTCCCTGGACGCGCGCAATTACAGGCACCGGCAATTGTTGGATGGTAAGCATCATGTCAGAACATTGCCCAAAGAGCCCTTCGTAATAGTCCAGTGATGGGGCCGCGCGCATTTCCTTAAGGTCATGGCCGGCGGAGAAGGCTTTGCCTTCGGCAGCGAGCACAATCACGCGGACTGATTCGTCGTGCGCGATCGCGTCCAGTTCACGCTGTAATGCTAAAAGCATCGCTTCGGACAAAGCATTGAAAGCGTGCGGTCGGTTTAGTGTTAGCGTCACGACGCCACGCGCGTCCTGGCTTCGCAAGAGGACTGGCTCTTCTTTCGTAGCGGCCATCGGAAGCGGCGCCGGTTCGATCGATACTGGAGGAGCTTTCACAGGCTACGAGCTTAAGCTACTGCTGAAATTCCAAATCTGAAATTCGAAAAAATTAGTTTTCGTTTACTGCGTGCGGCAACATCATCTGACAAATCCCGGAGTCCAGGAGAATGCCTCGAATGAAAATCGTCGCGATCGCTAATCAAAAGGGAGGCGTCGGCAAAACCACGACGGCCGTGAATCTTGGCGCTGCATTGGCGGAACTGGGCCATCGCATTTTGATTGTTGACCTTGATCCCCAGGCTAACGCGACCAGCTCGTTCGGTTTGGAAGGTATAGAGCAAATTAGTCTGTACGAACCGTTGCTGGGTGAGGCTTCCATTACTGATAAAATCTTTCCAACCCGCCGCGATAACCTGTTCATCGTGCCTGCCGATCTCGATTTGGCGGGCGCTGAAGTCGAAATCGCGCGCATGCCGAATCACCTCACGCGTCTGGCAGAGACGCTCAAGCCGCTGCATGCCGACAAGACATTCGATTTCGTTTTCCTGGATTGTCCGCCGTCGCTTGGAATTTTGATGAGCAATGCGCTTGCCGCTGCCGATGAACTGTTGACTCCAATCCAATGCGAGTATTTCGCGCTGGAGGGGTTGGTGAAAATCGTGCGGCTCATCGAGCAGGTAATCGATTCAGGCGCGAATCAGCGTCTCGAGCTGCGCGGCATCGTCATGACGATGTTCGACGCTCGAACGAACCTGAGCCAGCAGGTAGTTGCCGACGTACGCAAGCATTTTGGTGAACGGGTTTATCAAACTGTCATCCCTCGGAGCGTGCGCTTAAGCGAGGCCCCGAGCTTCGGAAAATCCATTCTGGAATACGTTCCGGGTGGAACTGCCGCCCAAGCCTATCGCGCTCTCGCGCGCGAGTTCATCGAGCGCCATGCTTCGCCAGCCACTCCTCGCGAGTCAGCGCATACACCAACGTCGGAAAACCTCGAAACGTAATTTCCTTCTCTACCTTCATTTCATTTTTCTCCGCAACGCGACGCGACGGGATATTTTCTGGATGAATAAGTGAGATGATGCGCGACAGCTTCCGATCACGAAAACCGTGATCACGAACAGCGCGCGCGGCTTCGGTAATGAGGCCGCGGTTCCAGTAATCGGGATTCAGTCGGTAGCCGATCTCGACGTCTTCGATGCCGTGCTCCGGATGATAAAAGAAACCGCAGTAACCGATGATCGCGTCCTCGCCGCGCGGCATGACGGCAAATTGCGACGGGATGCCAGCGCGATCCCAGCCCATGACTTTCTCAATGAACGCGATCGTCTGTTTGCGTTCGGTGAAAACGCCTAATGAGAAGCGCATGAAATCCGGATTGGCGAATAACTGCGCCATAACATCGACATCTTCTTCGCGGAAGGAGCGCAGGATGAGTCGTTCGGTTTCGAGTTCCATCTTGCTTCTGCCACCGGGCACCCGGCGGCTACAATGTAGATGATTTTCGATTCTCTATAAGATGCGAACAGATGACGAGCAGTTTGCACGGCCTGCGAGACCGCCCGATACCACGAGCTGGTCCGCCGTCCGCGAGGCGGCGAAAGACTGCGAGGCATGCCACCTCTACAAGCGCGCGACGCAGACGGTCTTTGGCGAAGGTCCGAAGGGCGCAGTGATGATGCTGGTCGGCGAACAACCGGGAGATTACGAAGACGTGGCCGGTAAACCCTTTGTTGGACCTGCTGGAAAAATCATGGACCAAGCGCTCGAAGAAGCTGGAATTGATCGATCCAAGGTTTACGTCACGAACGCAGTGAAACATTTCAAATGGGAGCCGCGCGGCAAACGGCGGATCCATCAGAAACCGAATTCGCGCGAGATCGCAGCCTGCCGACCGTGGCTGGAAGCGGAGTTACGAATCGTTAAGCCAAAGCTGGTGGTAGCCATGGGCGCGACGGCAGCCCAGACGATTTTTGGGCCGTCATTCCGCGTCACTCGCGAGCGTGGCAAAGTCTTGTCGTCCAAGCTTGCGCCGAGAGTGCTTGCGACCGTTCATCCATCGTCTCTCCTTCGCCAGCCCGACGAAGCATCGCGCGAACGCGAATACAAGCATTTCGTCAGTGATTTTCGCGCGGCGGTACGCGCCGTCGGCGAAGAATAGGATCATTCGATCATCATTGCATCTCGCGTTTTGTAGTCTGCCACGAATGTCTTGCGAAATTGATCGAACGTCCCTCTTTCGATTTCTGCGCGCGCCCGATTCATCAATTCCAAATAAAAATGCAAATTGTGCAACGTGATCAGGCGAAGCCCGAGAATTTCTTCCGCCTTGACGAGATGACGAATGTAGCCACGCGAAAATTCGCGGCAGGCCGGGCAAGCGCAGTTTTCTTCTATTGGCCGTTTGTCGAGGGCGAACTCCGCGTTTTTTAAATTGAGCGTTCCGGTGTCGGTGAACGCTGTTCCGTTTCGGGCCAGGCGCGTCGGCAGTACGCAATCGAACATGTCCATTCCGCGCGCGATCATCTCCAGTAGTTGCGGCGGCGTGCCCAGGCCCATCGCGTAACGTGGTTTGTCTTTGGGCAAAAATGGTTCAGCCGATTCGACCGCTCGCATCATCTCCTCTTCAGGCTCGCCCACGCTCACACCGCCAATCGCGTAGCCGTCAAAATCGAGCTCAACAATTGCTTGTGTGCTTTGCTTGCGCAGGTCCTCAAATGTGCCGCCCTGGACGATGCCGAAAAGAAGTTGGTTGAGAGTTGAGAGTTGAGAGTTGATCGAGTCGGTCTCTGAAGTTGGACGTTGAGCGCCTGCTCGCGATTTATCGGACACTCTGCGCCGCGTAATCGTATTCGCACGGGTAGGGGATACATTCATCGAGTGCCATCACGATGTCGCCGCCGAGCGCAGCTTGAGTTTCGATCGCGATCTCCGGCGAAATGAATGCGCGCGCTCCGTCTATGTGATTTTGAAATTCAACGCCGTCCTCACTGATTTTGCGTAACTTCGACAACGAAAAAATCTGATACCCGCCGCTGTCGGTCAGGATCGGCCCATTCCATTTCATGAAATTGTGCAGGCCGCCAAAATGCTTGATCACATCCAGTCCCGGCCTGACAAACAAATGATAGGTGTTTCCGAGGATGATTTGCGCATCTAGCTCGCGCAACTCTCGTGGGCTGACGCCCTTCACCGAACCTTGCGTTCCCACCGGCATGAACGCAGGCGTATCGATGATCCCACGCGCTGTTGTTAGACGCCCGTGTCTCGCTTTCGAGTCGCGCGCGCTACCCAAAACTTCAAAACTTTTCTGCATTCGATTTGGAGATTCATCGACTTCGTTCGGAATGACAAACGCAGTGTGAAATATTCTTTGCAGATCGCGATTTTCCCTCTATATTCGCGGCTCACCGCATCAGGGGCGTGAGATAGTTTGTTGCGCGGCCTGAGCGGGTTTTTTGTCGCCCGAAGCACGACCTTTTGGCGGCGCCTTGCTTTTAGATTTTGGAAAATGCCCACGATTAATCAATTGATCCGAAAAGGACGCCGGAAGGTGTCGGTGAAATCGAAATCACCGGCGCTGTTCCGTTGTCCGCAGCGGCGCGGTGTGTGCGTGCAGGTCATGACGCGCACGCCGAAGAAGCCGAACTCTGCGTTGCGCAAAGTGGCGAAAGTGAGGTTGACGAATGGCCAGGAAGTGATTGCCTACATTCCGGGCGAAGGGCATAACCTGCAGGAGCACTCGATCGTGCTCGTGCGCGGAGGCAGAGTGAAAGATTTGCCCGGCGTGCGCTACCACATTGTGCGTGGCACGCTCGACGCGCTCGGCGTCGATGGACGCCGGCGCGGTCGCTCCAAGTACGGAGCGAAGCGCCCCAAGGGTGGCGCGGCCGGTGGAGGCGGCGCGGCAAAAGCTGCGCCCGCAGCGGCCAAGGAAGAGAAAAAGTAAATTTGAACAACACGATCACGAATGTCGCGACGGAAGAGAGTTTACAAAAAAGAGGAGCGCGTCGATTCCCGTTACGGGAGTCCGGCGGTGGCCCGGCTCATCACAACCGTGATGAATCGCGGCAAGAAATCGCTCGCGGAACGAATCGTGTACGCCGCGATTGAGAAATCGCGTGAAGGTTCTGATTCAGTCGATCCGCTTGAAGTCGTTAACAAGGCGATCGAAAACGTTCGTCCGCGGCTGGAAGTAAAGTCGCGCCGAGTCGGCGGGGCAACGTATCAGGTGCCGATGGAAGTCGCGCCTTCGCGACAAATTTCTCTCGCTACACGCTGGATTGTCCAATACGCCGACAATCGTAAGGGAGTACCAATGGCGGATGCGCTGGCCCAGGAGATCAAGGACGCTGCGACGGGACAGGGGAACGCGATCAAGAAACGCGAAGACACACATAAAATGGCGCAGGCGAATCGCGCGTTTGCGCATTTCCGTTGGTAAAGATTATGGCGACGGCGACGATGGAACAGAAAAAGGCCGCGGCAAAAGGTCCAAATTCGCCGAATCGCAAGTTTCCACTGGAACGAACGCGGAACATCGGCATCGCGGCGCATATCGACGCCGGCAAGACGACGATCACCGAACGCGTACTGTTTTACACCGGCATGATCCATAAGATGGGGGAGGTGCACGAAGGCACCACCGTCACCGATTGGATGGAGCAGGAGCGGGAGCGCGGAATCACGATCACATCGGCCGCGACGACGTGCACCTGGGCGCAACGCAAAGAAGAGGGCGTTTACAAAATTTTCGAGGGCGTCAAGCAGCGTATCAACATCATTGATACGCCGGGCCACGTCGATTTTACCGCCGAGGTGGAGCGTTCATTGCGCGTGCTCGATGGGGCAATCGCCGTTTTCGATGGCGTGGCAGGCGTGCAGCCGCAATCCGAAACAGTCTGGCGTCAAGCAACGAAATACAATGTCCCACGCCTGGCGTTCATCAACAAGATGGACCGCGTAGGTGCGGATTTCGAGATGTCGGTGGACAGTATCCACAAAAAACTGGGCGCGAACGCGTGGCCGGTTTTGTTGCCGTTGGGCAGCGAAGATCAGCTGCGCGGCCAGCTCGACGTTATCAACAAGAAAGCGATCATTTACTCCGAGAACGATCAGCTTGGATCGACGTATGAAGTTACGGATGTGCCGAAGGAGTATGTCGAGCGCGTTGATAAGGCTTACAACCAGTTGGTCGAACAAGTTTCCAATCTGGATGACGACGTTGCTCATGTTGTTCTCGAGGAAAAACCGGTCACGCCGGAGCTGCTGAAGGCCGGAATTCGCCGGCAAACGATCGCTAATAAATTTGTGCCGGTTATCGGCGGCTCGGCGCTGAAGAACATCGGCGTGCAATATCTTCTCGATGCAGTGGTCGATTATCTGCCGAGCCCGCTCGACATTCCGCCGGCCAAAGGAATGGAGCCCGACACGCACGAACCGATGGAGGCGCCGACGGACGATAACGGAAATTTCTGCTCGCTTGCGTTCAAACTTTGGAGCGATCCGTTCGTAGGCAAACTCGTTTTTTTCCGTGTTTACTCCGGCACGCTCAGCAAAGGCGATACGGTTTACAATCCGCGCACGAACAAACGCGAACGCATTTCGCGCTTGATTCAGATT
>WNFQ01001464.1_pt1 | contig 18838 bp, 18 predicted proteins | sample 5400171 | NCBI WGS metagenome assembly WNFQ01 (sample SAMN13153356, study PRJNA577476) | soil metagenome | isolation source: 20 cm soil under Madrone tree | place: USA:California | collected 2016-06-14 | reverse complement strand
TCATGTCGATGCCATCAGGTTTCCGGCCGTGCCGATCAAGTCAGCGCGGCTTCGAATCCAGCTGAACGCCGGACATCGCCGCGCCGACATCGACCATCTGGTCGACGTCCTGAGACGCCATCAGCATTTTGCCGAGCCCTGTGTGTACCGAAAACCTCATCCGTATTGATTGCGTGACCGAATCGCCTAACGTCAACGGCGATGATCAAGAATCCATTCGCTCCGATTCGATTGTTGCGTATTTCTATTCTACAGCTTCTCCGCGGCGACTTTTGCAACACAATCTGCCAGGACCGGACTCATGCAATGCAGCAAAGACGTGGTTATTCGATCATCTCGTCGGGGCAAGCAAGGCGCTAGCTTTTTCCGCCCTTGTTCGTCCGTTCAACGGTTCCAATTCCAGAGGTTTTGATTGTAGCCAAGGCTACCGCCGCCCGTGGCTGCCGGACTGTCACAGTGCGCGGAACGCCGCGGCGAACCGTGCTGCGGCTTTGGGCGCCATAGGCTCGCGAGGCGTAGACTCGCGAATCGCCGTAGGGGCCATAGGTCTGTGCGTTGGCGCTCTCCACCCCAACGCTCACAGCGAAAATGCCCATGCTTACGATATCGATCAGGGCGCGCTTCATCGTTCTTTCCCTTCGCATATGACGTGTTGAGAAAGACAACCCCTCTGCACGATGAATATTTCCGTAAATTAGAGACCGGTTTGCATAGATTACAACGAGTATCTTCCTGGCCCCGAAATCTTACAATTGCGCTGTTGGTGGGAAGTCGCAGACCTCCTCTTGATTTTCGATTTTCGACATCTGTGCGGACAGTTTCCGCCGGGTAAGTATGGAACGCTCCGGTGCCTTCTTGCCACCGGATACCGCCGACTTTAAGCTCTGTTCAAAATTTCACGCGAGAGGATCCGCGATGGCGGCTTTTTCGCTGAATGTGAACGGGCAGGTGCAAAATGTGGATGTGCTGCCCGACACCCCGCTGCTCTGGGTTTTGCGCGACGCGATCGGGCTGACGGGAACGAAATTCGGCTGCGGGGTCGCCCAATGCGGCGCCTGCACCGTCTTCATGAACGGCAAGCCGCTGAGGTCGTGCTCAATCCCGGTCTCGGCGATCGGCAACCGCGCGATCACGACGATCGAGGGCATCACCGGCCGTGAAGCGGCGGCGGTGCAGAAAGCGTGGATCGCGCGCGACGTGCCGCAATGTGGCTATTGCCAGTCCGGTCAAGTGATGAGTGCGGTGGCCTTGCTCAAGCAGGTCAAAAAGCCGAGTGATCAAGACATCGATCTCGCCATGAACGGCAATATCTGCCGTTGCGCGACCTATCATCGCATTCGCGCCGCCATCCGCGACGCAGCGAAGTCGCTGGAGGGCTGACGCCATGACCCTTCACGACAGAAACATCTCCCGGCGTTCGGTTCTCACTGGCGGGGGCGCGCTCGCTATCGCTTTTCATTTGCCGAGGTTAGCGCGGGCGCAGGCGGGCGCTGCCTTGGACGCGCCAGCAATGCCAAACGCATTCCTCCGTATCGGCGCGGACAACACCGTCACGCTGATCTGCAAGCATGTTGAGATGGGTCAAGGACCGTATACCGGCCTCACGACCATCGTCGCCGAAGAACTCGACGCTGACTGGTCGCAGATGCGCGCGGAATCCGCGCCCGTGAACGCGAAACTGTACAACAATCTAACGATGGGTCCGATACAGGGCACCGGTGGTTCGTCCGCAATCACCAATTCATATGTTCAGTTGCGCAAGGCCGGTGCGGCCGCGCGTGCGATGCTCGTGCAGGCGGCCGCGCAAGCTTGGAACGTCTCGCCGGCCGAGATCACCGTTTCCGGCGGCGTGCTCCGCCATGCCTCATCAGGACGCGAAAGCAAGTTCGGCGCGTTCACGGAAGCGGCGTCGAAATTGCCGGTGCCGGAGAACCCGCCGCTCAAGGATCCGTCGCAGTTCCGGCTGGTCGGCAAGGAAGGCGCAGTCAAAAAGCTCGACGTGCCGGCGAAGACCAACGGCGCGGCGCAATTCACCATCGATATTCGCGAGCCGGACATGCTCACCGTCGTGGTCGCGCGTCCGACGCGGTTCAACGCCAAGATCGCTTCTGTCGATGACATCGATGCGCGAAAAATCCCGGGCGTGATCGACGTCAAGACATTGCCGTCTGGCGTTGCGGTTTATGCCACCGGGATGTGGCCTGCGATGAAGGGCCGGGACGCGTTGCGCATCACCTGGGACGAGGCGGGCACGGAGCAGCGCAACACCGAGCAGCTGGTGAGCGAATATCGCGCGCTCGCTAAGACACAGGGCACGATCGCTGCCGCGCACGGAGACGTCGCCAGCGCATTAAAGCGCGCCGGCAAGATCACCGAAGCCGAATTTGTCTTTCCCTATCTCGCGCATGCGCCGATGGAGCCGCTCGACGGCTTCCTGAAATGGGACGGCGCGCGCGCGGTGGCGCGTTTCGGCTGTCAGTTTCAAACCGTCGAGCACGCCACGATTGCCGCCGTTCTCGGCTTGAAGCCTGAGCAGGTGCAGATCGAGACGCTCTATGCGGGCGGCAGTTTCGGCCGCCGGGCGCAACCGTCCGCTCATCATGTCGCCGAACTCGCAGCTGCCGCGAAAGCGATCGGTCCGGGTCGGCCAGTGAAGCTAGTGTGGACACGCGAGGATGACATTCGCGGCGGTTATTACCGTCCGATGTTTGTCCATCGTCTGCGCGGCGGACTCGAAAACGGCAAGATTATCGCCTGGAGCGATACCGTTGTCGGGCAGTCTTTCATCAAAGGCACGCCATTCGAAGCGGCGATGATCAAGAACGGCATTGATCCGCTTGCGGTCGAAGGATCGAGCAACATTCCCTACAGAATCGAGAATTTCTCCTGCGACCTTCATCTCACTGACGTCGGCGTACCGACTTTGTCATGGCGTTCCGTTGGCCACACCCATACGGGTTACGCCGTCGAATGCTTTGTCGATGAGTTGCTGCAGACTGCCGGCAAAGACCCGGTGGCAGGCCGTCTCGAAATGATGGAGCAAAACTCGCGGCACGCGGGTGCGCTTCGTGCGGTCGCCGATCTTGCGAAGTGGTCTGGCCCCAGCCCGAAAGACGGGCGTGCCCGTGGAGTGGCGGTCGTTGAAGCGTTTGGCAGCTACATCGCGCAGATCGCCGAAATCTCGATCGGGGACGGCGGCGAGCCGCGCGTGCATAAAGTGTGGTGTGCGGTCGATTGCGGTGTGGCCGTCAATCCGGACGTGATCCGCGCGCAGATGGAAGGCGGAATTGGATTTGGCCTCGGGCATATCCTGTTTGCCGAGGTGCCGCTCGCGGACGGCCGCCCGGTGCCGAAAAACTTCGATCGTTATCGATCGCTGCGCATCAATGAGATGCCCGATGTCGAAGTTGCCATTGTGAAATCGAGCGAGCACCCGACCGGCGTCGGCGAGCCGGGCGTGCCGCCGATTGGCCCTGCTGTCGCGAACGCGCTGGCGCGGCTCGGCTTGCAGCGCCCGCGGCGCCTGCCGATGGTGCAGGGGGTTGCGTGATGCGTCCAGGGTTCTCGCTGCTGCTTGCCGTCGCATCGTCGGTGATTGCGGTTGGCCTCGCCGCCACATTCAGCCAAAGCGCGGGACAGGAACGCGCACAGCTCCGCGCGGTTTCGAGCTTCGAGTCGATCAAGGACAAGCGCGCGCGTTCGATCGCGCTGTTTCAGGAAGCCGGTAAGGTGTTGCAGCACCCGCGTTGCGTGAATTGCCATCCGGCGAGCGATAGTCCGACGCAGACGGACCGAATGCGTCCGCATCAGCCGCTGGTCGTGCGTGGTGCGGACGGGCACGGCGCACCGGGCATGGCATGCGCGACCTGCCATCACGAAAGTAATTTCGGTCCGGCCGGCGTGCCCGGCCACCCAGAATGGCACCTCGCGCCTCTCTCCATGGCGTGGCACGGCAAATTGCTCGCCGAGATTTGCCGGCAGATCAAAGACCCGAAACGCAACGGCAACCGCGATATGGCGGCCCTCGTCCATCACATGAGCGAAGACAGCCTGGTCGGCTGGGCTTGGAACCCCGGAGTTGGACGAGCGCCGGCGCCGGGTACACAGGCGGCGTTCGGGGATCTGATCAAGGCTTGGGCGGAGAGTGGAGCCTATTGTCCCGGCTAATTTCGGGACAAGCATTCAACCGTCGACGACGGCATCGAGCCGACTAGCGTCATCCCGCTGGCGATCACCTCGCTCGCCATCAACGACCAACTTGGTGCGTCACAACGAACCAGCGCTTTGTGCCAATCGCGACCTAGCGCATTGCAGCAAAAGGCCACCGCTATTCGATCACCTCGTCGGCTGTGGCAAGCAGCGTTGGCCTTAATCCAGACAGCCTACCGTCAGCCTTTTGCCAAGATGATGTGGTGTTCGGTTAAGGATGCGGCCATGGGGAGGCCGCGGGGGAAATTACCATGTCGGAAGATCTGAACGAAGTCGATCTCGTCGAGACTGATGCATTCGCGCCGTCATCAGACATCGCTTTGGCGGTTGCGATCTCGCAAAAGATTACGCCGAGCCCTTCAGTATTGGAGGAACGTGATCGCCAGTACGAGTTGCGAGCGCAGCAAAGCCTGACAGCGGCTTTTTTTGGCGATCCTCTGCCGGGCAGATCGGCGCTTGATCGGTGGCGAACTGAACAAGAGCGAATCGCCCGTCAGAGTAAGGATGAGGAAGATTAATTCCGCTCGCTCACGACCAGTCGCCGCCGCTGCTCGTCGCTGAGATCAAATTCTGCCACCGCGGCGGCTTCGGCCGCCCTTTCACTCGGGGCCTCAATGGTCCCGAGGTACTGCCCGCGCTTCTGATGAGCGATACGCGCCGATGTCCGCTTTACCCCGCCACACGCGGCAGGGGAACTGCCATGAAATCACTAGTGATCGCGGGTTTTTTGTCAGCTTTGATGATTGGCCGAGCCAATACGCAGGTCTACTATAACTATCCGGCGTGGGACCGGCTTAGCGACCAGGCCCGCGCCATGTACATTGCGGGCGCTTACGATTCCCTTGTCAGCATCGCGTCTCCCGATACTGCGTCTACCTCTCGGCACTATTCAAAGTGTGTGAGCGGCCGGCTCCCGGTTGAACAGCTTGCGAGAAACGTCCGTACATTCGTAGCAGCGCGCCCAGATTTGCAGAACAAACCAGTGCAGGTCGGGCTGATTAATTATCTGATTGAGCTTTGCGGCGCGCCTCCGAATTAGGGAGCGCTTTCGTGGGGCGAAGAAGCAGATTTTGAAGTAGTCCCCGCTCCATCGACGCATCCGACGACGCGGAGATCGCTGCACTGCGGGATTTCGGTCCAGCCTATGACCGCTTGGGGTCATTTTCGTCAGATCAACCGACCCCTGCCGCTCGCGGCATGTCCGCTTCTCTCCGATCGCGTCCGAAATCGGCCGGGCCCTTGCCCCGCAACTGACGGAAGCTCGCAAAAGGGGAGCTTAGTTCCGAGAGCTGCGCGTCAACCGCGGTTGTCAAGCTGTCAACTTGTCAACCTGTCAAGCTTAATCTTGGCGGTCTGCAACCAGCGGCCCCTCGCGCCCCACGATGCCTTTGACGGCGGGAAGGACCCGCGAAACCGTCAAGCTGTCGCCGAGAAGCAACTCCCTCAAAATCATCTCAGCGGCCACACTTCCGCTCACGAGAGAAGCCGAGACAAGCCCGGCCATGACGCTGATGCGGGTCGCTCATCTCACCCCGCCCTTGTTGATCGGCGGACCTGTGTAGCCCTCAAAGCGCTTGCGCAGATCGGTGACTAGCTCGTCGTTGGTCATGAACTCCCGATAATTGTTGCCGATCTTGTATGACGTGAGCGGGTGGAAGCCCTCGGGCGGCGGCACATCGACGCGCGACGAGAACGAGCCGACGCGGCTCTGCTGCTCCTTGGCGAGAAACCATGTGAGATAAAGCTTCGCCGCATTGGAATGCGGTGCGTCCTGGAAGATGCCGCCGGTGAGCGTGAATACCGGCGTCTCGTCGACCGGCGACCACACGATCTCCAGCTTTGCCTCGCGCTTGAACGGCCAGACCGACGAAGAGGCATCGAACGTGGCGATATTCTCGCCGGAGGCCACGCTGCGCGCGACCGGAAGATGGCCCCGGATGAAGTTCGGCTTGGTGACCATGTACTCGTCCATCCAGCCCCAGCCGTACTTCTGTACAATCAGGTAAAAGAGATAGAGCGTGGCATCGTCATCAGCTGGGTAGGCAGTGATCACCTTTCCCACAAACATCGGCTTGAGGAAATCCTGTGCTGATTTCGGCGCATCCTCCGCGCGCACCTTGGACGTGTTGTAGGCATAAGTGAGCGCGTTGGCGCTCAGCGCCATGTAGGCACCGTCCTCATCGCGGAAATTCGGCATGATCTGGTTGAACCCCTCTGGCTTGAAGGCCAGGAGCTTGCCCTGCTTCTTCCAGGTGACGAAGTCCTGCACGGTCTGGAAGAATGCCATGTCGACCTGGAGCTTCTGGTCCGCTATCTGCCTTTCGATTCGTTCGTTCAGGACGTTGCTAAAGCCGCCGGTCACCGACACCGTGATGCCGGGGTATTTCTGCATGAATTCCTTGGCCCGATTCTCGTGTGGCGCCGCCGGACCGCCGGCATAGAACACCACCGTCTTTTCGAGCTTAGCCTTTTCGTAAAGCTGATCGAGCGTCTCGGCGCGCGAGGCCGCCTCGGCGAATGGCAACAGCGCGGTTATCGCGAACCATGTCTGCAGGAATCGTTTGCCCATGGTTTCGGTCATCCTAAACGCCCCTTTTTAAAGTGATCGACGATAATCATCCGCCTGACGGGGAGGTCTCCAGCCATTCGTATCTGCAGTACCCCAATAGCCACCGTAAGTTCTATGCATCGGTGACACAGTCGGAGATGGTCCTCGCTTACAGCCGCAGCAGCCGCTCGGCATTTGCCGTTGGCGCGCGTGAGGATCACCGAGGCAGGGCGGCAGGTGCTGGCCGATCAACGAGCTACGAAGCAACGCATGAACCGCAATGGTCGGAAATTCTCTATTGAGAAGAGCTATCGAGGACGTCGCGCAATTTTTCCGCGAGCGCGTTCGGCTCATAGGGCTTGCTTATCTGTTCGATTCGAGGGTCAAGCCCTTGGCGGATCTCTGCGTACTCGAAAAAGCCCGATGTGAATACTACTTTTAGTTCTGGCCGCAGCCGACGCGCCGCGTTCGCGAGTTGAGGGCCATGCATTCCGCCTGGCATGAAGACATCAGTGAACAGGAGATCGATCGGCGTGTCTTGATGCAGAATCTCCAGTGCCTCAGGGCCGTTACAGGCCGTCAGTACCCGATAGCCCAGTTTCTCGATCAGGCTTTTAGCGGCCGGGAGTACCAGGTCGTCGTCATCGACCACCAGGATCGTCTCGCCGCCATCTGATGGAACTTGCATAGCCATTGCCTAAGCTGTCGCCGAATTCATGCCGCGCGCCGAGGCGCCAGGTGCAAAAGCGTACCCATATTTGACGAGCCCGTATGTGATGGCCATCACAAATGATCGCGATAGCCGATTGGCTATGGACGCTGGCCTTTCCGCCGTCATGCCGGTGCGTTTCGCTCGCCCGCCCACTGTGCGATAGGCAGAAAATGTGCTGCGGCGACGTGGGCACCTCATCAGCTATTCAAACGTCTTACTCCCGGCACCCTTGGGTCATATTTCCGCCCGCCGCCGGAGGTTATTGAGAGATGGTGCGCCTGGGGATCGTCGGGGCGCGAGTCGGGGAACACTTCGCTTGTTGATCCGTCGCCAGACCCGCTTGAGCCGCGGCGTCAAAGACATCCTCGTGACCGGGATCACGGTGACGACGCTTCTCACCTCTGCGGCTACGGCCTCTGCCCAAAACATTTTCGAGGCGCTGTTCGGCCGGCTTTCTCCTGGTCCCGTGCCGGACGCCAATTTCACGGCGCGCGACAGACAGCAACTGGCGAACCCTCCCTACCGGCAGGCGTGGATTCCGCCCGCCTATCGGCGTCAGGTCGTTCGATACCAGCGCAAGGAAGCGCCAGGCACTATCCTGGTCGATACGGCCGCACGTTACGTTTACTACGTGCTCCCCGAAGGTAAGGCGATCCGCTACGGCGCGATCGTGGGCGAGGATGCTCAGGCGTGGTCCGGCGTGGCGACAGTCGGCCGCAAGGAAGAATGGCCCGGATGGACGCCGACCGAGGGCGAGAAGCGGCGCCTCGGCCCGCTTCCGAACTATGTCGAAGGCGGTGCAAGCAATCCAATGGGTGCGCGTGCGCTCTACCTCTACGCAGGCGGCAACGATACGCTGTATCGCATCCACGGCACGAACCAGCCCGGATGGATTGGACATGCGATTTCGTCGGGCTGCATCCGGTTGACCAATGAGGATGTGATCGATCTCTACAGCCGGGTGAAGATGGGCGCGCTCGTGGTGGTGCTGGGACCGAAGGAGGGAGCCTCTCGGTCGGCCAGCGCCCTATAAAACCATCCTCGCCGCACAGTGCGTAAGATAGCTTTTGAGAATCGTACGGAGCGCCGCACCATCGCGGAGGCAATCATGAAAGTTGCCCGGCGACGATTCCTGCATCTTGCCGCCGGGGCTGCTGCGCTGCCAGCAGTGTCACGGATCACGAGAGCGCAAAGTTATCCGTCTCGGCCGATCCGGCTCGTGATTCCCTTTCCCCCCGGTGGTGCATACGACGCCGTCGGGCGTCCCTGGGCGGATAAGGTGAAGCCCCTGCTCGGCGCGGTGGTGGTTGAAAACAACGGTGGCGCCGGCGGCTCGTTAGGTGCCGCCGCCGTCGCGCGCGCGCGGCCTGACGGTTACACAATCCTGCTTGGCGGCACGCTGACGCACGTCAACGAGGCCTTGCTTAAGAGCCGGCCGCTCTATGATCCGGTGAAAGACTTGGATCCGATTGCGAGTGTGGCCGCTAATTCTCTCTGCATTACCGTGCATCCTGCCGTGCCGGTTCAGTCGCTAGAGGAGCTCATCACATATGCGAAAGCCAATCCCGGCAAGCTGTCCTACGGGCACGCCGGTGTGGGCTCGATCCAGCATCTGACCGGTGAGCTATTTAAATCGCTCGCGGGAACGCTTGAGATCGTGCAGGTCCCGTACCGTGGCACCGGTCCACTGATCACGGACCTAGTCAGTGGACAAGTTCCGATGGGTACGCCAGGCGTGACCGGGCAGCTCCTCGAGTTCCATCGGTCTGGCAAGATCCGGATTCTTGCCGTGACGAGTCCCACGCGTCTGATCGCTGCACCTGAGCTTCCGACGGTGGCAGAACTGGGCTTCCCGCGCATGACTGTGATGGGCTCCATCGGGCTGCTCGCGCCCGCCGGGACCCAGACTGAGATCGTCGAACAGATTGCGAAGGCGACGCGCACGGCAGTCGCCGAACCGGCCTACAAGCAAATGTTGATCGACGCGGGTATCGAACCCACTCTCGACTCAAATCCTGAAAAATTCAGGCGGTCCCTCGCAGCCGACATTGCTCTCTGGACACCGATCGTCGAAGCGCTCGGGTTGAAGATCGACTGAGATGTCCGCTGTGGGTCGCCGCGACCGCGTTGGCCGAGGCGACACGCCCATGCATGTCCGCAGTACCCCCAATAGCCACTGTAAGTTCTATGCGTCGGCGACACGCTCGGACATGGTCCTCGCTTACAGCCGCAGCAGCCGCTCGGCATTGCCGTGACAGACCTTGGCACGCACCAACTCACTGATCGGCGCAGATTCGATGAAGGCTGCGGCGGTTTGCGTGTCTTCATAGGGATAGTCGACGGAGAACATCACGCTGTCCTCGCCGAGCGCCGCGATGGCGTCGGCGAGCGGCCCCGGGGCGCAGACGCCTGATGTGGTGATGACGAAGTTGCGCTTGATGATGGCGGAGGGCAGCGCGTCGGGCGGGAGCTCTTTGCCGAGCTCGCATTGCCAGCGGCTGTCGAAGCGCCACAGCAGGACCGGAAGCGTCTCGCCCATGTGACCGAGAATGATTTTCAGTCTCGGAAAGCGCGTGAACGTGCCGCCGAAGACGAGCCGTAGCGCATGGCTCCCGGTCTCCACGGTCCAGGCCCAGACAGCGCCGTTCAACTCGGGGCGGCCGGCAAACATCGCCGGGTGATCGGCAAGGTCTCCCGGATGCAGGTAGATCGGAACACCCAGGTCCTGCACGCGCTCCCAGAATGGGAGATACATGTCGGCGTCGAGATAGTGGCCGTTGGTCTGGCCGTTGATGAGCGCGCCCTTGAACCCAAGCTCTTTGACGGCACGCTCGAGTTCCGTGGCAGCGGCGGCGGCATCCTGCATGGGAAGATGGGCGAAGCCCGCATATCGCTGCGGCCGCTTCTGCACTTCGCGCGCCAGCAGGTCGTTAGCGCCCCGCGCCAACTCGATCGCCGTCTTTGCATCCGCTTCCGCCTGCACGCCGGGCGTGGTGACCGAGAGTACGGCGAGATCAATGCCCGCCTTGTCCATCGTCTCCAAGCGCAATTGATCGAAGTCGGCAAGCCGGCGCTCGATGTCCTCGAACAGCGTGTCGCTGCGGGTCGGCCTGGCGACATATTTCTTGGCAAGTGCGGGCGTCGTGAAATGCTCTTCGAGTGCGATCTTGCGCGTGGCTGCAGCAGCTACCTCGCCACCCAGCAGCTGGGTCACGGCAATTCCGACGCCCCCCTTCATAAGGTCGCGCCGGCCGAGGTCGGCCAGGCGCGGGCGAACGGCGCCTTTCGCGCTGCCATGCGCGTCGTTCTCGAATGATGTCATTTCGTCCTCCGACCGGATCGGACGCCGCCGGCTAGCTAGCAAGACCGTACGGCAGCCTCCTGCGCGCGCGCCGCGAGCGGCCACGCGGCCGCCGCGCCGCCGAGCAGCGTGATGAACTCGCGGCGGTTCATTCGATGACCTCGTCGGCGCGGGCGAGCACCGTCGGCGGCATGTCGAGGCCGAGCGCCTTTGCAGTTTTGAGGTTGATCACCAGCTCATACTTCGTCGGCGCCTGCACCGGAAGATCGGCGGGCTTCTCGCCCTTGAGGATGCGGTCGACGTAGCCAGCCGCGCGCCTGTACTGCTCGGTCGAATGAGGCCCGTAGCAGATCAGGCCGCCATCCGTGACGAAACCCGGGAACGGATAGACAGCCGGCAATCGATATCGGGCCGCAAGCGTGACGATGAGATGGCCGTCACTTTCCCGCAATCCACTCGCCGTCACGATCAAGCCGCTGTTTGGGGAACGCGCCAAGGTGCCAAGGGCGCGCTCGATCTCGCTGCTGTCGCGCACGACGACCGGGCTGACTTGCACCGCATTGGCCGGCGCCACCGACTGGATTGCGGCGAATTGGCCGATCCCCGCGGGGTTGGTCGCCTCCCGAATCACGGCCACTCGCGTCAGGCCGGGAACGATCTCCTTGAGCAGCTCTAGCCACTTCGCGCTGATGCCGTATTCGAACAGGGTAAACCCGGTGGTATTGCCGCCCGGCCGAGCCAGGCTGTCGACAAAGCCGGCAGCGACGGGATCGGTGACGTTCGCGAACACGATCGGCACGGCACTGGTCGCAGCCTGCAACGCCAGCGTGGCCTGGCTATTGGATGCCAGGATGACGTCCGGGGCTAGCGCAACCAATTCCGCTGCATATCTGCGGCGGTCGGCCTCGCTGGTGCCCCAACGCGTATCGATCCGCACGTTGCGGCCGGCGCTCCAGCCCGATTGTTGCAGCCCCTGCAGAAACGCAGCGTGACGCGCCTGCCCTTCCTGATCGTCCGCCGCCAGATGCATCAGCACGCCGACGCGCCGTATCCGGTCAGCCTGCTGCGCGCGCGCCGCGAGCGGCCACGCGGCCGCCGCGCCGCCGAGCAGCGTGATGAACTCGCGCCTTTTCACTCGATCACCTCGTCGGCGCGGGCGAGCAACACCGGCGGCACGTCGAGGCCGAGTGCCTTGGCGGTCCGGAGGTTGATCACCAGATCGAACTTTACCGGCGCCTGCACCGGCAGATCGGCCGGTTTCTCGCCCTTGAGGATGCGATCGACGTAGCTGGCCGCGCGCCGGTACGGGTCGATCGTGTCAGGGGCATAGGAGATCAGACCGCCATCGCGTACGAGGGAGCGATATGGGTAGACCGCAGGCAGGCGGTGGCGGGCCGCCAGCGCGAGAATCAGCTCGCGATGAACGAGCGCGTACGCGCCCGTCGTCGCGATCAGACCGCCATTCGCGGATTGCGTAAGAGTCGTGATGGCGTGCTCGATTTCGCCGGCATCGCGCACGCCGATGGGACGCAAATCAATCCCGAGCGGCGCCGCCGCCGATTGGATCGCGGCGAACTGACCGAGCCCGGTCTGGCTGGCTTGATCGCGCAGCACCGCCACGCGCGTCACGCCGGGCGCGATCTCCTTGAGCAACTCCAGCCATTTCCCGCTAGTGCTGTATTCGAACAGCGCAAAACCGGTGGCATTGCCGCCGGGCCGTGCCAGGCTCTCGACCAGGCCGGCGCCGACCGGATCGGTGACCTGCACGAATACGAGTGGCACGGTGCGGGTCGCCCGTTGCAACGGTCCCACGCTCGAAGCGCCGGTGGCCAGGATGACGTCCGGCTTGAGCGCGACCAATTCCGCCACGTATGTGCGAATGCGCTCGGAGTCACCCGCGCCCCAGCGGATGTCGAAGCGAACATTGCGCCCATCGGTCCAGCCCAATCCCTGCAGCGTCTGCAGGAAGGCAGCGGTGCGGGCGCTTCCTTCCGGATCGTCCGCAGGCAAGGTGCTGAGCACGCCGATGCGCCGCATCCCCTCTAGCTGCTGCGCGCGCGCCGCAAGCGGCCACGCAGCCGCAGCACCACCGAGCAACGTGATGAACTCGCGCCTTCTCATTCAATCACCTCGTCGGCGATAGCAAGCAACGAGGGTGGCACCGTGAGACCGAGCGTCCTCGCGGTCTGCTGGTTGATGACTAGCTCGAATTTTGACGACTGCACCACCGGCAAGTCAGCAGGCTTCGCGCCCTTAAGGATGCGGCCGACATAGGCACCGGCCTGGCGATAGGCCTCCGTCGTGTTGCTGCCATAGCTCATCAGCCCGCCGGCCTCGACGTATTCACGCCCCGCATAGCTCGCCGGCATGCGATGATGCGCCGCCCATTGGGTCAATTGCACGCGCCGGCCGGTGAACAACGTGCCGCTGCCGACGAAGAGTGCATCGGGACGCTCATGTTCAAAACCTGCGAATGCAGCATCGATTTCGCGGTTGGTGCCGACGTTGAGAACCTCGATTTGCACCCCCATCGCCTCCGCCCCGGCCCGCACCTCCTGCAACGTGCTCTCCGTGTTGGTTACCTGGGCCGGATTGACCAGCACGGCTAACCGCTTGGCCGCGGGCACCATTTCGCGCAGCAATTCCAGCCGCTTTGCCGCCAATTCGGTCAACAGAAAATTGATTCCTGTTAGATTGCCGCCCGGACGTGCGAGACTCGTCACCAGCCCCAGCTTCACCGGGTCTTGCGCCATGCCGAAGACGATGGGAATCGTCGCGGTCGCCTCCTTGGCGGCGAATGCAGCGGGCGGCGATGCGGTCGCAATCACGGCGACACGCCGGCGGACCAGATCGGCCGCAAGCTCCGGCAATCGACCGAGCTGACCGTCAGCCCAGCGAAATTCGAACGCAACATTCTCGCCTTCGACGTATCCGGTCTCCTTGAGGCCCTGGCGAATTCCCCGCAGACTCTCCGCGAAGGCTTCGGGTGATGCGGGGTGCAGAAATCCGACCACCGGCACGGCGCCCTGCTGCGCACGCGCCGCGAGCGGCCAGGCGGCCGCCGCGCCGCCGAGAAGCGCGATGAACTCGCGTCGCTTCATTCGATCACCTCGTCGGCGGCGACGAGCAGCTTGTCGGGCACAGTGAGGCCGAGCATCCTGGCGGTCTCGACGTTGATGACCAACTCGAACTTGGACGCCTGCACGACCGGCATGTCCGCAGGCTTAGCGCCCTTGAGGATGCGGCCGCTATAAACGCCCATCTCACGATAGGCATCGATAACGCTCGCTCCGTAGCTCATCAGACCGCCAGCTTCAGTAATTTGACGGTTACCAGACGTCATTGGAACCGCGTGGCGCGTCGCGAGGGTCGCAAGTTGCACCCGCCGGCTGGTGAAAAAGGGGTCGAGGTTGACGAAGAGGGCGTCGGGCCGCTCGCGCACAAAAGTTGCGAAGGCGGCATTGATCTCCGGGCCGGTGCTGGCATTGAAAACCTGGATTTGCAATCCCATGGCGCGAGCCGCCGGTTCCAGGTCTCTCAACATGGTCTCCGTCGACATGGCATTGGCCGGATTGGAGAGCACCGCCAGACGACTGGCTGCGGGCACCAGCTCACGCAGAAGTTCCAGCCGCTTTGCCACCAGCTCATTGGTCAAAAAATTGACACCGGTCAGGTTGCCGCTCGGCCGGGCGAGGCTGGCGATAAGACCGCGCCTGACGGGGTCTTCAGCGACGGCGAAGACGATCGGCGTCGTCGCGGTTGCGGCCTTGGCCGCGAACGCGGCAGCAATTCCGCTCGTGGCGATCACGGAGACGCCTCGGCGAACCAGTTCGGCCGCTAACTCCGGCAGTCGATCGAACTGCCCTTCGGCGAAGCGATATGCGATCGTCACATTCTCGCCTTCGACATAGCCGGTGTCTTTCAGGCCCTGGCGGAATGCGCGTAGAAAGTCGTCCATCGTGCCGGGCGATCTAGGGTCGAGGAATCCGACCACCGGCATCGCCGGCTGCTGCGCGCGCGCCGCAAGCGGCCACGCTGCAGCCGCACCGCCGAGGAGCGTAATGAACTCGCGGCGGTTCATTCGATCACCTCGTCGGCGCGGGCGAGCAGCGATGGCGGCACGGTGAGGCCGAGCGCCTTGCCGATTCATGTCTCGCGCATGTATGCCGGTGTGCCCCCGCCGAGGAAATCCTCGCGCGGCGGAACGAAGATGTCGACGACCTCGGTGTCTTCCTGGAACCAGCCTTCATGTTCGGCGCCGCCGGGAATGACCGCGACCTCGCCGGCATTAAGCACGCGACGCTCGCCGCCAATGCGAAATTCCATCTTGCCCCTGAGCATCCACACGATCTGCTCGTGCGGATGAGAATGCGCGCCAGCATGCGCACCTGCCTTGATGTTCCACCATACCATCATGCCTCTTTCACCGGCGAGCACGCGGCGCGTGATCTTGTCGGTGATTTTCTCCTCAGGAATCGCCGCTAGCGACCCGAACCCCTTCAAAGTTGGCATGGCTCTCCTCCTAATGTCCCAGCCCCCTGCATTCAGCTGGGCATCATAGCTGTTCGTCCTTGTTCCTGGGGAGTGCCCAATGCGGAGTAGGGGACGATGTGGCCCGATCAAGCACAACGCGAGATAACGGTTCGGCAGGCCGGCAGACTAAACACCGCGCCCGTTGCGCGCGCTGCGCAGCGGCGCAATGCGCTGCGCTTATTGCGCCCTACAAGTGCTACGCGCTCGGTGTGCTCCCTCCCCCGTTTACGGGGGAGGGCTGGGGAGGGGGCGAATAGGCGCGAACCTTTTTGCGTGCCCCCTCCCTGTCCCTCCAGCCGAAGTCGGATGCTTCCGACTTCGGCCAGTCAATAAAGTGGCCGAACTCGGGTAAACCCGAGTTCGGCTGCAAGCGGGGGAGGGGACGATGTGGCGCGACCCTTTCGTAATTCCGCGACTAACCGTTAGAGCGAGACATGGTTCGTGCCGAATGTCCCACTTTCGATGCGCGGCTTGAACAAGCTATATGGATGGACGGCTCGGTGAATTCGTTCGGGTGGCACCACGATGCTGCGAAGGCTGTTGTGGCGGATGAACAAAGCAGGCGGGGGCCCTCGCAAGCTCGCGTCGTTGACGCCGGACCAGCTCGAAGCCGTGTTCAATTTGGAGGCAATCGCCCAAGAGTGGCAGGCGTGGGCACCAAAACTGTCCGAGGTGTGCCAAATTGCAGATGGCCGCACCGGCGGCGTAAACGTTGGAGATCGAAGGGCGCTGTTCTATCTTGCGCGCGCCTTTGCCCCCGCGCGCGTCTTGGAAATCGGCACCCATGTGGGTGCGTCCACGGTTCATCTCGCCGCCGCGCTCATGGTCGGGACGCGGTATGCTCGCCTGGTCACCGTGGATGTCGAGGACGTCAACGACGGCCTCCAGGCCGTTTGGCGGCGGGCGGGGCTGGCGAAGTCGCCAAAACAGATGATCGAGGACTTGTGCGGGCGAATTGAGGCGCGTTTCGTCATCGGCGACTCGCGACATTTTTTCGCAGCCAACGACGAGATGTTTGATTTCGTCTTCCTCGACGGCGATCATTCGGCCGACACCGTCTACGAAGAAATGGTCAGCGCCTTGGCGCTCATCAACGAGAATGGCTTGATCGTGCTGCACGACTACTTTCCAGGTGGCCGTCCCCTTTGGTCGGACGGGGTGGTGATTTCCGGGCCGTTCGCCGCGGTCGAAAAATTGCGCGCGAGCAGATTTGCCATAAACGCCATTCCGCTCGGATCATTGCCCTGGCCGACGAAGCTCAATTCCCACGCGACGTCGCTTGCCGTCATTGCAAAGTGAGGCCGAGGCGCCGCCATGGGTTGGCTGGTCTTTACATACGGGGGGATCATTGGCTCTGCCGGATAGCGCTGGCCAGCTCGCTCGGGGGCTCGCTTCGCCGATACGCAATGTCTTCGTCCATCGCGGCGCGTCGAGCGGCGAAAGCTCGCCGCCCATGAAGCTGATTGCGGTTGCGAAGCGATGATTGCCGGCCCCGAACGAGACACGACAAGTTCCGCCGCCGGCCGGCGCTCGCGCGGGAACCCGGCTCGAGGTCTTTGAAACATGCGCCTTGCCGCAGTCACGACGGTCCGCAGCGAGTGCGACATCATCGAGTCGTTTACCCGGCATAACGCCGCCTTTTTCGACCGACTCTACATCTTGGATCACCGCAGCGCGGACGCGACGCCCGTCATTCTCCGCAAACTCGCGGCCGAAGGACTGCCGCTCGCGCTCAGCCGCGAAGACCACGGTATCTTCTACCAAGCGCCGACCATGACGCACCTCATCAAGCGTGCGTTTGCCGACCATCCGTGGGATTTCATCATCCCGCTCGACAGCGACGAATTCGTTCGCATGCCCGATCGAGCCGCGCTGGAAGCCGTGCTCGCCGGTTTGGACGAGTCCAGCATCGGCCTTTCTGACATCGCGACCTACGTCCCGACCGAGAACGACCCTGCAAACGAAAAGGATGTGCTGCGCCGCATCGTTCATTGCGCCAAGACGGTCCCGGAGGTCAGCCGCGCAATCGGCAAGGTCATCATTCCCGGCGCGGTGGTTCGCCAGAACGGCTTTTCGCTCAACGAAGGCCATCACGGCGTTTGCATCGACGGCACGCCGGTGCGCGAGCGCCGGCTCGACGCCTTGAGCCTTGCCCACTTCCCCGTGCGCTCGATCGATCAGTTCACCCTGCGGACCATCTTGTATCGGCTCGCGTGGGCCTCACGCGCGGATTACAATCCGAGCTGGGGCTGGCACTACAAAACGTTTTTCAAGCAGCTCGCGATCAAACCGGCCATCTCGGCCGCCGACCTCACCGCGGCGGCATTATTGTACGCCGACATCTACATTCAACCCGAGCAGAAGCCGCACCGGAAAGTGCTGGCATGCGAACCTGTCATCCCGGCCTACGAGGAATTGCGCTACAGCGACATCGCCGACGTTGCTGTTCTGCCGCCGATCCTGGACATGATGGATTTTCTTCTGGGCGAGCTCCGGACCGTGCGAATGGCGGCGCCCGCGCGACCGATCCCAGCAGCTCGGGCACCGGATCCGGGACGCCTCGTCGAAAGCAGGCAGCAGCCGCGCGCAAGCGCGAATGGTCCTGCTCGCCATCGATTCCAGTCGTTCTGGCATGGCGGGGCGCTCTCCCCCTACGAGCGCTTCTGTCTGAAATCCTTCCTCGACCACGGATATGAGGTCGATCTCTATACGTATGATGAGAACCTCGCCGTCCCCGCGGGCGTGCGTATCTGCGACGCCGCCGAATTCGCGGGAAAAGACGAGGTTTTCGTTTATCAGGCCGAAGGCTTCGGCAAGGGCTCGCCCTCGCCATTCTCAAATTTTTTCCGCTACAAGCTTCTCGCCGAGAAGGGCGGCTGGTGGATCGACAGCGACGTCGTGTGCCTCAGCGACCGCATTCCCGCCGTCAATGAATTCTTCGCCCGCCAGGATGACGAGTCCGTCAATGGCGCGATCCTGTATTTCGAGCGCGGCCACCCGGTGATGGTGCAATGCCTGGCGCACACAATCACGCTCGGCCGCAACGTGAAGTGGGGCGATACGGGTCCGCTCCTGCTGACGCGCGTGTTGCAAGAGTGCGGTTGCCTCGAACGGGCCGTTCCGGCTTCGGCCTGCTATCCCGTGCACTACACCCGCGCGCTGGACGTCTTGCGCCCGTCGAGCGCAGCCGTTCTGCGGTCCAAGATCGAGTCGTCGCTCTTTCTTCATCTCTGGAATGCCAGCTTTGTCCATGCTGGCGTTGAGAAGGACTGCCGACCGCCCAAGGGATCGTTGCTGCGCATCCTGGTGGACAAACACCCGGTCGAGGGATGGAGGGGAGAGCACGACGAGCGGACGCTGGACTATGCTCTCACGCTCAAAGCAGACATCCACGATTTGCAATCGCAGTTACAGGCTGCTCATGCGCTGCAGATTGCGGAAAGCGAGCGTTTGCGAGCCGAATTCGGAGCGGCGCTCAACCTCCTGATCGAAGAGAAGAGCCAGGCGCTCAACCTCCTGATCGAAGAGAAGAGCC
>WNFQ01001121.1_pt1 | contig 18841 bp, 16 predicted proteins | sample 5400171 | NCBI WGS metagenome assembly WNFQ01 (sample SAMN13153356, study PRJNA577476) | soil metagenome | isolation source: 20 cm soil under Madrone tree | place: USA:California | collected 2016-06-14 | reverse complement strand
GATCGACAACGTGCCGCACATCCGCGACGTCGAGACGATGCTCGCCTTGCTGGCGCATCTCGGCGCCGAGGTCCGCTGGCTGGGCCCGAACACCGTGGAGGTCGATACCGCGCGGGCCGAGCCGCGCGAGCTCGACCCGGCGCTGTGTGCCCGCATCCGCGCGTCGATCCTCTTGGCCGGCCCGATGCTGGCGCGCTTCGGCCGAGTGAGTCTCCCGCCTCCGGGCGGCGACGTGATCGGCCGGCGGCGCGTGGACACCCACTTCCTCGCGCTCGAGCGGCTCGGCGCGGAGGTCACCGTCGGCGCCGCCTACCAGCTCGAGGCGAAGAGCCTCGTTGGGGCCGACATTTTCCTCGACGAAACCAGCGTCACGGCCACCGAGAACGCCTTGATGGCGGCGGTTTCCGCCCGCGGCACGACCACGCTGCGGAACGCCGCCTGCGAGCCGCACGTCCAGGATCTCGCGCGCTTCCTGTCGGACCTGGGCGCGCGCATCCAGGGCGTCGGCACCAACACGCTCACGATCGAGGGCGGATTGCCGCTCGCCGCCGCCGCCGGCACCGTGGGGCCGGACCACATCGAAATCGGCTCGTTCATCGGGCTCGCCGCCGTGACGAACGGCGCGATCACGATCGACGGCGTGCGCGGCGAGGATCTGCGCAGCATCCTCCTGGGGTTCGAGCGGCTGGGCGTCCGACCCCGACTCGACGGCACCCAGCTGATGGTGGATGCCGGTCAGGAGCGCCGCATTCGCCCCGACCTGGGCGGGCACGTGCCGAAGCTGGAGGACGGCCCGTGGCCCGCCTTCCCCGCCGATCTGATGTCGATCGCGATCGTGGTCGCGTCGCAGTGCGAGGGGATCCTGCTGGTGTTCGAGAAGCTGTTCGAGTCGCGACTGTTCTTCGTGGACAAGCTGATCGGGATGGGGGCCCGCATCGTGCTGTGCGATCCGCACCGAGCCGTGATCGCCGGGCCCTCGCCGCTCCACGGGGGCGTCGTGGAAAGCCCGGACATTCGGGCCGGCATGGCGATGCTGCTCGCGGCCCTGGCCGCCCACGGCGACTCCGTGATCCACAACATCGGCCAGATCGAGCGGGGCTACGAGCGGATCGATGAGCGGCTGCGCGCGGTGGGAGCCCAGATCGAGAGACGGGAAGCGTGAAAAACCTCTCACCACCCGTTCCGGCGTCCGTCATTCCGTCGCTGCGTGAAGCGCCGCTCGGTGACTCCGCCGTCCCGCGCATGGAGCTCGCCGAATGGGCCTCCCGCTACGGCCTCGTTGCCGGGATCACGACCCGCGGGCACGGGTTCTCCCTCGGCTTGTGGAGCGATGAGAACGTCGGCCAGGTGATGTCGCGCTGGCGCGCCGTCGGCGCGGCGGTCCGTCCGCGCTTCCCCGGCGTGATTCTGGCGCACCAGGTGCACGGCACCACGGTGCAGTGGCATCCGGCGGCCAGCCCCGGGTGGCTGATCGTGGACGGGGTGGATGGGCACGCGACCGGAGCACGAGGGCTGTTGCTCACGGTCACGGTCGCCGATTGTATCCCCGTCTACCTCGTCGCACCCCAAAAACACGTGGTTGCGCTCCTCCACGCCGGATGGCGGGGGACTGCGGGAGGCATCCTGGAGCGCGGCGTGGAGCTCCTGAAGCGGCTGGCGTTTGTGCGTTCGGCTGACATCGTAATGCATTGTGGAGTCGGCATTTGTGGTGAGTGCTATGAAGTAGGTTCTGAAGTGCTGAGCCAATTCAGCGGGCGCGCGGAGACGGGCCCGGGGCACGTGGATCTCCGGGGCGCGTTGGCGCAGCAGGGGCAGGCGCTCGGGCTGGGAGAGATCACGCTCTCCCCGTGGTGCAGCGCGCACGACCCCGAGCACTTTTTCTCGCACCGGGCCTCGGGCGGGCGCGACGGACGCATGATCGCTTACGCGGGATTGCCGCTCGCTTGACAGCCGCCCCCGGTCGGCTAGATTCCGGCCGGTGAAGCGGGCGAAGTTGGGCCCGCGCTTTTTTTTATGCTCTCCGACAGCCTCGTCGAGTCGTTTCGGGCCCGATTGGCAGAGTTGGGCCTCGAACTGGCCGACCTCCGCATCGGCGGCACGCAGCACCGGCCGCTCGTTCAAGTGCGTATCGAATGGCCGCCCAGCGAGCCGTCGCGACGTGTGACCGTGGACGATTGTGCCACGGCGAGCCGGGCCCTCGAGGCGTGGCTCGACGCCGATGGTCCGCTGGGGCGCCGCTACATGCTCGAAGTATCGAGCCCGGGGATCGAGCGGCCATTGCGCTGGCACCGGCACTGGGTGCGATTCGTGGGCCGCGAGGTCCAGGCCACGGTGGCGGGGCTCGGCCGCGTGCGTGCGCGCATCGTGGCGGTGCCCGACGAGGCGACGGTAGTGCTCGAGCCCCAGGGGGGAGCGCCGCGGCCGGTGCCGCTGGCCGGAATTCGCGACGCGCGTTTGGCGGTGGATTGGTGACGAGGAGCCCATGACGACGAATACAAGCGATGTAGTCTCCGCGATCCGGGAGCTGACGAACAGCAAGCAGCTCGAGCGGACGGAGCTGCTCGACCTGCTGAAGGACGGGCTGCACGCCGCCCTCGTGAAACGCTACGGTCCCAACGTGCGGGACGAGATCGGGATCGACGAGCTCAAGGGCACGATCCGGATCGCGGTGCTCCGCACGGTAGTCGAGACCGTGGAGGACCCGGGCTCGCAGGTGGCGCTCGAGGAAGCGCGCTTCGAGGATCCGGATTTCCAGGTGGGGGATGTCCTGGAGGAGGAAGTGCCGTTCGAGGCGTTCGGCCGCACCGCCGTGCAGGCCGCGAAGCAGCGCATCATCCAGCGGGTCCGCGAGGGCGAGCGGGCGCGCATCCGGGAAGAGTTCTCCGACAAGGTCGGCGAGCTCTTGTCGGGCGAGGTGCAGCAGATCGAGCGCGGCAAGATCGTCGTCATGCTCGCGAAGTTCCGTGAGGCCGAAGCGATCATTCCGTACCGCGAGCAGAACCACCGCGAGCATTTCCATCAGGGGGACACGATCCGCGCCGTGCTGAAGCGGATCGAGGAGACACCCAAGGGCCCGCGGCTCATTCTGTCGCGCGCCGACCCGCTGTTCGTCAAGGCCCTGTTCAAGCTCGAGGTGCCGGAGATCCAGCAGCAGATCGTCGAGATCCGCGCCACGGCGCGGGAAGCGGGGAGCCGCACCAAGATCGCCGTCTCGTCGCGCGACGATGCGATCGATCCGGTGGGCGCGTGCGTGGGCATGAAGGGCTCGCGCGTGCAGGCGGTGGTGAACGAGCTGAACGGCGAGCGCATCGACATCGTCCCGTGGTCCCCCGATCCCGAGCGGTTCGCGAAGCTCGCGCTCGCGCCGGCGCGGGTCGCGCGCGTGTTCTCCGACCCCGAGACCAAGACGATCCAGGCGATCGTGGACGAGGATCAGCTGTCGCTCGCCATCGGGCGCAACGGACAGAACGTGCGGCTCGCCTCCGAGCTCACCGCCTGGAAGATCGATCTGTACTCGAGCCGTGAGTGGTTGGAGCGCGGTGGGGAAGGGCCGCTCTTCGCTCCGCTGCCCCCGGCGGAAGATGAAGCCGCGACCAAGGTCTCGCTGCGCGAGCTGAAGGGTCTGCCCGTCGAGCTCGTGGACGTGCTGGAGCGCGCCGGGCACAAGACCCTGCAGGATATCCTCGACCTCGAGCGGGAGGACGTCGACAAGATCGCCGGCATGACGCCCGAAATCGCGGACAAGCTCATGGCGTTTCTGAACGAGATGACCGAAGACGGCGGCGACGACGAGGCAGCGCCCGGTGCCGTGGGTGACCCCGGAGCGGGTGGGGGGAGCGGCGACGGCGGCGCCGGCGGCGGGGGCGGCGCGCCGGCGCCGGTGGCGTGAGCGAGCGGCTGATCCGGCTGCTGGGGCTGGGCGCCCGCGGGGGCGGCGGGCGAGTGGTCATCGGGGTGACCGGGGTGCGGGCGAAGCTGCAACGGGACGCCCTGTCGTGCGTCGTGCTCGCGGCGGACGCCAGCCTGCGCACCCGGGAGAAGGTCGAGCGCTTGGCGCGGGCACGGCGAGTGCCGGTGCTGGTGGGTCCGGTGGCGGAGCGGTTGGGGGCGGGGTTGGGGCGGCCGCCGGTGCAGGCCGTCGGCGTGGCGGATGCCGCGCTGGCGCGCGGGTTGGTCGTGTCTTTGGAGGAGTGAGTGACGACGACGCGGATTCACGATCTGGCGGCTGAATTTGGGATCTCCTCAGAGCTGCTCATGGGCATGCTCAAGGAGCAGGACATCTTCGTGCGCAGCCACCTCTCGCCCCTCAAACCCGAGCAGGTGGCGCTGATGCGCGCGCGCTGGGAGCGCGAGAAGCGGAAGCAGAAGGATGCGCCCGCGGCTCCCAAGCGCCGCCGCGCCGTGAAGGCGGCCGAGCCGGTAGCGGCGGTGGAGCCCGACGGGCGGCCCAAGCGTCGCCGCCGCACGGCGGCCGAGATGGCCGCGGTCGAGGCGGAGGCCCAGGCCGAAGCGGCCATCGAGGCGGAGCGCGAGCTGAAGGCGCGCGAGGCGCTCGAGGCCGCCAAAGCGGTGGACGAGGAGCAGAAGCCGTCGCTCGAGGAGCGCGCCGCGGCGCTGTTCAAGGAGCTTCCGGTGGCCGAGGAGGCCGGGGCGGAGTCGGCGACCGCCGCTCCCGCCGCGGCCCATGCCGCCGCGCCGTTCACCGCGTCCGCCCCTCCCATCGCGGCGCGGCCTATGATCCCGACCCCCGTGCGGCCCAAGCCGGTGGCGAGTGCCACGCCCGGCGGCGCCGTGCCCGCGCCTCCCCGACCCGTCGCGTCGGCGGCGCCGGGCGCGATTCCGCTGGAAGAGCGGCGGCGCGAGAAGGGAAAGAAGCGCAAGAAGGGCAAGAAGTCGCTGGTGGATCAGGAAGCGGTCGCCCAGAACATTTCGCGCACCCTGGCGTCGATCAAAGGGCCGGCGGCGCGGAAGGGAGGGCACCGGCGCGAGGAGGGACCGAGCTTCCGCGAGGTCGAGGAGCAGAAGCGACGCGATGAGAAAGAGCGCGAGAAGACGCTGGTGCGCGTGACCGAGTTCATCACGGTCTCCGAGCTCGCGAACATCCTGAAGGTGCCCGCCAAGGAAATCGTCGGCTTCGCCTTCAAGGAGCTGGGGCAGATGGTGACGATCAACCAGCGCCTCGATTTCGACATGATCGAGCTGATCGCTTCCGCCTTCGGCTTCCAGGCGCAGCGCGAGGAAGAGTACGCCCTCGCCGCGTCCGAGGAGCCGCCCAAGGAGGAGGCGGGCGATCTCAAGCCGCGCGCGCCGGTGGTCACCGTCATGGGCCACGTCGACCACGGCAAGACCTCGCTGCTCGACTACATCCGGAAGGCCAATGTCGTGGCGGGCGAGGCGGGCGGCATCACGCAGCACATCGGTGCGTATCAGGTCACGCTCAAGGACGGGCGTTCGATCACGTTCCTGGACACGCCGGGCCACGAAGCCTTCACGGCCATGCGCGCTCGCGGCGCGCAGGTGACCGACATCGTCGTGCTAGTGGTCGCCGCCGACGACGCGATCATGCCGCAGACCATCGAGGCGATCTCGCACGCCAAGAACGCGGGCGTCCCGCTGGTCGTGGCGATCAATAAGATCGATCTACCCGCCGCCAACGTGCAGAAGGTGAAGCAGGACCTGTTGGCGCACGGCGTGGTGCTCGAGGAGTTCGGCGGGACCACGCTCGCCACGCCGATCTCCGCCAAGACGGGCCAGAACGTGCAGGAGCTGCTCGACCAGATCCTGCTGCAGGCCGAGCTGCTCGATCTGAAGGCGAACCCCGACCGCCGGGCTCACGGCACGGTGCTCGAGGCGACGCTCGACCCCGGCAAGGGCCCGCTCGCCACCATCCTCGTGCAGAATGGCATGCTGCGCGGCGGGGACGACTTCATCTGTGGACAGTTCTACGGGCGCGTGCGCGCGATGTACGACGAGCGCGGCCAGACGGTCGACGGCGCGGGGCCGTCCACGCCGGTGCAGGTGCTGGGCTTCGAAGGCGTGCCCGAAGCCGGCGACACGTTCCAGGTGATGACGGACGCGGCGGCGGCGCGCGACATCGCGCAGAAGCGCCAGCGGCTCGAGCGCGAGGCGCAGCACCGCCGCACCGGTCGCGTGAAGACGCTCGAAGACTTCATGTCCGAGCGGGCCGAAGGCGGCGCGGCGGCGCTCCGGATCATCATCAAGGCGGATCAGGGCGGCCCGGCCGAGGCCCTCGCGGACGCCCTGGCTCAGCTCTCGACGCCCGAGGTCAAGGTCGAGGTCGTGCACCGCGGCGTGGGCGCGATCACCGACTCGGACGTGCTGCTCGCCAAGGCGTCGAACGCCATCATCATCGGCTTCCACGTGCGACCCGACTCCAACGCGCGCGCCTCGGCGGAGCGCGAGAAGGTCGAGATCCGCACCTACCGCATCATCTACGAGGCGGTTGAAGAGGTCAAGGCGGCGATGGCGGGCCTGCTGGCGCCCGAAAAGAAGGAAGTGGTCTTGGGCGAGGCGGAAGTCCGCCAGCTGTTCAAGATCGCGAAGGTGGGCACGATTGCCGGGAGCTTCGTCCGCTCGGGCGTCATCCCGCGCACGGCGCGCGTGCGGGTGGTCCGCGACGGCGTCGAGGTGTACGACGGCACGCTGTCCTCGCTCAAGCGCTTCAAGGACGACGTGCGCGAGGTGCGCGAGGGATTCGAATGCGGGATCGGCGTTGAGAACTTCAACGACCTGAAGGTCGGCGACCTGATCGAGGCGTACCGGATCGAGGAAGTCGCGCGCTCGCTGACACCCGCGTGATCGTTGGGGTCATGACGTGGGAGCTGCATCTCGTGGCGTGTCACTCGCTCAAGGATAAGCGCCACGTCCTGAAGAGCCTCAAGGACCGCCTGCACAACCGCTTCAACGTGTCGGCGGCGGAGACGGCGCATCACGATCTGTGGCAGCGCGCCGAGCTGACGGTGTGCGTGGTGTCGACCGATCGGGACCACGCGCAGAGCGTGTTGCGGGAGGCAGACCGCCTGATCGAAGCGGCCGACGGCGCCCGCATCGTGGACACGAGCGCGAGTTTCTTCTGATATGAAGCGACGGACGAGCCACCGCCCCGAGCGCGTGGCGGAGGCGATCCGCCAGACCGTGGCGGCGTTTCTCACCGGGAGCGTGCGCGACCCGCGCGTCGGGTTCGTCACGGTCACCGCCGTGGAGGTGTCCGGCGACCTCACGCACGCCCGGGTGCGTGTGAGCGTGATGGGCGGCGACGAGGACAAGGCGAAGTCGCTCGAGGGCCTGGCGAGCGCCGCCCGCTTCCTGCGCGCCCAGCTCGCCAAGGAGCTGCGGCTCCGCGTGACGCCGGAGCTCCGTTTCGAGCTCGACCGCGGGCTGGAGCACGCCCAGGAGATCGACCGGAAGCTGCGCGAACTCAAGGAGGGCGCGGGCTGATCTCCGGTGTGGCGCTGGTCGCGAAGCCGGGGGGCCCTGATGGACCCACGTCGCACGACGTCGTCGACACCGTGCGTCGGGCCGTCGGGACCGATCGGGTGGGTCACCTGGGCACGCTCGATCCGTTCGCGGCGGGGCTGCTCGTGATCGTGGTGGGCCGTGCCACACGGTTAGCGCCGTTCGCGGCGTCCTGGGCCAAGGCGTATGAGGGCGTGATCCGGCTGGGCGCCACGACCGCCACCGACGATGCGACCGGCGCGACGGTAGCGACGTCGGAGGCGTGGCATGCACTCGATCGGGCGCGCGTGGAAGAAGCGCTGGCCGCGTTCCGCGGGGCGTACGACCAGCGGCCACCCGCGTACTCCGCGGTGAAAGTGGCCGGCGAGCGCGCGTACCGCCGGGCTCGCCGCGGTGAGGGCGTGGTGCTGCGACCGCGACGGGTCGACGTGACGGAGCTCGAGCTCGAAAGCTTCACGCCTCCCGACGTGGGCTTCCGTGCCACGGTGAGTGGCGGCACGTACCTGCGCAGCCTGGCCCGCGACGTGGGCGAGGCGCTGGGCTGCGGGGCGCATCTCGCGACGCTCAGGCGGACGCGGGTGGGGGCGTTCCGGCTCGCGGACGCCGTGGCGCCCGACGAGGTGACGGCCCGCGCGCTGCGCGATCCCGCGGAGCTGGTCCGCGACCTGCCGGCTCGAGATCTGGACGACGCGGGGCGCGCCGCGGTAGTGCACGGACGTCCGGTGCCGGTGGCAGACGGGACGCGGGAAACGGGAAACGTCGCTCTGTTCTGGAGCGGACAGCTCGTCGCGGTCGCCGAGCGCGTGGGGGAGGTGCTCAAGCCCCGCGTCGTGGTGGTGGAGCAGTGATGGGGGGGAGTACCGTCGCGACCGTCGGGACGTTCGACGGGATCCATCGCGGGCACCAGGCCGTGTTGCGCGAGGTCGTGCGGCGGGCCGGGAAGGCGGGCGAGCGCACGACCCTGCTCGTGACGTTCGACCCGCACCCCCTCGAAGTGGTGAACCCGAGCGCCGCGCCGCGGCTCCTCACGCTGTCCGACGAGAAGCGCGTGCTGGCGGCGGCGCTCGGCGTCGAGCGGGTCGAGGTCGTGGCGTTCACGCCGGAGCTGGCGCGTCTCGGTCCCGAGGAGTTCGTGCGCGACGTGCTCCGGGCGCGCTTCGGGATGCAAGAGCTGGTTCTGGGGTACGACCACGGGTTCGGCCGCGGCCGCGCCGGCGACGTGGACATGGTGCGGCGGCTGGCGCGCGAGGAGGGGTTCGCCATGGAGGTGGTCGCGGCCGTGAAGGACGACGGGCAGCCGATCTCGTCGTCGCTGATCCGGACGGCCGTGGCGCACGGGGACCTGGCGTCGGCCGAGCGCGGGCTGGGGCGGCCGTACAGTTTGCGGGCGGTGGTGGAGCGGGGCGCGGGGCGGGGCCGGACCATCGGGGTGCCGACCATCAACCTCACGTCACCCGACCCCCGCAAGCTACTGCCGCCGGATGGGGTATATGCCGTGCGGGTGGAGATCGACGGCAAGCGGTACGGAGGCATGATGAATCAGGGTCCGCGGCCCACGTTCGGCGTGCACGCGCGCGGCCTCGAGGTTCATCTGTTCGACTTCACCGGCGATCTGTATGGGGCGACGGTGACGGTGGAGTGGATGCGCCGGCTGCGGGATACCCAGACCTTCCCGTCGCGCCAGGCGCTGGTCGACCAGATCGAGCGCGACGCGGTCGCGGCGCGTGCGATCCTCAAGGGGTAGACTCGAATGCGCACGATCCGCTCACGACTCATCGCCATCGGCGGGCTGCTCGTCCTCGCCGTGTGGCAGCTGATCCCCACCAACGTCACCCAGCGCGTGCGCGACCCGGCGACCGGTCGCATGAAGGACACCACGATCCGTCGCGTGCCCATCAACCTCGGCCTCGATCTGCAGGGCGGTATTCATCTGGCCCTCGAAGTCGACCAGTCGAAGGGCCCCGTCCCCGACTGCGCCGATGCCATCCAGCGCGCCGAGAAGGTGGTGCGCACGCGGATCGATGAGTTCGGTACCAGCGAGCCGGTCGTGCAGATCCAGGGGCGCTGCCGTCTCATCGTCGAGCTGGCGGGCGAGAAGGACCCGGCCCGCGCCAAGAGCATCATCCAGCGCACGGCGTTCCTCGAGTTCCGCATCACCGACATGAAGAACCTGTTCCGCGACGCGCTGCCCGAGATCGACAAGGCGCTGCGGCGGGCCGGGGTGACGGTAGCGGGCCAGGGGGCGGCGGCGGCGAGCGTGACGCAGCTGTTCGGTACGGACACCGGGAAAGCGAAGGGCAAGGCGCCGAAAGGCAAGGCGGCGGCGAAGGATACGACCGACCTGAACGCCCCCGGCGCCCTCTCGTCGCTCCTCTTCCAGGGGCAGCTGCCCGGCGAGTATCTCGTGCCGGAAGAGCAGGTGCCGGTGGCCGAGAGCCTGCTGGCGCGGCCCGATGTGCAGCGGCTGATTCCCCGTGGCATCGAGCTCAGGTGGGGTACCGAGGTGTTGTCGCGCGCCGGCCGCAGCTACCGCACCCTGTACGCGGTGGAGGACCGGCCGATCATCACGGGCGAGTACCTCCAGGATGCGAAGGCCACGCGCGACCCGCTCACCAATCAATCGGTGGTGAATTTCGTGCTTTCGCGGCGCGGCGGGCGCATCTTCGAGCGCGAGACGGGCCGCCACGTGAACGACTACATGGCGATCATCCTCGATGGCCGAGTGCAGGGACAGCCGCCGGTCATCAAGAGCCAGATCGGGCAGCGCGGGCAGATCGAGCTGGGCGCCAAGCCGCTGCAGGACGCCCAGGATCTGGCGCTGGTGCTCAAGGCGGGGGCGCTGCCCGCTCCCCTCACGATCATCGAGGAGCGCACCATCGGGCCGTCGCTGGGCCAGGACTCGATCCGGGACGGCATCCGTGCCGGGATCGTGGGCGTGGCCCTCGTCGTGCTGATCATGGTGGGCTACTACCGGCTGTCGGGCGTGCTGTCCGTAGCCGCATTGGCGCTGTACGTCGTGTTTACATTGGCCGGGCTCGCGGGCTTCGGGTTCACGCTCACGCTCCCGGGGCTCGCCGGACTGGTGCTGTCGGTCGGCATCGCGGTGGACGCGAACGTGCTGATCTTCGAGCGTATCCGCGAGGAGTTGCAGCACGGGAAGCTGGTGCGCACCGCCGTGGACGAGGGCTTCAAGCACGCCATGAGTGCCATCATCGACTCGAACGTGAGCACCGCGCTCACCGCCTTCATTCTCTATCTGGTCGGGACCGGCCCGGTGCAGGGCTTTGCGATCACCCTGATCATCGGTATCGCCGCGTCCATGATCACGGCCATCTTCGTGGTTCGTACCTTCTACATGATCTGGCTCGACCGCCGGCCGGACATGGCCACCTTGAGCGTCTGAGATGATCCGACTCTTCGCCAACGCCAATTACGATTTCATCAAGTGGCGCCGCTGGGCCTACGGGCTCACGGCCGCGATCATCATCCCCGGGTTCGCCCTGTTCCTGGTCCGCGGCCTGAACTACTCGATCGAGTTCACCGGCGGCACGTTGATCCAGGTCCAGACGGCCGAGCCCGTCGGACCGGAGCGCATCCGCAGCGCGCTCGACGCCGCCGGCATCCGCGAGGCGGAGATCCAGCAGTTCGGGGCGGCCAACGAATACGTGATCCGGGCGCGCCTCGGGCGGGCGGACGCCGTCGTCGAGGGCTCGACCGAGACCACCGCGGCGGCGGTGGACTCGGCGCTGGCGCGGGCGCTGGGCCCGTCACCCGAACACTACAAGGTCCTCCGCACCGAGGCGGTCGGCCCGAAGGTGGGGCGCGAGCTTCAGGGCAAGGCGTTCCTGGCGATCTTCTTTTCGTTCATCGTCACCCTCGTCTATCTCGCCATCCGGTTCGAGTGGCGGTTCGGCCTGGCCGCCGTGCTCGCAACGGCGCACGACATCCTCAGCACGATCGCGTTCATCCGCTACCTCGACCTCGAAGTGAGCCTCGTCGTCGTGGGCGCGGTCCTGACGATGGTCGGCTACTCGCTCAACGACACGATCATCATCTTCGATCGCGTGCGGGAGAACCTGCGCAAGTTCCGGCGCCAGAACCTGTATGAGATCCTGAACCTCTCGATCAACGAGACGTTGCCGCGCTCCGTGTTGACGCACGGGACCACCATGGCGACGACGGTCGCGCTCGTGCTGCTCGCCGGCGAGGTGCTGCGGCCCTTCGCGCTGGTGATGACCTTCGCGATCTTCACGGGGACCTTCTCGTCGGTCTACATCGCGGCCCCGCTCCTGATGTACATCGAGAAACGCTGGCCCGGCGAAGACGCGCGCGGTGCCCGGGCGCTCCGTCCCGCGGGTGCCGTGCCGCTCACCCCGCCCCCTTCCAGCGGCGGCTCCGAGGCCCGCTCCAAAGCGGCCGTGTGACGTGCTGGTCGACGCCCACTGCCACCTCGGCGATGCGGCGTTCGACCCCGACCGCGATGCGGTCCTTACCCGCGCGCGGGAGGCCGGCGTCGGGCACGTCGTGGTCATCGGTGGCACCCTGGCGGAGAGCGAGCGGGCGGTCGCGCTCGCCCGGGCCCTCCCCGGCCTCTCCGCCACGGCTGGCATCCACCCCCATGAGGCACGTCACTGGTCGGCCGCCGCCGCCGCCCGCCTGAGAGACTTGCTCGCCCTACCCGAAGTGGTGGCGCTCGGGGAAACGGGGCTCGATTACCATTACGACCATTCACCGCGGGAGGCCCAGCGTCGTGCCTTCGAGGCCCAGCTCGCGCTCGCCGGCGAGGTCCGGAAGCCGGTCGTGGTGCACGCGCGCGAGGCCGACGACGACGTGGCTACGATGCTCCGGGGTGCGGATACGCCGGTCGTGCTGCATTCGTTCAGCTCGGGTCCGGTCGTGTTCGAGGCGGGGATGGCGATCGCCGCGTACTTTTCCTTCAGCGGCATGATCACTTTCAAGAACTGGACGATGACCGACCGCCTGACCGCCTGCCCGCCCGACCGGCTGCTCGTCGAGACCGACGGTCCGTATCTTGCTCCCATGCCCCATCGCGGGAAGCGCAACGAGCCGGCGTTCGTGCGCGCCGTGGCAGAGGCGCTCGCGCGCGCCCGTGGAGAGTCGCTCGAGAGCATCGGCCGGCGCACGACGGACAACGCGTGCCGGCTCTTCGGAGCGCGGCTCGCCACGACCCTCTAGCCGAGAGCATCTGTGACCACGACGGCCAAGGTACCCACCGACATCGCCATCGCTCAGGCGGCCAAGCTGCGTCCGGTGGCCGACATCGCCGCGGAGCTGGGGCTCGACGACGAGGAGATCGAGCTGTACGGCAAGTACAAGGCGAAGGTGCGGCTCTCCGCGCTGGCGCGTCGCAAGCCCAAAGGTCGGCTGGTGCTGGTCACCGGGATCAACCCGACGCCGGCGGGTGAGGGAAAGTCCACGGTGACCGTCGGGGTGACACAGGCGCTGCGAAAGATCGGGAAAAACGCCGCGCTCTGCATCCGCGAGCCATCTCTCGGGCCCGTCTTCGGCGTGAAGGGCGGAGCCGCGGGCGGCGGGTATGCCCAGGTCGTCCCGATGGAAGACATCAACTTGCACTTCACGGGCGACTTCCACGCCATCGCGAGCGCGCACAACCTGCTGTCGGCGCTGTTGGACGCGCATCTGCATCACGGCAACGCGCTCGGTCTCGACACCCGGCGCATCACCTGGCCCCGCACCATCGACATGAACGACCGCGCCCTGCGCAATGTGATCGTGGGACTCGGAGGGTTGAACGCCGGGCCCGCGCGCGAGGAGCGGTTCGTCATCATCCCCGGCTCGGAGATCATGGCCATCATGGCGCTGGCGACGGGCATCGAGGACCTGGAGCAGCGCCTCGCGCGCATTATCGTGGGGCTCACGTCCGACAAGCGGCCCGTGCGCGCCAGCGACCTGAAGGCCCAGGGGGCCATGACCCTGCTGCTCAAGGACGCGATCAACCCGAACCTCGTGCAGACGCTCGAAGGCGGACCGGCATTCATCCACTGCGGGCCGTTCGGGAACATCGCCCACGGCTGCAACTCGGTGGTGGCGACGAAGCTCGCGCTCACCCTGTGCGACGTGGTGCTCACCGAGGCGGGATTTGGAGCCGACCTCGGAGCCGAAAAGTTCTTCGACATCAAGTGCCGCATGGCGGGCTTGAACCCCGAGGCGGCGATCGTGGTCGCCACGGTGCGGGCCCTCAAGATGCACGGCGGGGTCAAGAAGGATGCGCTCGGCAAGGCCGACGTCGACGCCGTGAAGCGCGGCGCGACGAACGTGCGCCGCCACATCAGGAACGTGAAGCAGTTCGGCGTCCCGGTGATCGTGGCTCTCAATCGGTTCCTCACGGACACCGACGCCGAGCTCGAAGCGGTGCGGGCCGAGTGCGCCGCGGAGGGGGTTGGCGTCGAGCTGTGCGAGGTGTGGGAGAAGGGCGGGGAGGGAGGCGTGGCGGTGGCCGAAGCGGTGCTCAAGCTGCTGGACGGCCGCACGGCGAAGTTCAAGCCCCTGTACGACGAGAAGCGACCGATCCGGGAAAAGGTCGAGACGATCGCGAAGGAGATCTACGGGGCCGGAGGCGTGGCGTTCGCCCCTCCGGCCGAGCGGGCGCTCGAGCAGCTGCCCGCGATGGGGCTGGGCGAGACACCGGTGTGCATGGCGAAGACGCAATACTCCTTCTCGGACGACCCGACCAAGCTCGGCGCGCCGAGCGGCTTCACGCTTCAGGTCCGGGACATTCTGCCTTCGGCGGGCGCGGGGTTCGTCGTGGCGCTCGCGGGCGACATCATGACCATGCCGGGGCTGTCGAAGACGCCCGCGGCCGAAAAGATCCGGGTGCACCCGGACGGCACGATCGAAGGACTCTTCTAATGGCACTCAAGGCCCTGGGAATCGTGGTCGCGGAGGGCGCCCCCAAAGCGATCGGCCCCTACAGCCAGGCGGTGGTCGTGGACGGGATGGTGTATACGGCGGGGCAGATTGCGCTCGACCCCAAGACCGGCGCGATCGTGGGCAAGACCACGGCGGAGCAGGCCGAGCAGGTGCTCAGGAATCTCGGGGCGATCCTCAAGGCCGCGGGCTCCGGGCTGGACCTCGTCGTGAAGACCACGGTGTATCTCATCGACCTGGCCGATTTGTCGGCGATGAACGATGTGTACGCGAAGCACTTCCCGACGCACAAGCCGGCACGTACCACTATTCAGGCCGCGGCGCTGCCCAAGGCGGTGCGGGTGGAGATCGACGCGATCGCCAGGGTCGGGTAGGGTTGAGGGTATGACGCTCCGGGTGGTCGCTCTCGTGATCGCTATCGCCGGCTGCGCTGGGGGCGCGACCCGGTCGGTCCGCGACCGCCTGGCTCTCGTTCCCGCGCCCGACCGCCCGCTGGGCGAGCGCCTGATCGATGCCGATCGCGTCGTGGCGGGCCGGCTCGTCCGGGTCGAGGACGCAGACGAATACGAGCCGCTCGGCTCCATCGTGTTCGGGCTGTTCGGGGCGAAGGTCGTCGTGCCGGCGGCCTACAACGGGGAGCTGCGTGTGGACTCGACGCTGCTCGGCAAGCCTGGCTCCACGCTCTGGGTCACCTTCTTCGCGGCCCGGGGCGCCCGGATCCCGCAGCCGGGCGACACGGCGATCTGGGTGCTGCACCGCCGCGTCCTGTGGCGGTTGCAACAGTGCAGCGAGCGGCAGTCGCTCACGTCCACCGCGTGCCCGTACGACGTCGGCCTCGCGCTCGATTCCGACGACGACGTCCGCCCCATCGCGGAGTGGCCCCGCCTCCGCGCGGTTCTCGCCACCCTCCGCCCGAGCCCGGGGGCCCCGCAGTGAGGCTAGATTTGTCAGCCATGAGATCGGCCATCCGATTCCTCGCGCGCGCCGCATGCGCTGCGCTCGCCGCGAGCGCGCTACCCCGCGCCGGCGCGGCTCAGTCCAGCCTCGCCGCCACCGACCGCCAGCTCGCGCGCGACATCTTCCGCGAGCTGATCGAAATCAACACCGCCGACTCCCTGGGAAACACGCCGCGCGCCGCCCGTGCCATGGCGCAGCGGCTCCTCGCCACCGGCTTTCCCGCGGCAGACGTGCGCGTGCTGATCGGCCCCGATGCGCGTCACGGCAACCTCGTGGCCCGCTACCGCGGCACCGGCGCCGGGGGGCGCCCGATCATCGTGTTCGCGCATCTGGATGTGGTGCCTGCCCGGCGGGCGGACTGGTCCGTCGACCCGTTCACCTTCCTCGAAAAGGACGGCTACTTCTACGGGCGCGGCACCACCGACAACAAGGCGGGCGCCGCCATGCTCGTCGCCGACTTCATTCGGCTCAAGCAGGCGGCGTTCAAGCCGCGGCGCGATCTCATCCTGATACTCGAGGGCGACGAAGAGACCGCGGGCAGCTGTATCGCGTGGCTGGTGGCGAAGCACCGGGACTTGATCGATGCGGAGTTCGCCCTGAACACCGACGCCGGCGGCGGGGTGCTGCGGGACGGACGCCGGGTCATGTTCGTGGTGCAGGCGAGCGAAAAGGTGTACGCCACCTACGTGCTCGAAGCCACCGATAAGGGCGGGCACAGCTCCCTCCCGCGGCCCGCGGACAATCCCGTGTACCGGCTCGCACCGGTGCTGGAGCGTCTGGCACAGTATCAGTTCCCGGTCAAGCTGAACGAGGTGTCCCGCGCGTTCTTCGAGCGCTCGGCCGCGCTCGAGAGCGGGTCCCTCGCCGACGACATGCGGGGCGTCCTGATGGATCCGCCGGACAGCGCGGCCGTCGCGCACCTCTCGGCCGTGCCGTTCTACAATTCCAAGCTTCGCACGACCTGCGTCGCCACCATGATGGCGGCAGGGCACGCCGAAAACGCGCTGCCCCAGTCCGCCCGGGTCACCATCAATTGCCGTATCCTCCCGGGGGAGCCCGCGTCGGAAGTCGAGGCGACCCTGCGGCGCCTCGCCGCCGACGACCGCATGACGCTGCGCGAGACCAACACGCCGGTCCCCAGCCCACCATCCCCGCTCACCGCCGCGATCATGGGCCCGATCGAGCGGCTCGCCGCGGAGCAGTTCCCCAACGTCCCCGTCGTCCCGGTGATGGAAGCGGGCGCGACTGACGGGCTGTTCCTCCGCAACGCCGGGATCCCCACCTACGGTGTCTCGGCGGTGTTTGAAGAGCAGAACGACGTGCGGGCGCATGGTCGCGACGAACGGCTCAGCGTGCAGAGCTTCTACGACGCGCTCGAGTTCTGGTACCGGATGATGCAGGCGTTCGCGTCGGACCGGTTGACGCGGTGACCGAAGCGGCGTATTTCAACACCGGAAGACCTGGTCGTCGGGTAGCCGCATGTGGAAGCGAGTGAAGAACGGGGTGCAAGGCAGGGTGGCGCGTTTTCGCGTCCCCGGGGGGGCGGAGCCCGCCGAGGCCGACGGCGATCGCCAGCAGGATGGCCCCGGCTCCGACGAACGACCGATGCCGATCGCGGCTTCCATCCTCTGGAAGCCGATCGACGGCGCGGCGGAGCCGGACGCCGGGCTGCCTCCCATTTTCATCACGCAGCACGCGTTGGCCGCCGTGCACGATCACTGCGCGGCGACACACGCCGCGTGCTTCGGGCTGTTGATCGGAGACGTGGTCAACTCCCCGGAAACCGGGGCGCCGTATATCGTCGTCGAGTCGACCATCCGCCTCCCCGGGAGCCCGGACGACGACGCCAAGACGGTGCTGGTGCAGGGATGGGTAGTGGCGCAGGACGTGCTTCGGAAATCCGGCGATTTGCTGGTCGGCTGGTACCGAGGAGGCGGGGGGGACGCCGCGCTGTCGGCAGCAGAGGCGGACGCGCACCGGGCGTTTTTCGTCCAACCGTGGCAGCTTGCCGTGGTGGTGGGCGCGGGCGAGACGACCGTCGGCGGCGTCTTGCGCCGCTCGGCCAGCAGCGGCTGGGCGCAAGAGTGCCTCCCCTTCTATGAGCTGGTCGATCCGGGATCCTTCCGACCGGACGGCAGCAAGCCCACGCACTTGCGCTGGGACAACTACCGCACGGAGGAGACTGCGCTCGTTCCGCCGTCCGCGCTACCTGTCCCCGCGGCATCCCCGGTGCCTGCCGCCATGCCCGCCGTCCGGCGCGCGGCGTCGTCGGTGCAGCCGTGGGTCTTTCTGCCCGATGAGTTCGGTGGTGGCGATGAGGGCAAGGGGCGCTGGGCGCCCCGCATGCGGGTCGGGCCGATCCCACGGTGGGCCGCGTACGGCGCGGTGGGTGTCCTGGCCGTCGCCGGGCTGCTCCGGCTCTTCTCCGCGCTGGCATCGCCTGCGGCGCCCAGGTCCTCCCCGGGTACGCCCGCGGCCGTCGTGGCGATCCCGCTCGAGCGATTGGACCGGGCCGCCGACACACTCGCCCTGGCGATCGCTGCATTCGATCTGCGTGCGCGCCTGTTCGCCAGCCGTCAAATGCAGTGTCCCGAGCTGGGACGCGGGCTCATCCTGGTCGAAGAGCGTTGGACCACTTACAACAGCGTGCGGAAGCATGGCGCGGCGCCGCTCGACTCCGCTCGCACGGCCCGGGACCGGGCGCTCTATGCCGATGTGGACGGAGTCGAGCGGCGGTTCGAGCACTCGGCCTGTACCCGACCGTGACGCGCGCCGTCGCGTTGCTCGCCCTCCTCGTGAGCGGTGTGCCGTGTCGGGTGGCGACGCAGGGGTCGCAGCCGCTGCGTAAGACGGATGTAATCCGTCTGCTCTCGAACCCGCTGATCTCGAGGAGCGAGGTCGCCGATCTGATCCGGCGCAACTGCGTCGCCTTTCGACCTACGCCGCGGGATTGGGCGGATCTGCGCGACTTCGGCGCGGACTCCGAGGTGCTGAGCAGTATCGGCGAGTGCGGGACGACGTCCGCGGCGCAGCGCGCCGCGCCCATGCTCCCCCTGACCGCCGTACTGCTTCCGGCCCGGTTGAGCGTCATCGTTGGGGGCGACGCGGTTGCGCGCGTACAGGTGAGGCGGGGTGAGCTCCCGCAGGCGCGCGTGCCGCTGGTGCTGCGCGGGAGCTCCGGCATTCCCGGCGGGCCGCCACAGGACGCGCAGGCCACCACCGATGCGAGCGGCGGCGCGGTATTCCGGTTTCCGGTCGGCCGGCTCCCGGCGACTTACACGTTCGAGGTGGTCACCGGCTCGGGTGCGTCGCTGCCGGGAAGACCGTCGCTCGAGCTGGTCGTCGGCCCCTCGGGGCCGGCCGTCGCCGCGGTACAGCCCGGTCGCGTGGAGCTGCGGGCCGGCGAGCGCGGACCCGTTTCGCTGCTCGTGATGGTGCGAGACTCGTTGGGGAACGCCGTGCCGGGCGAGGCGGTGGCGCTCCAACCGGACAACCCGGA
>WNFQ01006010.1_pt1 | contig 18842 bp, 16 predicted proteins | sample 5400171 | NCBI WGS metagenome assembly WNFQ01 (sample SAMN13153356, study PRJNA577476) | soil metagenome | isolation source: 20 cm soil under Madrone tree | place: USA:California | collected 2016-06-14 | reverse complement strand
CCCCGGTAAATTTCAGTGTGTCCTTTTTGCCGGCCGAAACCTTTGACTTCAGTGACAGTCATCCCTTCGATGCCAAGCTCAGCCAGTGCCTCTTTGACCTCTTCGAGCTTGAACGGTTTGATGATGGCTTCCAGTTTTTTCATGTCGCAGTAAACTCAGCGTCGCGCGGTGCTTTGCAATCCAAAGCTAACCGCAGCACGCGCTCTCTTAGCAATGTCGCGATGCGAATGCAATCACGAATTTTTTGCACGATAAATGACGCGCGTCATCCCGAGGTCGCCGCGGCGACCGAGGGACCTCGCATGAGCCGGTGGGGCATCCGAGCTACCTAGTGTGATCCAGAAACTTTTGCGAGCTCCCTCACTCCGTTCGGGATGACATGCCTCGTAAATTTGCCAAAAAATTTTGCCGCTTAATACTGCAAACTAATGCCCCGCGACTCTTTCGTTCATCTGCATCTGCACACTGAATATTCGCTGTTGGATGGCGCTATCCGGATGAAAGAGCTGATGAAAAAGGTGGCTGAATTCAAAATGCCTGCCGTTGCGATAACGGATCACGGCAATTTGTTTGGCGCGATTGAGTTTTACCAGGAAGCACAGCGCGCCGATGTGAAACCGATCATTGGTTGCGAAGCCTATATTGCTCCCGGATCTCATAAGGACCGGCCGGGATCGCGGCGCGATTCGGCGTATCACATCACGCTTTTGGCCGAAAACGAGACCGGCTATCGAAACCTCGTTAAACTGGTGACGACAGCGCACTTGGATGGTTTTCATTACGCGCCGAGGATCGACAAAGAGCTGCTCGCAGCGCGGTCGTCTGGTTTGATCGGACTGAGCGGTTGTCTCGCAGGCGAAATCAACACTGCGATTCAGGCAAACAATTTGGAGAAGGCGAAACAGAGTGCCGCCGAATATCGGGACATTTTCGGGGCAGAAAACTTTTTTATCGAACTGCATGACCATGGGATAGAGGAGCAACGCAAGTGCAACAGCGTGTTGCCGCAAATCGCGCGAGACATGGGCGTCGGTTTAGTTGCGGCAAATGACGTGCATTTTCTTCGCCGAAGCGATCACCAGGCGCACGACGTGATGCTTTGCATTGGCACCGGCAAGATGGTGCAAGACGAGACCCGCATGCGTTATGTCCCGGAGCTGTATTTCAAATCACCGGAGGAAATGCGCGAAGTGTTCCGCGATTTTCCACAAGCGATTGAGAACACGCTTGCAATTGCCGAACGCTCTCATCTCGATCTTGAATTTGGGCGCTCGAAATATCCGGAGTATCCCGCTCCGACCGGAAAAACGCGCGAAGGCTACTTACGCGAGCTTTGCTATGATGGGTTACGGCAGCGCTACGGCGAACGAGCGGCGAGCGACCCGGAGTTGATCCGGCGGCTCGATTATGAGCTAAGCGTTTTGGAAAAGACGGGCTTCGTCAGTTATCTGCTGATCGTTTGGGATTTCATTCATTTTGCAAAAGCGAAAGAGATCCCCGTTGGCCCTGGGCGCGGTTCGGCTGCGGGTTCGATCGTCGCTTACGTTCTCGGAATCACTGATATCGACCCGCTTCAGTACGGCCTCCTTTTCGAGCGCTTCTTGAATCCGGAGCGTGTTTCTCCGCCCGATATCGATATCGATTTTTGCGAAGCGCGTCGTGGTGAAGTCCTCGAATACGTGCGGCAAAAATATGGCGAACGCCGCGTCGCGCAGATCATCACATTTGGCAAACTCAAAGCAAAAAGCGTAGTGCGTGACGTGGGGCGAGTTATGGGGTGGAGCTATCGCGATGCCGATCGCATTGCGAAGATGATCCCAAATGAATTGAACATCACGCTCGACGCAGCCGTGGAAAAGAACCCGGAACTAAAACGAGCGGTCGCCACAGAGCCGGCGACACGGCAGCTTTTCGATTATGCAAAAGTTCTCGAAGGTTTATCGCGCAATGCGGGTGTGCACGCCGCAGGCGTAGTGATCGCGGACCGGGATTTGTCTGATTACATCCCGCTTTGTCGCGACGTCAAAGGCAACGACGTGATCAGCCAATACCCGATGGGGCCGCTCAACGATCTCGGCCTATTGAAAGTGGATTTCCTCGGATTGAAAACGCTGACCGTGATCGAAGACACGCTGACTCTTATTCGCAAACGAGAGCCAGACTTTTCGCTGAAAAATATTCCGCTCGATGATTCCGCTGCGTTCGGCCTCTATAACCGCGGCGAAACGATTGGTCTCTTCCAGATGGAGTCCGGAGGGATGACGAATCTGTCGAAGCAGTTCGATGTAAAGAAGCTCGATGACATCATCGCCTTGATCGCGCTTTACCGGCCTGGCCCGATGGAGCTTATCCCCGAGTACGTGAAGGCGAAAAAGGGCATCACGCCGATCAAATATCTGCATCCTTTGCTGGAAGACATCTGCGCCGATACCTACGGCGTGATGATTTACCAGGAACAAGTGATGGCTGCGGCGAGCAAACTTGCCGGCTACTCACTCGCGCAGGCCGATCTTCTTCGGCGCGCCATGGGCAAGAAAGACAAGGAGACGATGGCGAAGGAGAGAAAAAATTTCATCGAAGGCTGCGCGCGCACAAACAAAATCCCGGAAAAAAAGGCAAATGCGATTTTCGATTTGCTGGAAAAATTCGCGGGTTACGGATTCAACAAGAGCCACAGCGCAGCCTATGGCGTGATCAGTTATCAAACCGCCTATCTAAAGGCGCATTACCGGGTGGAATTCATGGCGGGTTTGCTGAGCAACGAAATCAACAACACAGAAAAAATTTCAGTTTTCGTCGGCGAATGCAAACGAATGGGCATTTCCATTCTGCCACCAGATGTTAACAAGAGCGGCCTGAAATTCACGCCGGAAATGTGGGAGGGACCTCAGCGTCCCGATAGTCGCGGCACTGAGACCGCTCCCACACTGTCTGCGATTCGCTACGGCCTCGCTGCGATCAAACACGTCGGCGAAACCGCCATGGAATCCGTAATTCAGGAGCGCGAACAGCGAGGCGATTTCATTTCGCTGGAGGATTTCTGCGCTCGGCTGGACTCGCGCGTTGCCAACCGCAAGATGCTGGAAAGCCTCGTCAAGTCCGGCGCGTTTGATTTTGTTGGTCGAGACCGTGCCGAGCTGTTTGGCTGCATTGAGGATGCAATGAGCGCGTCTGTTGCAGCGCAGCGCGACAGGCTCGCTGGTCAGGTTTCGCTATTTGATGAGGCAACTGCTTCGACGACATCGAGAAAAAGACTCGCTAGCCGGTGGAGCGACCATGAAAAGCTTTCCTTCGAGAAAGAGCTTCTCGGTTTTTACGTTAGCGGACATCCGCTCGACGCCTATGCGGACGTATTTGCAGAGAAAAATTACAGGTCAATTGCTTCGTTAGGTGCGCTCGACGATCGCGCGCCGTTCAAGATCGCCGGCGCGATTGTGCAAGTGGAAAAAAAGTTCACCAGAAGAGAGGGCAAACCGTTCGCGGTTGTGTGGATCGAAGACCTAACACACACACTTGAGGTGGTCGTTTGGAACGAGGTTTATCTTAAAGTCTCGGACGCGCTCGCGGCGGGACGCGTTGTTGAGATAAAAGGAACGCTGGATAAACGCGACGAAGCGCTTCGCGCCACGGCTCTGGAAATCAGATTGCTTGCGCCCGAAAGAGCTAACGGAGCGAACGAACATTCGGCAGACGCGCGCCAGGAACGCGCGGTTCTCCTCCAATTTTCTCCCGCTACAACGGGCGAGGAGCTCCGCCAAGTACGCGAGATTCTGGTTAGTTCACCCGGCCGGCAGCCGGTTCAACTGCTGTTTGATCGCGCGAATGGCAATTCATTCCGGCTGGATGCCGGTATGGATTTTCGCGTAAGTCTCACGCCAGCTCTGGAAGAAAAACTTTCGCGCTGGCTTGTGCGCTGATTTTAAGCTGCTATCAGCGCTTCTCTTGCCGTTTTGGGCCGGCGGCTTCGCCACCTGCTTCGGGGCGGGGGAGGGCACCAAGCACTAACGTTTTCTCTTCTGGGCCTGCGCCCACGCAGAGCGGAAATTCACGGGCGTCATCATCCGGTTCTGACATAGCCAAGGATTGCAGGCCGGTACCTTCATGCAGACTCACTGTCCAGCCGGATTGAAAAAGGCCACCGCGAAATTCCAATTGCGCCACGGCAGGCGCGAGGGTCAACGCCGTTGGTGCAACTTTGATATTATTTACGCAGTCGATCTGGTGCGAAGTCAGATCGAAGATTGGTGTCGCACCACTTATTCTGACTGTCACATCGTTGATGTCATCAAAATCAATTTCGCCACGGAATGAAAGATCTACGTCCTTGGTCGCTGCGTTAAAAAACTCCACCGATGCGCGATTTCCTCCAAAAACAATGCGGCTGCTCGCCTCGATAAAGTTGAAAGAAGTCCATCTGTCACCTGACAGCTTTCCGTTCACAAGCTGCACGTCGCCAACAATGCGTGGGTGTTGCAATGTGTCGGAAAGAGAAATGTTTCCACTCAGAATACCGTCTCGGAAAAGTTCGGGATGAAACAGCTGAGGCATCTTTGCCAGGAACACTGACGGAAAATCGACGGTGATGTTGAGCGGAGCCAACTGGAAAGCGTTCCAATCTGTTCCAATGGGCAAGGAAAAATTCGCTGTGAAACTAACCGGGCTTGAGTCTGGTGTATGGATTGTGCCGCACGCATCCCAGTTGCTTGAGTTGACGGTTGCCTCAACGTCTAGTGGGATCGGGTTCGCTTTTTTTCCGGCTGATCCAGTAAAGCCTGGAAAATAATCGAATAGATTATCGACTCGGGCGTCGAGTGTTCCTGAGTAGTTGTGCTCGCGCGAGATATCGATTTTACCTTGTCCGCTGAGCGAATCATTCTTGCGTTTGATTTCGAATTGTTCCACCTCCAACTCCCTCGCTTTTAGATTCACCTTTGCGCTCAGACTTTCGACTGCAGTCTTAAAGAATGTGAGGGAGGCGCCCTCAACCGCGAGGTGTCCGCCAAATTTGCGATCGCGGGTGTCCATTGCTCCCTCGATGGTAATTTTCCCTGCAAAATCGTCAGGATTTGCGCCAAACAGAGCGACGAAATCCCCAAGCTGACTGATCGATGCAGAAATGTTTCCGCGGAAATCCGGGCTAAGCCAGCCGGACGAGGTCGCGGGGAATGCGGCCTCACCGCTCAAAGTGAACTGATTGCTCCTTTGTCGAATATAAAGTTGTTGAAGCTCAATCTTACGGTTGTAAACCGCCGCGCCGAGCATGATCGCTTCGGCTGTGCGATTGCGCCAGGTAAGCCCGGACAATTCACCCCAGAGAGACGCAGTTACGCGATCCGGCTCAGCGAGATTGCCACGAAAAGTGAAGTTGGCGGCGTGAAGCAAACCGTCAACGCGATCGGCGAACCCGAATGCGTCCGAGGTTTGTGCGAGAGAAATATCATTGGCCCCGCCTGCGATTTTCCAGTTGGAATGTTGCGAACGCCACTCGTGCGAGATGTTCCCGCGGATTTTTCCACCGAAAGCGTCAACCTCAAACTGTAATCCCACGCGCTGCTTGCCCAGGCGCGAGAAGTCCGCTGTTGAGGATTGCAGGTCGAGACCACGGCTCAAAGTAAGTCCGGCAAGCGTCAGACGATTGGTTTCCCAGTGAGTTGCGCCGCGCAATTGGGAAAACGTTTGGCGCAACCACGGCGACGCAATCATGATCTCGGCGGCAGTAAATCGGCCTGCCTCAGTCTCGCTCGCGGACAGAATGCCGCGGCGCAACAGAATTAATGTGGGGCCGTTCTCAACGCGCATATCTGAGTTGGCAATGTGCAGAGTTTCCGGCAGCAAGCGCTGCAGCGTTGCCCAGCCGCGCCGGGTTATCGCTCGCAAATTTGGATTGCTGCGGTGGACTTCCAAATGCAATTCCCGGATCGAAAGATCGCGAATGATGCGGCCGCGCATGTGCAAAAGCACATGTTTGAAATTCAGACCAACGTTCACGTCTGTGGCAGTGAGATCGAGGCGAAGGGCATCTTGACGCACGCTTTTCAGGTGAAGCTGCCGAATCACAACCGGATGCAGAAATGAGGCGTCGATTGTGTCGATGCTAGCGACGAAGCCCTCCTGTCTTGCTGCCCACCACACCCACAGGCGAACGCCATTGGAAACGGTAAATGGCGCCAACACAATCGCCAAAAGCGCGACGAGCAAGGCGAGCAAGCTGATGAGACGCAGGCGATTCTTAAGTGGCATTTTACGTCAGTATCGGGTGACGGCGCGCGCAAATGACGAATGACGAATGACGAATGATGAGTCAATGACGAAGCTGGAATGACGAAAGGACGGGTCCGGCCTTCGGCACTCTTCTGCTTTTCTCATTCGGATTTCCTTCGACATTCGACATTCGTGCTTCGTCATTCATTCCCTTTGTTTGCAGTGGCGTCTTTAAAGATCAAACGCAGCGGCCGTGGTGTGTGCAGCCGTTCCTCGAGTTGTCGCTCCAATGTGCGCTCGGCTTCGGCAGGCAAGCCGGCTTCCGCCGCTTTTTTCCAGGCAAGCTGAGGCAGGATCGATAATTCGCTTTGAAGATCCTCACCGGAAATTCGATTCCACAAGCCGTTTTCGAACGCGAGGACGTCCACTTGCTCTTGTTCAACACCAAGGATTTGGGCGTGGGGCAGCTGAATGATGATTTCCTTCGGGCGAATATCAATGGAGAGGTTCTGCTGCAGATCGAAGCCGGCTTTGGCGGTGAATGTGCCATGTAGTTTCACGCGTTTGGATGGCGTGGTGTGTTCCATGTAGACGCGATTGTTCATAGTGATGCGCGGCTGCAAGTGCGCGATGTCGATAAAAGCAGCGCGCAAATCTTTGCCCAATCTCTCGAGTTCGACGCTGCTTTGGCGCGCCGTGCGCGCCGGCCAGGTCTCCAGGCGCAAAAAGATGATGACGACTACTGTTGCGACGATGAACGCAATCAGCGTGAACGCGAGCGGCCAGGCGATGCGACCGGAGATTGCTGATTTCGACATTGACCGTTGGACGTTAAGCGTTGGACGTTTTCCTGGCGAAACTTGTAATCGAGCACGAGCAAGAGCACGAGCAAGAGCAAGCGGAAAGAGACAGACGCCGTATCCAAAAAATTACCGCCCCCCACGCCCGATGGACGTGAAGGGCGGCTGTTCCCCCCAGAACAATCGTAGAAAACTGTGAGGCTACTAAACGAGCTTCAAGCCAATGGCAACAAATTTATGCGAAAAAATTTTCGGCGGCTTCCACCAGTGTTACAGGGCGTCAAGATAAAAGAATTCAATCATCGGAGAAACTCATAAACGAAGTCCGAACAGCATGAGGCGTGGCGATCGCGAAAGCCGAAACCAAGACGTGGTTTGCACGAGGGCGCGTCGGGGTTTCTAGTTTTATATGCGTAACTTGGATGACGAATCATCCTCGCGAAGCCTTGCCGGTTCGTTGCTGGTCGCTCATCCCAATATGCTCGACCCGAATTTCCGGCGCACTGTGCTTTTCATTTCCGAGCACAACCCAAACGAGGGTGCCCTCGGCGTGATCATCAATCGGCCGCTCGACAGGCAAGTGGCAGATCTGGTGACTGATACACCACCAGCGGGCCTCGCGGACGTCCCTGTGTTCCTCGGCGGTCCGGTTGGAAAAAATCAACTAATGTTTGCGGCGTTCGAATGGAAGAAGGGCGACGGCGTTAAACTCAGTCACAATGTTGCTTTGGAACAACCCAGCGCCGTGGTTGGCGAGAAAGATTTGGTTACGATTTGTGCGTTTGTAGGCTACGCAGGGTGGGGAGTGGGTCAGCTTGAAAGCGAGGTGAAGCAAAAAGCCTGGCTGCTTCAGAAAGCCAAGCCTTCACTGGTTAAGCTTGATCGTCTTCCAAACCTCTGGTTCGACATCATGCGCACGTTGGGGCCGTGGTATAAAATGCTCGCCGCGGCACCGGACGACCCCTCGCTCAACTGAGTGTCAGAGGTGAGAAGTGAGAGGTGAAAATCGATTTCGCTTGCTTCCGATCTTTCACTAATCACTAATCACTTCTCACTTTCTCATGATCATCGGTGTCCCGAAAGAAATTAAGGAACAGGAGCAGCGCGTCGCCCTGCTGCCGTCGGCTGCGAATCAGCTTATCCGGCACGGGCATTCGGTGCTGGTAGAAAAAAACGCCGGTATCGGCTCAGGTTATGCAGACGAAGAATACGCCAAAGCCGGCGCAGAAATTGTGAATCAAGCGAAAGAGGTGTTCGCGCGCGCCGATCTCATTGTGAAAGTCAAGGAGCCACTCGAGGCGGAGTTTTCGCTGTTGCGCGAGGGTCAAATCCTTTTCACGTATTTGCATCTGGCCGCGAGTAAATCTCTCACGGAGGCCTTGCTGAAATCGCGCGGCACCGCGATCGCCTATGAGACGATCCAGGTCGACCACCGTTTACCGCTGCTGGAACCGATGAGCGAGATCGCTGGTCGCATGTCGGTGGTGATGGGGGCGAATTTTCTGGCCAAATACAATGGCGGCAGCGGAGTGTTGCTGGGCGGCGTGCCGGGAGTTTTACCTGGGCGCGTCGTCGTACTCGGAGGCGGGACGTCAGGCGTCAACGCGGCCCGTATGGCCGCCGGTCTAGGGGCTGACGTAACCATACTCGACGTGGATCTTGAACGTTTACGCTACCTCGATCTTTCAATCATAAATGCAGACACGCTCTATTCGAGCGAGGCGAACTTGTATGAGCTGATGCCGGATTGCGATTTGCTCATCGGAGCTGTGCTTTTGCCGGGAGCAAAAGCCCCGAAGTTAATCACCCGCGCAATGCTAGGAAAAATGAAGCCGGGCAGTGTCCTTGTAGATATTTCCATCGATCAAGGCGGCTGCGCGGAGACATCGCGGCCAACGACGCATCTCGATCCAGTTTACGTGGAGGAAGGTGTCACGCACTATTGCGTGGCAAACATGCCTGCAGCGTACGCGCGTACTGCTACGCAAGCCCTCACCAATGTGACCTATCGCTATGTGGAATTACTCGCCGACTTTGGCCTTGAGGGCGCGTGCAAGAAACAACCGGCGCTAATCGGTGGAATCAACACCCGTGATGGGCGGCTCACGTGTCGAGCGGTAGCGGAAGCGCATGGCCTGAAATACGAGCCTCCGTTCTAAACCAGCGTTCGCCACGTACATCGGACTGAAAAACAAATTGCCGTGCTGCGCAAAAACCCGCTTGCTCCAATTATTCGATTACAGCAATGTCCCCGTTCAAACTAGTACTATGAAAAAATACATCTGCATTCTGGCCGGTGCCGCACTCCTAGCAGCGTGCGAGCAAAAGACTGAGACAACCGAGCCGGCGGCAACTCCAGCGCCCACGAGTCCGCCCGCAGCAACTGCAAGCAGTCCCGCTGCAGCAACGGAAACAAGTCCCGCTGCAGCAACGGAATCTCCTCCTGCAACAACCGAATCGCCTGCTGGAACGACTGAATCGCCGGCTGAAACGACTGAATCGCCGGCTGAAACGCCGCCGCCCGGTTCGTAAGTTCTGGCGCATTCTTCTTCTTGCGAAGTCTTCTCCCGAGAACCTTCGGGAGAAGACTTCTGCTGTACGGGCGCCGCGTCCCTAATTGGAGAGGCGAGCTCCGCGCGCCCAAAATTAGCGTCGCGGAGCTCCGCCCTCCAACATCTTTCGGATTTGTGGTAGGGAATCGACAATCAGCATGAAGCGAACGGATTTATTCTCTTTTTCCAGACCCCGACGCCTGACGCAGGCGTCAGAATATCAGCGCGTGAAACGAGACGGCTTTACGCGACGCGGCAAACTCCTGATAGCGAATGTGGTGCCGGTAGAGAATTCTGGCCCGTGGCGCGTAGGGTTTGTTACTTCACGTCGCGTCGGTGGCGCAGTTGTTCGCAATCGTGTTCGGCGCCGTCTGCGAGAAATTGTGCGGCAGCACCAGCACAAATTGCGAGAGGGGTTTTGGATTGTGCTCGTTGCCAGGCGCGATGCAGCCAGCGCGAGCTATCGTGCGCTGCAAGATGAATGGTTGCGTCTGGCAAAACGCGCTTCTATTCTGCTTTGATGCTCGGACTGGTTCGTTTTTTTATTCGTATTTATCAGTGTACGCTCTCACCGTTCCTGCATTTGCTGTGCGGTCCCGGTTGCCGTTTTACGCCGACCTGTTCGGCATATTTTTTGGAAGCAGTGGAGACTCATGGCGTTCTTTACGGAAGCTGGCTCGGATTGAAGCGCCTCGCTCGATGCCAACCGTGGGGCGGATCTGGGTATGACCCTGTACCGGACTGCAAGAATCCGGAGTCCAAACTCGAACGTCTCGGATCAACATTGACCGCCGAGCCGAAGCGCGCTGAATAGTCTGCGAGCGCGATTTACGATTTATGGATCGAACTGCCTGGATTATCGTCGCCCTTTGCGTGATTGGACTCCTCCTGTGGGAAGTTTATCTGGCGAAACAGACGGTTCCGAAACCCGCTCCAGTCGGCATTGCGCCGGGGCGAGGTTCTCCCACGGCGGCTCCGGCAATTCTCGCGCCTTCGCCATCGCCAACTCCCGTCGCGGAAGCTGCACCTAGCCCGGAAACAACTCCGAGCTTTGCCGAGAAGATAGAGACGCTGCGCAATTCAGATGTCGAGCTGCGTCTGACCAATCGCGGTGGTGGAATCAAGGAAGTAATGTTGGTCAAACAAGTAGCTGAGGAAGGACAACCAGTTGTCTTGAATTCAGCGCAGAGCGCGCCAATCGGCGCGATCATTGAGCAACCGTCCACGCCAACGCTGGCCGAGTTTACTGCATCTCCGGAGTCGGATTCTGCTGTTCGATTTGAGCACACGACGGCCGAGCAAATCGTTATTCAAAAAAAGTTCTTCTTCGAAAAATCACCGGAGAACAAGGACAACTATGTGATCGAAATGGACGTTGATCTCGAGAACCGGGGAGATAAGCCATATCAAAGCGGCGGCTACTTTGTGGCGCTCGGTTCGGCGGCCCCGATTCATTCGAAAGATTATCCTTCGTACACGCGTCTGGTCTGGTGCATTGACGGAAGAGCGAAGGGAATTGACGTCGGTTGGTTCGCTAGCAGTGGCGGTGTTCTCGGCGTGGGTCAACGCGCTGCGCGGCCGTATTACCAGGAGAGCATTGCCGGCGCGGAATGGGTCGCGGTGAGCAACCAATTTTTTACGACGTTGATGGCGCCGCTCACTGCAAAAGCCACGGGCGTATGGGGCCGGCATTTCGACGTCGAACGATCCCCGGACCAGAAGCTGCTTGGCATCGAGGGCGCGCTCGGAATGCCGGGATTTCAGTTGCAACCCGGGCAGACATACAACGCGCGTTTCGAGATCTACGCTGGCCCAAAACTTTACCACCGCCTTGCGCAGCTCCCGCACAACGAAGCCGAGGTGATGGACTTCGGGATGTTCAAAATCGTTTGCCAGTTTCTGCTCAATTTCATGAACCTGCTGAACAGTTGGCTACACGATTACGGCCTCGCGATTCTGGCGCTCACCACGATCATCAAGCTCACGCTTTGGCCGATCCAAAACAAAGCGAACCGTTCCATGCGCCAGATGGCTGCGCTCTCGCCAAAAATGCAGGAGCTGCGCGAAAAATATAAAGAAGATCCAACCCGGATGAATCAGGAGGTAATGAAGCTCTACAAGCAATACGGGATTAATCCGGTCGGCGGCTGTTTGCCGATGGTGATTCAAATTCCGATCTTCTTTGGTCTCTTCAAAATGCTTGGCCAGGCGGTCGAACTGCGGAATGCGAAGTTTCTTTGGGTAAGAGATCTTTCTCAGCCGGACACGATCGCGCATCTGCCGTTGCTGGGGTGGCCGATCAACATTATTCCGCTCTGCATGGCTGCGACGCAGATTTGGCTCATGGCGATGACGCCGAAGACAGGCGATCCCACGCAGCGGCGCATCGCCATGTTCATGCCGCTGATCTTTCTATTTATCTGTTACAATTTTGCCGCAGCTCTGGCATTATATTACACTGCCCAAAACCTTTTCAGTATCTTGCAATTTTACCAAAATAAACGCCAACCCATGCCGACGCTCGAAAAAGTTGCCCCGAAGGCTGTGGCCGGAAAACGAAAGCGATGATGACGCCGAAAGATCTGCTCGATACCATGCTCGGTTATCTGGGCTTCGTTGTGCAGATCGAGGAAACGACGAACGAAGGCGGCAACGCGACGCTGCAGATCTATACCGAGGAGAGCCGGCGCCTCATCGGACGCGATGGGGAGACGCTCGAAGCCATCCAGTTTTTGCTTAATCGGCTGTTGCAAGCCAAAGACAAAGACGCCGAAAAAGTCATCGTCGATTGCGAGCACTATCGCTCCATGCGCGAAGATCGCATCGTGCAACGCGTGAGAGAATTGGCTGATCGCGTGCGCATCACCGGGCGTTCTCTACAGCTTGAGCCGATGAATTCCTACGAGCGGCGTCTCGTCCACAATGCTTTTAAAGATGATCCGGACGTTGCGACCTGGAGTCCGTCCGATTCGGCGCGCATCAAGCAAATCACTTTGCTAAAACGCCAGCGAAAAAAGGAGACAGCTCAAAAAGAGCAGCTGTCATCCTGAGCGGAGCGAAGGATCTCTACAAACTCGAAAATCACGCTTAGTCGATTGTGTGATCAACTCACCGACTGTGAGATCCCTCGCCTTGCGCTCGGGATGACACGAACGTTATCGCGTCGCCGTTTGGTGCTGGCCCTTTAAGCGTGCGACGTCCGTCCCGCTTCCCACGCGGATTTCCGGTCGCCACCGGAATTTTTGCAGAATCGGATTCGATTTTTCTTCGACCGCATCGGCAATAATTTCGCCAAGCACTGGCGCAAACTTGAAACCATGTCCACAATCACCTGCAGCAATTACCAATCCTTCGCGGTCCGGATCGCGTGCGATCCAAAAATGTCCATCGTGCGTATCGCAATACATGCAGATCCGTGAGTAAACAATCGGCGCGTCAGTGAGTGCCGGGAATGTGGAGGATAAAAACTCGCGCAGTTTTTTTTCGTCTTCGAGAGTGACAGTGCGCTTCGATGATTCAGGGGACATCTCGCGGCCGGGACCGTGATTTGCAATCTTGACCACACCGTCACGATTAATGGGAAATCCATAGTAACCGGTGGTTGTAATGTCCGCGCCGAAAACCGGAAAACGCTCGGGCGCGAAAAGCTCGGGTTGCGAAGGCTTCAGGTGAAAAACTGGCTGACCGCTGGCGCGGAAAAACTTCTTTGTAAACGGCAGCAGATACGGCGTCCACGCGCCCACTGCCATGACGACGAAGTCACCGGGGATTCGCTGTCCATTATCGAGCGCGATGCCCCTTATGCGATCGCTGGCTTCATCCAAGTGGGAAAACTTCGCGCCTTCGTACAATTTTATGTCCAACGCTTTGGCGCGCTCAGTTAATGTTGCAACGACGTGACCGCTTTCCGCATAACCGGCCTCCAGCTCTAGAACGCCATCCCGATAGAGTTCCGGATTCCATGCCGGAAAACGTTTCCAGAATTGCGCTAAATTCATGCGCTCGATCTTGTGTCCGCGGCGTCCCAGCGTTTTGAAACTTTCATGCTCGAAATCGCCCGGCTTGAGTTCACGCCGGCGCACGAACATCACGCCAACCTCGTGATACAGCTGCGTACCGAATTCTCGATTCCATTCGCGCCAGAGTTTGATCGAGCGTTCAGCTAAATCGGTGTATTCCTCGTCCGCTCCGTAGGCTGCGCGAACGGCTTTGCTTATGTCAGTTGACGCTGCAAGCGAATGCGGCAGCGGCCCGGGATCGACAAGCACGACGTCGTGATCGCGCTTCTTCAATTCGATCGCGGCAGTCACTCCATTAATCCCCGCGCCAACAACGATGATTTTGAGCATTTGCTTGTCCTTCCGTGATATCGAGCGAAGGCGAGACATCTAATTATTTCCCTTCAGCGCAAAGGCAACAGTAAGAGATTCCTCGACTCCGCTCGGAATGACAATGGAGTACGCGACTAGTTAACCGTATTGGCTAAACTTTCGCCGCCGAAATCAGTGGATCGCAGCTAATCGACCACAAAGCCTTCGCGCTCGGCTGCCTCTCGTAAGCGCTTGTCTTCGGTAATGAAGCGGATGGCGTACGGTTCAAATCCGCTGGCCACGATGGCAGCACCAAGCTGCAGCGCGTCGCCTGCCCGCAGGACATGCGTTTTTAACAGCCGGGTGGCAGCCTGTCGCAGTCGGTTGCTCGGGCCGATTTCGCGCCACTCTCCAGCTAATTGTTCCAGTAGCCGATACGACTCCGCTACTTGCGCTGGTGCCGTCCCGTCACGAGCTTGCCGCACGATCGCTGACACGCACTCAAGATAACTGCCCCACCACGTCACAACCCCGCTCTCACGTGCGACGGTCAAGTAATCCTGTGTCGTGCGCTCTCTAACGACCAGCGGAACCAATGCGGAAGCATCCCAGTAAACTACCACCGTTCTTCCTCACGCATCTCCAAAAGCGTCTGCACGACGCTCTTTTTGAACTTTGGCCGTGGCCGTGTCCAAAAGTCCTTCGGTAATTTGCCCTTGCCACGTTTTAACAGGCCCTGCCGTTCCAGCTGTGCCAAGCGTGCTTCATCGGCCTCGCTGCTGCCAGGGGGGAGCGGCTCCAACCGCGCAACAGGAACATTCCGATCAAGGATGAGTACCGACTCGCCGTGCCGCACCTTTTCGATCAGTTTGCTCAGATTGTTTTTGGCCTCGGTAATATTCGCCGCTTTCATCCTGGCTATGATGGCTCGATCGAGAGAGCCCGTCAAGCTTCACTCCTGTGGCTCTTTAACCACGTTGGGCGCAGCTCAGGCTTGTAGCCGCTATTCGCAGCGCGCGTTCTCGTTCGAGCAGGGTCGGATGCGAGTAATAAAAGGCGCTATAGAGTGGGTGCGGGGTGAGATTGCTCAAGTTTTTCTCGGTCAATTTTTGTAGCGCTCGAATGAGTGATTGCGCCTCTCCCATTGTCGCACGCGCAAACGCGTCCGCCTCGTATTCGAAATGGCGCGACCAGAGGTGCATGAGCGGTGAAAACCAGAAGCTTATCGTCCCCGCCAGCAGGGCAAAGAGCAGCATCGCAGGAACAACACTCCCGGCAGCAAAGCCTTCCTGATGCTCGAAGCCAAACGCGTGATAAAACCATTGCTGACGGGCCAGCCATGCGATCGCTGCGAACGCTACAAGCACGCCAGCCATGGAAACACCGAGCAACTTCAGTACGTGCCGCTCTTTGTAATGCCCAATTTCATGTGCGAGCACGGATTCCAGTTCTGGCTCGGTGAGTTGCGCGATGAGCGTGTCGAACAAAACGATTTTTCGAAAACGTCCGAACCCGGTAAAGAACGCGTTGGAATGATGCGAGCGTTTGCTGCCATCCATCACATCAATGCTGCGCGTCGGAAAATCGGTGCGTTGCGCCAGCGCAAAGAGGCGCTCCCGCAACGTTCCTTCAGGCAGCTGCGTGAATTTGTTGAAGAGCGGCATAATGACCGCCGGCGCGATGAGCAGCAGGAGCAATTGAAACGCGACGACCACCGCCGCCGCCCCGCCAGTCCACTCGATAACTTTCAACACCAGCGCAAGCAATGGATATCCGAGCATTACCGCGAGCAGAAAACCCTTCACACGATCGAGGATCCACGTCTTTGTCGTTGTGGTGTTGAAACCGAAACGGTCTTCGAGTTTGAATTGCCCGTACCAAGCGAACGGCAGTTCGAGGATGCCGAACGCAATGCCTGTCACGACGAGAAAACTAGCCATTGCCCACACCGACGTGCCGAAGTTCGCACTCAATCTTCCGAACGCCCACGGCAGTACGCCGCTGAAAAGCACTCCTATGATTACGATGGCGTCGAACACGGTCGCGATATCTCCAAAATGGCTCTTGGCCAGCGTGTAGTCGACCGAACGGCGATAGGTCGCCCCGTCAATGATCCCGCGAAATGCACGCGGCACTTCGTTTGCATACGCGCGCACGTGACGTTGATTGAGTCGGCTTAGCCACAGTTCGGTGGTTGCACGCGCGAGAACCAGAAGCAAAGCGACGATGGCGAATGGCAGCATGAAAGATCGCGCTTCAGCTCCTCTGGTGATCAGCTTGCGAAGAGCTTTCGATAATAGCGATACCAATCACTCTGAAAGCGTTCAGTCGGATCGTACTTTCTCTTCAGCTCGAGAAATTGTTTAAATTGCGGATAACACGCCATCACCTGCTCGGGTTTCGCGAATTTATGGTAGGTCAGGTAGTAACTCCCGCCGTGAGGTATTGCCAAATCGATCAAGCCCCGAAAGGAGCGCGCCGATGCTTCAATGCCACTTGGCGTATGAAATGTGAGCAGATTGAAGATGATGCACGCGTAAGGTTCCTTGGCCCAAGCCAGGAAACTCTCGTCATCTTTTTCGATTAATCGGACTGTACCGTAGATGACGATTGTTCGATTCGAGCACAGCAGTTCTGCCGCCTGCGCGAGAAAATCGGAAAGACTGGCTCGCGGGACGTAAATTTCGGTAATGATAAGGCTCGATTCCTCTCCGCCGATTTGTTCGCGGATCTTCTGCGCGTAATTCGGCAGATAGGCGCTAAGCTGGTTCGTATCGGACCAATAAGTCTGTCCGTTTGTGGACAAATAGTAATCGCTGTAACGCTTGAAAGCCTTTTCGCGGTCGGTGTAAGCAAGCCGCAACAGATCTAACCAATCGTCATCGCGTAACTCCTTTTTAGCGACAATCGGTTCGTGTTCGTCGATCGGCTCGTAGCAGGAAAACACGCCGCGTTGAAGAAAGTCCGGCGATTTTTCATTAACTGAAAACTGAAAATCACCGTAAAGAAACTTTTGCGCGATCCGTTCTTCAAAACGCTTGGGTAGATCGTCTGCGTGAATTATCTCCACCACGCGCCGCAATTTTTTCCTGGGAACAAGCCGAAGCGTTACGCTGTCGATTAATCCGAAAAGCCCGTAGCCACCAATCGCAGCTCGGAACAGCTCGCCATTTTCATCGCGCGAGCAGTGAATCGATTTTCCATCGGCATTGAGCAGGGTGAATGATTCGATGTTGGAAATCAGCGGCTTCATTGACAGGCCGCGCCCATGCACGTTCGAGGATAGACTTCCGCCTAGCGTAAATGCGTCGGCGCCGGTCTGTTTTTGCGCGATACCCCATTGGGTAGCGCTATCGCGCTGAGCATCGAGATACGTACGAATCAATTTCGGCCATTGGATGCCTGCTTCCGCTTCGATCAAGCCGCGCTCTCGATCGAAAGAAATCACGCGATCAAGAGAACGCGCATCGATGCAAATGCTGTCCGTCGCGAACTGCTGGCCACCCATCGAATGCCGACACCCCGAAACGGAAATGGGCAAACCTTTTCGTGACGCAGAACGCACGATCTCCGCAAGCTCATCTCTGGTGCGCGGAGTTAGAAGTTTGCGAACCCGGGTCCGATTGAGCTGCGAATGCACGTCATTGACCCAAATTTCTCTCTCGGGTTCTGCTAAAATGCCTGGCGCAAGCGCGAAAAGCGCCGCCGTGCGTATGAATTCGCGCCGCGTTAGCATCCGAAAGCTTTATTGAGCCAGTTAGATTTCAGCCAGGCAAATTACCTCGCCTTTGGCAATGGATTCATCGGTTCGTCCGGATCCCAGTTCGCGCAAATCATCATGATCGAAAAATCGGACGACGCGCCACGGGCGTACCAATTCAGCAAGTTCGCCTCGCGTGCATGCCCAGAGGAACGGCTCGCCGTGTCCACCCAACCACCAATCAACGAGTTTACTTTGTGACTCGAAGCGAATCCGACCATCAGCCTGCTTTTCCATGAATGTAAATGCAAATTGGCTGCCCGAAGTGCTCAGACTTTCTAATGTCCTCATCAACGCCGCAACGATATCAGTCGGAAGATACATTAAGAGACCTTCAGCGACCCAGAACGTGCGTTCTGTTCGATCAAACCTGCTGTCGATCAGCGTTTCTCTACTAACACCGCTGGCATTCAAGTCAGTGGCGATAAAATGCAATCGTTCAACGTCCTTTGTAGGGAAGTTCCGCACTTTGTGACGCTGCGTTGCCGGATGATCGATCTCCCAAAATTGCACGCTTGGGAAATCCTGATGTAATTCAAAACTGAGCGGATCGAAGCCAGCGCCGATTATGACGACTTGTGTAGCTCCGTTGATAAGCGCTGAGCGCACAAGCCCGGCGATACATTTCTTTCGCGAGCCATAATGCAGCAAGATTCCCGGGATGGTGATGCGTTCGATCAACTTTGCGACCGGTCGAAACCAGTCCTGCCGAAGAATTTTTAGAAATAAGCCGCTCCGCGGCGAATAGGTCTCTAGCATGCGAGCGCACGAATCTGCAGAAGTTTTCGACACGAGCCCCGAATGTTTTGGATCGCGATGCAGAAGAACCAGGCTTGCCGCTATGAGCAGCGCCGTGCGGCTAGCTTGATCGTTTTGCACGCGAGAGGCGTGGAGTGTTTCCTACTCGTGGGCGCTGGCAACGTTATTCAAATCCGCCGCTCTGGGTTGGTCGGCCCGAAACTCACGAATGTGATTCAATTCATCTCGTGAGCCGGTAGAATTTGCCGTTTGTGCGGCCAACTTCGCGTAATAGCGGCTTGCAGTTTCCTTGTCGCCGGTTTGCTCGGCAGCTCGCGCCGCTCCATACAATCCTCTGAACCGTCCTGGGTAAATCGTGAGCGCAGCTTCGAATTCCTGCCGTGCTTCCTTCGCCTGGCCGACTTCAAGCAGCAGACTGCCGAGTTGTTCCCGAATCGGAACAAATGCGCCGGGCGAAACC
>WNFQ01004596.1_pt1 | contig 18848 bp, 21 predicted proteins | sample 5400171 | NCBI WGS metagenome assembly WNFQ01 (sample SAMN13153356, study PRJNA577476) | soil metagenome | isolation source: 20 cm soil under Madrone tree | place: USA:California | collected 2016-06-14 | reverse complement strand
GCACGGCCTTCATGCTGAGCGGCGGCACCTTGAGCGCGTGCGCAATGGCGGGGACGGCGGTGTTCAGGATCGTCGTGTCCAACGATTCCATGAAAAAGCCGACCGCCACCAGCCACGGCAGAAGGCGCTTGGCGGTGTGACTTAAGGTGACGGTGTCGCGCGCTTGCAAGGCGATTGAACGCTCAGCTTCAGTCGCCTGCGAGCGCCGCGTCCACGATGTGCTGCGCCTGGGCGATCAGCCGGTCCAAATGCCCGGCGCCATGAAAGCTCTCAGCGTAGATCTTGTAAATATCTTCGGTTCCCGACGGCCGCGCGGCGAACCAGCCGCCGCGCGAGGTGACCTTGACGCCGCCGATGGGTGCATTATTCCCGGGAGCAGAGGTAAGAATTTGATCGATGGGTTCGCCGGCGAGTTCGGTGATCCGCACTTGTTGGCGGTTGAGCTTGCCGAGCTTTATCTTCTGTTCGGCGTTTGCCGGGGCGTCCACGCGATTGGCGTACACCGCGCCCAATTCCTGAGTCATGGTGCGGTACGCGTCGCCGGGATCCCGCCCGGTGCGCGCCGTGATCTCCGCCGACAGCAGCGCCGGCACCAGACCGTCCTTGTCGGTCGTCCAGACGCTGCCGTCGAGCCGGCTGAACGAGGCGCCGGCGCTTTCCTCGCCGCCGAAACCGAGACTGCCGTCCATGAGGCCGCTCACGAACCATTTGAAGCCCACCGGGACCTCGTACAAGGTCCGGCCGAGCCTTAAGGCTACCCGATCGATCATGGCGCTGCTCACCGCCGTCTTGCCGATGGCCGCGTCCGCACGCCAGCGCGGTCGATGGCGAAACAAATAATCGATCGCAACCGCCAAGTAGTGATTCGGCGGCATCAAGCCGCTGCTGGCGGTGACGATGCCGTGGCGATCGTGGTCGGTGTCGCAGGCAAAGGCGATGTCGAATCGATCCTTGAGGCCGATGAGGCGCTGCATGGCATAGGAGGAGGAGGGGTCCATGCGAATCTTCCCGTCCCAATCCAGCGTCATGAAACGAAAGGTGGGATCGACCTCTTCATTGACCACGGTGAGATCGAGGCGGAAAGCTTCGGCGATGCGCGCCCAGTAGTGCACGCCCGCGCCGCCCAAGGGGTCGACGCCCATCCGGATGCGCGAGCCGCGTATCGCGTCCATGTCCAGAATGGCGCCGAGGTCGCCCACGTAGCTCTCGAGGTAATCGTGAGTGCGGGTGGTGGCGGCACGCCGCGCCGCAGCGAATCCCATTCTGTCGATCGCGCCGGCACCTGACCGCAGGAGATCGTTGGCGCGGGATTCGATCCACTTCGTCACGTCCGTGTCCGCGGGTCCGCCATTCGGCGGGTTGTACTTGAAACCGCCGCTGTCGGGAGGGTTGTGCGAGGGTGTGATCACGATACCGTCGGCAAGACCCGTCTCGCGGCCGCGGTTATAGGTCAGGATGGCGTGCGACAAGGCCGGCGTCGGGGTGTATTCATCGCCCGGCGAGATCATGACCTCGACGCCGTTGGCGGCCAGCACCTCGAGGGCGCTCGCGAACGCCGGCGCCGAGAGTGCGTGAGTGTCGAACCCCATGAACAGCGGACCGTTGATGTTCCGCTGCCGGCGATACTCGCAGATGGCTTGACTGATCGAGAGCACGTGAAATTCGTTGAAACTCGAGTCGAAGGAGCTGCCGCGATGGCCGGAGGTGCCGAAGGCAACTCGTTGCGCGGCGATCGCAGGATCGGGCCGCTCGCTGTAATAGGCGGTAATGAGCCGCGGGATATCCACCAGCGACGCAGCCGGCGCGGCGTGGCCTGCGAGGGGATTGACCTTTGGCGTCAAGACGTGGCCAGTGCCGTGCTTTTCTCGGCGATGCGGCTCATGAGCTCCCTCCAGGACTTGACGAACGACTCCGCTCCCTCCAGTTGCAAGCGGGCGGCGAGCGCATCGACGTCGACACCGGCGTTTGCAAAGCGCGCCAGCACCTGTTCCGCGTCGCCGCCGTCCTTGGCCATCACGGACTTGAGGGTTCCGTTGGCGGCAAATGCCAGCAGTGTCTTTTCCGGCATGGTGTCGATGGTGTCGGGAGCCGCCAAGGACTCGACATACAGGCCGGCCGGCGCCTTGGGGTCTTTGGTCCCGGTGCTCGCCCAGAGCATGCGCTGCTTGCGCGCGCCGGCGGCTTCGAGATCGCGCCAGCGCTTGCTCGCCAGCAATTCGCAGTGCGCGCGGTAGGCGCGCCCCACAATGGCGATGCCTAGGCGATTGCGCAATTCTTCGGGCACCTTGTCGCCGACGGCGCGGTCCCAACGGCTCACGAACAGCGACGCGACCGAGCTCACGCGCGGATCGAGGCCTGCGGCGATGCGGCGCTCGATGCCGCGCAGGTAGGCCTCAGCGATGCGGAGGTAGTGCTCGCGGGAGAATAACAGCGTCACGTTGACCGGCACGCCGGCGAAAATGGCCGCTTCGATGGCGGGCACGCCGGCGGGGGTGCCGGGAATTTTTACATACAGATTCGGCCGGTTCGCCTGTTTGTAAATGCGCAATGCGGCGTCGATCGTGGTCTTGGTATCGTTCGCCAGGAGGGGCGACACCTCCATGGAGACCCACCCGTCGATTCCTTGAGTGCGGTCAAAGACAGGCCTGAACAGATCGGCGGCGCGCCGCAGATCCTCCAGCGCCAACTCGATGAACAGCTCTTCACCCGCGAGGCCGGACTGCGCCTTCTGGCGAATGCCGCTGTCGTACGCCGATGTATTGCCGATCGCCTCGTCGAAAATAGTCGGGTTCGAGGTGAGGCCGGTGACGGACAGATCGTCGATGTAGCGGCGCAGCGTACCGTTGTCGAGAATCTCGCGCGTGATGTTGTCGAGCCAGAGGCTTTGCCCCAAATCGTGTAGGCGTTTCGTGACTTTCATCGAAATTCTCCGCACCGGATACTCCGGCATTGATGCTGTGTAAGAGCGTCAGTCATGACATGGGAAGATGTCAAGGCCGCTCCTGGAAGTCGGATAAAGTGTGGTTCATAAGATCCCCGATGCGCTCGATGATCATATCGGGCGCCGGGTCCACGGAATTGGACTGCGCGGCGAGTGCATAGTGCCCCTGGCGCACGAATACCGTCGTCAGTCTATCCTTTAGGACGGATTTCATGGCCGCAAGCAGATTCGGCTTGTCGTCGACCATGACATAGTGCCTGGCCGGATAGCGCTGCTGCATATGGTCGAGCACGCGTTCCTTGTGCAGGTAGATCATGACGCGGCCTCGGACCGCATCCCATATTCCGGAGCGTTGTATTTTGCGCGGTTGGAAAACGATGTCGCCGTCCGACAGCACCACCGGACGGCCCAGAGTGTTCAAGTGAGCCACCGCCTCGAGCGCGCGCGGGAACAGCCGTGCGGCAAAGGGGTATTCCAGCAGAAACTCCGACATGGCGAGCAAGTCCGGATGGTCGTCGAGTCCGGATCGAAACGCCTGCAGGCTTGCCAAATAATCGGCGAGCCCCAGCTGCTCGCGCAATCGGCCGAAGATCTCCCAGTAGCGCGCACGTTCCGAGGCGCCGAACGCCTGTTCCAGCCGGTCGCCGAGATCCGCCCCGAAGCGGTCGTTGTCCAACAGGGTGTTGTCCACGTCCAGCAGAAAAATCACGTCTCCGGCGTTCAACACGGCAAGGACCTCTCGGTTACAGGATCATGCCAGGTGTCTCCGTCGTTCACGACGTCGAGCGAGGCTCCGGGTCCCCAGGTGCCGGGTTCGTACTCCTGCACCGGGAGGGCCGCCGTCAACACGGGATCCACCACCCGCCACGCCGCTTCCACGCAGGCATCCTGGGTAAAGAGCGAGGGATCGCCGCGAATGGCATCGCCCAGCAGGCGTTCATAAGGCGATTTCTCACTCTCGGAGTGGTGGCGGGCGATCAGTTCGACAGGCTCGCCGTGCATTTGTTCGCCGTTCCGCTTCACCAGCGCGCCCTCGCTGATCACCACCTCGGGACTCAGGCGCAGGCGGAAATAGTTTCGCGGCATGGTTTCGTTGGGATCGAAGACGGACAGCGGCGGGCGCTTCAGGGTCACCGTGACTTCCGTGGCGCTGATGGGTAGGGATTTCCCGGCGCGGATATAGAACGGGACGTCGGCCCAGCGCCAGGTGTCGATGTGCAGCTGCAGCGCGGCGAACGTCTCGATCTGCGAGTTCTTGGCCACGCCCGCTTCATCGCGATAGCCCTTGAACTGTCCGCGCACGACTTCCTTCGGATCGAGCGGCCGCATCGCGCGGAACAAGCGCAGCTTCTCCGCCTGCATGGCCTCGGGTTCATGACCGGTGGGAGGATCCATCGCGAGCAGCGCGATGACTTGCAGCAAGTGGTTCTGCACTACATCGCGAATGGCGCCGACTTCCTCGTAGAAAGCTCCGCGTCCCTGCACCCCGAATTCCTCGGCCATGGTGATTTGTATGTCCTTGACATAGTGGCGATTCCAAATGGGCTCGAGAAAGGTGTTGGCGAAGCGGAAATACAGAAGATTCTGTACGGCCTCCTTGCCGAGATAGTGGTCGATTCGAAAAATGGACGATTCCGGGAACACCTGGTGCAGCGTGCGATCGAGCGATTGCGCCGACGCGAGATCGCGCCCGAAAGGTTTCTCGACGATGACCCGGGCATTGTCCGCGCACCCTGACTTGGCGAGGCCCTGCACGACGCTGGCAAACATGCTCGGGGGAATCGCGAGATAGTGGATCGGCCGGGTCGCAAGGCCCAAAGTTTGCTTCAATTTCGCATACGTCGCGGGGTCCGCGTAATCGCCGCATACGTAGCGTAATTGCGCGGCGAGTTTCTCGAAGCACCCGGAGTCGAAGTCGCCGCCGTTCTCGACGCTCTCACGGGCGCGTGCCTTCAGCTTGTCGAGCGACCAGCCGGCGCGCGCCATGCCGATGATCGGAATGTCGAGACCGCTTCGCCGCACCATGGCGTAGAGAGCAGGGAAGATTTTCTTGTAGGCCAGGTCGCCCGTGGCACCGAAGAAAACGAAGGCATCGGAATTGAGTTGGGTCATTTAGCGTCTCGCCTGAAGTTCGCGCCGTAAGCGCTCTACCTCTTCCATCAGTTCAAGCGCCAGTGCGATGCCCGCGAGATTGATTTCAAGATCCCGCTCGAGACGCAGCGCCCGGCGCGCCCGGCGCAGAGCCGCGCCGGTAAAATGCCACTCAGCCGCATTGATTTCGACGACGTTCAGCACTCCTTCTTCGACGAATTCCACGATGTGCCGTTCGTCGACGGCGCACATGCGGCTCAAGTCCTTGACGGTAAGGAGCGCGGATTCCTCGAATATGGCGCCGGACAGCGCCTGATCTTCGGATGAAGTCATGATGGCTACACTCCCAGATTTGCGCGGGGATTGAAGGGCAGCGCCGCAGCCATGGCCGCATAGGCGGCCTTGGCCTTGTCGTCGTCGGCGGGGGGCAGGGCAATTTGCAGGATGACGTAGAAGTCGCCGGGCGGGGAAGCCGGAATGCCTCGGCCCTTCAGCCGCAGCTTGGTCCCTGCGTGCGAACCCGGGGGAATCTTCAAGTCCACCGTTCCGTTCGGCGTCGGCGTTTTCGCCGCAACACCCAGCGCCGCCTCCCACGGGGCGACCGGCAGTTCGAGATACAAATCGCGTCCATCGATTCTATACAGGGGATGCGGCTGAAATTCGACCTCGATGAACAAGTCGCCGGGCGTTCCCTCGCCGGGAGGGCGCGCGCCCTGGCCGGCCAGGCGGATATGCTGGCCCGGCAGAATGCCCTTGGGCACCTGAACATTGAGCACTCGCTCTTTCGAGACCAGCCGGCCTTCGGCATCGATCTCCGGGACCCGCAGGCTGAGCTGCCGGGTGCCGCCGTGCAGCGTGGCATCGAGATCGAGCAGCACTTTCGCATGATGATCTTCACCCCGTCCGGGATGAAATCCGCCGCGCCGATTGTCGGCTCCCGCCCGTGCGCGTGCGCCGAACAGCGCCTCGAAAAAGTCGCTGTAGTCCGAATCGCGGGCGCCCGCTCCGCTGAACTCAAAACCGGCGCCCCAATCCGGAGGCGGGCGAAAATCCTCGCCCGGCCGAGGCCCCTTTCCCAGCTGATCGTACGCCGCGCGTTTCTCGGGACTCTTGAGTACTTCGTAGGCCTCGCCGACCTCCTTGAAGCGGGCTTCGGCGTCCTTTTCCTTGCTCACGTCCGGGTGATATTTGCGGGCGAGCTTGCGGTAGGCCTGCTTGATCTGCGCCTCAGTGGCGTCGCGCGCCACACCCATGACCTTGTAGTAGTCCTTGAACTCCATCGTACCTGCCAATACGTCGCATCCGCGGCCAGCGCAGAAGAATACTATGCGTCGCGCAAGGCCGACCAATAATCCTATGTAGGCGCTTTCCTACGTTACAGAGGGAAGACACGCGGGAGATCGACGTCAGGCGCTACAGCTGATAAGCGACGGTCAGGAGCAAGCCTTCACCGATGTCGCGCAATAGACTGGGGGCGCGGGGATCGAAGGGCTGCGCTTCGGGGATGAGGGCTTCAATCCAATTGGCCAGCCAATCGATTTCACGTGCTCCGTAGAAGACCACGGCGCTTTCATAGTTGAGCAGCAGACTGCGCGAATCGAGATTGACCGACCCGGAAATGGCGAGCGAGTCGTCGAACACCACGGCCTTCGCGTGGTTCATGTGCGGCAGCAAATGAATTCTGACGCCGGCAGCGCTGAGGGTGCGCAACGCGCGGTTGCGCACAAAATCCGCCAGGCGATGATTCGAAACGACGGGTAGCACCAAGTCGATTTTCACGCCGCGCCGCGCCGCCAGGCGCATCGCCGTTTCCAGGCTTACGTCGGGGACGAAGTAGGGTGTCACGGCCAGCAAGCGTTCGCGGACATGGAAACACGCGTCGATGAGCAGCGCATGCACGGTGTCTTCGGCCTGGTCCGGACCGCTGGGCACGAACTGGGCCCGGCTGCCGGCAGGCTGCGGCACGGACGCGGCGGCTCCCGGTGCGACGGCGCGCGCAGCGGGTATCCCGCCGGCGGCGACCCAGTCGGCTTCGAACTGATACGCGGCCGCGGTCGCCACCGGTCCCTGCAAATCGAAGGACAAATCGCGCCACGGCGGCGCGCCTTTGAGGCCGGTGAAATATTCCGCGGCGAGGTTTCTGCCCCCCGCCCAGAGGTGCGCGCCGTCGGCGATGGCCAATTTGCGATGATTGCGCAAGTTGCGCGGGCCCTGGGTCTTGCGCGCGAACAATGGACTGAAAATCGCGGTCTGAACGCCGGCGAGGTTCAATTGGGCGAAACACGCTCGCGGCAATTGAATCGCGCCGACACCGTCGATGAGCAATCTCACCTGCACGCCGGAGCGCGCGCGGTCGATCATGCGTTGCATCGCCTCTCGGCCGAACGCGTCGTTGCCGAGAATATAGGTGCAGATATCCAGGCGATCGATCGCGCTGGACATGGTGGCGAACAAGGCGGCCGCGGATTCGCTGCCGTCCTGGTGCAGGCGAATCGAAGAGGGTGCGCACGGCGCCAGCCCGAAACTCTCGATGAGATCTTCGGCCCAGTGCGCGCAATGCGAACCAATCCCGGACCACCGGAGCACCTTGCGCGGCAATTTGCGGCGGCCGAACAGGAGATACGTGGGCAACGCGAGATAGGGCAGGGCGATCATGCCCAGGACCCACGCGATGGCGATCGACGGCGGGCGCCGCTCGTGTTCCGCGCGCGTGGTCAAGACGTAGACCAGCACGCTGATGGCGACGACCAGTGAATGAAGGGTGACTGGGGGAAACCAGGTGTTCACCGGCCGGCGCTCACGCGTGTTCGAGCCGGCGCAGCACGGCGGGCACCAGATCGGGGAGATCTTCGGCCAGCAGCCCGGGCCCAAAGTCCGCGGCCGCCGCACCATGCAGCCAGACGCCGGCGGCCGCCGCCGGGAAGGCATCCATGCCCTGTGCGAGCAGACCCAGGATCAATCCGCCGAGAACGTCGCCGGAGCCGGCGGTGGCCAGACTCGCGGGGGCATTGGAATTGACGATGGCTCGGCCGTCGGGAGCCGCGATGACCGTGTCCGCACCTTTCAACACGATGACGGCGCCGCTCTGCCGCGCGGCGGCCCGGGCGCGGCTCAGCTTGTCGCCATGCGCCGCGAATACCCGGGCGAACTCGCCGTCATGCGGGGTCATGACGCAGGGTCCGCGGACTGCTCGCGTGAGCTCGGCCGCTCTCGAGGCAAAGACGCTGATCGCATCCGCATCGAGCAGCACGGGCCTTGCGGTCTTGAGGAGTTCGATCGCGGTGTCGCGCGTGGCGTCATTCACGCCGGCGCCGGGCCCGATCAAGAACGCCGTGTACCGCGAGTCGGACAGCAGGCGTCCCAGGTCGCCGTCCTGCTTCAGCGGCTGCACCATGATGCTGGTGAGGGCTGCGGCATAGAGAGAGAATGCAATGTCCGGCACCGCGATCGTGGTGAGACCGGCACCGATGCGTGCCGCGGCCCGCGCCGCCATTCGCGCCGCGCCGGTCATGGGATAACCGCCGTACAGCAGCGCATGGCCCCGCGTGTACTTGTTGCCCGAGGATTTCGCGCGCGGCATTTCTGTCCGCCACAGCGCGGGATCGTTCTCCCAGGTGTCGACGCGCAGTGATTCGAGCACGGAGAGAGGAACGCCGATATCCGCAACCACGATCTCCCCGCACAGTTCCCGGCCCGGCAACAACACATGACCGGGCTTCTTGCGTACGAAGGTGACGGTGCAATTTGCCGGTGCTGCACCTACGCTCTCGCCGGTATCGCCCATCACGCCGCTCGGCACATCGACCGCGATCAGCGGTGAGCCGCGCTGGGTAACGGCGTTCAGTGTGTCGATGATCGGCGGATCCAATCTGCGGCGGAGGCCGGACCCAAACAGGGCGTCGACGACCAGGGCCGCGCCCTCGATCACTTCGGGGGTCACGCTCTCGATGGCGCCGCTCCAGCGCGCCGCATGAATTCCTGCGTCGCCGCGCAGGTCTTCCCTGCGCCCCAGCAAGGCGACCCGGACCGGCCAGCCGGCTTGCGCAAGGGCGACGGCCACCACGAAGCCGTCGCCGCCATTGTTTCCGGGACCGCACAGAACGGCGACGGGCCGCGGTGACCAACGGCGCGTGATCTCGCGCACGACCGCGTTCCCGGCATTTTGCATCAGCGTGGCGCCGGGTGTGCCCGCGCCGATCGCCGCATGATCGGCCTCGGTCATTTGCGCAACGCTTAGCAGCGCGGTTTGGAGCGGGCGCGCATCGCCCGTCAAGCGGCGACTCCCTGCGGCTCACGGGACGAGCGGTTCATGCCATCGATCCGGCAATGGCGCCGACCAGTGCGGTTACCGCCATCGCGAGTGCGCTCCAGAACATCACGCGCAGCGCGCCCGTGCGAACATCGGCGCCCCCGACCTTTGCGGACCAGCCGCCGAGGATGAGCAGACACAGGAGAGACACGACCACGACGGCAATCATCCGATTGTGCTCCGGGGCCCACGCCGCCACCAGCAAAGGAAGAACGGCGCCGCTCGCAAAGCTGCCGGCCGACGCCAGTGCGGCCTGCAAAGGGCGCGCCTTGGAGCCGGCGGAGAATCCCAATTCGTCGCGGGCATGCGAGCCTAAGGCATCGTGTGCCATCAGCTGCGCGGCAACTTGCGAGGCAAGGCTCACATCGAGGCCCCGCCCTGCGAGGCGTGCGCTGCGGCCACGCCCAGGATCAAGCTCGAAGTCGAGACGATGCCGTCATTCGCGCCCAAAACGCTGGCGCGCAGCCAGCCAACCCCGCCCAAACGATGGCGCTCATGACTGTGTGGACGCATGAATGTTTCTCATATTAACAGCGGATCGGCCGCATGCGAACGGGCCCTCGGCGCGCGGGCATCGCGCGCAGACAGGCTAGCCTTTGCCGGCGGTCTTGGGCCCCAAAAAATACCAAAGAATGAAACCGAGCACAGGCAGGATGATCACTAAAACCGTCCAAAGAACTTTCTTTCCGGTATCTGCGCTGCTTTGAAATACATTGACGATCGCCCAGACGTCGGCGATCAGAACGATGAGACCGAACAGGCCTTGGTACTGCATTTCTTATCCTCGTTGTTCTTAACTTCAGACGATCGCACCCGAGTGACCCTTCGCGACCGGGAGCGGAAACATAGTGCTCTTCACCCGTCACACGATCAACAGAATTCCTGCGACGGCGCTCAAGCCCAGCACGAGATTCTCGAACAGCCGCTGATTGATGCGGATCAACAGCCAGCGGCCCGCCAGCGCTCCGAGAAATACGGCCGGCGCCAGCGCAAGATTGAATTCGAAGCTCTGTGGAGTGATCAAGCCCAGCTTGACCATGAAGGGTGCCTTGAACAGATTGAGCACCATGAAAAACACGGACGCGGTGCCCACGAACTGCATTTTCGGCAGGCGCATGGCAACCAGGTAGATCGACATCAGCGGGCCCGCGGCGTTGGCGACCAAGGTGATGAAGCCGGCGACGACGCCGACCGCTGCCGCGAGGGACCAATGCCAGGTTTCGGCCGTTTCCCGCGATTGGCTGCCCCGGTACCTTCGCCAGTACCCCAACGCGCACAGCGAGACGATGATCGCGCCGATTATGATCCGCGCGGTTCCGTCGGATATAGTCCCCATCACAAAATACCCGAGCACGACCCCGGCCGCGGTCCACGGCATGAGCTTCCACAGATAGCGCCATTGTGTGTGCGTCCGATAGGACAGAACCGCGACGATGTCGCCGAATATCAGCAGCGGCAGCACCAGGCCGCTGGCCTGCTTGCTGCTGGGAAATACATGCGTGAACAGGGCGACCGACAAAATGCTCAATCCGGTGATGCCGGCTTTCGATATGCCGACCATCAAGGCGCCCAGGACGGCGCAAATCCACTGCAGGGGTTCCGTTATCATTTAGTTCCGCCGTCAACGTCGATCTGGCAAGCTTACGCATCGCTTTCGGCAAGCTTACCGTGCGCATCAGCCATTCACGTGCCTAATCTCTATCAAGATACCGCGGAGCCGGCGACTCCCACGCCGGCCCTCGACGGGGATGTACGAGCCGACGTCGTCGTGGTGGGCGGAGGCATCACCGGATTGTCGACGGCCCTGCATCTCGCGGAGCAGGGCGCAAAGGTCGTGTTGCTGGAGGCCGAGGAACCGGGCTGGGGCGCATCCGGCCGAAACGGCGGTCAAGTCAATCCCGGTCTCAAGCACGATCCGGACGAGGTGGAGCGTCAGTTCGGCAAGGAGCTGGGCGGCCGCATGAACGCCCTCGCCGGCGGCGCACCGGAGTTCGTTTTCGATCTCATCAAGCGCCATGGCATTCGTTGTGATGCACGTCGAAACGGGACGCTGTGCGCGGCGATACGGGTGAAGCCTGCGGCGCTGGTGCGCATTACCGCCGAACAGCTTGCACGCCGCGGCGCTCCGGTCGAGTTGCTGGAGGGCTCGAGCCTCGAGCGCGCGACCGGTACCAGGCGTTACCGGATCGCGATGCTGGACCGTCGCGGCGGAGACCTGAATCCCTTGAGCTATGCGCGTGGGCTGGCGCGTGCTGCGCTCGGGGCGGGTGCGGCCGTTCACGGCGGCACGCGAGCGCTCGCCATGAACAGGATCGGCGCTGGGTGGAGGGTGCATACCGCCACCGGAACCGTCTCCGCGCCGCAAGCCGTGCTCGCGACCAATGGATATACCGATGATCTGTGGCCGAATTTGCGGCGCACGATCGTGCCGTTATTCGGCGCGATCGCGGCGACGGCCCCTCTGCCGGATCCGGTCGCGGACGCCGTCATGCCGAGTCGAGCGGCGCTTTACGAGAGCGGAACCGTCACCGTCTATTATCGAGTGGATGCCGGTCAGCGCTTGTTGATCGGCGGCCGCGGCCCGATGCGTGAGATATCCGCCGTGGCGGCGATCCCGCACTTGCTGGCCTACGCACGCTCTCTTTGGCCTGTTCTGGCGCAAGCGCAGTGGTCCCATGCGTGGGGAGGGCGATTGGCCATGACGCCGGATCAGTATCCACACATTCATGAGCCCGCCGACGGGGTCTTGATCTGCCTGGGCTATAACGGCCGCGGCGTCGCGGTGGGCACGGCAATGGGTGCGCAGCTCGCGCGCCGGCTGTTGGACCGGTCATCCCAGTTCGACATGCCCATCACCGATATGAAAGCGATACCTTTGCACCCATTGTGGCCGCTTGCCGTGAAAGCCGCCATCGCGCGCGGACGTCTCACCGACTTCCTCGGCATCTAAGGAGCCTGTCTGACTAATGATGCGCCTACTGCGGCCGACCCTCATCGGCATATTTCTGCGATCGTTTCACTCACATAGTACCCACTATGCTCGCGAAACGATCGCAGAAATCTGCTCGATGAGGGTCGCCCTCGTGACGGCGCCCATTAGTCAGACAGGCTCCTCGGCTCAATTGTCGGTGTGCAACTGACGGAGCCGGTGCAAGTCGATAATGACGTCGAAGCGCTGGTCGACGGGGAGCTTGGGCCCCGAGGAAAAGTCGTAGTGAGAGTCGAGATTCGCGATCTCCGGATGCAGGTCATGCATCGCGCGCTTGAACATTTCCCTCGGCACCCATTCTGAGTTCGACGAGAGTGAGCCGAATTCGTCGTGATAAATCGACGCGGTCGAAATATCCGCCGGGGTCGATGCGATGGCAAAGATGCGCGGATGCGAGTTGCCTCCCAAACGGACGTGCTTCGCGCCCGCCATGATCAACTGCCATTCATTCCCCTGGGGCACCGCAATCAAGGCGTAGACATGGTGTTGCGCGGTAAAGAATGCGATCGATACGGCGAGTATGGCCAACATTCGGCGGCCGCTCTGGCCCCAGCTTTCCGTCAGCGCGCGGATCGACGCCACCAGAAAGCAGAGCAGCACCGCGGTCATTGCGAGGACCGTGCGATAGGTCGCATATCGTTCCGATGCGATCAAGCTGACGGCGCAGGCAAACACCGGCAGACCGAGCAGCGCCGTCAACCAAATAATGCCGCGCGAACGCCCGTAGCGGCGCCATTCCACGTAGGCGCCCGCCAGAAGGAGCGCGCCCACGATGGCGGCGCTGCCGAAGTAGAGCGCGTGGTCGCGAAGATTGTTGTCGTTCAACACGAACAGACTGAGCGCATTCGGCAGTGTTTCTTGCAAGAACCAGGCGATCTTTCCGCCCCAGTGGTGCTCGAACGCAACGCGGCCGGATTTGACGAAGACCCCCATCGCATAGAGCACGGACATCACGCAATACGCCAGGCCCAAGGCGACGACGACGAATCCCAGATGAATCCCAATCCAGCGCGCTGTCTGCGCCAGGTTGCGGTGCCGTTGAACGATCAGCGCGCCGGCCAGCGGCACCACATAGAACAAGGCGCTCGGCTGATAAATGAGCGCGCTCACCACCATGAGGCCGAGTGCCACCATCCACTGACCGATGGCGCGACCGGGACCGGCGCTCATTCCCACGGCCAGCGCGCCCTCAACGGTGAAGAATCCGCCGACGGCCAACAGCGCGGTCGCCACGTAGGGCCAGCCGACGGCCCATCCCGCCATCACCTGCGCGGACGGAATCAACACCAGGAGCACGGCGAAACAGAGGCTGGTGCTGAATGACCATCCGAGCGCACGCAGACCGCGAAAGCTGACCAACGACAACGCGCCCAACAACAGCGAGGCGCCGAAGCGCATCCATTGCAAATCCTGAACCGAGCTGGTCTGACCATATGTCGATTGCAGCAGCCAGCCGTAGATCGGCCGCGCGTGGGACGCGCAAAATTTGACCACTTTGCCCGGCTCTTCGTGAGCCTCGCGCAAATTCGAGTAGTCGTCGCGCAATCCAAAATCGTGGAATGTCGCCGGCCAATAGGTTACCAACGGTAGGAGGAAGAGCATCGCGGTGAGCAGCCAGGCGCGTACGCCCAAGGTGTCACGGCGTTCAACCGCAACGACCGCATCCCCAATGGGGACTGAGATTGACGGCTCGACGACGACCACGGTTTCGGGAGGAGACATAGAAATGGCAATAGACCCTGTGATGCTGCGATGCACTGTCAACGTGCCGCTCCCAATCCCTTGCCGATCGCAACCAGTAGAATCGCGGCCAGGGGATTGAACGTGGCTGAGGAGGATTCTAGCCGCACCCCCAGCCAAAAATCCGTGCGGAAATCGGAAAAAATACGTTAAATATCTGTTAACTAAGCGAATGTCGACAGGCGGGCCGCCGGTCGGCGACGCATGAATTCTTCTCACAATAATAAGCCGGGCAGTGGGGTCGCCTGCGCGCTGCATGAGGCAGGTATGATGGATGTAATGTGCGGCCGTTATGTCAGTCCCGATGAAGCGACCATCGAGCGTGAATTCAATCTCGTGCGCACTGAATGGCGGTTTCCGGCCAACTTCAATATCCCTCCCTCGTCGGCCGTGCCCGCCATTCGTGCCCGCGGCGCCGACCGTGAAGGCGTGTTGCTCCGTTGGGGACTAGTGACGCTTTTCGGCGGTGGCAAACCCGGCAAATACAATACGTTCAATGCGCGCTCAGAGACCCTCGCGAGCAGCGCGATGTTCGGCGGTCCGTGGAAACACGGGCAACGCTGCATCATTCCGGCGCTGGGATTCTACGAGTGGCACGTGAATGCGGACGGCACCAAGCAGCCGTTCTACATCCACTTGGAGGATCAAGCGATCTTCGGATTCGCCGGGTTGTGGGAGGGTGAGACGTGCACCATCATTACCATGCCGGCGAACAGCTTGATGGCCGGCGTCCACAATTCTCAGGCGCGAATGCCGGCGATCTTGCCGCGCGACGCGCGCGAGTCATGGCTGTTCGGGAATATTGAAGCCGCCGGCGCGGCGCTCGTTGCATACCCCGCTGATCGGATGATCGCCTATCCCGTGAGCCCCCGGGTCAACTCGGCGCGCAATAACGACGAAACCTTGCTGGATCCCCTGAAAACCGACGTGGATTGAGCTCCCGCGAGCCCCAATAAACTCGTTTCTAGATGCAGGTCCCATCGGCGCCGGCACCCTTCGCGATAGGCTTTCACCGAAGGATCGCAAACTCATGGTGCTGAAGCCCGCATTTCTGATCGCAACCCTGCTGTGGGCATCGGCCGTCGCCGCGCACTCTAAGGTCTATTGCTATGTGGACGCCGACGGCCAGCGGCATTACACGGATGTGCCGGACAACAACCGGTATCGACTCTTGGCCCTCTCACCGCAGGACAGGACGGTGAGCGGCGATCGCTACGATTCGGCATTGCTGGCCAAAGCCAGCCGGTACGATTCGATCATCGAGAAAGCCGCGCTCTCAGCATCCGTGGAACCGAATCTGCTGCGCGCCGTGATCGTGGTGGAGTCGGGATTCAATTCGCGCGCCGTCTCGAAGCGAGGCGCGATGGGATTGATGCAGTTGATGCCGGCGACGGCAACACGCTTCGGTGTTTCGAATCCCTATGATCCGCTCCAGAACGTGCACGGGGGGGCGCGCTACTTGAAGTTTCTCATCAATCGCTTCGGTCAGGATGTGAGGCTCGCGCTCGCGGCATACAACGCGGGCGAAGAGGCGGTCGACCGCAATGGCGGGCAAATCCCGCCTTTTACGGAGACCATGGCCTACGTGCCCCGCGTGCTGAAAATCTACCGGATGCTGAGCGAGCAGACCCGCTCGACCTAGGGTTCGCTGCTCGAAGCCACTTATCTGCCGGCGGGCACTCCGAGCAAGCTTTCCGCCGCGCGCACATCAGCGCGAGAATTGACGGTGCTGTATATTTGTTCAGACATTCGCTTGCTGATTTCGACAGCGCCGATTGCAAACGCAGAGCGCACATCGTCAATGTTGGACATCACAGCTTCAAACGAAGGATATGCGAACTTTACATCCGGGACGATTGCCCATTCCTTGCCTTTTTTTGCGTCAACGCCATAGTAGATATCTCCATCGTATACACTGCCGTCTGGGCCTTTTACAAACAGCGCGCCGGACGCATTGACGCGTGGGATGTAGTTGAGTGACAACTGTGACGAATAGAGTCCCACTTCCGAAATCCACAAATGCAGTATCGCATCCGCGTCTGTAGACACCTTATCGTAGTCGATGTTGTCAGGTTCATCGACCGGCCGCGTCAGCCCTTCTAAAACCACCACGGTGAATCCATAGCCGCGGAGCGCGATCGCAATTTCCTCAGTGAAATCGGCCCCTAAGGTGGTCGGTTGCGAATTCATCTTGTCGTTGAAGCGCTTTGCCTTGCTTTTGCTGTCGAGCTTGTTCACCCAAAACTGGAAAGGGTAGCCGACAGGTGGGGCGGCATTTTCAAATGAGTACCACCTCGGATTGGAGGCAGGAATAATTGCAATACGCTTGATTACTGGTCTGCTTGCGATCGTCTTGGGATGGGTCGCACATGCCGTCAACAGCACGACGGTCAAAAGTGTGGTCACCAATCTGAGCATCTGGATTCCTTTCCCTGTTCCCTTTTTGTTGGATGCCGCTTCCGTACGTTGGACTCTAGCTTTTTTGTGACCGCTTGACACAAGCGTTAGTATTGACTTACAGTTAGCCATGGCTTACCAAGCGGCATTCCTGGCCCTGGCCGATCCGACCCGCAGAAGGGTGTTCGAGGAATTGCGGCGCGGACCGCGTTCGGTGGGCAAGATCGCCGCGCGCATGCCGGTCAGCCGGCCGGCGGTTTCTCAGCATCTCGGGGTGTTGAAAAAGGCGGGATTGGTCGCCGACCGGGCAGAGGGTACGCGACGTGTCTATTGCATAGATCCGAATGGACTCGCGGCGATTCGGACCTGGCTCGATCAATTTTGGGATGAGGCGCTCGCGGCCTTCCAGGCTGAGCTCGAGAAAAAGGACTCGCACGCATGATTCATATCGCTCCGGTGCGCAAACAGTTGGTCGTGAAGGCCAGTCAATCCCGCGCCTTCGCCGTGTTTACGGCCGAGATGTCGCGCTGGTGGCCCGCGACGCATTCGATTCTGAAGTCACCGTTGAAGGAGTGCATCGTCGAACCGCGGGTCGGCGGCCGCTGGTACACCGTCGGAGAAGACGGCTCGTCGTGCCAAACGGGATACGTGATTGCATGGCAGCCGCCCGAGGCTCTGGTGCTGGCATGGCAGATCAACGCCGAATGGCAATTCGACCCCGAGCTCCTGACCGAGGTTGAGGTGAGGTTCATTGCCGAAGGCGCGGACACGACGCGAATCGAATTGGAACATCGGTATTTGGAACGGATGGGCCGCAAAGCCGCCGAAGTCCGCAACGCCGTGGACTCGCCCGGCGGCTGGGGTGCCATTCTGGAGCCGTTCAAGAGGCGCGTGGAAGGCTTAAGGGTGGTTGAGCGGTGACAGCGGAGGAGCGGCGATGGCACATAAAACTACGTTCGCGATGGCAACCGTCGTATGCATGTCGACCTGGATGGCGGGTGAGCGGGCGACCGCTGAAGTAGTCGCTGTCGCCGGCAACGGCTTTGAGATTCGCGAAACCGCGTATACCGCGGCCGCGCCGGACAAGGTGTATGCCGCTCTGCTGACCCCCGCCCGCTGGTGGAGTTCCGAACACACATTTTCGGGAAGCGCCGCGAATCTCGTCCTGGACGCACGTGCCGGCGGCTGCTGGTGCGAGACCCTGCCCGGCGGCGGTTCCGTCGAGCATCTTAGGGTGGTGTATGTGTCGCCGGGCAAAACCCTGCGCCTGCGCGGCGCCATGGGTCCGTTCCAGGGACTTGCCGTCGACGGGGTCATGACATGGAGCGTGAAGAGCGTCGCCGACGGCACCCAAGTCTCCCTGACCTACTCAATCGGCGGCTACGCCAAGGACGGCTTCGACGAACTGTCGAAAATGACCGACCACGTGCTCGGCGAGCAGATCGAACGGTTCAAGAAATCAGTCGACGGCGAATCGGCGCCGCGCGGCCACTGACCGCGCGGGCCAGGCGCGGTGCCGGCTACAGCTTGCGGATCCCCGCCGGATTTACCGCCACTCCCGCCACCTCGAAATGAGCGCCGCGCAGCAGCTTGTTGCTGCCGATGAAGGCGCGCGCTGGGTAGTGCCCATGAAAATACGTGCGGTAGACGGCGTTGAACTTGTCGTACAGTTCCAAATCCGTGCAATAGACGGTCACCGAGACGAGATCGTCGGTCTTGAGTCCAGCCTGCTCGAGAGTGTGCTGTACCGAATCCATGACCAGGCGAGCCTCGTTGTCGACGTTGGCCGCGGCCTGCCCCGTGGCCGAGTCGATCCCGATATGACCTGCCACATAAAAGGTCTCACCCACCATGACTCCGGTGCTGAAGGGTAGAGCGGGATTCGCGCCGACCTTCGGCGCCTCCACGTAACGGCGCCCAGTGTCGGCTGCGTGGCTCGACACCACGAAGAATCCGGCGAGGGAAATGGCTAGCGCTGCCTTTCGCATGGTTCGATCTCCTCGAGAGTTGATTAGGGCAATCGCCGCATCGGCGAAGGTTGCTATTCTAAGACGGTATTCGAGCGCTTGGGTGGCAGAAGGGCCGCGATCCGCAAGTCGCTGCCATCATCAGTTTGGGAATAGATAAGTCGAAGAATTGAATTCTGCGTTCTGCACCCCCATAGGGATCGGGCCGATGATTCGGCGGAGCGCGACTTGACCCTTCCATCCTCAGATATCGACCGAAATGCGGAGCCCGTGCCGCCCGCGGTGGTCTTTCGCGGCTCGAAGCTGCTCTGCCGCGAGTTCAGCCTGGTGCTCGAAGCGAGGGGTATCGAACATGAGGTGCGGGAGAGCGGGGGTTATTGGGTGTTGACGGTGCCGCCGTCCTTGGTTCACCAG
>WNFQ01003069.1_pt1 | contig 18859 bp, 18 predicted proteins | sample 5400171 | NCBI WGS metagenome assembly WNFQ01 (sample SAMN13153356, study PRJNA577476) | soil metagenome | isolation source: 20 cm soil under Madrone tree | place: USA:California | collected 2016-06-14 | reverse complement strand
CCGTCTTGTTGGGTATCTGGTAGCGTGAATATATACATCTCATCACTACCTAAGGTCCAGGAGAGAATGGGAAGCGAAGGGGAAGCGAAAAGGATGGTCAACGCGAGGACCATGTGGTCGCTCGGGCGTCACATGGTGCGTGACACCAAGAATGTATACTAGAACTTGTATGCACGCGGTATATTCTGGTCGAGTCATACTGAACTGAATAGCATGAATGAAAGGGGATAAGGATGAATAAATGTCTGTAAGATATGATGTCAAGAAAGCATTGATAAGATCGATACTAGGATGCTTCTGGGCAGCCCGTACGAGCGCAGCCACGCGTCCCACCTTACAGAAGAGAGAGAAAGTTACGGTTACGGCTGGTGGTTCTACGAACGGACGCCATAGGTCGGAAAAATTCTGGGTTGCTGATCCCCAATTAACAATGAATCCGAAAATATTGCTCGTGTGGGCGTCGAATCTGTCGTTCGTTGGGCTTGTGTTCTATCTTTACCAATGTTTTGATGCTCCTCTTATTCGGCAGCTACATTGATTGCACCTTGTCGTTTTTCTGAGAACTTGGAGAGCTCGCGAGAGTTGACCGAACGGAGTTCTAAGAGAGGTCTCGATTGCGACATGTGTCAGCAGATGCCCACGTCGTGCACGGTTGAATCAATCAGGGTGCAGAATTCTGTTCGACAGTCAACGTCAAACAGGAAAAACTTCCGTAAAGTAGTCAAATGGGTTTACTAGCTGAGCGTCCGAGTGACCACAAAATCTCAATCTTATCTCGTAATTGGTGTGCTCTCCAGAATCTCATCCAAAGATAAGATCCAGATTCCAGATAAGAGCTGGTCTTGGCGATACAAGACAAGTCACAGGCACGTCCAATGTGTGTGCACACTCGACCGTAATATACAAAGTCGAGATTGAGATTGTCCGCCAATGAGTATTGAGTAACATCGCACGACTTGGAATCATATATATGCCATGCGAAGGTCAGCCGCGAAGTGTCAAGCGATCCAGTGCGTCCTACGCGCCTGTGAGCGAGCACGCGATCCCTTCAGCACGGGCACCCCGAGGCATCAACCCGCGCTCGCCACGGCGTGGCGCATAGCGCATCACACAAAGCACGGCCAGAGCCGAAGGCTACCCGCACAAACTTGAAGGTGGCTATCCCAAGCCGCCACGGTCGTCACGACCACGACGTGACGGCGACGAACGGGCTTCCTTCTCTCGACCTTTTGGAGTAAAAATGTACCTTGTAGTTGTGGGACATGATAACAACACAGCGGGAGGCTTCGATTTGAAAGTTTGAGGAAGCGATTGCCACGTTACGTTACGGTACTGATTGTGACACCGATCGATGGTGATGGGTGGCTTGTTGCTTCGTTTCTGCCACTCGGGTCGCTGCGGAGGTCCGCCGGTGCAGAAGGGTTGACTTACTACTGTAGTGCGAAAGAAGTGAGGGGGAAGGAACAGAGACTGAGTCATGCCGTTGTTCGGTGTATGGTCACGTGTCAGGATAAACTATCGCGTTTTACAGTTTGACTCCGTGGCGCGTTTTCCAGCTAAGGGACTTTCTTAATTATGGCCGTTGTTACACCGTTGTTATTACCGTGGTCGTATGGGCCGGGTTCGCTGGCGTACTTTTGGCCAGAGATCGGAAACTTGTACTCATGCAATCGGCACTTTGGTTTCCCCCCTTGGTAGTGTGTCGAGGCGACGGCGCAGCCTGAGCCAGTCGCTTCAAATTTCGAAGTTTCGTATCTATCATGTATCACTTTGCTCTGACTCGGACTCAGTTGAGTATGGCCGCGGGTTGACATTCATTAGTTCCGGAGGCACAGTATTTCCAGAAATGTGATGCACATACAGTACTACAGTATATATTTGGTTGTGCACCGTATCTCAGATGCGCTCCTCGCTCGGTTCCGTCAGTTGCGTTGGACACAAATGAATCGATTGCTATAATCGCCTATCATGACAAGTAAGGGACACGAGCATAGAATGAAGGTCCGTCTAATAGAGAAGAGCATTTCTCAGGAATGTGACTCGTGGATTAAACGTACAGAGACCGCCTCAACTTGACGGACGGAATTGGAACTTGCTACATATGTGGGGAGGGGGGAGAAGGGTAAGTTTGCTAATATAAATGATGAAAGGGGTTAACCAACATCATCAATATGTGGGAGTGGATAAATGGGGGAGCCGAGGATGTATTACCATAGAAAACAGGGGGGCACATCAAGCGCAACCCGACATTACAAGGGAAGAGTGGTGCATGCAAGAATTACAACTGGGGAATGGAACGGAAGCCTTTGAGCGACGTGAAGTGGAGAAATGATTAGGAGGAGGCCAAGGCCATTTCATGGACGACGAGAAGAATTCCTCGTGTATCCATTACGATGTTCGTGTGACCGTAGGCCCCCAGGTCAGGCGAAGAAGTATTACAATCCTTGGTAGTGTGCGGCGCGTGGGTGCAAAAACCGCATATCAAAAACCGGATTCGGATCACCGTGGACTGGGACAAACCCAAAAAAAAATTTAGTGAGACCCATCAAAGTCTATCCACTCGACGCGAAACTGGTGCCAATCGTCATCCAGTCCAGACTCGTCATCTGATGTGGAAGCAGAGGCGGATTCCCAGGTGATCTCATCATCCGATGAGAAGAATGATCGGTAAGGGAGCGTGGGCAGCATCTTGTGCATGGAAAGCGCTTGGTGTAGGGACATGCGGTGATCGTGCTGCTCCAGCACGGGGGAGATCTCCTGCTCCTCCAGAGAAGCCGAGGTGGGCAGGGTGAGAAGGATCTTCGTCGGACTCGATGCCGGCACGTCGACGGGGTCAACTTCGTCAAACGAGCAGGGATCTATGCATTCCTCCTCACTATAGATGATGAAAGGTTCCCCAAGTCAGTCGGGATAGGGCCGATGGCGCGAAAAGAAAGCAAAGCTCACTCCACGGTGGCAATTGCGTTTGATACGTGTAAGCTCCAGTCCAATATCCGCACCTTCAGTGAGGCCTCCTCTACAACATTACTTGGTATCGATTGCCGGCGTGTAGACCTTGACTCGGCATCGCTTCGGGCTGTCAGGCCGCGAACCACGGATGAAATCTTTTCACTCCGCGGGAGACGTGCAGGGCGACGCCATAATCTCGTGGATAGATGGAAGGACTTCCAAAAAGAAGACGGAATCCCTGGTCCCTTGACGCGTTTGACATCTTGATTATGATCGGCTGAGCCCGTGTCAATGGACGATGCAATGACTGGGTAAAGCTGTGACTTGGGCGAACTCGGGTCCGGGTCCGTGCTCCGAGACTGGATACCGCGAAGGCCAGCGGCGAAGAGATTCGAGTAGTCGCTTTCAAACACGTCCATTATAGGGAAGGAAATGAGGGCCAAGGCACGGACCGGGGATGGCTAGGCGTCCGGCGTCCAACGTGGTTTACACTGGCAGAGAGACGGCAAGGAGTGGGAAAAGGACGTATAGAAAGGAAAGGGAGGAGAAAAAGGAAGATTGAAAGGAAGAGACAAGAAAGGATGGGTACTTGTAGTGCCCAAAGTGAGAACAAGTCGACGAAGGGAGAACAATAACGTGTCGGGGGGTGTGGGTATGTCAGTGAATTGGAGATAATCCTTATAACCATTATGGTTAGGCGCGGGCCGGCGCCTATGTCTGCCATACATAACGTGAGCGAAGACAATAAGCGGCGGGCCTAGCAATTGAGTCTGCCCGTCCTCGGGCCTGCGATGCGCAGGCGTTGCCTAGGACCAAATGAGGAAATGGAAAAGTCCGATCACTGGATCAGTCACTGCGAGAAATAACTTGGGTCCCTGGTCAAAGCGGCAGATACGCCAATATCGCGAAGACTCGATACGGATGGGGTTATCACCCTCGGAGCCCCTCTTCCGATCCACGGGGCTACTGGGAGAGTTGATCTGAAAAGGAAATAAAGCGCAGTTGATGAGAGATCACTCACTAAATGGCTAAGGCTGAGCTAGTCCTCCATTGAGAACGTCAAGTGAAGAACTGTCACAATATATGATTGGATTGATGGTGTAATCGGGGTCGATTATAGGACAGTACCAACGGTCCTTGGCGGAGACCACATTAATATTGTAACTCGAGTCAGCTGCCAGTGGCACTCAACTCGGACCTCGCAGTGGCGTGTCTCCCGCCGATGTGAGCACGTGAATATTGATGAACCCCGCCCTCGCCGGACACAGTGAGGAGGCCTCTTCCTCCCTCTTCTCACCGTAGTCCGCCATGGCATCCTCGTTCAGAACATCCTCTGCACTATGGGACAAGATCCATCACTTTGCCTCATTCCCTCAGACAGGCGGTGAGTTTGGTTGACCACATGGCACACCCCACTGACTGTGGCGGTGACCAGTGTCCTTACAACAAATGGTTCAGTTCGGGCAAAATCCCAGTCAGGGAACCCTGTTAAGAGCTAGTCAGTTCTTGCTTGGTAAGTTTGAACAGGCCTGTTACAACTCAGCTTGATCTCTTCATGCGTGAACACGAACAGAGGAACTTCCTGTGCGACTGGCGCATCGAGCCAAAGAATTGGACGAACTTCCACATAACCTGAGTAACATGACGTCTATTCAAAAGGTCAAGAACTGGTACGCCCACTCTTTCGAGGTCCGTAAACACAACTTGTTCCTGGGTCGCATTGTCTATTTCGGTCTCAATCAGTCATATCTCACTTCAGGAACTCATCAATTTCCCTCCCATCTCTCTCCCGCCAGACATTCGCTTTGCATTGAACCACGGCGATATCTCGTTCCCCGTTTCGACCCCAAACCCATCTATCAAGGAAAGCACATACAGACGCGGCGGCAATTGTAATGGGATCACCAGTCCGGACAGGCTCCGAATACCCATTGAGAAGCGGTACGGCCGCATCAGCCATTTGGTATTGAAAAATAAGTGATGAATGCACGCCGGCGTGGCCGTTGGCGATTACAGGTATTATGCAAGGATTACGAATACCGAGTGGCCGCCAGAGATTTACGACTGCAACAGGCGTTTCACCAAGACACTCGAGGCCATCAAGAGGCGTCATGACCCCACAGTGACGACTGTCGCCCAGGGCGTGCTCGAGTGGAAGCAGAATCAAAGAACTCGGAACATTGGGCTTGACGTCCAGGCATGGCTAGACCGCTTCTACATGTCTCGGATAGGCATCCGGTTTTTGATAGGCCAGCGTAGGTATATCAACACTCTGCCGTCCTACCCTAGCTCTCATACTCCTGTCGTAGACGTGGCGCTCAACACTCTAACTCCTCATGAAGACTACGTCGGGATCATCTGCACCCGTGCCGTAAGTGATAACGTCTATTTCGGAGCTACCATTCTGACAGTCTATCCGCGCGCTGAATACAGAACGTGCACGATATTGTCCATGAAGCAATCGAGAATGCACGCTATGTCTGCGAGGAGCATTATGGGATGTTCAAGGGCCCGCCCGTGCAGCTGATCTGTCCAAAAGACCTACACTTTGCGTACGTACCTGGTCACCTATCGCACATATGCTTCGAGCTGCTCAAGAACTCGCTCCGCGCCGTCGTCGAGCGATACGGACACGAGAAGGAGGACGCGATTCCGCCGATCAAGGTGATAGTCGTCGAGGGAAAGGAAGACATCACGATCAAGATCTCGGACGAGGGAGGCGGGATCGCGCGTAGCGCTATTCCTCTCATTTGGACGTACATGTATACCACCATGGAGGGCCAGCATATCGATCAAGATTTCCAAGCGAGCGATTTTAATGCACCGATGGCGGGCTTTGGTTATGGCCTCCCGCTTTCGCGGTTGTATGCGCGGTACTTTGGCGGCGACCTGCGTCTCATATCTATGGATGGTTTCGGCACGGACGTTTACATCCACCTCAATCGTCTGTCAAGTAGTATGGAGCCTCTCCCGTAGTCCCCCGTTTCATCGTAGCCCGAGGGGACCCTCATTTCTCATCTCGCGCGCAGTAATCAATGACCAGGTCGAAATGAAACGACAATTTTCGTAACGAATGCAATTTTGTTCACATACTATCCTTCCCAATATCTTCACACACGTTGTACCTTTTTTTGTACGCTACTTGTAGCTGTGCCAACTTTTTCATATCACAGAAATTATATTCTCTGTAACAGCCGATCACGGGGATGCTCTTCCGTCTCTCATATGAGTCGAGTCGAGTCGTCGCCTCACAGGCCTCGGGCCTCACCTATTTTTGGTGCTCTCGTAGCAGCAGGTCTTGTGTTGTACGTACAGCCAGTGCGTAGCGAAGTCTAAACGGAAAGAGCACGAGACGAAGGGCGGCGACACCGGGAATTAACACACTTCCTCAGGCAGTGCCACTGGTGATAACGAAGTGCGTGCGTGCGTACGGACTCCGACTCACGGGAACACCCCGCCGATGGCTTCATATACATACAGTAACTTACCCATCACCATGTCATGTATGTGCCAATAGCGCCACTCCCTTTTTCTCCGTCGGATCTCCTTTACCATTACTACTTCTATTTATTTGTGAGACATTAGGGGCATGTGCTTGTGGCAACAAATGATAGATGATAGGGCGGAACAGCGCAAATTTTAGCTCTTTTTTTATGTGAAACGAAACGGAACTGTTGGTCTCCCTGGTTTGAGTTCAGGCCTTCTTTCCGTCGTGTCGCACTCGCTGCCCGTCAGTTTCTCGCGAAGATGTATGGATGATGGGTGATGATGGCAGTGCCGCCCATGAGTGCCATGTGCCGATCCCATCGAGTGCGATTTTGATGATGCGATGATCGATGACTCGAATGTCGATTCACACGCCTGTAATACAGTATTCTTTACTTTATTGTTCTTTCTTTCTTTTCTTTTTGTTCTGTCGTCTGCCATGCATGACTCCTGTTGAGCGTTGCTATATACCGCCTAGTTATAGTAACTTATACGGAAAGGTTAATTTGGGCGTTTGATTCGCACAGGGCCATCAGCGGGTGCTACTGTAAACACAATAGAACTGTACTGTACTGTATTAGTGTATTTGATGACGGTGATCCATGGCCACAACTCGGCGACGCGCCAAAAAAAAAAAGAACAAGGAAAAGAAGAGGAACATGATTTCAGTTGGAAAAGGGTGTGAGCGTGTGAGAGAGAGCCGCAAATCCGGAAGTCATCAATTCAATCGAACGGCTGATATGATTTTCGGCAGTCACGGTCTCGGACTTTTCTTCTTCGCCCGCGGGAATGATATAACGGCAATTGATTGCATCTGACTTACCTGTTTTATTTTTATTTTTGGTGTTCGTGTGCTGTGGTATCATTGAGTTACTCATACAGCTTTTATAATGTGTGGTAGTTGTCGTTGTCATGTGGACCCTGCAATTGCAAGCGTACTATTTGTTCGATCAACATCATCGACATCCGATGGGGGCGTGCGTACAATGTGAGTATTTTCTTGGATTTGATTGGTTTCCTCTTTACTTCTATGTGTGAGAAGGATCGTTACCCGAAGGATGACGCGATGGCGCCCTGGGCCTTGGGCAGAAAACTCGAATACGTGGAAGTTGCCTATGTGTCACTAGCAGCTGCAATGAATCAAAAATAAGTAGTAACATGCGATCATAATTGCAATAGGATCTCCCCAGTCAGCGTCGCTGATGGAAAACTTGAACATGCAAAGACAGCAATGACACGTCGCGAACAGCAAAATAGATTTGATGGCGCACCGTGCAGAAAACAAGTCTGTCATGTGACATACAGTATCTGGCCAATCATAACGAGGAGTGGAGTTCACCAAGGTGAGCTCAAGCCAATGAGAGGGTGCGGTTACGTGGATTCTCAGCTCAGCCAATCAATATCGCAAATTTCGACGAATGAGCAGACAGATTTAGCTCACCCGATTTGTATCCAGTTTGCCGAAAATTCGAAATGACCACATTGTACAAGGGACCGAGGGTTCACCTACTGTAGCATTCTCTAAACGATACAACATTTCTGCGACTGAGACATCTTGAACCACGGCCAGTCCCGGGTTGGACGTTATTGCCTGCCCTTTCGAGTGGACCTTACTGCTTGGCGAATGTCGCCAGGGGAACGCCCGGGCCGATCTTCGCGAAAGAGGCGATTGGTCAATGGTTGCATTGCGTAATGACGACTCAAGGATACGAACTCCTCTGTGAGCAAACAGCACCCGTTAACAGCACCCGTGTTGTTGGATGCATGAGACAGGGGCATACATCGTCAGATTCGTCACGGTCTCGTCTGACGATGAGAGATCGAATAGTAGTATGGATCATGCCGTACGGGTATCGCCAAAACCGCAGCAGCGAGGAGTGTGAGTCACGCAGGTCGCGACGTGTCTGCTTACGGTGTGGCAAAGCAACCACGTGGAGGGTATCTTTTGGGGTGATCCGGGGATATTTTACTGAAATCGTCCGCTTACAACGACGACACGAGACCGGAGGCAACACTCACTAAGATCATGATCACAGTACATACTTCCTTACGACTATATTTGAAAGAGATTGAGATTTGGGTAGCGAGACCCTTGGCGAGACCGGACCGAAAGAGCGAACGAGTAAGTCGGCGCGATGCGGAAAATCCAAGGTTTCGATTATTTTCGCGTAGTACTGTACGGTGTTGGTTCAGTAGGTTAAGCCTGACAAATCGGGAACGGTTATGCCTAGCGGGGCGGGGTGTGGAATTGCACCCGCGACGAAGACTTCTTTCGATTCTTACCCCGCGACGGGTGGTCCTCTTCCGATGGCAGGAGAAGTGTTTTTGCGTACGGCTCGATCAGGGAAAAAAATAACCTGACGCTTTAGACAAACCAGGCTCGGGCCTGGAGTAATGGGACCCTTCCTACGAGAGAGAAGGTTTAGGGCTGCTGGCTCCTGGGGTAGCAACGTGTGGCACTACTAGCCTAGTAAGATATGTTGGTTTCATACAACTGGGTTGTTCCGCATTCTGCTCTCGTGACTCCTTGGAAAGTGAAATGACCTCTTATAGAAAGGCGGTCAAGAAACGATCATCCCTTGATCCCGTTGACAAGCGTATGACGGGGAGATCTATTGCCTCTGTAACTGACTCGAGTATCTTCTGGGCGAAATTTCGTGAAGGTAATCGGGGGTGAAAACCGGGATAGGAAGGGAAAGGTCCAATTCTCCAATCGCAATGATCTGACCGCTGACACAAGTAACAAGTATAGTCTCCAGTGTGCAGATATTACCTACCCGGAAGAGAGTTGTTCCGTGACAACGAAAGGGGCTGTTTCATACATTGCAACGAAAGAACGTTCCTCTGGGAATTTCCAGAGAAAGTATCGATGCTTTGTAGTGACCAGGTTTCCTCCATGTGATGCGGGATCTAATCAGCAAGAAATGTATTTTTTGTTCATTAGTCATGGTTCCTCAAGAACTGTGATCGCTGTAGGGACACATCGGGGGCTGGGAACCAGAGTTACGCATTAGTTTATCTGGGGCTACTAAAACAATAAACAGATGCGGCACATGTGGCGTGATGGCTGGGAGTAACGGGGTGAATGGCAAACGCCGGGCCATCGCGTTCTCTGTCAACAGGTTGCTCGGGAGCTGAGGCAGGTCCTATCCCCGAAAGTCCATGTTAAATAAATTTCTTCGAAGGTAAGATTCAAAGAGGTCAACTGTGCGGATGAGAATTCCGGGGCGATCTATTATACAAATACGTATAACGAGAATATGACGATGAGTGCTGTAGGATACGGAACCCGTTGACCTGTGTCCATCAGAATCAAAGGGCGACAAATACAAAGCAAGTTACGCACATTCGAGGGAGTAGAGCCTCACATGCGAGCGACGAATGATGCAAACCCTTGTCATGACCTTGCTGCTTCTGCAGCCTGAGCCGCTGCTTGAGCAAGCAGTGGCTTCTGCTTCTCCGCCAGTACGCGACGCTGGTTAAAATAGTCGATCTTTATGCCCATGTCCAGTAAGCAGTGCAGGGATATGAAAATGTGCAGGAGAAATAGACAGACCCAACTCTTGGCGCAGTTCTGTTCGTAGGCGTTTCTCTGCGAGGGGCACTTTGAGCCCTCTGTTCCAGGGACGACGACCTCTGCGACGTCCAAACAGGAAAAATAGGCATCCCTAGCTTCCCAACATTTTGAACGGTCCTCTCTTGACGTTGCGTTGGGTTTCTCTGCCTTGGTGCTGCCAAACCAGCCCATGGTTGTTGGGTTGGTGGACGGGCAGGCCACGTGGGAGCGGCGGAGAGATCATCCGCGGTCACACACGAGTTGGCTTTCTCAGGCAATGGATGTCATCGCACGCTAGCTTTCATGGCATCGGCTTCATCGTCCACAGCTCAGCTCGCAATGCCAGTGAATTCACATCCCCTTCTTGCCGACGACATTCCATCCCGTGGGCGTCGCACCCGTCCTGCGTCACGGCAGGAGCATGGCGAACTCTCCCCTGCGGACAGTGCCAACACCCGGACACCCAACTACTTTACGCTCAAAGAACGGCTTGATGCAAAGGATCAAGCGGATTCTAGCAATGCGCACGCGAACTGGGATGGCAGTGTGCGTGGATATGGCAGGGCCGATCGTCCGCACACCACTCGCGACACCTCATCCACCCGACAACCCCTGCCAACGACCTGGGATCGACCGCCCACATTTGTTGTTGGCTCTTCGAAAGATCGTCTTTCTGCAGGACGCATGGCGCGCACCGCGGAGCTGGTAGCCATCGACGGTTTACCCACTGGCGCCGCAACGCACATTCTCTCCAATCCATGGCACGACTACTCGGACGAGGCCATTCAGTCTGCCATTTCCTCAATTAATGTCACAGAGTCCCCGGCATCCGTTTCTAATCACCCATATCATACCTCTTTACGGGTGCTGTCGTCCGCCGTCCACAATCTTACAAAAGTCAGGAGAGAAATGGAGGAGAGCCTTCGCGTGATTCAAGAGAAAGAGCGTGCCCGCAGGCAACGCGCCGAGGAGTTGATAAAGGAATTGCAGGCGTCGGATAGGGACATCGCTCGCAGAGTGATGCAGTCCTTGTTCACCGATGACGATGAGGGCACGCACAACGTAGAGAGGAGCCAGAGCCAAATGGTGAGTGTCCCGTTAATTGGCATGTACCGGTTGGTGAACGTATCTCACAGTCCCTCACCGACACACTATCCGAGGCGATGGTTGATGGCGTGACCTTTCCTCGCATTGAAGAACCACATGCCGGTGAATACACTGCAACGCCAATTGCTTCTAAAATCATCGTCACGACGGCATCAGAGCCCAGACCGTCTTCTGGTCCAGGTGTACCCGAAGGTTCCACCCGGTCACAGGATCATGATCGAGCTGACACGAACAGCGTCCATTCGACTGGCAAACTCAGTCAGAGCGCGGCGAGCCTTGAAAGTACCAAATCCGATCGCTCTTCGTTGGGTGATTGGATGGGTTCCTTGTGGGGAAAGCCTCGACATAAACACCACCGCCTCCCTCTTCCGCCCAGCCAGGATGAGATTTTCGAATCAGACCCAATTCTTCCAGGTTCACCCCAAGACGTTCCTCCACCGTCGCCATCATCCGTCAAGCCTGGTCGGCGCAAGGTTTCACGCAGTGTCTTTGGCACACTGGGGTTCTCCATTCTTAACCCGGCACCCTCGACGCCGGGGAAAAGGGGGCATCGCCCTTCCATCACCAATGCGTCCACCCCCACCACTCAGCCGCCAGCTGCTGATGTTGAAGTACCAAAACTGCCCACAGCTCTTAGTTCCCCGGTCTCGACTGCTTTCACGCCTTCGGTCCTTGCGGCGCCAAGCCTGACGACAGAGCTGCAGCACTCTGATGTACTATCCCAGACACCTTCTCTACATTCGCTTCGCACAGCAGGAGAGAGACAGGCCCAGGGTTCCGCCCTACAAGCAATAGTCAATGCTACACGTGTGATGACGTCTGGTCCCAACAGCGTGCTTGTTGAGCATGGCGCGGGGACGAGCGCATTCATCGCGAAGCTTGCCTATGAGCTGGTGAAGGGAGCGCGTGAAGAGGGGGTTGAAATTCATGCACCTAGCGTAGACATAGCGACGTCACTCAGCCGGGCGCTGAGCGGGCCTGAGGATGTACCGACATTGAAGGCCAAGTCGCGCACGACGGCGTTTTCACCCCCTTTACTGAGCTCGTTTCTTCAACAGCAACAACGACGACCGCCAGTCCACGCAGATCGCAACCAACGGCACAACTCCACCTCTACCGAATCCTCCCAACTCAGCCAAAACAACGCTAGCCCGGCTCAGCCAGCTCTGCGCCAAAACGCGTCGGTTCCCTTGGAATCCATCATACCCGCAACTTTCAAACCTCCGACAGAGTACCTATCCCGCACTTATACGCCCATCACCTCTCGAAACTTTCGCCCTTCCATCGTGGGTCCCGTTGCCCTACCACCGCTCCCGACGCACCGTGCCGATAGCGAACCATTAGTAGACCGTTTCGGCTTTATGTACGACATCGCGTTGTATGACGTGCTCCTGCTAGTGCGCGCACGAACGTGCCGCTGCGCTGCGCCTGCTTGCCTCACGGGCGTCAAGATCGCAGACCGGACCGAGGATGAGTGGTCTGACGAGGAGGCCGACCTGGCCGGGATCGAGATCATCAAAGAGACCTCTTGTCCATGTAACGGGGAGATCGAGCTGCCCGCCCGCTCACAATCACGGACATCGTCGCTGAGCGGGCGCAGACTCTCAAATGCCGCGTCCGGAAGCGGGGAAGTGCTAGCTAGCAACAACAGTAGTGGCAACAGCAGCAGTAATGATAGCAAGACTGCTGCCGGCGCGAGCCCAAGTATGGCTATTCTTGCCGTTGGCCCGGACACGCCGCGCCATGTCTGCGCGAACGTGCTGCGATGTTTGCTTAGCGAGCTCACGACTATTCACGATGAACGACAAGCGGTACAACGTAAGGACTGGGACGCTTTCGTACGCGCGCGGCGACGCTCCCGCGTACAGACCTTGCCGACGCCATCGCCTTTAGGCGGTGGCAGCGGGAGTGTCAGCGGTGGTGCAGCGGCACTGTTAGGGCTCGATGGGCCCGTAGCGGAGGACGAGTTAGCGCACAGTGATGGACTGATTGGCTTTACGCAACTTGGGCGGTCTGCTGGACGCGAGGAACGTCGCGAGGTGGGTCGGCTTGTCCGTAGTGGGGTGCCGCTTGCGTATCGCGCGAAGGTGTGGCTCGAGTCGAGTGGAGGTCTAGAGATGCAGGAACCGGGCGTGTTTGCAGAACTGTTGGCGCAGACGGATAGTGATGGTGGTGGTGTTGTGCGGGAGATTGATAAAGACGTTGGAAGGACGATGCCGCTTAATATGTTCTTTGGAGGGGATGGTGTCGGCGTGCAAAAGCTGCGCAGGGTACTCATCGCTTATAGTCGGTGCGTCTTGCCCTGCCTCGCCGTCGTATGGGACTCTGGTTTGACGCGACTGGGGGACCTAGACGTAATCCTGCGGTTGGGTACTGCCAAGGTATGAACCTAGTCGCGTCGACGCTGCTACTTGTCCACGCCGACGAGGAAGAAGCATTCTGGGTGCTTGCGGCGCTGGTCGAGCGCATCCTACCAGAGGGCTTCTTCTCCCCGACGCTACTGCCCTCGCGCGCATGTCCGCTCGTGCTACTCGACTACGTACAAGAGAACATGCCGAAGTTGGCGGCGCATCTGGCCGGACTAGGAATCGACCTCCCCGCAATATGTTTCTCGTGGTTCCTGTCTCTCCTTACTGACTGTCTGCCCGTCGAGGTGATGTGCTTTCCCCGCTCTCTCTCCAGCCCTCTCGTGCCCGTCGCGTTGACGTGATGTGACGTTTTCGTTAACGTGGATTTTTGTTTAGACGCTGTTCCGCGTGTGGGACGTCTTGCTCCTTGATGGACTCGACGTCCTCTTCCGCGTCGCGCTCGGCGTGCTTAAATGCCACGAGGCGGAACTACTCCGCTGCGACTCGATCCCAGCCGTGTACATCGCGCTCGAGAGTCTACCAACGCGGATGTGGCAGCCGGACAAACTCCTGCAGGTGAGTTACCAGTACCCATGAAGTCAATGCGATCCTATGACTTTTTGCTCTTGCAGCTCGAGCTTGAACTGCGCCCGACAATCGTACACGCTGATATCGTGAAGAAACGCGATGCACACGTCGCTGCGTTGCTGGCCTTGGGCCAGCCCGTCGCCTAAGGCAAGCTTGTTTCATTAATTCACGGACAACAGACTCGCCGTTTGCTTCTTGTACGCTTCCCCCCCACCGAGTGGGATATAAAAGGACTTTGAGAACAACACACACGTGTAGATGTTGTAAAACGCTGCTGCTGCAGAGGGAGGAGAAAAAAACTGATGTGTCTCATACAATTCCGTGCAATTGGGCAAAATATTACATAGCAATGTCTCTAGCTGGACAGCAGGCAATTAGAACTGGTGGGGTTTAATAGCAGTAAGATCTTATATATATCTACAGTATATGTGGCAAGCAGTAGAAGCGGTAGCAAGAAGCCATTTCACGGCTTGGGTGAGGTAAGGGTGAAGGAGAGAGTTCGGCCTCGATCATCCCTAATCAATATACCTCATCTATGAGGCTTTCTTCTTCTTGCCATTTGTTCGCGTAGCTGCCCGTGTCTGTATCTGAGAATCGAGCGATTTGCGCTTCCCATTGGTGGTGGTGTTCCTACGGATCGGTGGGGCGGCCGACGAGGGCGGCTGGATGTCAACTTCACTATTTTCAATCGCGTCTATGATTCGCCAACAGTCGGCTGCGACTTTCGAGTTGAAGCGCACGTCGACGTGGGCTTTGCGGATGTCGCGGCGGAGGACGAACACTGCGCGAGATTGTTCTGCACGGCTGTAACCATGGCGCATTACGTACAATAACACGCCTGCATGCAACAAAACAATAAAGGGACGCACGAATTGAGGAAGGAGAATGGGGGCGTACCGATATACACAAACTCGACCGGAGCAACTTTTGCCTTGAACCTTTTAAAGGGAGCATCCAACTCCTCGATACACGCCAGTTCCCAAAGCCGAGCCAACACGCCCGCCATCGCATCTTGAAAAGCGGCACTAGGTCTCTCATCCTTATTCGTGAGCCATTTTTCCAATTTGGCAGCGGTGGGTATACGTTGTGAGGCTGGCAAACCGGCACAACAATACACGAGCTGGGTAGTGTTTTGGAATGCGCGGCCGCGCGTATCGTCGAATGTGATTTGGTCTACGAGTCCGCCGTCGATCGTCAGGTGCGTTTTCTCGAGGTGGGTTATGTAGTTCGCCCAGGGCGAAGATACCGCTTGGAGCTTTTCGGCGGTCGTTAGGCTCATGCCTAGTTGCACGCGTTGGAAAACTTCACGCTCGGCGGCTGGGGACAGATTCCGATATTCGACTGCGGGGAAGTGTCGTGTCGGGTGATGCCAGAGTTCATGTATTAACGAACTCGCTGTAAGTTGCGTTGGGAATGTTAGGAGGGAAGGAGATATACGTACTACATGTGATCGGTTTTGAGGCAAATATTCGTTTGTCGTTTGCGGGGATTTCGGCGCGTGATGCGCGCGTTGCAGTCGAAGTGGTATACCACCACATTTTTCTTGTTTTTGGACAACGGTCTGTGCATGAAACGCATGTGGTCAACACGCGTTCTTTTTCCCTTGGTACGCAAAAAAAAAAGGATCGTACAGCTTATCTGTGGGGAAAAATGAGCGTGATGGTTTTTTTGGGGTGGTGGGTGGCCCGGGTGAGCGATCGTACCTGTCCATCGAAAAACTTTTGTATGCTCGTCAAGCGTTGTTTTCCGTCGACGCATAGTCTTGTTTCGTAGCCATCGACAGGATCTTTCGAGATGGCGAATACGACAGGCGGGACGTAATAGTTGTGGAAAAGCGAATCGATGATGGCCATCTGCTTTGAAGCGGACCATACCACAGCTACGCACCAATCACGACCCAGCCGTGAGGATATTAAAGGTAAGCATGGAGAAATTATATAGGTATTGGATGAGGGCGCAGTACCGACCACGTTGATACTCGGGGTCGAGGTCTATGTCACCCTCGTGGATCATCTCTGCACAAAGTTGGATGTTTTGTGGCGACAGTGAAAGAACGGGGCACCGCACTCACTATGTAGTTCTTCTGTCGTGTATTGGAGGGTGATAGGCTTCTGCAAAGGACCCCATATGTGAAATACGTTCGCGTCCAATTCCTCTGTCGAGTCGACATAGTCCTCATCGCTGTTGTCCCAGTCTGAATGCATCCCAGTCAGTTGTTCTTCCGAGAGTCGTGTTCCCCGTGTTCTGAAAGCACGGACACGTGACGGTATATTATTACATAATCACACACTCTTTCTCTTTCTTCGTCTTTTCTTTCCTTTTCTCATCCTCACGGCCCTGCCCCCGTCTCTCCTCATTATGTCCTTGCTCTCTCCGCCTCTGTGTGGCGCGTTCCTGTCCACGCTTCGCATATGCCCTTTGTGCCCGCTCGTCCTCCTCATTCTGCAGCTCCATCGCGAGCGCGCGACTTGACGGTACCGAGTCAGCCATAAAGATCACGTAATTATGGCGAATAAAGACGCACTCTACGGGATCGACCGTTCCCAATGTCTCGGAGGGTGGTGTCCAACCTGCCCAGTCACCACCGACGGGCGTGGCTCGCTCAAAGGCACTGTCGACGAATACGGCTGCACCCTGATCGACATCCTCAATACGCTCCCAGACCACACTTGGCTCGTTCAGGAACACCTGGTCCGTCACGAGGGTGTACAGCGAGCCAGCATGCCTATACAGCACCGACAAATGAGAGTTGCGGAAGAGCGCAAAGAACTCGGGATGTGGTGGTGAGTTGGGTTCAGAGGCAGTACTCTGGTCATATGATGGAGATGTGGGTTCGGGGTTAGAGGTGGGTTTAGAGGAGCTGGTAGAGTCCGCGGGGAGTGAGGCAAGTGTGAACAGGCCCGTGTATGTGAGTTGCGAGCGCGTGTTATCGAGAAACGTCCTAACCGCGAAGGCTGGAACGCAAATATCAGTGAGGCTGGCGCCTGGGCCAAGTATGGCAACTCACCATCCTCGACTTTCCGCCTCTCTCCCTCTGACAAGTTTACACCTGAATCGCTCGGCCCGGCCTGGCTAGGACCTGCGCCGTCCCAATCGTCTTCAACGCCGTTGCCCATGAGCAGGCCACGCGTCAGGACGTCCGCCTCAACGATCAGATTCATGGCCGAGTCATAGTCCTTGACGCGGGAGACGGCAGCGTACTCGGGGCTTTCGGGATCGACGAGCCAGCCGTGTACGAGAGAAATGCCCGCGCTCGAGAAAAGAGCGAGCTCCCCACCTGTTGTGGCGGGACGGAATGTGGTGGAAGAGGCGAAGACAGGGTTGAGGTCCATGCCCCCTGGTAGCAAGAGAGCGCGTCCGAGTCAGTTGACAGACGCTGCTGGTGACCTCTTCTGAGACTCACTGAGGGTTAGGGGCATCATCGACAGCGCCGCAGATACATCCACGTCTGGCGCTGTGAGTAGAATATGTTCACCAACAAGCTGCGCGAGCAATTCGTACGATACACTCTTGCGGTCGGGGGGAAGTATCTTTATCTGTCCACGCAGGATGAGGATATTGCATATCGCGATGAACGAACACGGTCTGTTCCGTCGTCCTATACGTCAGGGTATGCCACGAGCGAGAAAAACGGAGTGAATATTAGTGGCAGAAAACGCACCCGTTGTAGTTCTGCGTGATTACATTGTATGTACGCGTTACTCCAGACGGAGAAGTAAAGTCAATCGACTTGAGATACCACTCTTCGTGCGAGGTCTTGGGAGCGGAATGCTGCGAACCAGAAGAGCCTGCTTGAGCCGGGTTTTCGTGATGATGTTGGTCTGAGTCTCTGCTGCTGCTTGCCTCTCGGCTTGCTCGAGCCAGCGGAGGCTGAGGTTGAGAGTGAGACTGGGGCTGGGGCTGAGGAGGCGACTGATGGTTATCGCGAGAGATGTTCAACGTTTCCATCGCGCTTTCGAGCTCTCCTTGTTGTCCCCGGTGATTTGGACGTTGCATGTCGACCCGATCGATGTTGGGCGACACGGGATGTTGGGCGACTCTGTGACGCGGCACGCCGCAAAGCCGAAGCCGACGGGGCCATTTGTTCCTTTCGCACTGCCACACTCGCACTCGCCTCTGACGTTGGAAGAGAGTGATTAATTGTCTCACATACGACGGATCGGATGTTTCCAGTCAAGTAGTACCAGCTCTTCCCATTGTCTCTGCTTGCTTAACATCTCGACAGTCTACTCCATGGCAGCAGATACAGACGAGGAATCATCCAACCCCTCCTCCCTGGTCGACATCGACGACGACGTCTATCTCTCTGAGCACCTCGCCAATCACATCTCCGCCACCCGTCTCCACCTCACCGGTGCACCCGAGCCTCCAGAACCGCCTTATGCCCCATCTTTCCACCCACCGACAGGTTATTGGACCTCCGCCGAAAAGGCCCTTTTCTTCCGCGCCCTGAGCGTACATTCCCGTCTCCGCCCGGACCTCATAGCCGCCAGCATCGGCACAAAGTCTACTGCAGACGTGGCCGTTTATCTCTCTCTATTACGCGAAGGGGCCAACCGTGTCAACAACAAGAAAGCCAGTACTGCGATCACAATTCGGCGCGACCTGCACCCAGCCGCGTACCAAGTCACCACCGAGCTTATTGCACTTGAGGACCAGCAGGCCGCGCGTATCTGCCTTGCGGAGCCTATGCGTGCAAAACAGGCAGAGAGCGAGGCTCGCGCTGAGGCTCTGCGTACAGTGAAGAATGCCATGCGTGTGCCTCGGGGAAAAGGTGGGAAGGGCCACGAACGCGATAGGGAGGGTCAGCGTGCGCGCAGGGAGG
>WNFQ01001489.1_pt1 | contig 18865 bp, 18 predicted proteins | sample 5400171 | NCBI WGS metagenome assembly WNFQ01 (sample SAMN13153356, study PRJNA577476) | soil metagenome | isolation source: 20 cm soil under Madrone tree | place: USA:California | collected 2016-06-14 | reverse complement strand
GCATCAAGCAGGCGCGGGAAATCGTCATAGCTGAGGTTCGGCGGGGCCTGAATGTTCATTTGTGGACCGAGGATGAGGCGGGCGAGAGCAATGGTGCGGAGCATGTCTTCGAGCGATGGCTCGGGATGCGCGGCCATGGGGATTTCGGGTTTGGCGCGGAAATTCTGGATGATGACTTCCTGAATGTGGCCGTACTTTTCATGGAGCGTTCGAACGGCGAGAAGAGACTCGATACGCTCTTCCATGGTTTCGCCTATGCCGATCAAAATTCCCGTGGTGAAAGCGATGGAGAGCTTGAGAGCTTGCCGGCTTCTTCAATGGTGCGGAGGCGAAGCGCGGGAACTTTGTCCGGAGCGTTGGCGTGGGGCAGGCCGTCGCGCATCAAGCGAGGGCTGACGTTTTCGAGCATCAGGCCGACGCTGGCGTTGGAATCTTTGAGATGCGTGAGGGCGGCGCGGTCCATCACACCGGGATTCGCGTGGGGAAGCAGGCCGGTTTTTTCTAGGACGAGTTCGCACATGGCGGCGAGATAGTCGAGCGTGCGCGAATGGCCTTGAGAGCGGAGGAACTCGCGGGCCTCGGGGAAAATCCTTTCGGGCTGATCGCCGAGGCTAAAGAGAGCTTCTTTACAGCCCGCTTGGCGACCGCGTTCGGCGAGCGCCAGGACTTCGCCGGGGGTCATGAAGTGCGCGCCGGGCTGCCCGGGGTCCTTGCGGAAGGTACAGTAGCTGCAATAGTCGCGGCAAAGAGTGGTCAGCGGGATGAAGACTTTTTTCGAGTAGGTGATGACGTTGCCCTTGCCTTGGGAGCGGAGTTCGTTTGCGGCGCTCAACAGTTCTTGCAGCGGAGATTGCGCTGCTAGTTGATGGGCAGCTTCGCGATAGATGGGATGGAGTGCGGTCTGCATTTGCGAGCGAGTTGGGGTACGAAAGAAATTTAACACACAAGGCACAGAGGAAGCTCAAAGGCCAACTAGATTCTTGTGAGAGGTTGGGATCAGCGGAAGAGGTCTTCGCCGGCGGGGCGGATGATACTGGCGGCGAGTTCGGAGGAAGGCTTGAAGCGGTAGCCACGGATCAGGATGACGGGGGAACCTTCGGACTTGCTCATAAGGAGGCCGGCGGCGGCGGCGAGCTCGTCGGCGACGGCAAGGATCGTCGCGGTTAGAGGCTTTCCCTGACGGTCGCGCGTGCCGCGCAAATCGAGCAGGACCGGGACACCAGACGCACCGATAGCGACGTTTGTCAGCCCGAGACGCCAAGGGCGGCCAAAGGTGTCGCTGATGATGACGGCGAGTCGCTTGCCTGTTCGCTCGCGGAGTGCGGCAGCGAGATTTCGCGCGGACTGGTCGGGGTCGCGGGGGAGGAGCGTCACGATGTCATCGCCAGGAACGTTTGAATGATCGACACCGGCATTGGCGCACACGAAGCCGTGGCGTGTTTCGGCGATCAACACGTGATCGCTGCGGACGATACGCCGCGACTCTTTCAAGATTACTTCCACGAGCCGAGGGTCCTTCTTTTGCCGCTCCGCGATGGCTTGCGCTTGAAGCGAGGGCCGGATTGTGGCCAGCCGGACTACGGCGCCTTCGGCTTTGGAAACAATTTTTTGCGCGATGACGAGGATGTCGCCGTTTTCGAGAGTGATGCGCGCTTTGCGGGCGGCGTTTGCTATTTGTCCGGCGAGATCGTCGCCGAGCTGAATCTCCGGCAATCCGGGCAGGCGAAACAGGCGTACGCAACGACGGACAACGGGAGAGTGCTTCGAGGATGAGCGGGAACTGGGGCGTTTGGCCATGAGCGCGGAATAGAAATCTTACGCGACTCGTGAAGACGTTTCACCTACGAAAACATAGAAGGAAGAAAAACGGGCGTTTGCGGCTGCGCAAACGCCCGTCCGAAACGGTGCTCGATTATTGGCGATGCTCAGCGTCAGTAGGGAGGCTTGTCGCCTTTCGGTTTGTCCTTTTCCTTCTGCGGCTTGTTGTCCGCCTTGTTGGCAGGCTTGTCTTTCGGGCGTTCTTGCTGCTGTTTTTGCTGAAGCTTCTGTTGCTCCTGGTCGTGTTTGCGCTCGAGCTGCTGGAGTTGTTGCTGCTGTTTCTGCTCGACTTGTTGTCTTCGAGAATCTTCGGTGTTCCTCTGCTGAATCTTCTGTTGCTCCTGGACCTGCTTCTGCTCGACTCTCTGGCGCTCCTGATCCTGCCTCAGCCGAAGCTGTTCCAGTTGCTGCTGCTGTTTCTGATCGACCCGCTCGTTGCGAACCCTCGGATTGCCAGGGGCATTACCCGCGTTGCCGGGAGCATTGCCGGCGTTAGCAGGAGCGTTGCCGCTGTTATTAGGAGTGTTTCCGGCATTGGCTGGAGGGTTCGCGGGTCGGTTGGGAGGGTTCGCCGGGGCAGAGTTGTTCACTGAGGGCGGGCGATTGTTATTGTTCTGCATGTTGCCCTGGTTATTCTGCACGTCGCGCCGATCGTTTCTCATGTCGCGGCGGTTGTTTTGCGCGTTCGCCGGATCGTTCGGCGTGTTGCCAACCGGTTGATTTGCCTGAACGTTTCGCGGCGTGCCGGGTTGAGCGGGCGGGGCGATCTTGATGTTCGGAGGGGCCTGTCGAGTATCTTCGACCTGTGCCCGGCGCATTTGAGAGACCCCTACTGGCCTGCCGCCATTGGCTTGAATCTCCTGCTGCTGTTTGACGAATGGAGCGGGTGGAGGTGGCGGTGCCGTCTTGGCCACCACGGGGCGTTCCTGGAGCCGCGCTGGCGGTCTTGCCGCAACGGAAGCGCCTGCGCCAACTACGCTTCTTTGTTGGGGAGCAACTGTTGGCGTGGTCGGATTGACCTGCGCGGACTCAATTTCCCGGCGATCAATTTTCATCATGTCGCGCCCGACAGGACGCGCGGAAGTAAAAGTTTCGCGCGATGTGGCGGTTACCGCGTTGGGCGCGACCTGGTTCACGTATTTGATGTTAGTAACCTGCTTGTTGACGACCACAGTGTTGTAATAGTTGTTCACCACCGTGGTGTTCACCGTCGTATTGGAGACGTTCACGTTTGTAACGTAGGTGCGGCTGACGCGGTAAGAAGGCACGTAGACTTCGCGCGGGGCCAGCGGGAACCAGGCTACGCCGACTCCACCGCCTCCACCGATTCCGATGCCTACGCTGAAGTGCGGCCCGCCGACCCAGGCGACAAGCGCGGGGGCATAAACAGGCCGAACATACGCGACACCTACGACAGCGCGGGGCGCGCACGGCACCCAGCCCCAAACTCCGCCGACGGCAACCCAGCGGCCGTAATGGAATGGCGCAAAGCCCCAGGGAGCATCATCGACCCAGGTCCAGCCCCAGGGCGAAATCCATACCCAGTGGCCATAGCGATAAGGCGCCCAACCGACGATGGTGGTGTGCGGAAACCAAACGGTGCCGTACTCTGGCACCGGACGCCACCCACCGTATTCGTCGAGGTCTTCATAGCCAATCACGTCCGAAGAAACGTAGCGCGAGGATTGCGAGTGATCTTCGCGGCGATCGCGGTCGCCGCACCAGTGGTCGAAGTCGTCATCGTCATAGCGAGAGCGCTGAATGTCGGCGTCAAGTTGGTCGGTTCCGGCAAAAGTGCCAATTTCCCGAGAATGAACAGTATAAGCAGAGCCGCCACCGGTGACTTCGCCTTGACCGTCGCGGACGACCACGACAGTGGTATCGCCTGCTTCGTTGACGTCAATTTTGTAATTGCCCGGACGAAGAACGGAAAAAGCCAGGTTTGGGGTATCAATTTCAAAAGATTCGTCATTCTCGAGACGGCGCACCCGCACATTAAGGGTGCCTTCGGTGATGCGGATTTGCGCCATACGATCGTCGAGATTCAAAAACGAAAAGCCAGTGTTGTTGGAAAGACGGATGGCCGCGGAACCGATGTGCAGTTCGGCACGAGCGTCATTGTCGGTCCAAAGCTTGTCGCCAGTGGTAATCGGGCGATTGACCACCGCGGAAACCCAATCGTCGGTCCCGGCCGGGTTGAATGAAACAGTGCCGCGCGCATAGCTGAGGCGCGCAACGCGGCTGGGCGGATCGTCGTCATCATCGGCAGCGGCGCGTTGGGGAGCGAAAAGAGCTACCGCCAACGCGATGCTAAGAAGGCTTGTTAAGTTGAGCAGGTATTTTCTCATGTCGGAATCTCTCCTGAAACCTGAGCGGCCGCGATTCATTTGCGCCGCGTCATTTCACGTTCCTGGGTAAGTTGCCTGGGCTTACTTGAAACAGTAGCACTTCATCGTTAGAGAGCTTCTGCCGCGCAAATTCCCCATGTCGAAACAGCAAATGCCGCTAACGAAGTCCTTCACTTTATCTAACACCAGCGGGCGGGAAGAGTTGTGTGCGCGCCACACTGCGAACAGCTGGAAACTACACGCTATGAGGCTGGAACAATTTTCACTCAGAGTTGACGCCGAAAAACAAAAGGCCCGTCCGGGACTTTCGGGCGGGCCTTTGAGTCAGCAAAGAGATTTAACGGTGACCGTGTGAGCTGGAACCTCCACCGCCGTGTGAGCTTCCGCCGCCTCCACCACCACCGCGCGCGCCACCGCCGCCGCTGCTGCCGCGGCTGCTGCCGCCTCCACCGCTACTGCCACGGCTGCTGCCCCCACCGCCGCCACCTCCACCGCTGTAGCCGCGGCTGGGTGCGGAATAGGAGCGAGACGGGGCCGGATAGTTGCGGCTCGGTGCGGAATAAGTTCGCGGCGCTGAATAAGAGCCTGAAGGAGGCGGATTGTAAGAACGCGGCTGCGAATAACCACGATTGTTGTTGTAAGCGGGCGTATCCCGTTGCGTCCGCTGTGGCGGCTCGTAGGAACGCCCGCCAGAAGTTGGCCGATTACTGTTGTAATTCGGCGTAGAGGGCCGAGAGGACTGGCCGCTCGGGGCCCCCCCAGTCTGCGAACCACCGCGCGCCCACGGCGGACGATTTGCCTCATTCATGCGCGCTGTTTGGGCAGGCGCGTTCGCGGGGCGATTGGAACTTCCGAAACCCGCCGGTGCGCGACCGCGATCGGTTGCGTTTCCTTGCGCTTCCCAACTGCGCGAGCTGTTGCCGGCGCGCTGCGAGGTAGTATTGCCCATCACACTGGCGGACGTACGGTTCGAGTTGTTCATCGCTGAGGGCGGACGATTCTGCGAGAGCTCGCGCTGGCGCGGAGAAGTCATCTGGGATGTTCCCGGGGCGTTGCTCGGACGGCTATTCATCGCAGGCGTGTTGCCCGGACGATTGTTTGTTGCAGGCGCGTTGCCTGGACGATTGTTTATCGAAGGCGTGTTGTGCGTTGGCATATTCTGCCGCGTGGCCGCGCGTTGATTCATCGTGCTGTTCACCGGAGCATTGCCCGTGCGTCCGGAACTCAAGCTTGCGCTGTTGACGGTGTGCACGCGCATTTGTGAAGCCCCTCGGGCTGGCGCAGTGCGCGCGATCACGGCGCGGTTCTGAACTGCGGCCGACGGCCTGGCGACGTTCGACCTCATATTCACCGAGCCGAGCGCGCTGTGCTGTGTGGGCCGGATGCCGACGGAGTTGGTCACTTGCGCGCCTCGCAAAGAGGCGGGCGTGAGGTGCGTAGCTCCGCGGTTGATGGCCTGGCCATTCATGAAGGTATTGCGATTGGCCACGGTCACGGCATTCACGTTATGAGAGTTCACAAAATTGACGTTGCGAATGTTGGTGTTAAAGACATTCGTGTTGCGGATGAACGTGTTGCGCACGTTGATTCGCGTGATGAATTCGCGGCGGCAGTGAAACCAAGGAAAGAACGGTTCACCAAAACCGAGCGGGAACCATCCGACTCCGAAGCCAAAACCACCACCGAAGAAACCGACGAAAGCCGGTCCATAGACGGGGTAACCATAATACGGTCCGGGACACCAGCCCCAACCGCCCGCGAAATAATTCCAACGGCCGTAATGGTAAGGCGCGAACCCCCAAGGCGAATAGTCCACCCAGGTCCAGCCCCAGGGGCCGACCCAGTTCCAGTATCCGTAGCTGTAGGGAGCCCAACCGGGCGCAACTTCACGCGGGTACCAAACATGGCCGTATTCCGGTTCATCGCGCCAGTCACCGTAGTCATCCAAATCGCTGTAGCCGGGCATGTCGCGCGAAACGTACTTTCCGGAAACGGAATTGTCTTCTTTCAGGTTCCGCTCGGCGGCCCAGCGGTCAAGGCCATCGGGACCGGGAGCCTTTTCGATGTTGTATTGAATGCTGTCCGTGCCGTTGAATTCGGCGCGCTCGCCGGGATGAACTTCATAGGTTTTGCCGCCGGCAGTAACTTCGCCTTCGCCGCGAATCACGGTCACGCGTGCGGAGTCGCCGTTTTCATTAGCATCGATGCGAAAAGCACCTGCTTCCTTGACGATAAAGGCCAGATTAGGAGCGTCCACTTCGTAGACATCTCCCTGACGCAATTCGCTGACACGGAGGTTGATGCTGCCTTCCGCAAGGCGCATCTGGGTGATGCCCTGGTCGAGGTTCAGGAAGGACAGCGCGGTCATGCTGCCGAGATGCATCGCGGCAGGGCCGGCCTGCAATTCGGCGCGGGAATCTTTGTCAACCCAGATCTTGTCACCGATAGTCATCGGACGGTTTTTTGCGGCGCTGCCCCAATCGCCTTGACCACCGGGCTGCAGGGAGACGGAACCATCAACAAAGCTGATGCGCGCAACGCGCGTTGGCGGATCTTTTTCTTCATCCGCTCGCGCCTGCGGCGCCACAAAACTCAAAAGACCGGCTAAACCCAACAGCAGGCTGAGGCTGCTCTTACCGGTAAATTTCTTCATGACGAACCCTCGGTTCTCTAGCTGGACGCGGGCCGCTCTGGCCCTCTTATAGGACGTTCTAGCCAACGGGAGCGTAACATCAATTATGACTCCCAGTAGGTAGAACACCGCAATGGGAAAGAAGTTGCCCTCGGCGTGGTCCCAACACAATCCCAAGCGGACAAACAAGGTCTAAGCCATTGTATTTTAATAACATACAAGGCACTCATCCTTGTATGCAGGCACAATCTGCTGACCTATTTCAGCGCGGAATACAAGGCTTGCTTCCACCTCTCATTATCGATAGTCCAATAGACCTTGGCTTTCCTGCCGCGACTGAGAATCGGCTCCCAAACGCCCCGATTGCGGTCGTTGCCTGCCACGTTTAGACGATCCACGACAGTCATGCCCAGAGTTAATTCGCTGGAAGCCTCCACGTCCACATAGTGTTCGGACTGTTGCGTGACAATCGTTGGGTCAAGTGCGATGGCCATCGCCACCGGGTCCGGCAACGATATTCCATGCTCACCGGTCTGCTCAAAATAAGCTTCCTGAGCGCGGCTGTTGCATTCGATAGCGAAGCGCGCCTGCGGCGTGCCAATTTGCAACACATGCCTGATGTCGTCTGGGTTCAATACGGCATCGCCACGGCACAGGTGCCAACCCACCAGCTCGACGGGAAGTCCGCTGCGCAATACGATTTGCGCCGCTTCGGGATCGCACCAGATGTTGTACTCGGCCGCGGGAGTCACGTTGCCTTCGCAACACGGCGCGCCGCCCATGATCACGCAACGGGAGACTTTTCCCGCGATGCCGGGATTTAGTTCCAGAGCTAAAGCAACATTTGTTAAGGGGCCGAGGGTCACCAAAACGAGTCCCGGATTGGATTCGATGGTGGAAATGATCGCCTCGAGAGCGGGCAGTTTCTCGTGCGACTTTTTGGGAGACGGGTAGCCGTGGTCGCCCAAGCCATCGCGGCCATGGAACCAATGCGCGCTCTGGTGCGGGCGGTTCAGTGGCTCTTCCGCGCCCATGAAAATGGGAACATTCGAGCCGCAGAGTTCCGCGGTGTAGAGTGCATTGCGCGTGGCTTGCTGAACGGCAACGTTACCCGCAACCGTGGTTATGGCCAGAACGCGCACGTCGGGGGAACGAAGCGCCATGATCAAGGCTACGGCGTCATCGGAAGCGGTGTCGGTATCAATCAGGAAGAGAGGTTTCACGCGGCGTAGGATAGCAAAGTCCGCGCGGCGCCGCGCTCAAAAACAATCTTGGTCTGGGGGAAATTGAATTCGGAGAAAGAGCCACCAACGAGCGGGGAGCCCATCATTTTGAAAATCGGCGCACGCTGAGGGATATCGGAAGTCCCACACAGAAGATATGTATGACCACGCCGATAATCATCAACTTCATGGAAAACGGGCGCTTGGCGGCAGCGGAGAGCGGCAGCACAATGCGATTCATGAAGAAATAGACGGCCACGCCATACAGCACGCCTGAAACGACCGCGTACTGTACCAAAGGACGAATAGCTCGGCTGGCTACAAAATAGACCGTAGCCGCACCAAAAGCGATGAAGAAGTGACAAAGAAGGCCAAGCAGCGCCGTTGCGAGTCCACCGTCGAATGCTTTTGGCCCAAGCAATCCGCTGGCAATTCCTTGCAGCAGGCGCATCGGCTTGGCACCCAAGTAGCCGTAGACAACAAGCGCGGCGGTAATGTCCAAGACGCCGCAGGTAAGGCCGGCGCATAACACTCCGAGCATAGCGTTTGGGTTTTTCTCCAAAGAAACCTCCTATGCGGCATTCGCAATTTCTGCGCGCTAGCTTACACCATTGACTTCTCCGACCGGCGTGTTTAGCAGTGCGACTTCAACGCGAGCCGGCCTGATGTAAACTAAACCACCGTAGACGCCCGCAATGGTCCGCGCGCGTCCGCTAAGCACACATGAACCAAACGCAACAAATCGCCGATTCTTATCGCGCCGTGACGATCAAAGGCGCTTGGTATGGACCTTCGCTCGCGGAGATGTTGGCAGAGATTTCTCCTGAACTTGCGACCACGCCACCCATTCCCGGAGCTCATTCCATTTCTGCTCTGCTTCAGCATTTGCTCCTATGGAACGAAAGAATTCGAAACACCTCCGACAGCCATCCGATGCCGCGTTGGGAGGCCGAAAAGGAATGGGCCGAGCCGCCGATTCCCTGGAATGAACTCATTGCCCGCTGGAACCAGAGCCGCGACCTGCTCGAAGAGAAGATTCGGAGTTTCCCGATTGAAAATTTGGCGAAACAAGTTCCCGGACGCAACTATCCCTACGAAACGTTGCTCCACGGAATCGTGCAACACGCGATTTACCATTCCGGGCAGATCGCGATGGTCTTGAGCATGCTCCGGTCGCGATCCCGGTAGCGCGTGCCTCACAGATAACTGGTCGCCTGCCGACTCGCCGGCGAACTGGAAGCAATTACTACCTCATCCCAAGTCATCCGGGCATGATCACCAAGAGTTTAGGTCTACAATCGTTGCGTGGATCACCATACCGTGGCGGTCGTCAGCATTACCGGCACCTGTCTAGATGTGCTGGGTAGTCTCTATCTTGCTTACGACCTATTGGGTGGACAACACGGCCCGTTGCGGCTGCTTACCCGTGCGGTAACGTACTCCGTTGTCTTCGGCATCGGCTATGGCCTCGGCCTCGGTCTTTTATTTGGCTTGGCTTCCGGTATCGCCACCGGTATCACCCTGGCGATTGAATTCAGTCGAGCGTCGCGCGGGCTGGATCATTACTCCTTGTTTTGGGAAGGACTGTTTTCCGCCATCCGGGGGCTCGGTTTCGGGGCTGGACTGTACAGGATTTTGGGCTTCGGATTCGCGCTCGCATTTGCCATTCTCATCACAGTCGGCCAAATATTTGCTTACTCTCGCGGCATGCGTCCTGCCGCCGACTATGCAGCGATGCGCCGTCCACGGCTTACGCGTCGCCAGTTTTGGGGAACGGTGGTTCGGACTGTCGGATACATGCTCACGGCCCTTATTTGTAGCGCGTTAATCCATCACGTGGACCACGCCTGGCTTTTCGCGATTCGCGTGGGGCTGGTGACAGGCATTGTCACCGGCTTGGGAATCACGGTGAATCCTTACATCGAATATTACGCCGACAATCTCCCGGAGCGGCGGCTGGGAGTATTCGGCATCGGACTTATCTTTTGCGGTTTCACTCTGCAATCCCTTCAATATTGGCTGTCATTGTTTGATGTACGACTGACCTAGGCGATCCTCATCTCACGCTCCAGTTTCATTTTGGGAGGATGGCCGGCAATACAAAAGTCATCATCGGCCTTGATTTGTCCAGTGGTTAGATAGCTGACTCCTGATTGCGCGCGCTACTGGCAACTACCAGGAGTCATTCCGCTTCTCCCATAACCGGATTTATCAAGCTTGCGCGATCTAAGAAACTCCATTACGCTGGCCAAGTTGCAGCGGTGGCTTCCCTCCTCACCCGCTGACGGTCGTTCCAGCTGTGATTCAACTCTTGTCAACGAAGAAGGATGACGTATGACGCGCAAAAACACTTGGGCGAGACTTGCTGTGGCAGTGGCGCTGAGTTTGCCCTTAGCCGCTTGCAAGGACACAAAAACTCTACAAGAGAATGAGCAATTGAAGGCCAAGGTGGCGGAACTTCAGAAAGAGAACGGCCAAGTGGGAAACGACCTCGAAACAATGACGGCTAGCCGCGATGCGTTGACGAAGGAGAATGAGAAACTTAAGGCGGAGATTAAGGCCCTGAAAAGCAAGGGCTCCGGAAAGAAAGTTGCGAGCCGAAAACGCCACCGGAGCTAAAGGTTACGGCCATTCCAGGACCTGCAAGTGGTTTGGACCGCGCGAACCGATTTCTATTTTCAAAACCAGAAAGGAAGGTAACGAGCATGAAAACGTTTGAGGTGCAATTTCGCTATCGAGATCGAAGTGAAGAAACAGTGGAATCGACGGTCAAAGTGGAGGCTTCCAGTCTTCCTGGAGCCGTCGGCAAAGCGGCACGTGAGTTTGTCAAAGGGCTGGACAGAAAGCAGAGATTCGATATGAATAAGAATGGACTAGAAATTACTGCCAAGTCCGTCGGCACAACGACGGAAGCACGCTCAGAGAAATCCGCGGATGCCGCCGCTAGTTGAGAAGTCAGCAGAACAAGGCTGGGCCGAGATTCTTGACTTCCGCGGCGCACGGTGTGAAACAGCATCTATGCAAAGCTTCGGAGCAACAACGGCCAGCGACATCCAGGCACTGAGCGGCTTGGTCAAATCCGGGAGCTAGTGCAGGAGATAGCTTGGTAAGACGCCACGAGAGTCCCCTTGCCGCAGGAGCAAAACCGCTATTGCCGGACCCAAGGGCCGTTTTTTTCGGTGAAGCGGCGCCCGTAACGGCAGAGCGGCGCTGCCTTACCGTTGGAGTCTTTTGATGCTTCGCAATTCAAGAGAAGAGGAATCGACTCAACAAGATTGGATTTTTCTAATCAAACGTGAAACGGTGCAGTTTCGAAGGTTCAAAATTAGCAACAGGTACCAGATCGGGACACTCTCTTCGTTTTGACATTGGGCAGGCTAAATTGACTTCATGACAGATGAGCGTATGTTTAAGAGATAGAGATTTCCAGCCCGTGGGAGGATTTAATGAATCGTTTTCTCGCTACAATCTCGCTGTCTGCCTTTTCCCTTGCTGTTCTGGTAGCAGGTTGTCAAAAGCCGGCTGACCAGCAGTCCTCCAGCCCGGACGCCAGCGCTGCTCCGTCCGTGGCGGACGCCGCAAAGACCGCTGTGAAAAAAGTTATCGAGCCGAAGCCGCTAGTCATGCCTGCTGACACCGTGATTGCCGTCGTTCTGGATCAAACCATTGGCTCGAAGACCAACAAATCCGGCGACAAGTTTACGGCGACGGTCGAATCGCCCGTTGAAATCGAAGGAAAAGTTGCCATTCCGAAGGGTGCGCGCGCGGAGGGAGTCGTGAGAGACGCGAAAGCTGCCGGCCGGTTCAAGGGCGGCGCCGCGCTGGCGCTCGAGCTCACCAGCGTCACAGTTAATGGCAAGGATCACGAGATTCAGACCTCTGGTGCAACCATGTCCAGCAAAGGAAAAGGCAAGCGCACCGCAGTCATGGTGGGCGGTGGCGCCGCTGGTGGTGCCGCCATCGGTGCCGTTGCAGGTGGCGGCAAAGGCGCCGCCATTGGGGCGTTGATTGGTGCCGCCGCGGGTACTGGTGGTGCGGGCCTGACCGGCAATCGCGACATCACCCTTGCGGCGGAGACAGCGCTCGATTTCAAACTGCTTCAACCCGTAACTATCAGACAGAAGTAGCGTCGGGCATTGCTGACCTTGCGAAGCACTTAATCCATGGGTGAGGTCTGTGCGCGCCGATTGGCTCATTTGATGCGCCTGTGGCAATTCGGCCTGAACGATCCGGCGAAAACCGCGTAAGATCTGCGTCTTTCTTGCGTAATACAATTGAGCGCCCAACCATGCCCACTGCCGCCACATTCCTACAAGCTGAGAGTGTGTCCCGCGAATATCGGCTGGGAGAAACTATCATTCGCGCTGTCGACTCAGTCTCCCTCACCGTTGAAAAAGGCGAATTCATCGCACTCCTGGGAAGTTCCGGCTCTGGCAAGTCCACGCTCTTGAGCATGCTGGCTGGTCTTGACCGCCCCACCTCGGGCGCAATCCGCGTCCATGACCGTAACCTGGCCGAATTGGAAGCTGACGATCTCGCGCGGTATCGCCGCGAAACGGTCGGTATGGTCTTCCAATCGTTCAATCTGCTGCCGCGCATGACACTTGAGGAAAATGTTGAGCTGCCGTTGCGGCTGGCCGAAGTGGATCGTCAGGAGCGGGCGTCTCGCGTAGGTGAAGCTCTTGAGCGTGTGGGATTAGGGGCAAGAAGAAAGCATCGGCCTAGCGAGTTGTCCGGTGGCGAGCAACAGCGCGGCGCGCTGGCGCGCGCACTCGTGAATCGCCCCGCGATTCTGTTTGCCGACGAGCCGACGGGAAATCTCGACAGCGTCAACGGCGAACAAATTCTCCTCCTTCTCCGTGAGATTCAGGATTCCCTCCGTATGACCATCATCATGGTCACACACGAGCGGCCCTTAGCCGTGAGGTTTGCAAATCGCATCGCGCTCCTCTCCGACGGACGGCTCGTCAGTGATGGAGCGCACCATTGAAAACGCGCGATCTGAGTGAACTGGCCGTGCGCAATCTACGCGAAGCTGTTCTCCGCAACTCGCTAACCACGCTGGGCGTGGCCGTTGGCGTTGCTTCTCTGGTGGCCATGCTTTCGCTCGGCGTCGGACTGCAGACCCTGGCCTCGCAGCGCCTCACACGTTCAGGTCTTTTCGACGCCGTGTTCGTTACATCGCAACGGAATTTTCGCGGCCCGGGGCGGCCTCCATCAACAGAATCAGTCCCAAAAAAGGACTCGCGGGCTCTTGACGAGGACGCGCGCCAACAGTTCAGCAAGCTTCCCAACGTCACGGAAGTCTATCCCCAAATCCGATTTGCCACCGACGTGCGCTACGCGGGGAAGTCCGAATCGACTGCTGTTCTCGGCCTTCCTAGTTCTTCGCGCTCCAGCGGCGCTTTTGAAGGCATGACCGGCGCGTATTTTTCGTCGCCAATCGCCGAGGAAGCCATTCTGCAAATTGAGTTCGCAAAAGTGCTTTCTGATCAGCCTTCCTCGCTTGTCGGCAAGGAATTGACTCTGCGCTATGCGGAACGCTCGGTCCTTGCGAAAAATGCCAGTGACGAAGACCTTCTCGACAGCATGATGGCCTCGGGCACGCCGGGCGGCATTTCCATTGTGCCGCGTGAAAAGAATCTTCGCATCGTTGGGGTCATCGAATCAGATCCTTCCGCGGGCATTGGTGGATTCGGCGGCGCGCGCGTTTATCTCCCGCTCAAAACCGCCGAACAGCTCCACGTTGCGCAGCCGGATGATTTGCAAGCCTTTCTCTCCGGCAACTCCGCGAAGCCTTCCTACATGGCATTGACCGTGCGCGTTCATTCGCCCAAGGACGTGCCACAAGTCGAAGCAGCCATCAAGCAATTGGGATTCGCCACTTTTTCTTTGCTGGATGCCACCAAAAGCCTCCGGCTAGTTTTCACTGTTTTCGATCTCTTCCTGGGTCTGTTTGGCAGCCTCGCGCTCACCGTCGCTTCACTGGGCATTATCAACACTTTAGTGATGGCCATTCTCGAACGACGCCGCGAAATCGGCATCTTGAAGGCGCTGGGCGCAACTGACCGTGACGTGCGCAGCCTGTTCTTCGCGGAGGCTGGCGCCATGGGACTCTTCGGTGGGTTCTTCGGCGTAGCGCTCGGCTGGCTGATCGGGTTAGCGCTGTCCTGGGGCACGACGATCTACCTGCACCAGCAGAACTTGCCAGGGGTAAAAATATCCGACGTTCCCTGGTGGCTGGCGCTTGGCGCCGTTGTCTTCGCAATCGCCGTTAGCCTCGGCGCGGGACTTTACCCCGCTGTGCGCGCGGCTCGCCTTAATCCTGTCGAAGCTCTGCGCTACGAGTGAACTCCAACAACACGCGACCCCGGAGAACGCTGACGGGTCGCGCGGCTAATCAAGCCTATGGCGCGCGTTGCCGCTGTTCTGTATAAAATAGAGGTGCGCTGAAAATCCAAGGATAACCATGGAGAATGCGTACATCTGCGACGCCATCCGGACGCCCTTCGGGCGCTACGGCGGAGCGCTGGCCTCGATTCGCACCGATGATCTCGCGGCGATTCCTCTCAAGTCCCTCGTCGAGCGCAACGCAAGTGTCGACTGGAACGCTCTCGACGATGTCGTCTACGGCTGCGCCAACCAGGCCGGCGAAGACAATCGCGACATTGCCCGCATGGCGCTCTTGCTCGCGGGCTTGCCGAAGGAAGTTCCGGGCAGCACGGTGAATCGCCTTTGCGGTTCGAGCATGGACGCCATCGCGTCTGCCGCTCGTGCTATCAAGTGCGACGAGACGGATCTGATGATTGCGGGCGGCGTCGAGAGCATGTCTAGAGCGCCCTTCGTCGTCGCCAAGGCCGACAGCGCCTATTCGCGCTCCATCAAAATGGAAGACACCACGCTCGGCTGGCGATTCATCAACCCATTGATGAAGGCCAAGTACGGCGCTGAATCGATGCCGGAAACCGGCGAAAACGTAGCCGAAGAATTTCACATTTCCCGAAAGGATCAGGATCTTTTCGCGCTTAGAAGCCAGCAGCGCGCCGCCGAAGCTCTCCAGAACTGTAGATTCAAGCAGGAAATTGTGGCCGTGCCTATCCAGCAAAAGAAAGGTGACCCCATTCTTTTTTGTGAAGACGAGCATCCTCGGCCGGACACCACCCTGGAAGCGCTCTCGAAGTTGAAACCGGTCGTGAAACCGAACGGCACGATCACCGCGGGAAATGCTTCGGGGGTGAACGATGGAGCTTGCGCATTGCTTCTGTCCTCAGAAGCGGCGCTGAAGCGCCACGGGTTGACGCCAAGGGCCCGCGTCGTCGCCGCGGCGGCCGCCGGCGTTGCTCCGCGAATTATGGGCATGGGACCAACACCAGCTACGCGCAAAGTTCTGGCCAAAGCGGGATTGTCACTCGACCAAATGGACGTTGTGGAATTGAATGAAGCCTTCGCGTCACAGGCGTTGGCAGTGCTGCGCGAGTTGAAAATTCCAGATGACGCGACGCACGTCAATCCCAACGGTGGAGCGATTGCCATCGGTCACCCTCTCGGTGCAAGCGGCGCCCGGCTGGTGACCACAGCGCTCTATCAACTCTCGCGTACCAAAGGCAAATATGCGCTGTGCACCATGTGCATCGGGGTGGGCCAGGGAATTGCTCTCATTCTGGAACGCGTCTAGCATTGTCTGACCGCTCCGCCAGTTGCAGAAAAATTTCCACAGGAGAAGAATAGCCTGGATGCCCGTCCTTAAATCTGGAGAAGCCCGGATTCACTACGCGTTGGAAGGCCAGGGCGGATCGCCCGTGTTGTTGTTTTCGAATTCGCTCGGCGCGAATTACTCCATGTGGGACCCGCAGGTCCACGTGTTTCGTAAGAAGTTCCGGTGCCTGCGTTACGACACCAGAGGTCACGGACAATCCTCAGTCACGCCTGGCCCTTATTCGATCGAACACCTCGGTAAAGATGTCATCGCGCTGCTGGATGCATTGGATTTGGACCGCGGCCATTTTTGCGGGCTATCCATGGGCGGCATGATTGGCATGTGGCTGGGAGCGAACGCGCCGGAGAGGTTGCATCAGCTCGTCCTGTGCAACACCGGCGCCAAGATCGGAATTACCGAGGCCTGGAATGCGCGCATCGATGCCGTTCAAAAAGACGGAATGAAATCCGTAGCCTCGGCGGTTATCGATCGATGGTTTACGCCTGCTTTCCGCAAGAAGTCCCCGGCAACGATCTCAAATACTCTGAAAATGCTCGAAGAAACAAATCAGGACGGCTACGCCGCTTGTTGCGCTGCCGTTCGCGATTTCGATTTCCGCGAGCAGCTCGGCAAGATTCGTAGACCGACTCTTGTAATTGCAGGAGCGCACGATCCCGCGACGCCACCGGCCGACGGACGCTTTCTTGCGCAGCACATCCAAGGCGCTCGATACGCTGAACTGAACGCCGCGCATCTTTCCAATATCGAGGATCAAGAGCGATTCAATACCGAGCTCGCCGCGTTTCTGAACTCCTGAGGAGGGCGCATCAGTTGTTAGCGGGCGCCGCGCGCTCGATCAGGAATGCGCGTGTGACGAACGAGCTGTCCGTAAGCAACGCAGTGGCAGGAAAATGAGAGTCCTCGACCATGCGTGCTGATCCGAAAGGACGCACCTTCCCGCGCTTGCTCACTTTGCCTTCGAATACCAACGTCCCGCACCTGTCGATGATGACCATCTTGAAGGGTGGGTTGCGCTTGCGGGATTCGCCTGGCCGGATGAAAACCCATCATTTCGTCAGCCAATCCGCCGGCGATGTTCCGGTAGTGCATGTCCTCAACCGTTTCCTGCCTTTTGTTCTTGATTCCTGTGCCGAGTTCGCTGCTGGTGCTTTTCATTTTCGATCTCTCTTTCAGATCTTAGATTCGACTCGGAAAAAAGCTCGATCTTTCATCCAAGCGACCCGCCTCGGAAGACGCGTGGCGCGCACCTGCGCCCTTTGGCCAGCTATAGGGCCGGATTGGGAATAGCTATATAGCACTATTTAAAACGTGCCAAGCTCTAATTGCTGTGCTATAACGATATTCGCATGGCACGGTGTGCTCTAGGGATTCCGCTCTATAACACTCGAGTCCCAAAATGGAACGCATCGCGCTTGGCGCTCTTGACGCAAGTGCAGATTAGAATATCGTTCTTGCCATGAAGCCAGCTGCCACTCACGCCTCCCCTAAGAGGCCACCTGCCGATTCGGGAGAGAGAATGCCACCGAAGAGCCGCAATGGCTTGCCCGCCTACCAGAGAATTCAAGGTGTCATCCGCAAGCGCATTGATGCCGGACACTTGCGTCCCGGTGACGCCGTGGCTTCCGAGCGCGACCTCGCCAAAATCCATCAGGTCAGCCTTATGACCGCACGCCACGCTCTCGCCTCGCTCGAACTCGAAGGCATCGTCGAACGCCGCCGGGGCATCGGGACTTTCGTCGCCGCCCCAAAAATTCATTTCAATAAGTTGATGAGCTACACCGAGCAGATGTCCAGTCGCAGTCTCACCGCCTGCTCCAGGGTGCTCTTCGCCAAAGTGCTCGACAACGAAAATGAAGCCGCGGCTCGCCTCTCGCTTCCCCCCACGACACAAATCATCAAACTCGAGCGCCTTCGCCATGCCGCGGGTGAACCGTTTGCCCTTGAGACTTGCTATCTCAGCGCCGCTGAATTCCCGGGGCTTTTGGACGCTCCCATCGGCCGGGAATCTCTTTTTGGAATCCTCGAACGCAATTACAAAATCGAACTCGGCTATGCCGACGAAGAAGTTGACGCGACCGCCGCCGATCCGAGAATCGCGGAGATTCTCGCCATCCCCCGCCGCGATCCTCTGCTGCGAATTCGCCAGGTCATCTATTCCACTAAAGGCCGGGCGATCATGTACGTGCTGGGCTTTTACCGCTCGGACCGGCACAATCTCGTCATTCGCCGCTTCCGATAAGGCCGGCGAATTTCTTTGCCCATCTCATGCTTATTTCGGGCTCTGGGTAAAGCACGGTTCGGAGAGGATGCTGCATGCTGGTTATCCTGAAACGCGACGACGAAGAAATCAGCTTACAAGCCGCGCAACTCATCGCCACTGCCGTTCATAAGAAGCCGGCATTAGTGCTTGGCTTGGCCACCGGTGCCACGATGGTCGGTGTTTACAAACATCTCGTGGGCCTTCACAAACAGGGTTCGCTTAATTTCTCGCGCGTGGTTACTTTCAATCTTGACGAATATCTCGGACTTCCCCCCGCGCATCCTCAGAGTTTTCATCATTTCATGCACGAGCATCTCTTCGCGCACGTCAACGTGAATCCCCGCAACATCCACATTCCCGACGGAACCATTCGCGGCGATTACGATCAGTATTGCGCCTCCTATGAAGAAACCATTCGCAAAGCCGGCGGAATCGACCTCCAGCTACTGGGCATTGGACGTAATGGCCACATCGGATTCAACGAGCCGACTTCCAGCATCGGCTCCCGCACCCGCCTGAAAGTTCTGAGCCGGGAAACGCTGGACGATAATTCAAAATTTTTCGCTCCCGGCGAGGAGAGCCCGCGTTGCGCCATCACCATGGGGATCGGCACGATCTTGGAGGCTCGCAGAGTTCTCTTGCTCGCCGCCGGCCCTTCGAAGGCCGCACCCGTCGCCAAGTCCATCGAAGGGCCAATCACCTCCGCTGTCTCCGCTTCCGCTCTTCAACTGCATCCCGATGTGACTTTCATCATCGACGATGCCGCCGCTTCGCAGCTAACCCAGCGTGACTACTATCACCGCGTACTCGAAATGACCGCTCTCCTGACTCCCGATCGTCTCTCCTGAATCCAAATTCCCCGCGCTT